>Ga0310345_10000879_pt1 | contig 37466 bp, 30 predicted proteins | sample HC15DNA20500_MG_FD_204667 | JGI IMG/M metagenome (GOLD analysis project Ga0310345, IMG submission 204667) | Marine microbial communities from station ALOHA, North Pacific Subtropical Gyre - HC15-DNA-20-500_MG | ecosystem: Environmental > Aquatic > Marine > Oceanic | place: Pacific Ocean: North... | reverse complement strand
GCATCCATGGTCAGGTTAAAGCCGGTCGTGCCGGCGCAGATCACCACCATGCCGCCGCGCTTTACCACGAAGACGGAGACCGGGAAGGTGCTTTCGCCCGGGTGTTCGAACACGATGTCGACATCCTGCTTGCCGGTGATCTCCCAGATCGCCTTACCGAACTTGCGGCTCTCGCGCATATAGTTGGAGAAGTCCGGACCGTTCACGGTTGGCAGCTGTCCCCAGCAGTCGAAATCCTTGCGGTTGAGCACGCCCTTGGCGCCCATCGAATAGACGAAGTCGAACTTGTCATTGTCCGACACGACGCCGATCGCATGCGCACCGGTCACGGCGCAAAGCTGCACCCCGAACGAGCCAAGCCCGCCCGATGCACCCCAGACGAGCACGTTCTGACCCGGCTTCACAATGTGCGGGCGATGGCCGAACAGCATCCGGTATGCGGTCGCGAGCGTCAGCGTGTAGCAGGCGCTTTCTTCCCAGGTCAGATGCTTCGGACGCGGCATGCACTGGCGGGCCTGCACCCGGCAGAATTGCGCGAAGGAGCCGTCCGGCGTCTCATAGCCCCAGATACGCTGGGATGGGGAGAACATCGGGTCGCCGCCATTGCACTCCTCATCGTCACCATCATCCTGGTTACAGTGGATGACGACTTCGTCTCCCGGCTTCACACGGGTTACCTTGCGCCCCACAGCCCAGACGATGCCTGACGCATCTGAACCGGCAATGTGGTATTCGGCCTTGTGGACGTCGAAGGGAGAGATCGGCTCGCCAAGTCCGGCCCAGATGCCATTATAGTTGACACCAGCGGCCATCACGAGAACCAGAACCTCATCGGAATCGATTTCCGGGACAGGCACCTGTTCGATCTGCATTGCCGTGGATGGGCGTCCGTGACGTTCGCGCCGGATCGCCCAGGCGTACATCAGTTTCGGGACGTGAAATTCCGGTGGAATCTCACCAAGCTCGTAAATATCTTTCTTCTCACGCGAGATTGTCGCGGTAGTCATGCTTTCGGGCCTCCGATTTTACTATCTGTGAGCAAGATTATTCCTCCTGCTTCACATTCCTCCTGAATGGCTAGACACTGATCAAATCCTTGCCGCAAAGGCAAGTCAAAATTGTGCGCCGCAACATAAATGAAGAGGGATATCGAAATGGGGCCGGCCGAATGGGTCTATCTGAATGGGACGGTCTGCCGGGCGTCCGAAGCAATGGTTTCGCCCTTTGACAGGGGATTCCTGTTTGCGCATGCGGCGTATGAAGTGACGGCGGTCTTTGATGGAAAACTCATCGATTTTTCCGGTCATGTGGCACGCTTGCAACGAACCCTTGATGGGATTGACGTCCCGAATGCGTGGTCGGCGAGCGAATTGGAGGCCATCCACCAGGCCCTGATCGAGAAGAACCGGCTGGAGGAAGGCTTCGTCTACCTGCAGGTCACAGCGGGTGACTATGGCTCGCGCGACTTTGCCGGTCCGGACACGCTCCAGCCCTCTCTTTTCCTCTTCTGCGAACATCGCCAGCTTATTGGCGAGAAGGCCCGCGACGGGGTTCGTTCCACACTGGTCGAGGATCAGCGCTGGAAGCGGCGCGACTACAAGACCACCCAGCTTATTTCGCAGGCGCTTGCCTATCGGCAGGCGGCCAGGCTCGACCGCTTCTCCGCCATATTGCACGAGGATGGCCATGTCACAGAGGCCGCCTCGGCCAACCTCTGGGTTGTGCTTCCCGGTGAGCGCCTCGTGACGCGCAATCTCGGCCACCAGATTCTGCCGGGCATTACCCGCCAGGCGGTGCTGGATCAGATTCGGGTGGATGGCCTGTCGGTTGAACAGCGCGCAGTAACCGTTGCAGAGCTCTCCAGCGCGGCGGAAATCTTCACGACCTCTGCTACAGGCCTTGTCCTTCCCATCATCGACATTGACGGTTCCCCTGTCGGGAGTGGCAGGCCGGGGCCGGTCACTCGCCGGGTCCAGTCGCTCTATTACAGCGCCATTGGCGCCGACCTCGCCGCTCGTGCGCCCTGGCTCAGATCAGAGGTTCGCGCTGACCGCGCCTGACATCGACCGTGTTGCGGATCTTGATGGTGAGAATGATCGAGGCGAGGACGATTGTTATCGCATTGGCAATGGTGACCGGCAGGCTTCGAATCATCAGGCCATAGGCCAGCCAGCATGCGATTCCGGCGGTGAACATGGCGTACATGATCAACGACAGGCCTTCGGTGTTGCGCGTGCGTAACACAAGAATCGCCTGTGGCAGGAAGGAGGCTGTGGTCAGGAAGGCGGCAAGTCCGCCGATGAAGTCTGCCATGATGATCTCTTTCAATCGCTGCCGCTTCTAGGCCAGGTGGAACAGGTCGTCATCCGGCAATTTGCGCAAGCATCTTCCAAATTCACTGCGTCAGGGCGCGTCAGCCGGTTAATCTTGCCCTGCGGTCAAGTTCGGTCCATGTTGCGGTGCAATATCGGAGGAAATAATGAAAAACAAAGCGTTTCAGCATGATCGCGACCGACCGTGGATTTTCCGGACCTATGCGGGACATTCCACGGCTGAAAAATCAAACGCGCTCTATCGCTCCAACCTCGCGCGCGGACAGACCGGCCTCTCCATCGCATTTGACCTGCCGACTCAGACGGCTTTTGACAGCGACCACATTCTCTCGAAAGGCGAAGTCGGCAAGGTGGGCGTGCCGGTCAGCCATCTCGGCGACATGCGCAAGCTCTTCGACGGGTTGCCGCTGGAGGAGATGAACACCTCGATGACGATCAATGCGCCGGCGGCCTGGCTGCTCGCGCTGTATGTTGCCCTCGCCGATGAGCGCGGCGATGACCGGGCCAAGCTGCGCGGCACGACGCAGAATGACATCATCAAGGAATATCTCTCGCGCGGCACCTATGTCTTCCCACCGGAGCCGTCGATGCGCCTGATCGCCGACATGGTCAGCTGGTGCTATACTGAAGTTCCAAAATGGAACCCGCTAAACGTCTGCTCATACCATCTGCAGGAAGCCGGCGCTACGCCTGAGCAGGAGCTTGCCTACGCACTCGCGACCGCCTGCGCCGTCCTCGACGCTGTGAAAGCCGGCGGTCAAGTTCCGGAAAAGGACTTTGAAATCGTGTTCGGGCGCATTTCCTTCTTCGTGAATGCGGGCGTCCGTTTCGTAACGGAACTTTGCAAGATGCGCGCCTTTGTCGACCTCTGGGAAGAGATCGGCCGCGACCGTTATGGCGTCACCGACGAAAAGGCGCTGCGCTTCCGATACGGCGTGCAGGTCAACTCGCTTGGCCTGACCGAGCAACAGCCGGAAAACAATGTCTACCGCATCCTGATCGAGGCGCTCGCCGTCACCCTGTCCAAGCGTGCCCGCTGCCGCGCCCTGCAGCTGCCCGCCTGGAATGAGGCGCTCGGCCTGCCACGGCCCTGGGACCAGCAATGGTCGCTGCGCCTGCAGCAGATCCTCGCCTTCGAAACTGACCTGCTCGAATTCGAAGACCTGTTTGACGGCTCCCACGTTGTCGATGGCAAGACCGAAGAACTGAAAGCTGGTGCCCGCGCCGAACTCGCCAGGATTGACGAGATGGGCGGTGCCGTCGATTCAGTTGCCTATATGAAGGAAAGCCTCGTCGGGGCTCATGTCGACCGGATCCGCGCCATTGAAAGCGGTGACCTCACCGTGGTGGGCGTCAACAAGTATACCGAATCTGCCGACAGCCCGCTCAGCGCAGGTGAGAAGACCATTGAGACCGTGGACCCCATGGTCGAAGCCGAGCAGGTCCGCAATCTCAATGAGTGGCGCAAGTCCCGCGACAATGCCGCTGCGGACGCAGCTCTGGCTGCCCTCAAGTCGGCGGCCCAGTCCGGCGAGAACATCATGGAGCCGTCCATCGCGGCGGCCAAGGCCGGCGTCACCACAGGCGAATGGGGCGGGGCGCTGCGCGAGGTGTTCGGCGAATATCGCGGCCCGACCGGCGTCGCCGTGGTTGTCGAAACCGGCGGCGATGAGGACATCGAAGCCACCCGCAAGCGCGTCGACAAGGTCTCCGAAGACCTCGGTCGCCGCCTGACCTATGTCCTCGGCAAGCCGGGGCTCGATGGACATTCCAACGGCGCCGAGCAGATTGCGAGCCGCGCCCGCGCCTGCGGCATGGACGTGATCTATGAAGGCATCCGCTTCACCCCGTCAGAAATCGTCGCACAGGCCAAGGAAGCCGACGCGCATGTCATCGGCCTCTCCATCCTGTCGGGCAGCCACCTAGACCTTGTGCGCGACACGATTGGCGAAATGCGCAAGGCGGGCCTCGAAAACACCCCGCTCGTCGTCGGCGGCATCATCCCGCCAGAGGATGAGCGCGCGCTGAAGCAGATGGGAATCCGCCGCGTCTACACGCCGAAGGACTTCAAGATCACCGACATCATGAGCGATGTCGTCGACGTGGTCGAAGAAGCCTGGCTGGAGAAGGTCTAGGCTGCGGTTGCGCGTGGGGCATCATCCTTCGACAGGCTCAGGATGAGGTCCCATTTTGGTGCGATGACAGAAAGCCCTCATGGTGAGCGAAACCGAACCACGGAGCCGGGTGCAGCGCGATACGGCTCCGTGGTTCGACTTTGCTCACTATGGAGATACACCTGACCAGACAGACCGGACCTCATCCTGAGCCTGTCGAAGGATGAAAGCCAAATGCGCTCACCCCTCGCCGAGGAAGTCTTTCAGCCGCCCGATAGCCTCGTCCCAGTGGCGTGAGACGCGGTCGAGATAGTCGCGCGCCGCGTCGATGGCGCCGGTCTCGAGCCTGAACTGCGTTTCCCGGCCGACCCTGTCATTCGCGACCAGCCCGGCCGCCTCCAGCACTTTCAGGTGTTTGGTGATGGCCTGCCGGCTCATCCCGAAGCCTGATGCCAGGTCCGAGATCGAACGGCTTTCCCCGTCGCTCATCGTGTCGACCAGCTTCAGCCGCGTGGCATCGCCAAGCGCGCCGAAAATGCTGACCGGATCAATTGCCCGCTCCGCATTAACCATCAACATAGGCCTCGATATTGCGGATCTGCTCGGCCCAGCCGCCATCATTGCGCGTGCGGATCGTCTCGCTTTCAGGCTGGGGAACAGCGTCGAAGCCGGACTCGATAATCGTGAGATGCGTTCCGCCATTCATCGGCTTCAGAATGAACTCGACCAGCATCTCGCATCGCTTCGGGGCGGCTCCGGCCTGGGTGGCGTCATGATACCAGACAAATGAGAAATAGGTTTTCGGTCGGATGTCACGGGTTACGCTTTCCCACACCATGCCTTCGGCTTCAGGATGGGTTATGTGTCCCCGGGTCATCTCGCCTTCGACGAAAGGATTGTAGAGTTTCACCTTGAACCACTCACCGAACTTTTCATGGTCGGTGATCGCGTCCCACACCTTGTCGATGGATGATTTCAGCGTGGTGGTCTTCTCGATACGGTCTGTCATGCGCAACTCCCTGGTTGCGCTTTGCTTAGATCACGGCGATGATAAACGCAACCGATAAGTTGCGCGAATGCCTCAGACCGGCTCGTTCGAGCGCAGCATCCTGTAATAGTCGCGGATCTTTCGGACATATCGCACCGGCTCATGGCCGCGTGCATAGCCATGCTTCACCGTGGAATAATATTCCGGCCGGCTGAGCAGGGGCAGCACAGTGCGAAGATCGTCCCAGCGATTCTTGTCGAGGCCTTTGCGTTCGGCGATGCGGCGCGCATCATAGATGTGCCCCATGCCAACATTATAGGCCGCCAGGGCAAACCAGAGCCGGTCCTCGCCCTGCACGCCGTCCGGAATGCGATCATAGAGCCGGCGAAGATATTTCGCCCCGCCTTCGACGCTCTGCGCCGGATCGGTCCGATCCTCCACACCGAGTTCCTCGGCGGTCGGCAGGGTCAGCATCATCAGGCCGCGAACACCAGTGCCACTCACGGCATCCGGGTCCCAATGGCTTTCCTGATAGGCCTGAGCGGCGAGAAGGTGCCATTCGAATTCCGTGTCGGCGGCTGCTGCCTGGAAATAGGTCTTGAACTCCGGCAGGCGGTCTTCGACGCGTTCGACAAAGCGCAGAACCTCGACATAGTCGAACTCATCGAGATAGCCGAACCAGTGCTCGTCCAGTTCTTCGAGATAGCCATTATTGTGCTGCTCGGCGAACCAGTCCTCAAGCGCGGTATCCATGCCGCCAATCTTGCCATTATAAATCCAGCCGAGTGGGCGGTCCTCACTGACCGTCATCGGGGTGATGAGGTCCGGATAGAGCCGGCGGGCATATTCGGCGAGGTGCGAGTCCGAAATCGTGCACTCGACGCGCCGCATCGCCACCGCGCCCAGCATGGGCATGGCAGACCCGGCGCGACGGGTCGACCAGTTGAGGCCGGCATGATCAGCCTTCAGCCGCTGCAGGGTCTCGACATAGGAAGACCCGGCAAGCACGGTCAGCTTCACGTCCGCCAGCTCATCAAGGTCTGTCGGGGCAGGGCCCTTCTGATGGCAGACGACGGCTTCCTCGACATTCTTGTAGGCCGGCCCGAACTTCACACGCGCTGACCGGGCCTCGGTCATTGTCAGGCCCGCCGCGCCGATATGGCCCCGACCGTTCTCGATGCCCTTGATCAACGCCTCGACATTATCCATCACGACATAGCGGGGTTTTACACCAAGACTGTCTGCAAATTCCTCGACAATGTCGATTTCGTAGCCTTCTTCAGTCTCTGCGAACTTTCGGTAGGTGGTCGGGCTTTCAAGTGTCAGCACGACAAGTTCCCCACCCTCGCGGATGGAGTCTATCGTCGTTGAATCTGTAACGATCGCTGCATCTTCGGCGGACTGACATCGGGTCAGCACCAGCCCCGAAAGGATGGCCGCGCCGGCTAAAAGGCCAATGCGAGCTTGGTTTTTCATACCCGAACAATGGGTAGCAATGGCAAATGTTCAATTAACACCAGCAGTCGGGCCGGTCGCTGAAATATCACTTGAAACCTGGCCGCCACTCTTCGAAGACACCCGCAGACGGCATCGGAGACGAAGCATGAGTGACGCACTCGAACTTGGCTGGGAAGAGTGGCTGGCACTGCCCGCGCTTGGCCTGCCCGCGATCAAGGCGAAAGTTGACACCGGTGCCAAGACTTCTGCGCTTCACGCCGAGGTTATCGAGAGCTTTGGAGACACGGGCTCTCCCAAGGTGCGCTTTCTGATCCGGCCTGATCCTGACCATCCAAAACTTGAGCTTGTCTGCACGGCACCGGTCGTCGACCGGCGCGATGTGACCAGTTCCAACGGCCAGACAGAGCTTCGCTATGTCATCGCGACCGAGATGCAGATCGGCTCTGTGCGCCGGACGATCGAGATCACGCTCACCAATCGCGAGACCATGTCCTACAGGATGCTGCTCGGCCGGTCCGCATTTGGGGACCATACAACGGTTATTCCCGACCGGTCCTTCATACAGCCCAAACTCAGCTTCGCTCTCTATCAGAGCATCAAGCCACTGAAGCCAAAGACGCGGCCGCTTCGCATGGCGCTTTTGACGCGGGAGCCAGACAACTACTCTTCCATGCGCCTCGCCGAGACTGGGCGGGAGCGGGGGCATATCGTCGACGTCATCAACACGTCGCGCTGCTATATGAAGATCGAGGCCCGCGCGCCGGAAATTCACTATGATGGCAAGACACTGCCCTTCTATGATGCCGTCATCCCGCGCATTGGGGCTTCCATGACGAATTACGGCATGGCCGTGCTGCGCCAGTTCGAGGCCATGGGGGCGTGGTGCCTCAATCCACCCTCCTCCATCGGGGCGTCACGCGACAAGCTGCTCGCCCATCAGCTGCTCTCGCAGGCCGGTATCGCCATGCCGGTCACGGCCTTCGCGCATTCGCCGAAGGACACGAAAGACCTTGTCGGCCTTGCCGGGACCGGCCCAGTCGTCCTGAAGCTGCTGGAATCGACGCAGGGCCGCGGCGTGGTTCTCGCTGAATCGAAGAAGGCAGCCGAGAGCCTGGTTGATGCCTTTCGCGGCCTTGATGCCAACTTCCTCGTCCAGGAATTCGTAAAGGAAGCCGCCGGGGCAGATGTGCGCTGTCTCGTGATAGGCGGGCGGGTGGTCGCCGCCATGAAACGCCAGGCGCAGGAGGGCGAGTTCCGCTCAAACCTGCACCGCGGCGGCGAAGCCATGGCCATCTCCCTGACCCCGGACGAGCGCAAGATCGCGGTCGCAGCCGCCAAACGCCTCGGCCTGAATTTCGCAGGCGTCGATATCCTCCAGTCGAAGAACGGCCCGGTCGTGCTCGAAGTGAACTCCTCGCCCGGCCTTGAAGGCATCGAGAAGGCGACCGGCAAGAATGTCACCGGCAAGGTGATCCGCTTCATCGAGCAGAAGGTCCGCACGCTCGGCAAGCGCCGGGAAATCAACGCCTAGGGGTCGTCGCGAGAGCCGAACAGCCTGCCGCGCTCGGTGAAGAACACGATGATGAGGCAGGCGAGGCCGAGGCCGATATAGCCTTCCAGGATCGGAACGATGCTGCCATTGAACCGGCTGGCAACCATCCAGCCGAAAAAGCTCGCCACTGTTGTCGTCATGAAGCCATAGGCGGCGCTGCCTGTGCCCGCAATCTTGCCGAGCGGCTCCATCGCGAGCGCCGAGAAGTTCGCGCCGATCAGGCCGAAACAGGCAAAAGTCAGGGCGAAGAGCGGATAGAAGATGATCAGCTTTTCGCCCATTGTCGCCATCAGGAGCGTATTGACCGAGGCCAGGACGAGGAAGCCGAGCAGCACCGAATGGCTGACCCGGCGCATGCCCAGCCGCTCGACCACCCGCGAATTCATGAAGTTGCCAATCGACAGTGCGCCCGCGATCCCCGCAAACCACCAGACGAAGGTATCTTCCTTGTCGAAAACGTCTCGGAACACCTGTTCGGACGAGGCAACATAGGAGAACAGGGCGCCGAAGATGACGCCGCTCGCGCACATATAGCCAAAAGTCACGCGCGTCGTGACAACCTGCCAGTAGGCGCGGAAGGAGCTCCTGAAATTGAGCGCAGGCCGGTCGTCCGTCGCCAGTGTTTCCGGCAGTCGCACCAGAACCCAGAAAAACATCAGGATCCCGGCCACGCCAAGGACGCCAAACGTCCACGGCCAGGGCGCGAACACCATCACGCCTTCTCCAAGGGCCGGCGCCAGGATCGGCACCACCATGAACACGGTCATGACAAGCGACATGATGCGCGCCATGGCCCGCCCGCCCATCAGGTCGCGGACGACCGAGACAGCAATCACCCGGATACCGGATGCGGCAATGCCCTGCAGGAAGCGCAAGGCAAGCAACATTGAGAAGCTTGTTGCCGCCATGCAGGCGAATCCTGCCAGGGTGTAAGCAACGATACAGCCCAGAACGACTTTCTTGCGGCCATAGCTGTCGGAGACCGGTCCGAAGACAAGCTGCGGAGCGCCAAATCCGGCCACATAGGCAAAGATGACGAGCTGCTGGTCATTCTCGCTCTGCAGGGAATAGGATGTCGCGATATCATGGAGGGCCGGCAGCATCGTATCGATGGCGAGCGCGTTGAGCGCCATCATCGCCGCCATCATGGCAACGAATTCCCACTGCGGTAAAGGCAGGGTAGGGCGGGCAAGGCCTGCCGCCTCAAGCGTTTCGGTCGTCGTTGCCATGAAAGTCAGTCTTCCAGATCAGGACCGCCTATCTGGAGGCTCCCCGTCAAAACGGCAACAGGCGAAGCCGGAAAATAACCAGCTTCGCCTGTCTATGCGTGCGTCCCCACACCGCTGCAATTTCGAGAACCGCTCATTGCCGAATAGACAGAATTCGCGCATCATCAATTTTGATGAATGAGCGGAATTTTTTTGGTTATCTCATGTTTTTTTGCAGAACCGTGCCCGTTCTTTGAATGTGAGGGGGCAAATCTTGACCACTAATCCGTTCGCATCCACCGAGACGAGCGAGAACCGTCTCGTCGAGGAGGCCTATGCCACCACGCTTGAACCGGAGCGCTACCAGGAACTGCTCGACGCCTGGTCGCGCTATATCGACGAGCTGCCATCTGACCGCGAAAGCGAGTTTTCCGAGAACGTGAATGCGCACTTCCAGCGCGCGCTCGCCATCCTTGACCGGATGGGCCGTCTTCGCGCCCATGCCGAGTCTGCCCGCCTCCTCGCCGACCAGATGCCGGGGCCAGCCGCCATTTTCAAGCCGGATGGCGAGATCCTCGGCGCGAACGCAGCCTGTCTCAAACTGCTGGGCGGCCAGCCGCCAACCTGCCTTCACGACCTCCAGCTCGATACTGCGGCCCTCTCCTCGGTCCGCTCATGGGTCAGGCGCAATGCGATGGCGGACATGACTGAAGATTTCCTGTTCATCGCAAGCCGTCTCGGCAGGGAAGGCGTTGAGTCGCGTCTGCTGCTGACGCGGGTTTCCCTGCAGGATGGCGAGACGGCCTCGGAGGACGCGCTGCTCCTCGCCGCGGTCGAGATCCATCTCGACCGGTCCATGGGTGACCGCCTCAGCGAAGTCTATGGCCTGTCTGACGCTGAGGTTGATGTGTCCCTGCGCCTGTCGCGCGGGGATGCACCGGAAAGGATTGCAAGGGACCGTGTCGCAAAACTCGCCACCGTGCGTACCCAGATCCGCGCTATCCTCAACAAGCTCGGCGTCTCCAGCGTGACAGAAGCGGTGCGCCTGCTTACCAGCTTTGGCGCAACGATAAATACAGCGCGCGCCATCTCCCGCCAGGCACCCGCCATGCGCGAGATCGACCGCTGGCGCCAGCAGAAGGTGATGACCCTGTCGGATGGCCGCACGCTCAGCTGGATGGAGCAGGGCGACCCTCTCGGTCGGCCCGTCCTGTTCTTCCATCATCTCTATCTTGGCCCACTCTGGACCGAACCGGGGGTCGAAGCCCTTGCCCGCCAGGGCTGGCGCGTCATCGCCCCCTCCCGCCCTGGATTTGGGGCGTCGGACGGCATAAGCGCCGATTCCCTTGATGACCGCATCCAGGCCGGTGTGCGCACCATGGCCGAACTCATTCAGCGACTGGAAATCGGCCCCGTCCTCGTTGTCGGTCACGCCAATGGTCTCATCCATGCACAGGCCTTTGCCGCCGCCCGGCCGGATCTCACCCGCGGTCTCCTGTCGGTCAGCGGTGAGACGAGCTGGGAAGAGGGCATGGAAGACGAGCTTCCATGGCACCACAGGATTGTCGCCACAACGCTGCTCAGGGCGCCATCCGCCATTGGCTTCATCGCGCGCGCGGCTGTTGGCCTGATCGATAGCGGGCGAGACGAATTCATGCTGAACACGCTGCACCGCGATTCCCCCATAGAGCAGCGCGCCATGCGCCGCCCTGAAGTGCGCGCCGTTGTGACAGACGGGCTGCGCCATGCCGTCAAGCAGGGGGCTCACGCCCTGGTCTCTGAAGTCCGTATGGCCCTGACGGACCGGCGCGACGTTGCCCGCAATGTGATGGCGCCCTTCCACATCATCCATGGCATGCAGGACAATGTCTTCCGGCCTTCAATGGTGGAGCTCTTCGCCAGCACTGTGCCGAGCGTGACACAGGTGAACGCGATCGAGGATGCCGGCCAATACCTGCTCTATACGCACTGGCCACAGGTCATTCTCGCCATGGAAGGCCTCTGGAAGGAGACGCTTCGCGGACGCAACTGATCAGAAGCCTGCACCCGGCTGACTGAGATAGGCCCGTTCTTCCGGTGTCGAGGTACGCCGCATCACCCGGTTTCGATGCGGAAAGCGGCCATACTCCTCAATCACATCGAAGTGGGCCTTGGCATAGTCCAGGGTCGAGACGCAGAATTCCTTGAATTCGGGCCGTGCGTCGGCAACCAGCTGCTTGAACAGGCGAACCGACAGTTTCTGGTCCAGAATGTCCTCGGAATGCTCAGCTGGCAGGTAGAAGAATACCCGCTCGGTCTCACTGAGCTGCTTGTCCTCGCCGAGCGCAAGCCCCGTCTTCATCAGGTTCCGCGCAATGGGGTCATGCGCAAATGAAAGCTTGTGGCCACGAAACAGATTACGGCTGAACTGATCGAGAACGATGATCGCGGCCAGCCTCGGCCGGGCCCCCTGCCTTGCCCAGTCATTGGCCATGCCGCTGGCAAGGTCGGCCAGCACGTCGATGAAGTGATCTGCGATCTGCTTGTCGGTTTCGAAGCTCTTCTTGAACCAGCGCGGCTGCATGTCCTCCAGGGCACTCGCCGAATTGGCGGTTCCCCCGATCCAGTAATCCAGAACATTTTCAGGTGTGACGGGGCTGGTCATGAAACTCTATTCCGGTCGACGCGCGACGATCATGTAGTTGACCTTTGTGTCGGAAGAAAGTTTCCATTGATCCGACAATGGATTGAAGGAAACCCCCTGTGGCGCATCCGCCACAAGCCCGGCCGCTTCCAGTGGTCCGGAAACTTCCTCGGGGCGCAGGAATTTGGAGAATTCATGCGTGCCGGGCGGCAGCCAGCGCATCACATATTCAGCTCCGACAATGGCAAGTGCGAAGGCCTTGGGCGTCCGGTTCAGTGTCGCCATGATGGTCATCCCGCCAGGGCGAACCAGTGAGGCGGTGTCGCGCAGGAACTGGCCGGGGTCGGCAACATGTTCGACCACTTCAAGGTTGAGCACCGCATCGAACGGCTCTTCGCCGCCCTCAATCAGGCCTTCCGCCGTGCCGCACCTGTAGTCGATGTCGAGACCAGCCTCGCGCGCATGGGTCAGAGCCGTCTTGATATTGGCTTCGCTCGCATCGACGCCTGTCACGCTTGCGCCAAGACGTGCCATGGGCTCGCTGACCAGGCCACCGCCGCAACCAATGTCCAGGATGCGCAGCCCCTTCAGCGGCTTGCGCTGCGTCCCGTCCAGTCCGAAATGCTCCACCAGCGTGTCACGAATAAAGCCAAGGCGTACCGGGTTGAACTTGTGCAGCGGCCTGAATTTTCCCTTCGGATCCCACCATTCGGCAGCCATGGCCGAAAATTTTGCCACCTCATCCGGGTCAATGCTGGGGGTTTGAGGCATTTCTTGCCGGTTTTCTGCTATTTTTTCCATATCTTTAGCAAACCTGTTTGCGCTTCGGCGGCGACGCGCTTAAAGACACGCGCGGAATCTATGAACCATTAAATGGGAAAGCTCGGCAGCAAGGCAATGCGGCGCACAGTCCTCAAATTCGGCGGAACTTCGGTAGCAGACCTCGAGCGTATCGCGCATGTCGCCGATATTGTCGCCTGGCGCGCCGAACGCGGCGAAAACCTCGCCGTCATCGTTTCCGCCATGGCGGGTGAGACCAACAAGCTTGTCGGCTATGCGCGCGGCGCTGCCGGGGATGCGGTCACCGGTTCGAATTTCGACGATGAATATGACGTGGTCGTTTCGTCCGGGGAACAGGTGACCAGCGGCCTGCTCGCCCTCGCCCTGCGCAAGCGTGGCCTGAAAGCGCGCAGCTGGCTCGGCTGGCAGCTCGCCATGAAGACCAGCTCGGCCCACGGGTCTGCCCGCATTATGGGGTTTGAGGATTCCGGCCTGCAGGATTCGGTCGATAGCGGTGAGATTGCCGTCATTGCCGGTTTTCAGGGCGTCACCGACGAGGGCCGCGTATCGACGCTTGGCCGCGGCGGGTCTGACACCAGCGCCGTTGCTGTCGCCGCTGCGCTGGAAGCCGACTCCTGCGACATCTACACGGATGTGGACGGCGTCTACACGACAGACCCGCGCATCGTTCCGCAGGCCCGTCGGCTCGACAAGATCTCCTATGAGGAAATGCTCGAAATGGCATCGCTCGGCGCCAAGGTGCTGCAGACGCGATCCGTCGAGCTTGCGATGAACCACCAGGTCAGGGTTCGCGTACTCTCCAGCTTTGCCGAGCCCGGCGAGACCAATCAGGGCACCTATGTCTGTAGTGAGGATGAAATCGTGGAAAAGCAGGTCGTCAACGGAGTTACCTATTCGCGCGACGAAGCCAAGGTCACGCTCTACGGTGTCGAGGACAAGCCTGGCGTGTCGGCCCGCATCTTCTCCATGCTGGCGGAGGCCGGTGTCAACGTCGACATGATCGTCCAGGCCAATGCCCGTGGACCCGAGCGGGCCAACATGGTTTTCACCTGTACCAGCGCCGACAGCACAAAGGCTGAGCAGCTCCTGCTCAACCACAAGGCGGATATCGGCTTCGAGAATCTCTCTGTTTCGCGCGATGTCGCTAAAGTTTCTGTCATCGGCGTCGGCATGAAAAGCCATACAGGCGTCGCAGGCACAATGTTCAATGCGCTTTACAAGAAAGGCATCAATATCGACGTGATTTCGACCTCCGAAATCAAGATTTCAGTCCTTATCGATGCCGCCTATACCGAACTTGCCGTCCGTGCCCTGCACACGGCATTCGGGCTTGACGATGGCTGATACAACCGTCCACTAACGGGCACGCCATGCCCCAGAGCTTCTCCGTCCCGAGGCTCCTGATCAACCGCCTTCGCAATGTGATGGCGGGAGACATGGAAGCCGATACCCGCCTGCAGAAGGTGGTGACCCTCATTGCAGGGACGATGGTGGCTGACGTCTGCTCCATTTACCGGCGCACCGATGATGACGAGCTTGAGCTTGTCGCCACCGAAGGCCTCAGCCGCGAAGCCGTGCACCAGACCAAGCTCGCTCTCGATGAAGGGCTGGTCGGACAGATTGCGCTGTCGGGCGAGCCGCTTTCCATTCAGGACGCCCCGCGCCATCCGGCCTTCTCCTATCGCCCGGAGACCGGCGAGGACCCGTATCACGCCTTTCTCGGCGTGCCGATCCTGCGCGGCGGGCGCGTGATCGGTGTCCTGACCGTGCAGAACCGCACAGAGCGGCTCTATGAGGATGATGAGGTCGACAGCCTGCAGACCATCGCAATGGTTCTGGCTGAAGTCGTGGCCGCCGAGGCGACAACGTCCGGCGGGTCCTCGCCCGTGCGCGAAGCACGTTCCATCACGCTCAGCGGACGCACCCTCTGCGATGGCCTCGGGCTTGGCGAAGCGCGCCTGCACGATGTCGTCGTCTCTCCGGCGCGATATTTCACTGAAGACCCTGACGCGGAAGCAGCCCGCCTGCGCCGCGCCCTGAAAGAGCTCAACGCACAGCTTGATCGCATGCTGGCCTCCGATGTTGGCGCCATCTTCGGCGAACCGCGTGAGGTGCTCGAAGCCTTCAAGATGCTGGCAAGTGACCCTGTCTGGCCGATCCGGCTGGAAGAGGCTGTCCGGTCGGGCCTGTCTGCCGAAGCGGCCGTCGACCGCTCGCGCCGCGAACACCGTACCAAGCTTGAGAATGCGCACGACCCGTACCTGCGCGAACGCCTGCATGACCTGGAAGATCTCGACAATCGTCTTTTGCGCGTCCTGTCGGGCAGCATGAAGTCGCACGCCAATGGCCGTGACAGGAGCGAAGAGGTCCGCGAAGTCCTGATTGCGCGCCGTCTCGGGCCTGCCGAGCTGCTGGAGTATCGCGACTCCGGGCTTGCCGCCATCATCCTCGAAGAGGTCGCCCCGTCCAGCCACACAGCCATTGTCGCGCGGGCCATGGGCATCCCGACGATTGGCGGGGTAGGCGGGCTGTCCGCCCTTGTCGCGCCGGGTGACCAGGTGATCGTCGATGCCGAGCAGGGCACGCTCCACATCCGGCCGGACCAGAGCCTGCTCGACGCCTACCAGACCCGCAGCGTGCTTCGCACCGAGCGCCAGGCCGCCTTCCAGGCGTTGCGCGACCAGCCATCGCGCACCCGAGACGGCGTCGATATCAAATTGATGCTGAATGCCGGCCTCGCCATTGACCTTGAGTCCATGGATGCAACCGGGGCAGACGGGATCGGCCTGTTCCGCACTGAATTCCAGTTCCTCGTCTCCGACACGCTGCCCAAGATGGAAGCGCAGATCGACCTCTATCGCGAAGTGCTGGACCACGCCGGCAGCCGACCGGTGCATTTCCGGACGCTCGACCTTGGCGGCGACAAGCTGTTGCCGAATGCGACGGACCAGTTTGAGGAAAACCCGGCGCTTGGCTGGCGCTCGATCCGGTTCGCCCTGGACCGCCCCGGCCTTTTCCGCCGCCAGCTGCGCGCCCTTGTTCGTGCCGCCGATGGCGGGCCGCTCTCGGTGATGTTCCCGATGGTGACCATCGCCGAAGAATTCTTCGAGGCCAAAGCCCTGCTGCTGGACGAGATCGAGTGGAGCAAGCAGCGCGGCTTTGCCGAACCGATCGAGCTTCGCGTCGGCGCCATGCTGGAAGCGCCCGCTTTCGCCTATGGCCTTGAGGATGTCGCCGGGGAAGTGGATTTCATCTCGGTCGGCACAAATGACCTGTTGCAATTTTTCCACGCTGCGGACCGAATGGTACCGCGCGTCTCAGAGCGATATGACCTCGTCAGCCGCCCGGTCATGCGTTTTCTCGAGTTCACGCTTAATGAATGCAACCGGCTCGGTATCCCTGTCTCTGTCTGCGGCGAAGTCGCTTCGCGGCCCGTCGAGGCGCTTTGCCTTTTAGGCTTGGGATTCAGGACCTTATCCATGCCGGCAGCAGGCATTGGGCCGGTCAAGCGCATGCTGCGTTCGCTCGATCTCGGCGCTTTCTCCGAAGCCCTGAAAACAGCGGTTCATACATCGAACGGAGAGTTCCGTAACGAAGTATTAGCCATCGCTGAATTACAGAAAATTGTTTTGACTGATAGCTGAAGATGGGCCTGTAGGCTTATCCCGTGTATGGTATAAGACCTGCATTGAGGGACATAGCATCAGCCGGGAATGAACGGACGGTACGTCATGATACATGACGACGAACACTCAAGCGCAAACGCACCGGAAGAATCCGGTCACGACGAGACTGAAACCTCGCCGCAGCCCCCTCTTGCGTCCGGACAGCAGGCAGAGAGCGATGAACAGCGTGAAGGCACGCTGATCGAGGCGTTCACCGCCGGCGGACGCCTGCGCGCAGCCCGTGAGGCACGCGGCAAGTCTCTCGATGACATGGCGAAGGAGCTGCTGATCAACCGCCGCGTACTGGAATCGCTAGAGCAGACCATCCAGCCGCCAGATTATGACATGCGCCGCACGCGCATTGTGGCCCGTTCCTATGCCAATGTGCTCGGCATCCCTGCAGACACCATCCTTGCAGACTTTCCGATGGAAGAAGAACAGGACCTTGCCACTGCGATCCCGAAATCATCGGTGACCGTCAGCGAACGGAGCCGTCGCCGCTTCCTGATCCCGGCTCTCGGTGCCAGTGCGCTGGTCGTTGCAATCAGTGCATCGGCGGTCCTGCTGACCCCGAAGAAGGTCTTCGAGCGGCGCACGGCCCCATCCGTGGCCGAACGCGTCGTTGCGGTGAACACCGCCCAGGAAAGCCTCTTCTCGCGTGAGCCTGTCGCCACCACGGTCAATGAAGAGCGGGAGCTTTCAATCGTGGCGCTGAAAAACGCATGGATCGAAGTGCGCGGCGCGGATGGCACCATTTTCCGCAGTCGCACCATGGGGCGCGGTGAAATCTACTATCCGCGGGTTGGCGCAGACTGGACGGTCACCGTGCAGGACGGCTCGGCCTTTGAGTGGCGTCTCGACGACATCCCGGTCGGGCGACTGTCGGAAACAGCCGAACCGATCTATTCGGCCAGCATCGACGAGGCCGCCACATTCGCGCGCGAGCAGGCCGGGGCCGAACTGGCGGCGACCACGAACGCCCAGCCAAGCCGCTAGGCCACCCTCCGCCTGCAACGGGCCTTGCTTCCGTCATCACCCTGCACAATGGAAAAAACCAGCCGCGGCGAACCGGGCTGGTTTTCGAGACGTATCGTTCCGGCAGGCAGGACGTGCCTAGCGGCCACCCTCATTTGTGCGCTGTGCATCACGAGCCTGGCTGAGCGCGCGCTGGAAGTGGGTCTGGTCATCGCCGATCATCGGCGCATCGCGGCAGTCCGAAGCGCAATCATAGGTGAAGGAACTGCCACCACGGTTAATCGTCACCAGGCTGGCAGAGTTGGTCGTGACCACAATATCGGCCGAGTAGATGATGTTGTTTGCATCATCGAGGATGAGCAGATTGGTTGTTCCGAAAGACTTTCCGGTGAGGAAAACCAGGTTCGGATCGGCGACGGCGACATCGGCAATATTCTGGTTGCCGATCACGACACTGGATGCCGGCTTGGCCAGGCGAAGCGGCTTGGTGGTGCCGGTTTCGACCGTGAATTGCTGGGCAGCGGCAACGCCGCAGAACAGGGCGGCACCCATGGTGGCCGCGAGGAATTTCGCTGGAAACTTCATGTACCGCTCCTTGTGCTGATCGGTTATTCGGTCCGAATCTCGTGCAAGAAGGTTTCACGAACCCTAACGCTTCCGAAATGCACGCGGGTGGCACACTTTCATTCTATATAGCGAGTACAATAGGAAACCCCCGGAAGGGCAGGCGATACAGGCCTTCTGAGGGGGTTAACAAATCGTCGGCAGGCATTCAGGAATTTTCTGCTTCAGTTTACTCGATATTCAACCACGTCCTGTAAAACCGCACCTGTTCCGGCACATAAATGACACGGGACGAAACAACTGCATGATGATGGAGTCTCCAATGCAAAAGCTTATGAAACTGTTCAAGAACGAGTCCGGTGCAACCGCTATCGAATACGGCCTGATCGCTGCCCTGATCGCTGTCGCGATCATCAGCGCTGTCACCACGCTCGGTACGAACACCGCTTCTACGTTCAACGAAGTCGCTAACGCTCTCTAAGTTGGCACTTTGTTAGTCGCCACGGCGACGAACGAAATCGAAGCCGTCGGGTCCGCCCGGCGGCTTCTTTCATGTCTGCACCCCTCATCGGTGCGGAAATCAAGTCTTCAGACTTTCCGCCTAGGGTTTGCGAAACGGGTAGAGAGGACAGGTCATGGTTGCGGTCGTATTCACATTTGTATTCCTCAGCCTCTGCATTTATGCGGCCCTGCGTGATGTCGAGACATTGACCATCACCAATGGTCTCAACCTTGCCATCGCCTTCCTGTTCTTTCCGGCCATCATCATCGCGGCGCCGGGCTGGGATGTCTTCGGCGCTCACATGATGGCGGGCGCGATCGCCTTCCTGGTTTCCATCTTCCTCTTTGCCTTTGGAGTCTTCGGTGGGGGCGACGCCAAGATGATCCCCGGCGTGATGCTGTGGCTTGGTCCGGCTGCCACAATGCCCTTCCTTATGGCGATGGCTGTCATCGGCGGCGGGCTTGCTGTCTGCGTGATCCTTGCGCGCAAGCTGGTGCCGGCGCACGCGGTGCCTGGCTTTGCAGCGGAAACCCTGCAGGCGGGCAATGGCGTCCCATACGGAGTGGCGATTGCTGGTGGTGCAATTTACGCCGCGCCCCTCTCGCCCTTGCTCTCATCCATAAATGTGACAGCCGTTCTCGGAAGTTAACTATGCTTTAGCGTGTCGGTGCAAAAGTCACCCTGTTGATTCCCTTTTTGTTGAGGGGTTGAGTTCAGAGGGGCGGACATATGTCACCGATGCGTTTGATTATTCTCCTTGTTGCGGCAGGCGCCGCAATCGGAGCGGCACTTCTCGTCAGAGGCATGTCCGGCCCGTCCTCTCCTGTCGCTGCCCCCGGAGAACCGGTCGTTATCGAGAAGGAAGTCGAGGTGTCCTCGACCCAGGTGCTCGTCGCCCGGATGGACATGCGCGTCGGCAGCCTTCTGACCCCGGATGATTTTGAATGGTCCGACTGGCCGGAAAAGGCTGTGAACGCTGGATATTTCACGCAGGAACGCAATCCTGACGCGATTGAAGAACTGTCGGGCAGCGTTGTGAAGGTGGCGCTTATCCAGGGTGAACCGATCATCGGCAGCAAGATCGTCAAGAAGGGCGAGACCGGTTTCATGGCGGCCCTGCTTGAGCCGGGCCTGCGCGCCATCTCCGTGGAAATCTCCCCAGAAACCGCCTCGGCAGGCTTCATCCTGCCGGACGACAAGGTCGACGTGATCCTCACTTATGACGTTGAAGTGGTCACAGAGCGCGGTGTGCGCGATACGACGGTGACGCGCACCGTGATTGAGAATGCCCGCGTCCTGGCCATCGACCAGCTGTTCGGCGAGGTCGACGGCACGCCAACGCTGACGGGCTCAACCGCGACGCTGGAACTTGCGCCAAAGCAGGCCGAAGTCCTGGCGCATTCCTCGCGCCTCGGCTCGATCTCGCTGGCGCTGCGCAGCGTGGCTGACTCAGACGAAAATGATGGGGTCGCAACGGCCAATACCCAATTGCTGAACGGCGGCGACGAGGGCGGCGGCGTGAAGGTCTTCAAGAACGGTTCGATAAGCGGGAGAAGCTGATGACAAACATCAGTCGCATGCAAAAAGCTCTGGCAGCTGTCTGCCTGTTCGCGGCGCCCCTGGCGGCGCACGCGCAGAATCTGATGGGTGTGTCGGTGATGGAGCCCGGTGACACGAATGTGTCCCGGACCATCAAGCTTGGCCTCAACAAATCGACCGTGATCGAACTGGAGCGTCCGGTTGCCGATGTTGTCATCACCAATCCGGAAATTGCCGATGCAGTGGTCCAGACGGCCCAGCGCCTGATTTTCCGCGGGATCGAGGTTGGCGAAACCAACGCCTTCCTGTTTGATCGCAATGGCGCGCCGCTCCTGAACCTTGAAATTATCGTCGATGCCGACATGGCGTCGCTCAGCAAGCTGATCTCCCGCTACGTTCCCGATGCCCGCGTTCAGGCCGAAAGCGTCGGCGGCAACATTATCCTGACAGGGGAAGTCGACAGCCTGTCGCAATCCGACCAGGTCATCCGTCTGGTCAAGGCCTATTCGGGCCGGGACGACTTTGAGCCGGTGAACATGATGTCCATCGCGGCCAAGGATCAGGTCATGCTGGAAGTTCGCATCGTCGAAATGCAGCGCAACGTGGTCAAGCAGCTCGGCATCAACCTGTCGGGCACCACCAATTTCGGCGACCTCGCTAACCTTGTCGAGAAGCAGCTGTTTACCGATGACGGCTCGGGCAATCTGGTCGACGCGGAGACGACGACACTCGCGCCGGGCCTGCCCTTCAGCAACAATGGCAGCTTCTCCAGCGCCAATGGCTACAATGTGGCCGGCAGCTCGCTTGGCGGCTTCTCCGGTGGCGTTGGCTACACCAACTATGTCGGCAGCGACTTCCAGTCATCCGCAGGCGCTGCAATCGATGCGCTCGAACGTGTCGGTATCGTCCGTACACTGGCAGAGCCGAACATCTCGGCGATTTCCGGCGAATCCGCGAAATTCCTGGCGGGCGGTGAGTTTCCGGTTCCGGTCGGCCAGGACAATAATGGCCGTATCACCATCGAATTCAAACCATACGGTGTCGGCCTGGGCTTTACGCCGGTCGTGCTGTCCGAAGGACGGATATCGCTCAAGGTCTCCACCGAAGTCTCCGAGCTCACCAATCAGGGTGCCTTCCAGGGCCAGTCCGTCGCTGGTGTGGACGATCAGGGCAATGTCATCACGGCCCAGACGCTGACCATTCCAGCCCTCAGCGTGCGCCGTGCCGAAAGCACGGTTGAGCTGCCAAGCGGTGGCTCAATGATGCTGGCAGGCCTCATCCAGAGCCGGTCGCGTCAGACCATCGACCAGCTTCCAGGCCTCAAGAAGCTGCCCATCCTGGGTGCGCTCTTCCAGTCGCGTGACTTCCTCAATGAGGAGACGGAACTCGTCGTCATCATCACGCCATACCTCGTCGATCCGACGGCCAAGAAGAACCTGCGTACCCCGGCCGACGGCTTTGCGAATGCTTCAGACCTCCAGACCATCTTCTTTGGCAAGCTGAACGCTGTGTACGGAAAGAATGGCAAGGGTCTCAGCCAGGACAATTACAACGCCCCTGTCGGGTTCATTGAGGAATAGGAGCTACCCCATGCGTTCAGTGAAAGGTATCGTTGCTTCTGTGGGGCTGGTTTCGGTCGCGGCGCTTGCGGGCTGCCAGTCCGCGGGCAAGCATGGCCCCGTGCCGGCGGAGTATCTGACCGGCACCTCGCTCGACCGCAATGCCATTCAGCTCGCTGAGACCACCGAATATCTCGAAGTCCATATGAACCCGGACGAGTCGCAGCTGCGCCTGTCCGAGCGCGAGCGCATCCGCGCCTTTGTCGCCGACTACAAGAAGCGCGGCGTTGGCCCGCTAGTGATGTCGCTGCCGAAAAATCACCAGAATGAAGAGCTCGCGGTGAAAGCCGTGGCCGAAGCGCGTGAAATCGCCTGGTCTTCGGGCGTGCAATATGAAGAGATTTCGGGCAGCGCGTTCGAGGCGAACGGCCGTAACGCGCCGATGGTGCTCGGCTTCCGCGCCTACAAGGCCATCGCTCCGGACTGCCCGCAAAAGGCAGCATTCAATTTCGCAGATGCCAGCAGCAATAATGACATGCCTTCGCTTGGCTGCTCGGTGCGCACGAATATGGCGGCGATGATTTCCAATCCGGCAGACCTGCTGGGTGAACGCGAGATCGAACCGGGCGATGCCGCCCGCCGCCAGATTCAGCTGCAACTTTACCGCGAGGGCCAGCCAACCGGTGCCGAGCGCAGCGATGCGGAAACAGGGTCGGTCTCTACGGCTGTAAACTGAGTTTAGTGAGGATTTGAGGGTAGGGCCATGAGCAACGAAAACGCACTCTTCGAAGACGAGTTCGATCTCGAATTCGACGATTCGCCAGCGGCTGATACGTCTGCAGACAGCCTGGTCGACCAGTTGACCGGCCCCGTCGACGCGCCCTTCAAGGAAGTCGAACAGGGTGTCGAGCTTCCCCCCATGACAATGAGCCATGGCGGCGACCGGGCCATTCCGGCCATCGCGATTCTGGCCTTCTACGAGACCGAGAAGAGCCGCGACATGATCGAGAAGGTCGCCGGCGACCGTCGAATGTTAAATTCGTCAGTGGACGCCTTTTCGGGCGGTATTCCGGCTGCCATCGCGCACCTGTCCGAAAACCCGACCCCCAACCTGCTGATTGTTGAATCGTCTGCTTCTGCCTCGGTCATGATGCAGCAGATTGACGAGCTTGCCAGCCATTGTGACGAGGGCGTGCAGGTCATGGTGATCGGCGCCACCAATGATATCGCCCTTTACCGCCAGCTGGTGTCCCGCGGCGTCAGCGAATACCTCGTGCCGCCAATCGAGCCGGTCCAGATGGTGCGCGCCATTGGGACGATGTTCACCGATCCGGACGCACCTTTCGTCGGCAAGTCAATTTCGGTAATCGGTGCCAAGGGCGGCGTCGGTTCTTCTACCATCGCCCACAATCTTGCCTGGTCGCTGGCCGAGAATGCGCGAGTCAACACTTCGCTGGTCGATCTCGACCTCTCTTTCGGGACGACCTCGCTCGACTTCAACCATGAGACCCAGCAGACCATTGCTGATGCGCTCCTGGCCCCGGAGCGCGCCGATGATGCGGTGATCTCGCGCCTGCTCGCCAAGGCGACCGACCGGCTCTCGCTCTTCACTGCGCCGGCCAGCGTCAACCAGCTCATGGATGTTGATGCGGATGCCTATTCGACGGTCATCGAAGGCGTACGTCGCCTGATGCCCTATGTGGTGCTCGACCTGCCGCATGGCTGGTCGCAGTGGATCTACAATACGCTCGTCAGCTCCGATGAGGTGATCCTCGTCTGCCAGCCTGACCTTGCCTCCCTGCGCAACGGCAAGAACATGCTCGACCAGCTGAAGGCGCAGCGGCCGAACGACAACCCGCCGCGCCTGATCATCAACATGGCGGGTGTGCCCAAGCGCCCGGAAATCCCGGTCAAGGATTTCGCTGCGGCCATGGGGGCCGAGCCTGAAATCATCCTGCCATTCGATCCGCAGCTCTTTGGAACCGCGTCGAACAAGGGGCAGATGATCTCCGAGGCCGACCCGCAGGCAAAACCATCGCTCGCAATCGACCATCTCGCCTCGAGTCTGTCGGGCCGTGAGACCGCGCAGCCGCAGAAATCCCTGCTGAAGAAGCTGCTCGGCAAATAAGGACCAATAGGGAACAGTTATGGCATTCGGCAAACGTTCAGCAAATGCACCAGCACCGGCTCCCAGTGCGGCGCCGAAGCCGGCACGTCCTGCTGCGCCGGTCGCGCCGCCGCCTGCTGAAGCCCGCAAGCCCGCCGCCGCGCCGGGGGCTGCCAGGCCCGGCGCATCGGGCAAGCCTGTCGCCCTGAAGCCGCCACCGGACATGAAGCCGGAGAAGGTGCACAAGGTCGATACGCGATCGGAAGAGTATTACGCGACCAAGACGACCATCTTCAATGCGTTGATCGACACCATCGACCTGGGTCAGCTGGCCCAGCTCGATTCCGAAAGCGCACGCGAAGAAATCCGCGACATTGTCGTCGAGATCATCAGCATCAAGAACGTCGTCATGTCGATCTCCGAGCAGGAACGCCTGCTCGACGATATCTGTAACGATGTTCTCGGCTATGGCCCGCTGGAGCCACTTCTGGCCCGCGACGACATCGCCGATATCATGGTGAACGGAGCCGACACGACCTATATCGAAGTCAACGGCAAGATCGAGCGCACCAATATCCGCTTCCGCGACAATGCGCAGCTGATGAACATCTGTCAGCGGATCGTCTCTCAGGTTGGCCGCCGTGTCGATGAAAGCTCGCCTATCTGTGACGCGCGCCTGCTTGACGGTTCTCGTGTGAACGTCATCGCGCCGCCGCTGGCCATTGATGGCCCGACCCTCACCATTCGTAAGTTCAAGAAGGACAAGCTGCGCCTGCAGGACCTCGTCAATTTCGGGTCCATCTCGGAGGCGGGCGCCGAAATCCTCCGCATCATCGGCCATTCGCGCTGTAATGTGCTGATCTCCGGCGGTACTGGCTCAGGCAAGACGACGCTTCTCAACTGTCTCACCGGCTTCATCGAGCCGGGTGAGCGCGTCATCACCTGCGAAGACTCTGCCGAACTCCAGCTGCAGCAGCCGCACGTCGTGCGCCTCGAGACCCGCCCGCCGAACATTGAGGGCTCGGGTGAAATCACCATGCGCGATCTCGTCAAGAACTGTCTGCGCATGCGTCCTGAGCGGATCATCGTGGGTGAGGTTCGCGGACCGGAAGCGTTTGACCTGCTTCAGGCCATGAATACCGGTCACGATGGCTCCATGGGCACGCTGCACGCCAACACGCCGCGCGAAGCCCTCAGCCGTGTTGAATCGATGATTACCATGGGCGGCTTCTCGCTGCCGGCGAAAACCATCCGTGAAATGATTGTCGGCTCGATTGATGTGGTCGTGCAGGCTTCTCGTCTGCGCGACGGCTCGCGCCGCATCATGCAGATCACCGAAGTCATGGGTCTCGAAGGCGATACGATCATCCTTCAGGACGTGTTGAAATTTGAAATCGACGGCGAAGACGACGACGGCAAGGTAAAGGGACGCCACCGCGGCACCGGCATCGGCCGTCCGCGCTTCTGGGAGCGCGCCTCCTACTACAATCTGGAGGCCGACCTCGCCAAGGCCATTGACGCACTGGACACGTAAGACATGGATCAGAACCTGCTCATTTATGTCGTCGGCGGTCTCGCTTTCCTCGCTCTGGCTGGCATCGGTCTCGCCCTGACGGGCGGCTCGAACGATGCTGCGGTCAAGCGGGCCAAGCAGATCAAGGCCGGTACAGCAGGGGGCAAGGGCCGTGCTGAGGCAAGTGACAGCAATGTCCAGCGCAAGCGCCAGACCCAGCAGATGCTCAAGAAACTGCGTCAGCAGGATGAGGAGCGTCGCAAATCCCTGATCCCGCAGGACATCAAGTCCAAACTGGTCCAGGCCGGTATCTCCATGCCAGTGGAGGCATTCTGGATCGGTTCGGTCGCGCTTGGCGTCCTGTTTGCGGCCTTGGCCTTTGTCTCTGGTGCCGAGGGGCCGCCGCCAATCGGTGGCATCGAGATCAAGTCGCGTCCGGCCATGATCGCGATTGCAGGCTTTGTCGGCTTCATCGGTATTCCCCGTTTCCTTCTCGGCTTCCTGACCAAGAGCCGTCACAAGAAGATGACCGCGCAGTTTGCCGATGCGATCGATATCATCGTCCGCGGCGTGAAGTCCGGCCTTCCGCTTGCCGAATGCCTGCGCATCATTGCCAAGGAAAGCCCGGACCCGCTCGGATCTGAATTCCGGACACTGACTGACAATATCCAGATGGGCACTACGCTTGACCGCGCCTTGCAGCAATTCTTCAAGCGTGTGCCGCTGCCGGAAGTTAACTTTTTCGTCATTGTACTGACAATCCAGTCCAAGTCGGGTGGTAACCTGTCCGAAGCGCTCGGAAACCTCTCCAAGGTGATCCGTGAGCGCAAGATGATGCGCGAGAAGATCAAGGCGATGTCATCAGAAGCGAAAGCTTCTGCCGGTATCATTGCGGCGCTGCCCTTCGCCGTCGGCACCATGGTCTACATGACCACGCCGGCTTACATCATGGAACTGTTCCGGACCTCGACCGGACACATGATCCTGTTCATGGCGATCTGCCTCATGTTCACCGGCGTCACCGTCATGAAGCGCATGATCAGCTTCGACATCTAGGGGGAGAGCAGCGATGGAAGCCTTTGCACGATCCCTCGGAAATCCCGGTACAATCGCATCGATCCTTGCCGCGGTCGCCATGTTCGCGACCATTACTTCGGTCATGCTTCCGGCGCTCAAGGGTGACAAGCTCGAAACGCGCCTCAAACAGGTCACATCGCAACGCGAGAAGCTTCGCAAGGCCAGCCGCGCGGCCCTCGAGAAGAAGGGGCTGAAGCGCGACGATAGCGGGACGATCAGCGAGATTACCGGTCGGCTGAACCTGCAGAAGATGCTCGAAGATCCAAATGTGCAGGCCAAGCTGGTCCAGGCCGGACTGCGCGGACCGCGTCCGCTTGCCATCTTCTATTTCTGCCGCTTCGTCCTGCCCTTCGTCGGGGCGCTCGGCGCATTCGTCTATATCTTCTTCGTGAACGATCTCGGGCTTAACCCGCAAATGAAGTTCGGCGCCGTGATCTTCGGTCTGGCCGCGGGCTTCTACGCGCCGAACCTTTACGTTTCAAACCTCGCCTCCAAGCGCCAGCAATCGATCATGAAGGCGTTTCCGGATGCGCTCGACATGCTGCTGATCTGCGTCGAATCGGGCATGTCCATCGAGATCGGCTTTGCCAAGGTCGGTGCCGAGATCGGTACCGCGTCGCCCGAACTTGCTGAGGAGTTCCAGCTCACCACAGCGGAACTCGCCTATCTGCAAGAGCGCCGCCAGGCCTATGAGAATCTCGCCAAGCGGACGGGTCATGAAGGCGTCAAATCCGTCTGTATGGCCCTCATGCAGGCCGAACGTTACGGCACGCCGCTCGGCGATGCACTTCGCGTCATGGCCAAGGAGAACCGCGACATGCGCATGGCCGAGGCCGAGAAGAAGGCCGCAGCCCTGCCGGCAAAGCTCACTGTCCCGATGATCCTTTTCTTCCTGCCCGTGCTCTTCCTGGTCGTCCTCGGCCCGGCCTACATCAAGTACAAGTCGATGAGTTCCTAGCGCCGACCAGGCGAAGCGGACTTTGACAAAGACGAAGAAAAAAGAAGGCCAGGCAGCGATTGCCTGGCCTCCTGATTTACCGGGTCTGTTTCAGCCTTCGTCGAAACGCCGACAACCTCAGTCGCTTCCCAGTGCGCCGCGCAGCCGCAGGCTGCTCTCTGCCTTTTCCTGGGGCGCTTGCGCGGGCGCATCCTCTTCCGGTGCGGCCTCTTCCTTGAGCGCCTCGTAAGTGCGCGTCGGTGCCATCATCGATCTCAGCGTGTCGAGATTGGACTCCACCGTGCGCTTTGGCGCATGCGGATCGACTTCCCGCATGTCCTCGAACCGGCCCTGCAGGCCGAGGATCAGCGCGAGATTCTGGCGCACGCGCACATCGGCGCCCGGCAGGGTAGAGGCATAACGAAGGCGCTCCTCGGCCTTCACCAGCTGCCCTGAAAGGGCAAGCGACAGGCCGTAATTGGTCAATGTCGAGACCCGGTCCGGTTCGATCTGGAGCGCGGCGGCATAGGCGGCCTGCGCATCGAAATGGCGTTCCATCTGGTCCAGGGCGAGGCCGAGACCGGCATACGCCGCGGCGTTCTGCGGATTGATCACCGATGCGCGGTAATAGGCGTCAGCGGCTTCTCCTGGTCGCCCCTCGCTCATCAGGGCGCGGCCGAGGATCACTCGCAGCGTGTCGGATTTGGGATGCGCCGGAATGGTCGACGTCAACACATCAATGGCGCGGGCATGGCTGCCAATCTCGCGCAGCGATGTGGTGAACTGGATGGTGGTTTCCAGGTCTTCAGGATGCTTGCGGAACTCGGCCGCCCAGAAATTCGCACGGGTCAGCGGGTCGGCGCGGGCCATTTCTGCAATCTGTTCGGCTGTGGCGGGTGCCATTTCTGCGGCGAGCGCGGCCTCCGCCTCGGCATTCGCCTTGGCCTCGCTGCTGCCAGTGCTCGCGCACGCACCCATCAGGACGACAGAAAGCGCTGGAACGGCAAATTTCAGGGCTCTGGACATCGCATGGCTCCGATAATGAGTATCAGCGCTGACCTTGCCCTCGTGACCGTCAAGGATCAGTTAACAAAACAGCTGTTTTGCTTAACCAGTTTCATCTCCAGGGAGCCCCGCCTTTTATGCATAAAGCCTTCATCGCTGCCGCCGCTACTCCAGCCAAGGTTCACCTCCTGCGTCCAGCCGACTGGGAGGAGGCGGCAAAGTCGCTGCCGGAAGCCGTCGCAGGACTTGCGAAAGCGAACGGCTTTACCGGCAAGGCGGGCGAAGTCGTTGTCTCGGGGGGGGCAGGCGGCGCGCGCGACCATGTGCTCTATGGCCTTGGCGACGCGATGGATGCGCTGGCGGTTGCGGGCCTCTCGGCCAAACTGCCGGAGGGCGATTATGAGATTGCAGCCGATGGCGGTCTCCCGCTTGCCCATATCGCCGCCGGCTGGGCCGATGGCGCCTACCGGTTCGACCGCTACCTGAAAGACAAGGCGGCCCCGCCGCGCCTCGTCATTGGCGACAATGAAGATGCCGCCGCGCTGGACCGGGAGGCTGAGGCTGTCGCCCTGCTGCGCGATCTCGTCAACACGCCAGCCCAGGATATGGGCCCCTCCGCCATCGAGGCGGCCGTGCGCGCTATCGCAGAGGAGTTCGGCGCGGACATCACCGTCACGGCAGGTGACGACCTGCTGGAGCAGAACTATCCGATGATCCATGCGGTTGGCCGCGCCGCGCCTGAGGCGCCTCGCCTGATCGAGCTGACATGGGGCAATCCTGACCATCCCGAGCTTGCCCTGGTCGGCAAGGGGGTTGCCTTCGACACAGGCGGTCTGAACCTCAAGACCGGCAATTACATGCGCTTGATGAAGAAGGATATGGGCGGCTCGGCGCATGTCATCGCGCTCGCCAGGCTGGTGATGAGTTCGAACCTGCCGGTCCGCCTCAACCTCTACGTCCCCGCCGTCGAGAACGCGATTGACAGCCATGCTTTCCGGCCGGGCGATGTCCTGTCCACCCGCAAGGGCCTCACCGTCGAGATCGACAATACCGACGCCGAAGGCCGGCTGATCCTCGGCGATGCGCTGACGAAAGCATGCGAGAGTGATCCGGACCTGCTCATCGACTTTGCGACGCTGACCGGCGCGGCCCGCGTCGCGCTCGGGCCGGACCTCGCGCCCTTCTATACCGATGATGGCGACGTCGCCGATGCGATCAATGCGGCGGGGGCGGTTTCCGGCGATCCGGTCTGGCGCATGCCGCTCTGGGACCCTTACAAATCCATGCTGAAATCCTCGATCGCGGACATGCAGAATGCGGGCGGCGCCTTTGCCGGCTCGATCACCGCCGCGATCTTCCTGAAGCAGTTCGTTGAAGCCCGGCGCTGGGTGCATCTTGATGTCTGGGCGTGGCGGCTTGGAAAATATGGCCGCCCGGAAGGGGCTGCCGCGTGCGGCCTTCGTGCCATCTGGACGATGTTGCGCACACGTTATGCCTGAATTCGCGCCGCAAATGGCAAACCTGTTGCGTGAACCTTGCGCGACGTCGAAAATACTGCTCTTTAGCGAAAAACGATAAGCCAGGAGTTCTTTCACATGCGAATTGGCCTCACCGCCCTAGCGCTCGTTCTCGCCGCCTGCGGCCCGACAACCGGCACATCCGAGACGGCTGGCACCTCGCCTGCCGGGACCGAAGTTACCGAAACCGTTGAACCGACAGCGGAAGAAATCGAAGCTGAAACCGCCAGGCTCAATGCCTGGTTCGATGAGAAATACGAAGAAGAGCTGATGATGAGCCCGATCCAGCTCACCTTCATCGGCCGCAAGGACCGCTATGGCGAAATCGATGACATGACCGTCGAGGCCATGGAAGAACAGCTCGCCTGGAAGGCTGCCACCGTCGAGGAAATGAAGTCCACCTTCGACTATGACAAGCTGACGCCGGAAGCGAAGAATTCCTGGGACATCTGGGAATACCAGTATGAGCAGCAGAAAGAAGGCATGAAGTACGTCTATAACGGCTTCACCTTTGATCAGATGAACGGCCCGCAGGCATTCCTTGCGACCTTCCTTATCCAGTTCCACCGCGTCGAGTCGCTGGAGGACATGGAAGCCTATATTTCGCGGATCCGCGCCTCCGGCCGCGCCGGCGGACAGCTGCTGGACCACGCAAAGACCGCTGCGGAAAAAGGCGTGCAGACGCCAGACTTCGCCCTCGAGGGCGTGATCGACCAGTCCCGCAAGATCATCACCGGCGCACCGTTCACCGAGGGTGACGATTCCGACATCTGGGCGGACATCAAGACCGAAATCTCGACCCTGCAAGACGCCGGAACCATTGACGAGGCCCAGGCCGAAACCCTGCTCGCCGATGCAGAGGCGGCCCTGCTTGAAACCTTCCAGCCGGGCTACCAGGCCATTATCGACTGGGCCGAGGCCGAGCTTGAAAACGCCCCCGCCAATCCGACCGGTGTCGGCACGACCCAGCCAGATGGCGAAGCCTATTACAATTATCGCCTGCGCGCGATGACGACCACGAACCTGACCGCCGACGAGATCCACCAGATCGGCCTTGATGAAGTCGCCCGTCTCCAGGGCGAGATGGAAGCCATCAAGGAGGATTACGGCTTTGAGGGCACGCTGCAGGAATTCTTCACCTTCCTGCGTGAGAGCACCGACAATCGCGACCTCTACTATGAGGATAACGATGCCGGCGCAGAGGCCTATATCGCCGATGCCACGGCTGCGATCGAGAATATCAAGACCATGCTGCCGGACTATTTCGGCATCCTCCCGAAAGCCGATCTCATCGTGAAGCGCGTCGAGCCGTTCCGCGAGCAGGACGGTGCCGCCCAGCACTATTACAGCGGCACGCCTGACGGTTCGCGCCCCGGCATCTATTACGCTCACCTGTCCGACATGACCGCCATGCCGAAGCGTGAGCTGGAAGTGATCGCCTATCATGAGGGGCTGCCGGGCCACCACATGCAGATCTCGATCGCGCAGGAAATCGAGGACCTGCCACAATTCCGCACTCAGGCCGGTTTCACCGCCTATTCGGAAGGCTGGGGCCTCTATTCAGAATGGCTCGCCAAGGAAATGGACGGCACTTACGTTGACCCGATTTCCGATTTCGGCCGCCTCGGCTCTGAAATCTGGCGCGCCATCCGTCTCGTCGTCGATACCGGCCTGCACTCCAAGGGCTGGACCGAGGAAGAAGCCTTCGAATACTTCGTCAGCAATGCAGCCGTGACCGAGGCCCAGGCCCGCTCTGAAATCCAGCGCTACATCGTGATGCCGGGCCAGGCGACCGCCTACAAGATCGGCATGATCAAGATCCAGGAACTGCGCGCCGACGCAGAAGCTGAACTTGGCGACGCCTTCGACATCCGCGCCTTCCACGATGTGATCCTCGGCGGCGGCGCCATGCCGCTCGAAATCCTCGAACGCCGCGTTGATCAGTGGGTCGAAGATGTAAAGGCCGAGAGCGCCGACGCGCCTGCCGAACCCGCCGAACTGGAACCGGCTGAGTAAGCTACCGGAACCGACTGAAAACCAAAACGGCCTCATGGTGAGCGAAGTCGAACCACGAGGCCGTTTTTTTTGTGGGGTGGTACAGCTTGCTCAAGATTTAGATGAAGCGCCGCAGAGCGCCTGATACATCTATGGGCGGGCAAGCTTGGAGGTGCCGCAATGTTCCGCTTCACAATCGTGTCGGTGACCCTGCTGCTCGCGCTGCATAGTCTGCCCTGCGCCGTCGCCCAGCAGGCCGACCTGCGTGCTGTTTTCAGCGCTCCGGTCGGCATCGAGCGCGCCAGCCCTGTTGCCAGTCTCCCGGTGCAGATCGAGGCTGGCAAGCTCAAGCTGGACGCGGCGGTCAATGAGAAGCCCGGCCGGTTCGTGTTCGACACGGGCTCGCCGACAATCCTGTCGAGCACCTTCGCCGCCGACCTCGGTCTCGAGATTGTCGGGCAGAACACGGGCAAAGACGCCAATGGCGTGCCCGTCTCCATGGATGTCGCCGTCGTCGATAGCATGATGCTTGGCGACGCCACATTCCGGAATGTCCCAGTGCTGATCTTCGACTTCGCCGGACTGCCATTGGCGGACTGCTTCATTGGCGATGGTGTGATCGGCTCGGAAATCTTTCCTGGCAGCGCCTGGCGTATTAATACCGAAGCGGGCGAGATCCAGATTGCGGCAAGCGCTTCAGACCTTGGACTGTCCGAGGAGACTTCCGGTGCGCCGCTCTACGACTTCGGATACCCGCATGCACCCATCATCGACTATTCCATCGGTGCGATGCAGGACAAGGCGCTGTTCGACACCGGAAGCGGGAAGGTGTTCAGCCTCTTTACCAAAGCCATGCAGAGCCCGGAGGTTAAGGCTGCCACAGTCAGTGGGTCTGTGCGCAAGGGATCGGGCAGCGAAGGCGTTTCTGCAGGCGGGCAGGGCGCGGTCACTGATCTTGTGACCCTGCAGCTGCAATCGCTCCAGATCGCAGGTGTGTCGCTTCAGGATGTGCCCGCGCAGTCCCGGCTGGCGCCTCCTTCCCTTCTTGGGGCAGGTGTTCTGTCATCGCATATCGTGACCCTGGACTATCCGGGAAAACGCCTCCTGCTGGAGCCCCGGTCAGCGCCAGTCACGACGCAATCGTCCGGCAATTACGCAATCATGTATGGGGATGAAGGCGCAGAGGTCACGCAGCTTTACGAGAAAAGCGAAGCTGACCGCGCAGGCCTGAGGCTAGGCGACCGCGTTACGTATGTGAACGGCCGGGCATTATCAGTGCCTGATGATGAGCAGCAATGCGCCACGGCTCGCTGGCTCGTCGATGAATTCGATGCCACTCAGCCAGCCACGCTCGTCATCGACCGGCAGGGCCGCGAAATTTTCATCGAGCTCACTGGCGCAACTGACTGATCTCTGCGAATGCTTGCGACAGTCCGGCATGGGCGGGAGAAAGACCTAGAGCGACGTCTCCGCTTCCTCAAGCGCGGCCGTCACGCTTTGTGAAACAAGATCGCTTTCATCCTGCGCCATCAGCCGGTCGAACACGGTCTGCAGCCATTCCGCAGGGGCGCCTGTCTGCCTGGCCCGGTCAGCAAGGTAATGGTGCACATCGTCCGGCGTCGAGGTCGTCTGGTGTGCCACCGTATCGAGGCCAAGCACCATCACGCGCCGTGCCAGCGTGCGCCGCGCAGATGATCGGATGACGAGATCCTTCTCCATCGCCTCGAACAGCAGGGCGCAGGCTGTGTTGGCGGCGTCCAGTGTCAGGCCCGAAGTGTCGGTAATACCATAGGCAGCCGGGTCGCTGATGAAGGCGATGCGGCAGTCACGCTCGGGCGCGGCGGTCGAGAAGAGCAGGGCGTCCATGGCGAACAGGCTCGTCGCCTTGTCATAATCGAGGCTGCGCAGGGCAAGACGCGTGTCCATGCGGTCTGCATAGTCTGGAAAATGCTTCTGCGCGAGCGCTGCAAACTCCGTGCAGGCCGGACTGTCCGCAACCGCCTCTCGCGCGGGGGCCAGCATGGCATCGCGGGCCTCGGCGAGAAGCTGGTAAAAGTCCTCCTCGCCCACGCCGAGCACTGTCTCGCCCCGGCTTTGCAGGAAGTCTGCAAGCGCGCGGAAATTGCCCGGCCTGTCCGCGTCGAAAATAACCGAGACCACCTCAGGATTGAGCGACAGCTGCAAGAGAGCATTATGCAGCCCCGTGTTTCCAGGCGCGGCTGTTTCCAGCCTTGCGAGCATGGCATCCTGCCTACACTCGCAATCCAGTCGCTCCCACCTGGCCGGCAGGAAGTCGGGACCGTACTGTCTGTCTGCGAAGCGCACCGCGCGACGTGTGCAGGCGTTCGCATGATCGTCTGATGCGAGCAGGGTCTCGATATCGACGCCGCCGAATTCATGGGCCGCGCTGGTGCCTGTCCGCTGTACCGGCTCGCCCGAGCAGGCGGTCATGACGACAAGGCATAGCGCGGCGCAAGGCGCGCGCAGGCTCAGTTTGCCGAGCATAAAGGCGTCTCCCAAACGGCCCTCCCGGGCCCGCTCTAACGCCCTGCGATTAAGGTTGAGGATTCACAGACGAGTGAATTCGACCAATCCCGGGGACAGGTGATTAACCTTGATCTTGCCCGCCCCTGTTAGGCCGTTTCAGGTTCGCGCAGCTCGCTCGCCTTCATCGCTTCGGCGATATAGTCCGCCAGCAGCTTGGTCTTGCCTTTCAGCTTGCCACCGGACCAGACAACGTGCAGCGGCAGCAGCGGAGCTTCCCAGCTCGGGAAAAGCTGCACAAGGTCACCAGAGCGGACCTTCTCGCAGACGAGCCAGTCTGGCGACAGGATATACCCCATCGCATCCTGCGCCGCCTGGATCAGCATGTCGCCGGATGAGGCCCGCAGCCGCCCATGCACACGCAGCTTGTCGACCTCGCCGGTGTCCTTGTGGGTGAGCTCCCATTCGCCGCCATGCGATTTCTGGCGCAGGTGAAGCGCGTCTGCCGGATCAAGCTCTGAAGGACGCCCCAGATTGTGCAGCTGTGCCGCATAGATGGGTGACGCAAACAGCCGCCGCGGGCTGGACGAGATCCGTTTCGCCATCAGGCTGGAATCGGAAAGGTCACCAAGACGGAAGGCAAGGTCGACGCCCTCCTGTACGATGTCGGTATAGGTGTCGTCGGAAATGATATCGAGCGTAAGGTCGGGATACCGCTTCATGAAACCCGAAAGCGCCGGCGCGATGACGACCCGCGACAGCGAATGCGGCACCGAGATGCGCAGCTGTCCCACCGCCTCATTGTTCAGTCCGCGCACTTCTGCTTCGGCCTCCTCGAAATCCTCGAGGATGGCCTTGGCGCGCGCGTAGAATTTCTCGCCAGCCTCTGTAAGGTTCAGCGCCCGTGTGGTGCGCAGGAATAGGTCTGCGCCAAGCTGGGCTTCGAGATCCTGTATCCGCCGCGAAACCGTAGGCTGACCGACACCAAGATCGGCGGCCGCCCTGGAAAAACTTCCCGTGTCGGCCACCCGCAGGAAAAGCCGCATCGCATCAAGCCGGTCCATATAAGGGCCTCCCGCATCTACCCGCCCTGACGACGATATAGGAAAGCGCCCCCGCGATTTCGACCCGCAGGGACGCTTTCTGGTGGGGCGCTCAGAACGCCTGCCGGATACCGACAGTAAAGCTGCGGCCGCGCAGCGGTGACTGGTCCTTGACGAAGGAGGTGTGCACAAAGGCCAGCTCGTCAGTCAGATTGGTCCCGCGGACATAGAGAAGGGGCGCTTTCCTGTCGCCGCCATCGAGCTGGTAGGACAGCGTGGCGTTGACGATATTGTAGCCGTCCGTCTCGCTCTCATAGGCGGCGACCCGGTCCTGCCCGAAGGTGCGGATCAGCTCGACATCGGCATTGAGCGGCCCGCTCGTCCAGTCATAGCGAACACCCAGACGGCCCGGCGGAATGCGCGGGAGTTCATCATCCTCTCCGCTCAGGTCACCACGAACATAATCACCGAACATGGTGATGGAAAATGCGTCAGTCAGCTGGTGGGAGATGTATCCGTCGATACCGGTGAATTTGGCATCAGCGGCGACATATAACAGGTAGTGGTGGGGCACACCGGTTTCAGCATCGGTCTCGATCAGACGCGCGAAGACATAGTCCTCTATGTCCTGGTGGAAGGCGCCGATCTCGAATTGTGTCCGTCCCTCAGATTTGCGGAAGGTCAGATTGATGGAATCGGCCGCTTCCAGGACATCAGTCCTGCGTTCGGGAAAACTCGACGAAGCGCGTCTTGTCTGACTGAGACCGACTTCATAGCTATTGGTCGCCAGATTGTTGCCGTATGCGTAAAGCTCGCGCACGCTTGGGGGGCGTTCGGTATGGGCGAGCGAGAGCGCAACCGAGTAGCCGTTTTCGAGGGTCCAGGTCGCACCAAGAGCCGCGGAGAAGGGGTCGTGCTCCGCACCTGGATTGTTGCGGGAGAAACCCTTGGCCTGGTTCCTGACCCATCCGCCTTCGCCATAACCCAGCGCGATTTCAAGCCGTCTGATCAGGTCAACATATTCCGGGCCGATCCTGTATTCCGGAACCGGTATGCTGATCTCGCGCCAGTCCTTGCGCAGGGCAAGTTCCAGCTCCACCGGGCCGAATGAGCGGCGTTCAGTCAGGAACAGGCCGGCATTCTCCGTGACATAGTCAAAGGGTTGCACAAATCCGAGATTGGTCGGCTCTTCATGCATGTCATTGATATTCAGCCCGGTGAACGTCCCGTCTGTGTACTGCACGCCCATCGTGCCCGTGAAGCCGAAGACTGGCGCATGGGTGAGTTCAATGCGCCCGTCCCACACCTCATTTGTGTATTGTGTGAACACTGAAGGACCATCGATCTCGTCATGGCTGTAGTCGGTATAGGACCCGCGAAGCCGGACATGGCTGAACCCCGGAATGAGGTCATCATAATCGGCCCGGACATCGACGCGTTCACTGCGCAGGTCGATATAGGCGGTGTGATCATCTGAGGAGCCGAATGGGTCCTCAAACTCCCCATGAGCGGCGCAGTGCAGGTCCGGCCCGTGAGTGTGGCAGACCCCGTTGATGTGGCTGTGTCCCGGCAGGCCGTATTCTGCTTCCTGCACCGTATAGGCCGCGCCCACATACCCCTTGCCGGTCACCCACGACGCGCCGAAACTGTACGACGTCGCTGCGGCAAAGGAATCCCTGAGCTCGCTGCTGCCGAAATCCTCCGGCACATTGTAGTTTTCGGCATCGCGGCTTGAGCCTTCGGCATGCAGCGCGATCTGGCCAAGCGAGAACGTGGCCCGTCCGGCAAGGCTCTTCTCCTCGTCCCCCATGCCATAGCGAAGCTCCGCCGCGCCATCGAAACCGTCCTCGGGCAGGGTTTTCGGCACCTTGCTGTCGATCAGGTTGACGGCGCCGTTCAGCGCATTG
>Ga0310345_10000878_pt1 | contig 37477 bp, 26 predicted proteins | sample HC15DNA20500_MG_FD_204667 | JGI IMG/M metagenome (GOLD analysis project Ga0310345, IMG submission 204667) | Marine microbial communities from station ALOHA, North Pacific Subtropical Gyre - HC15-DNA-20-500_MG | ecosystem: Environmental > Aquatic > Marine > Oceanic | place: Pacific Ocean: North... | reverse complement strand
CTGCCAATAACTTTACCCGAATCAGATTCTCCGCCTCTGGCTGGGACTCTCCATCGATCTGGTCAGGAAATCACCATTGAACCTGCTCCAAATTCTGAGATAAGTCTGAGAGGAGGAGAAACCATTGGAGAGGAAACACTCTTGAACAATGACCTTTCTGGCAGCACGACAAATCTATCTCTAGGATCCCTAGGAATGCGCATCCACGGAGAACCTGGCACAGACAGGCTCTGGCTTAGAGTTTGGGATGAAGATTCTCCGAAAAGAGAAACTTTCCAACTTCCGGAATCCTTTCCTGTCGATACAAACTGGCGAATTTCTGCCCGATTCGAACCCTATGGGGAATCGCGGGCACTTCCTGTGGATGACGTCAAAAATGGAACGCTGGAATATCAAGCTCCAGGAGAATTAGTTTTTCAAGTAAATGGAGAAACCCACAGACTCACTGCTGTTGCTAATGCTAACAGCACGTCTTTCCATGTAATGTTGTGGGATTCCACTGCCATTGAAGAAACCTATCAGTCGGGTCGGTATCTAAGCGTCCCTATTCCAGTAGAAGAGGGTTGGACTATTGAAGAAGAGGGTTGGACAGTCATGGACTTCAATCGCACTCGCAATCCACCTTGTGTGTTCAGTGCATTTTCAGTTTGTGCATTACCTCCACGTGAGAACCGCCTTGCAATTCCTATTACGGCAGGAGAGAAAAGACCGGCCGAGGCAGCCTACTAAGTGACGGATAGGAACTGGGTATGGAACAGTGGTGCCCCACCATTGTATATTTAGACTTGAAGAAGACTTTCTAAACTCGACTGGACCAATACACCCGTGCGTAGAAAACCAATACGGACTGCCCTCTTTCTAGCTATCCTGATCTTCAGTGCCTGTGACCTGCCCAGATCTTGGGGAGAATGGAACAGTGTTATCGTCGCCACCTCATCCGAGACCTGGGACGTAGTCGATGAAATGATAGAATCTTCTTTGGAGACAAGAATACTCACCGTCCGCCCAGAAAAAACATTCCGTATCACACATCAAACCCCCCTGGGTCGAAATTGGAACAGACTGCAAAGGTTTAAACAAATTCTCCTTGTGGGTAGTATCGATGATCCCTGGATTGTCGATGCCTTAGACAGACGGCCCACCGAAAACCTAGATCCTCCTCAAATTTTTCAGCTTCAGGACGTCTGGGCAAAAGGCCAGTTGGCAACAGTACTACTACTTAACCCTGGTGGATTTGACGAGGCAAAAACACTAATGCCTGACCTACACCAATTGCTAGATGGTCAGTATCAAGACTGGGTCCGAAGTAGAATGTTTATGAGCGGTAGAAATGAGGCTTTAGCTGATAGCCTGTGGAAAGAGGCACAATTCACCCTGCTCCTTCCGGAACTTTATGTTAAAAGAACAGAAGATTCCACATATATTTTTCGTAATGATAATCCCGACCCGTCTGAACTCATCAGAGAAATCACTGTAACATGGCGTGGTGTCACAGCAGAGAAACCCAGTCAGAATGACATCGTAGCGTGGCGTCAAGATATATCGGATTCGTATTACAACTACCCACAAGTTTTAGACCCAGACCTAGCAGAAAGAAGACAGATCCAAATCGGCGACATGATTCTGGACGAAATCAGAACTACCTGGTCGAATCCTCCGGAAGATCTATTCCCTGCTGGAGGACCGACCATCATCCGATCCATCAGCTGTCCCAATCAAGGGCGTCAATACCTAGTCGATGCTTGGCTTTACGCTCCTGGAAGAGACAAATACCAATACCTTCTTCAACTCGAAACTATTTTAAATTCTTTTCGTTGCGGTGAAGCACCCACCACATCCCCTCGAACTGATTGATCCATCCTGATACTGGTCACCTTAAACCAAATAGCCTTTTACCTCGAACGACTTCTAAGATGAACTTCAAAGAGAAACAATTATGAGCCTCACAACTGTGTCCAATAAAACAATGACGAGCCAACAAGGGGGGAGAGAGACCTTCAAGGTCGCTGACCTTTCGTTAGGTGAATGGGGAAGAAAGGAGATCCAACTTGCAGAGCAGGAGATGCCTGGATTAATGGCTCTTCGAGAAGAATACCTAGCCGACCAGCCCCTTTCGGGAATGAGAATTATGGGCTCATTGCACATGACGGTGCAGACGGCAGTGCTCATTGAAACTCTAGTTGACTTGGGAGCAGACGTCAGATGGGCCTCTTGCAATATTTTTTCCACCCAAGATCATGCGGCGGCGGCCATCGTAATCGGACGTACTGGAACCGAACAAGACTTAAAAGGTGTTCCTGTTTTTGCATGGAAAGGTGAGACGTTAAGAGAATACTGGTGGTGTACTGACCAGGCTTTGACCTGGCCCGATGGAAATGGACCTGATCTTCTCGTGGATGATGGAGGTGATGCAACGCTCGTATTACACCAGGGAGTTCAGTGCGAAAAGAGCGGTCAAGTACCTGAGTTTGATCCCCAAAATGACCCAGAAGAAAAAGGGGTAATTCTCGATTTACTTCAGTCGTCCTTCGACGAAGATAAAGATAAATGGCACCGGTTAAGCCAGAATATCCAAGGTGTGTCTGAGGAGACCACCACTGGAGTCCACCGTCTCTATGAAATGGAAAGCGATGGCTCACTGCTTTTCCCAGCTATCAACGTCAACGACTCAGTTACGAAGTCGAAATTCGACAATCTGTACGGATGTAGGCATTCCGTGATAGATGGTTTAAATAGAGCAACCGATGTGATGATCTCTGGAAAAACAGTGGTAGTTTGTGGGTATGGGGATGTCGGCAAAGGCTGTGCACAAGCGTTGAAATCACAGGGGGCCAAAGTATTTATCACTGAAATAGATCCAATATGTGCACTCCAGGCCTGCATGGAAGGCTTCACTGTTCGCCGGTTGGAAGACATCTTGGAAACAGTGGACATTTTTATAACGGCTACCGGAAACAAAGATGTTCTTACTGCCAAACACATGTCTCGTATGAAGGACAAGGCCATTGTCGGGAATATCGGGCATTTCGATAACGAAATAGACATGGCTGGATTAGCAGCAACACCAGGAATCAAACGCCAGAACATCAAACCTCAGTACGATGAATGGGTTTTCCCTGACGGTCACAGTGTCATGGTTTTAGCCGAAGGACGGCTTCTGAACCTAGGATGCGCTACTGGACACCCCAGCTTCGTAATGTCAGCCAGTTTTACTAATCAAGTCATTGCACAAATCGAATTGGCAACCAACCAAGCTCAGTATCAAAACAAAGTTTACGTACTCCCGAAATTCCTGGATGAAAAGGTAGCCAAACTACATCTCAAGAAATTGGACGCACAAATAACCGAGCTGACTGAAGAACAAGCCTCCTATATCGGCCTAAACAAGCAGGGACCATTCAAGACAGAATCATACCGTTATTAGAGAGACAAGCTTGATGCTTCTGAGCACATACGTTCAGAAGCTCTTAGCTGGACAAGGCAGGCAGATGGTCTTTTTATTCAGAGGAGTATTCCTGGATTTTATGATGAAATAGCCGTCGAAGTCGGCCGTTAGCGGCCCGATTAGGACAGGACCTAGAAGTATCTTCTTAAGCCAGCGATTCAACAGCTTGGATCACACTGTTTATGTCCTCCATAGTGTTATAAATATGAGGACAAAGACGAACTCCTGTGAATGCACCTCCCATTGCTGCTCCAGCCACACCATGCTCCTCGTAAAGTGCAGAAAATAGCTCAGAGGCATCAGAATTCGGCGGCAAAAACACCACTACCCCACCACTCAAATCCTCACTAGATGGGGTATGAAACTGAGTTCCAGGAAGACGCTCTCTCAGCCCGGTCTTCAGGGCGTTGGCCAACTCTTTAATTCGTTCCGCTACTCTTTGTTTTCCTATGATTTCATGGAAATGAACCGTCGTCGCAACCGCTGCGACCGCTGCATCGTCTCTTTGTCCCAATACTTCGAATTTACGAGCACCGTTGGTTACAGCACCTTCCCAACCAACACCAACATGCGTAGGCCAGAGATGTTCCACCGCAGATTCACGAACATAAAGAACTCCCGCTTCTCTGGGACCCAGAAACCATTTGTGAGCACTTCCCGTGTAAAAATCACAACCTATTCTATGCAAATCTACCTCAAGGCAACCGAAACTCTGGGCACCATCCACCATAGCAAAAGAACCATTTGCGTGAGCCAAACCACAAAGTCGAGTAGCTGGAAGCTTTACTCCCGAAATGTTAGATATATGACTAAATGAAACCAATCTAGTCTCGGGAGTCAGGGCATCTTCAAAAGGTGCAATCAATTCTTCCGTCGACTGTGGATTCACCGGAGTGCTGACTCTTCTTACAGTGAAACCATACCTTTCTGCTCGAACGTCCCAAGATATACTGTTGGTTGGATGATTCTGATCCCACAAAAGTACTTCATCTCCGGGCCCTAGATCCAACCCATTAACCACGGTCGCATTAGCAGAACTCGTATTGCGAACTATAGCTATCTCCTTTGAATCAGCTCCTAAGAATCCAGCTAACATGCTGCGTGATCTCTCTTGTAACCCCGAGAATTTCCTCCGGTTTTGAGCTGACGCATCTTGATCCACATCTAATGTCAAATCTAAGAGTTGGTTTTGCACTGAGATGGGAGATGGACACAAATTCGCAGCATGCATAAACAGAAGATCACTATTTAGTGAAAAAGCTTCTTTCACCAAGCTCCAATAGCTTTCGTCTACTACACTGACAGAAGATATTCTTTCCAAAATGTCCTTCGCGTGAACCTCTCCCTCATTTGCCATCTTTATGGAGTCACGCCTTCCCGAACTCATAAACGAGGGCACAGAAGCAGAGGCAACTACTCCACCCAAGGCATTGTTTAAAAACTTACGGCGAGTTTGCGTCTTCATTTATCCTCCTGCTAAAGCAATAAACCGATACTTGATTGTACCCTGACATGCAGATCTGTAAAGCAAAATAGAAACAATCTTGATTCTGGTATACCGTGGTGACTATCTCACCAAGGCGTCCAATGCACTACGGTTCAAGAACTGACCTTTGGTCACCACTGCCCGGACCGACCGGGTGTGAGTGATATCATCCAAAGGATTGCCCTGAAGCAAAACTAGGTCGGCTAAGCGACCTGGTTCGATGGTGCCCATCTCACTTTCCAAGCCGAAAAATTCCGCTGGACGTAGAGTGGCCGCCCTCAGGGCCTCCATCGGGGACAGTCCCGCCCGAACCAACATTTCCAGCTCACTGTGGAGGCTATAACCTGGTGCTGCGAAACCAATCGGCGTATCAGTACCAGCTCCGATCGGCACCCCCGCCTCATGCATCAATCCTACAAGGAAAAGGCTCCAGTCGGGAAAAGTTGTGTCAGTGTTCTGCCCCCCCATCGATCCACGGCTAGCGCTAGCAGCCGACCAATCCTCTGCGGCTTCTGTCGGTAGCTTCTCTAGGACTTCATCCCAGTCTGTTCGAGAGAACGGAGGGTGGAGAGCCATAGCGTTCAATCTCAGAGTTGGCACTTGTATGGTGGACATCATCGAAGCTAAAACTTCCCTGCACTCTGCCTCATCATAAGCCATCACAGAAGGAATACGATACCGACCATGGAGCTGTGACCGAAGAGCTCCTCCAGCCATCCCATCTGGATTGGTAAGAAGTTGCCTTCGATCTGCAACCAAAGAACTGGGGTTTACAGTGCAGTCCATCTCAATGTTGCGGAGATGCTCTAGAGACTGCACGTGCGGTCCCACATTTCTGGCTTGCATAGAGAGAGGAACATGCCCGTCCATCGGCAGACCACGAGATTCGGCCTCTTCTACTAGAACTGCAAACACCTCCGGTGTGACCATCTCGTAGATCTTTACGAAGTCTACTCCAGCGTCAGCTAGAAGTGCCATGTTCGCCCTTGCCGTTTCGGGATCTGGGTTACCGATTCCCAACAATTCCATATTATTTCCATCATAAACTACGTGTTCGCCGTCCATCAACGGACCCGCAAAGAAGACCCTTGGGGCAATCGCACCTTCCGCTTCTATAGCTTCTACGGCTGGAAGTACTAGCTCCAAAGGGCCACCAGTATCACGTATACTGGTGATTCCATGGTTTAGAAAGAGACCAGGCATCGCTTCTGTGAATCTTTGATCATACGTAAGATGTACATGAAAATCCCAAAGGCCAGGAATGAGGTACTGGCCCGTCCCGTCCACAACCTCCACAGCACTCACTGCTTCTCCTGCAGGCTGTACCGTAGTAATCCGGCCATCAAAGACGACAACGGTCTGTGCCTCACGAACACCGTTTTCCGCATCGATCACAGTGACATTTTGAATTGCCAGGTCGGCCATCTGTTCACTAGCTGTACAAGATGCCAGAGCCAATAATGCAACTAGAGTGAAATACACTTGTGACGTTAATTTTTTATTCGCAAAAAGAAAGCGAGTAGGACTTTTCATGTTACTTCCTCCATAAGACCGAGAACTGGAAAATCAATTATACCCTAACATCCAACACCTCAAAACAAAACAGAAGGCTGGACGACGTAATGGACTTCTTCATCCGTTGGCATGTTCAGAAACAATAAAATGGCTTACTTATGCGGTCTGTAATTGCCAGTCTTTGTCGTGATCTTCTGCAGGTTGTACAATGCCTGAATCGCTTTCGGTTTAAACCGCCGATTACATTTTTTTCAACCTTATTCCATTCGCAAATATAAAACGTGAGCTTCGTCCACCTTCACACGCATTCTGAATATTCACTCCTCGATGGGGCTAACCGCATTGGTGACCTGATCGGTAGAGCCAAAGAGTACGAAATGCCAGGGCTAGCCCTAACAGACCATGGGTGCCTGTTTGGAGCCTGGCAATTCCATAAAATGGCTAATGCCGAAGGCATTAAACCTATCATTGGAATGGAAGCTTACGTAGCACCTGGGGATCGCCAAGATCGTTCACGACCTGGAATTGAAGAAAGGGCTTATTATCACCTAATCCTTCTGGCTAGAGATCTAGAAGGATACAAGAATCTGATAAAACTTTCTTCTATTGGTTATACAGAAGGTTTCTACCGCAAGCCGCGAATAGATCGAGAAGTCCTAGCCAAACACTCATCTGGACTGATCGTTAGCTCAGCCTGCTTAGCAGGCGAGATCTCACACAACCTGATGAAAGATAACTGGGATCAGGCACGCGAAACCGCAAATTGGTATGGTAATGTTTTCGAAGATAGGTATTACCTTGAAGTTCAAGCTCACAATTCCGAGGGTCAATCAGAGCTGAACCGTAAGATTTTTACACTGGGTGATGAACTAGGACTCCCCATCGTAGCGACCAACGATGCTCATTTCCTTAAATCTGAAGATCACGAAGCACATGATGTCTTACTTTGTATCGGCCTTGGAAAAGATCGCACAGACGACAGCAGACTGCATTATGACGAAGGCCTTTACTTCAAAAGTGCTCCAGAGATAGCAGACTGCTTTCCAGATCGCACAGACGTCCTCGAAAACACTCTAAACATTACTGACCAGGTTAATTTATCGTTTACTAAAACTTACCATTTGCCAGCGTTCCCTTTACCTGACGGTCAATCCAATGAAAACGACTACTTGGTTTACCTCAGTGACAAAGGGGCTAAGGAAAGATACGGCAACACACTTCCAGCAACTGTCCAAGAACGATTAGATCGCGAACTAGAGACTATCACAAAAACTGGGTATTCCGGCTATTTTCTCATCACTTGGGATTTTGTTGATTGGGCAAAAACTCAGGGCATTCCAGTGGGTCCAGGACGAGGATCTGCTGCCGGATCCATAGTTTCCTATTCGTTGGGTATAACCAATGTCGACCCATTAAAATTCGACCTACTTTTTGAGAGGTTCCTCAATCCTGACCGTATTTCAATGCCCGATATTGACATCGACTTTTGTTATGAAAGACGGACAGAAGTAATCGACTACGTTAAAGAAAAATATGGCACTGATGCTGTTGGTCAGATTATAACCTTTGGAACAATGAAGTCCCGTGCAGTCATTCGAGATGTGGGCAGAGTACTCGGATTTGAAGTTTCCGAAATAGACAAAATAGCCAAGATGATCCCGAACACTCCAGGACAATCTTTCACTGTAGAGGAAGCTCTGAAAAAAATTAAAGGTATTAAACAAGTCTATCAAAATGGTGGCCGCCACAAGCAACTCTTTGATTACTCTATGACTCTAGAGGGACTTTCAAGGCATTCATCAGTCCATGCCGCCGGGGTGGTTATCGCTCCGGGACCTTTGGACAACTATGTCCCCGTATGCACCCAGGGCACTCGTGCGAGTGGGAATGGCGGAGCCTCAAAGCCAGTTCAGGTCACCCAATATGACATGAACTGCCTAGAAGATGCCGGCATGCTCAAAATGGATTTCCTTGGATTAAAAACTCTAACCGTGATCAATGATACAGTAGAAGCGATAAAAACCAGAGTCGATACGCTACAACATCCTGATACCGGACAAAACCATACTTCAATCGACCAAATCCCACTAGATGACCCTGCCGTCTACAAAATGCTATCAAATGGAGGCACCTCGGGGGTTTTTCAATTCGAATCGAATCTTGCAATAGATAAACTGAAAGCCATGCGTTGTGACCAGTTTAACGATTTAGTAGCTACCAATGCACTCATCCGACCCGGACCCCTTGATTCAGGAATGACAGACAGCTACATCCGAAGAAAAATCGGACAGGAAGAGGTTGCCTACGACCATCCAGATCTGCAGCCGATTCTTGAATCTACTTATGGCATCATAGTATACCAGGAACAGGTAATGCGTATTGCCAACGTGATTTCAGGCTATAATCTCGCTGAAGCTGATGTTCTTAGAAAAGCAATGGGCAAGAAAATTGCAAGACTGATTAGAAAAGAGTTGAAAGAATTTGTAAAAAGAGCAGTTGCAAGAGGAATAGACAGTAATATCGCAAAGAACTTAGCCGAACAAATAGAGACATTCGGAAGATACGGATTTAATTTATCCCACTCGGTAGCGTACTCTCTTCTTTCCTATCAGACTGCATGGCTCAAAGCCCACTATCCTTCTGAATTCATGGCAGCCCTTCTTTCCTCTGTCGTCTCCAATACAGATGATGTAGTCAAGTATATAGGTGAATGCAGAGAAATGGATCAATACTTGTCAGGACTGAACCAACCTATCGAAGTTCTTCCCCCAGATATAAATGAATCAGGATGGAAATTTACTGCGATGGGAAAGAATCAGATCCGCTTTGGGTTAGGAGCAGTTCGAGGGGTTGGAGCTTCAGCTGTGAAAACTCTGATTCAAGCACGTGAATCAAGTGGCACATTTAAAACTATGTTTGATTTTTTAGAACGAGTGGACCTCCGAGCACTCAACAAACGTGCGGTTGAGGCCCTTCTCAGTGCTGGAGCCATGGATTCTTTTGGACATCGAGCTCAACTGCTGGCCGGACTAGATGTAGCCTACGCAGAAGTTAATGCTCGCAACGCCGAGATCGTCTCTGGACAGGAGTCTCTGTTCGGTCAAAGTGAAGACGCTCTGCAACGTGAAGATCCCAGCCTTCCAGAAATCCCAGAATGGTCAGCACAAGAACGATTGACAAGAGAAAAGGAAGCACTGGGATTCTTTATCTCTGGACATCCACTGGATCGTTACCGACACCTCATGGAAAACTTCCGGATAAATACAAGCAACATCAAGAATCATCCCGGTCTATCGGTAGAAATTCCGTGTGTTGTCACCAAGGTAGATAAAAGAATTTCACGAAGAGACAACTCCGAATGGGCAAAAATCACAGTGGAAGATTTCCAGGGAACAGCGGACGTACTGGCCTTCAAGGACAATTGGCTCAAAACTCGGGAAATGCTCACCCAAGACTCTGCTGTCATACTGAAAGGTAAGATAAGTAACCGGGAACGTGATGAAGAGAATCCGCCTATGTTTCTGGATGAAGTAGTCTCCATGGATGAGCTACCAAACAGTGGCCAAATGACTGTTGAGATCAACTTGCAGAAAAACAGTGGATTGGTTGAAGAAACATTGTCACAGATCAAAGAAACTCTGATTAATCACCCCGGAAATGCTCCTTTAGAGCTTTGGCTAAACGACCACGATAATGGGGTTCCGATTCGAATGAGATCTCGAACACTGTACGTAGACCCGAACCCTGAGACTCTGGAAGAGTTAGGAGAATTATTTGGCAGGCCCCAAGTACGACTGGTCAAATCACCGAAGACCACTGGATTTTAGAACTGTTTCAAAAATGGTAAATATCTTGATGCTCGATGATGCTGCCATCAGAGAACTAACCGAACAGGAGAGGTATCAATTCCCCATTCAAAATTAGGAGTGCAAGCAATCTGTGTATAATCTTGAGGAAGGAGTGCCAGTAGAGAGACATACAGAGCAATCTATACGCAGGTTCTCCGAGTCAGTCCTAGAATCCCTGGGAGCTACCGAAGAAGAGGCTAAAATAACCGCTGATGGAATTGTGACTGCCTCACTCTGGTGGCATCCGGGACAAGGGCAAGGACTAGAGAAACTCTTTCGTTACAAACGGCGCATCCTGAACGGTGGTATCAGGCCAAAAGCACCCATGGTTTGGTTAAGGGATGAAGGATCCATTGCTTTGCTAGATGCCCAAAAAGGACTGGGTTATGTATCAGCTAATAAGGCAATGGAAAAAGCACTCTACAAAGCCAAGGACACGGGAATATCAATGGTCAGCGTATGTCACAGCAACCATTTTGGAATCGCTGGATATCACGCAAAATGGGCAGCTGATGCCGGTATGATTGGAATCGCAATGACTAATGCCGGGGCTGAAATGGCCCCTTGGGGTTCTGTTATTCCCATTTTAGGAACAAACCCGTGGGGTATTGCTGTACCACGACCAAATGGAAAAAATCCCATTGTCCTAGACATGGCCCTTACTCAATCAGGAAAAGGCATGATGCGCTGGTATGAACGTCAGGGATCATCCATGCCAAAATCCTGGGCATTAACTGTATCAGGTCGGACCACTGAAGATCCCAAAGCCGCTGACAGTGGAGTACTGCTACCTATGGGAGATTACAAAGGTTACGGACTCAGTCTAATTACAGATATTCTCACGGGGGTACTAACTGGCTCTCTGTTCGGATCACAAGTTTTTCGGGATGATACCAACTTCGACGTAGCCCACACTCTGATTGCGATCAATATAGAATCTTTCATGGAGAAAACGATCTTCGGCCAGCGCCTTGAACTCTTACTAACTGACGTTCTCAATGTAACTCCAATAGACTCGGAGCTTCCAGTGCAACTACCCGGAGAAGCAGAGCAGCTGAGAGCACTGAGGAGAAGAGTTGAAGGGATACCAGTTGATAAGCAGACCGTCAAAGGGCTTAGAGCATTGGCGGACGAATTGAACATACCCTTCCTATTAGAGCAGGCAAAATAAGGAGTCCTCATGACCGAAGTTTTGAGAATAGGCAACCTAGAAGTCAAACCGAATAGTACTATGAGAGGTGCGATACTCACTGGCAAAAAGTTCGACGGGCGACCCGCTGAAATACCTATACTGGTTTGTCAGGGTAAAGAAGACGGGCCGAAGTTATGGTTGAACGGTGCCACCCATGGCGACGAACCTGAAGGAGCACTCTCCATTTTCAAGACTTTTGAATGGCTTGAACATTCTTTGATAAGAGGCACAGTCGTTGGAGTTCCGGCAATGAACGTACCCGCCTTCGAGGCTGGGAAACGAGGAGATCCTTTAGACGGTTTTACATATGATATGAACCGTATTTACCCCGGCCGACCAGATGGCTACCCAACTGAGCGATCCGCCTGGGCCCATTGGGAAGCGATGAGAAATAACTGTGATCTACAGATAGCCATCCATTCAGGAGGCGAACATTCTTACCTGGCACATATGATCTTCGCTTCTGACAATCCAGAAAGTTTGGAATTGGCCGCTGCCATGGGAGCCAATTGGGACCTCGTATTCCGCAGTGGGCAGGGGGGGAATAATCCTGCTTCTAAGATAGGAGATTCGGGAAAAGCCGGTATCACTGTCGAGCTAGGAGGAAATTGTCGCACGCTGACTAGTGATTTTCACGAAATCACTGAGGACCTTTCCAAGGGATACCGAAACGTAATGAAACATTACAAGATGATCGAAGACGACGAACCTCCTGCATACGCACGACAATGGCGTATGGGCCATCAACAGGCTCTCCTAGCTCCTTCTTCAGGTATGTGGGTAGGAACTCCTAATATCCCTTTTGAAACCGAACTACCAAAAGGAACAGTCCTTGGTAGCATTTACGACCTCTATGGGGACGTGCAGTCACAAGTGCAGGCTCCAGAAGACGGTGTGGTCTTCGGTCTACGCTCTCGGCCCTCGGTGATGGCCGGAGAGTGGTGCTGCTTCTTTGGTATCATAGACGAAATACGAACAGACCTTACCGGCTCATAATTGAGTCAAGGCAATCTTTCATCTTACTGTATAATAACTCATATATCATATATATCTATGCGTGATTAAATGCCAGATTTCCCAATTCTATAACTCTATCTTCTTCTCGTCCGCTTACGGAGTGTACCTAAAAACAACCTATTAGAAACCTGGGCTATCCCTTTGTTGATCACACTGGGGTGTTTCATTTCATCTTCCGCAATCGCAATCGCAGCGTGGCCCATTATCTGGTAGCGAATAAACCATTTGAGGTGAGTATCGCCAACCTGCAATCTTCCGAAGACAAGATCCATTACTCCCTCCACTTCTAGCCTTACGTGTTTCCTAGCTTTTTTCCCTGTAAGTTTCGATGGTAATGGTATCTCAATTGAGCGACCAATATCATTCGGAAAGAACCAACCCCACTCGCTATTCCGTCCCTCCTTCTTACAGGTGTCTACATGCCACTTGAACCATTCATATTGCCACATTTCATAAAGCCCGAAATGGTGCAACCAATCTTGAAATTTTGCCTCGAATAAGCCTGGTTTATTTTTCGAACAGTACAATGGACCGGAATCCAGCCACTTCCACATCTCAGGGCACATTCCGTGGGAAATCTCCAGAAATCTCCTCCTCAGTGCATCGGTAGAAACAGAACAACCATCCGCTAGTGCTCCTTTCTCTTGTTTTTGGAACTCTCCTTCAAAGGCAGGAGAACCCGAACTCTTGTTTAATCCTTTCACGGGCTGCCAGAAAGGATGCTTGTTTCGCACCCTGAACTTCTTTTTGTTGATCCAATCAGCCATGCTGTTTCATTCCCCTAAATCCAAAACCAACTATCTTGACACTCACTAAGATTATAAAGTTATCTGACAGAGACTTTACTACAATATCTGACTATAGTACGTATTAACAAGCATAGATTGTAGGTTTTTATACTTTTTAATAAATAAAAAGAAGCTAGAACGGGTCACTGTCAAGGAGTGAATGCCGCCTATCTACCTCATTCCTAAGAGGATTTACCCCTCAAGCTGTCCGAAATATTCCAACTACAGCAACCCGTGTCGCAGAAACCATTAATAACTCCTGGATTCTGTCAGTATCTTCTTTTCGTCTATGCTTGACCTCTAGGAAAAATCGGTACGTCCAGGGAACCCCTGTTGGCCGTGACTCCAAGTAAGCCAGATCATAACCCTCTTCGGCCAGGGCATTCAATAAGTCCCGGAGAGCTCCCGGCTTATTGCTAGTTTCGACTGTCAACACTGTCTTAAAGAAATTCTGAGAATCGGACAGCCCCTTCTCCACTTGGTTTGACTGGTTGAAAAATTCCGTTCGATCTTCTTTTTTTTCAATCATAAAAAAGCGGGTTTGGTTATCCAATCTATCTTGAATATTTGCCCCCACTATCTTCAGCCCATACAACTGAGCCGCACTTTTAGAGCAAATCGCTAAAATTGAGTCATCGCCCAGTGTTGCCACTTCCCTAGCCGCTCCAGCAGTATCATGCAATTCTACCGCTGAAAGATGATTCCATTGCTGAAAAAATCGCTTACACTGACCCAGAGCTATAGGGTGAGACCAGACTTCTCTCGCCAGTTCGAGGCTTGCACCCTCTGTTCCCACTAACTGGAGCTCTATGGGAATAGCCACCTCCCCCAAAACACGCACGGAACCCTCTACTAATGTTTCATAAGCCGAAGTTACTCCACCAGCTATAGTATTTTCTACCGGCAAAACACCAAATTCTACTTCCCCTTGTTCCACTTTTTTAACAACTTCCATAAAACTACGAGCCGGCACTGTGACACACCCTGGTCTCAGCAAATATGCTGCCTCTTCACTGAAAGCACCGCTTTCACCAGGAAAAGTGACCCTGGGCCTTCCTAGACCCACAGAATCAGACCCCTTCGCTTTTTCAAGGGGCGACTCCCGACTCTTCCTCTCTACCGCTGTTCTACAATAGTCGATCACGGCCCTGATAATTCTTTCGAAGCCGTCTCTGGGAATCCCTGCTTTCTGAGCTACACGGTGAGCCCTTCGAACGATTTCCGCTTCTCTGATTTGATCAAAAGATGAAGCTCTTTTACGAGATTTATATGTGCCAATCTCTTCGGCTACACGGAAGCGTTTTATTAAAGCATCTAGGAGCAACTTATCGGCATGGTTAACCTTTTCACGCAAGCTCTCAAGGGAGCTAGGTGACTCAGGAGATTTAGCACTAGCCGGACTATCGTCCATGTCTTGTCCTCCCACCACGGGGCCTTCTACTTCAATAGGTTAATCAAGGTAAGGAGTTCGGATCTATCCTCTGACGTTCCACCACCTTACCACGCCCTCTCGTTACAATGGGCTCTCCATCCTCAACAATCACTTCCCCTCTTGAAAGAGTCACTGTGGGAAAGCCTGAAACTATGAGTCCCTGATACGGAGTATAGTCTACCGCGGAGTGTAAGCAAGCTGGATCCAGCTCTGTCTCTTTTTCTGGATCAACAATCACTATGTCAGCATCTGTGCCTATATCCAAGGTCCCTTTATTTGGATACATACCGAAAATACGAGCTGGATTAGTTGAAGTTAGTTCCACAAAACGACTGGGAGAGATCCTCCCTGCCTTGACTCCGTAGGTGAACATAAGAGGCAACCGAGTCTCTATACCGGGCAGACCGTTAGGTATCCTAGTAAAATCACCACGGCCTCCAGTTTTTTGGCCCTCGTAACGAAATGGCGCATGATCGGACGAAACCTGTTGAAGCAACCCATCTTCAACAGTACTCCAAAGCGCTTCTACTTGATCTATTCCACGTATAGGAGGACTACATACGAACTTCGCCATCTCAAAGCCCACAGTTGGGTCATAAACCGAATCATTCAGAACTAAATACTGAGGGCAGGTCTCTCCCACCACGGGTTGGCCACGTCTCCGAGCTTCCTCGACATGTCTAGCAACCACTTCAGAAGTAACATGAGCGATACAAATTGGAGCTCCTGCTAATTCCGCCAACATTATAGCTCTATTCGTTGCTTCGGCCTCCACAGCCACAGGGCGACTAGAAGCATGAAACTGTGGACCCGTCTCTCCACGAGTCAGGTGTCTTTCGATCAAATGAGTGATTGCACAATCGTTTTCACAATGCAAATAGGCCAATCCTCCACTAGTAGCCACTTCTTCTAGTAGAGTTAGTAGATCGCCATCTCCTACCTTCTTGTCTCCGTATGTCATATAAATCTTGAAGGATGGGAATCCTGCTTCAACCAAGCTTTCTATCTCCTTGATTGATTCAGGATTAACATCAGTTACGATCGTATGGAAAGAGTAGTCAATCACACTGTCTGGCTCGATTTCAGCCAGCCTGCGATCTCTCGCCTTGATAAGTGACTCTCCCTGAGCCTGTAAAGAAAAATCGATTATCGTTGTCACTCCTCCACATGCCCCCGCTATCGTTCCCACATAGAAGTCATCCGCTGTCCTGACGCCAAGTCTTTCGATAGGATGGTCCAGGTGTGTATGAGTGTCGATGCCTCCAGGCATTACCCAATGGTCAGAGGCATCAATGATCAAACCATCAGTCTCCAACTCAAGCCCCAATTCGACAATCTTACCCTCCCTTATCAGCACATCTGACAGTTCCATACTATCAGCCGTGACTACCGTACCTCCACGAACTAATACTTCAATCATTGCCTTCCACGAATTCTGCCATGCGAACCATGGCCTCCTCTATATTTTTTCTTGGTGCCAGAAGAGATATCCTCACCCAATTTCGCCAACTTTCCCCAAAAGAATTCCCAGGAAACATCAAAACTCCGACGTCTCTCAATAAGCGATAGCAGAACTCTTCAGCTCCAATGCCAAATCGGGTCATATCGGCCCAAAGAAACAGTCCCCCATAGTGTGCGGCATACGGGATCCCCATGCTATCCAAACCATCCATCAAAACCTGCCTACGTTCCTCGTATATCCTCAGAAACTGTGGCCGAGAATCGTATTCCATGTCTAGGGCAGCTAATGCTGCATACTGCGAAAATTCTGGACAAGGACCGGAAGTAGTCTGCTTTATCGCTGAGACTGCATCAATAAAAGCTGGCGGTCCAAGCAAGAATCCTACTCTAAATCCAGTCATAGCATAGGATTTAGAGAATCCAGATAAAACCACTGATCGATCACGAGCGCCGTCCACACCCCAGAAAGACAGAGATTTGTGATTTTGGAAGACAATGTCCTCGTAGATCTCGTCTGATAAAACAATCATACCCAGATCTTTAGCAACTTTCGATAAATTGCGAACGCTCTCAGTCGTTGCACATGATCCTGTCGGATTAGATGGATTCACGAATACAAGCAGCTTTGCATCCGAGGCATGCTTGACAAGATCTTCTTCCTTTAGTTCGAAGAACCTTCCCTCCTGCTGTGTTGGAATCGACACTATCGTTCCACCACAAGCTCCGATAGCCTGATCATATGAGGTATAGCGAGGATCTGGACAAGCAACTTTATCCCCTGGGTTTACGAGGGCCAACAAGGCTAAGAATAGGCCCTCTTGAGCTCCATTCGTGACCAACAATTCCTTCTCAGGGTCAACCAAAATACCTTTTTCATCCATAAATCGGTCTGCGATTTTTGTCCTGAGATCAGACAAGCCTCGGATAGACCCTAACCGTGGTTCCCCTGAGTCACCCCTGAAGTTTCCGGAACTGGCAAAATACTTCATCGCTCCATCTATGATCTCTTTTTGAGTATGTAGGTCAGGATCTCCCCGCCCCAACGAAATCACATCCTTCTTGGTCTTAGCCAGATCCATCATTTTGTAACGGAGGGAGGTGGCTTTCTCTCCAGATTCGACGGCCCCACGTCCAGCCTTTTTTTTCATGCCGACATAGTCATCTTTTCTTATTGAACTCATGGCCTTTCACCCAGTGCCCAAAGTGCCACTCTTTGAGAAGGTGAGGGAGCACAGATCGAAGAGGCCTGCTTCCACGAAGTGATCCTCTTCAAAAGAGAGGCTTCAGCAGAAACAAACCCTAAATCAAAGCCATGTATTCCCAGTAGGCTGGACAAAGAACCCACCATGATTGTGTCAGAGGCCAGCTTTAATATTTCAGATCGTTCTCCATAAAGGGCGTTACCGAAAGCACAGATTTTAGTACCAACATTCCCTTTAAAACACTCTTCTCCTATCTCACTGTCTAATTCCCAATAGGCAACAGGTATGCCGGTATCTTCAAGTCCATATACCCGTATACCCATCCAATCAAACAGCGCCTGATGACGCAGCCCCTTTTGTGCCACGACTCCACCTTCTGGCACTAAATCCAGACCCAGCATAGTCACGAAAACGGCTTCGCCCTCACTAGCTGTAACCAGCACCTCATTCTGATCACGAGGATCGTCGAGATAGCTGCCCAATTCTTTTCCTATACACTTCCTCAATTCTAGCATCCCGGGACGATCAGGATAGTGAGTCTCTCCCTTACCCAAATGGTAAGAAAGGTTTTCAACGAGTCTTTCGGGGATCTCGACATCGCCTCTAACGAATTTATTCTTGAGCTGGCTGGCTACAGCAATCTTAGCACGTTCAGAAAGAGCTCCTGCAACAGTAGACACCATATTCAAGTCATCCATTTTCTTCTCCTGGCACAACATACTCCGCAACCGTATGAAGCTCTCTTACAGTTAATTCCGAGCCGTATTCTGCAATATATTTAGCCAAAGTTAAAGCGTTAAACCGACACCCACTAACACCACCTCTCAAACGAGCAAGCAGGTGAAAAGCTGGGCCTAAACTTATAGGATCAGCCCATGCCTGGCTAACCTTTGGATCAAGTATTGATATGTCCTTGTCAGTGATCGAAGTTGGTTTGATTTTTAAACCTGGAGTAACTGAATTGACGCTTACTTTTGATCCGACCAATTCCAAGGCCAAGCAACGAGTGAATGCCTCTATGCCAAACTTAGATGCACAGTAGGCCGACTGATCAGCAAAACCCAAAACCCCAGCTTGAGAAGACACATTTATAATTGACCCTCCTTTCTCCAAAAGTTCGGAGATCAGATCTCTCGCCAAAAAAACAGGTGCAGTCAGGTTGACTTTCAAAGTTTCTTCCCAGGAATCCACTTGAATGTCTTGAAGTGACTGTCGTTCCAGAACAGCGGCGTTATTAATAATGGCAACGAGCCTATCACTTCCGGATTTAATCTCCTTCGCCAATTCAGACCTCTGAGACTCCGAGCTCAAGTCGGCCACTCGAGTTTTTACCCAACCACCCTTCTTCCTAATATTTGCAGCAGTCATTTCAAGTTCGGATTCTATTTCAGAGACTATCCACACCCGTGCACCCACTTGTCCTAGGAAGCACGCGACCCCTCTTCCTAATCCCCGCCCAGCCCCCGTAACCAGTACATCCAAATCTTCTATAGGCTCCATCAAATTCTGCAAACTACCAATCATCCCAAAAGCACCCTTACCACATTAGCACAAATCACTCCCAAGTAAGTGCCTAAAGCATAGCCGAAAATTCCTACTATAACCCCAGGGGCTACTAGTTTACCCCACTTCATAGCTAAACTTATAGCTAAAGCTGACCCCGGACCTCCAATAGCAGCTTGACTCGCAATGGTTACGATTGCCAAATCAATCTTGAGAATCCAAGCTGCTCCATAACTTACTATTACGTGGACCGCCATGATGATCAGCATCAGAGAGAAAATGGGAATTCCTGCGTTCAGTACTTGGGAAAGTTCAGAAGCTGCTCCGAGCTGTATGAAGAAGATATGCATCGCAAAATAAGACAACACCTCAGCCCCATTGAGATTTCTCACAACAGGAAGTAAAGAGGCACCCAGTGCAAACGTTGTCAGCCAGATTACCTCTGGAATCCCTGGATAGAGAGCAAACAACTGCTGAGCTATCCACAGAAAGATGAGAGGGAGACCTCCTAAAACCGCTAACTCTAAAACATTAATCTTAGTATCTGTCCAACGCCTCCTCATTGCCTCAGCCTCTTCCTCTTCCTCCTCAGAAATGGTGTTACTGTCGGTGTCGGTGACCACCTGATTTTGATGGTGAACACCAACAGTCGATTTGTCCGATCCAATCCGTCGCAAAAAGACACCTGCTAGAGCAGTAGCGAGCCATATTTGGAGTAGCATGTATGGAACTGTCGACATGTTATCAGCTACCGCTGCAGCTGCAAAGATATTCGCATCGATATCCAAGCCTTGCCCAATGGCGGCGAAATTCAGTCCGCCACCCATAAACGCTGCTGCAAAGGCACCCGATAATTTCCATGTTTCAGGTCCAACGATCCCAGCCGTCGCAAGCCCGCCAACTATCCCACCCACAACGCTCCCCAAACATGCAGCACCATAGGCAATAATCATCGGCCATCCAGCATTCTTCAACTCCCGCATATCGGTGCCCATGATGATAAGAACAATGGCATACGGGATAGCATACGTATTCACAGCTTCGTGCACTGGCCCAGTATGCTCGATCAGCCCCACATTCGCAAAAAAGATGCCAAGAAGGGTACACACTACTGCGGAAGTGATTTTCTTTACAAACTCAACACGCTCTTCCAAGATTCGTGCAAAAGCGATTATAGCCAGCATGAAAGTGAGGACTAATAGGGGATCCCGAATCATATATTCACCAACCCTTTCGGTTCGGATTTTGATCTCAGCAGTTCTAGATTATTTATCACGTCACTCATCATGCCCTTCTGCCCACCACCTGTTCCACCTCCAACATGCGGTGACAGCAGGACATTGGGACAATTGACTAAAGGATGCTCCTTGGGCAATGGCTCATAGAGGAAAGCGTCCAGACCTGCTCCACCGATACACCGATTTTGCAACGCAGAAACAAGAGCTTCTTCGTCGACAAGTCCACCCCGTGCAGTGTTGATCAGCACTGCTGAAGACTTCATCAAGTCAAGAGCTCTTCCATCTATAATCTTTTCAGTTTTGCTCGTATGTGGTGCATGTAAACTCACGAAATCACTAGCTTGCAACAGCTCTTCAAGTTCCAAATAACTGACATTGGCCTGAATCTCATACTCATGTGACAAAGGGTTCCGTTTGGTATATAGAACTTCCATGTCAAAAGCTTGTGCTCGACGGGATACCTCAATACCAATGTCCCCCAAACCTATAAGGCCCAGAGTCTTCCCGTACAATTGGCGAACGTCATCGAATTTCAACCAATTAAAAGCGATTTTACGTTCATCAGTCCTACTCGGATCGACGTTGAAATCCAGATATGACCCATCTTTAGTCCCAACATGCCCATCAATCAGCCTTCTATAACAACCTAGCATCAAGGACAGTGTTTGCTCAGCAACTGCTATGGCCCCACGATGCGGCAACACGGAGACTGGGATCCCTACCTCTTTAGCTGCTCTCCAATCAACCGCCCAAGGAGTCCTACCCTGTACCTGTATGAGTGTTAGGTTGGGAAAAGAGCACATTAACTCTTTACCAATGTGTTGTTTTGATGTCAAAAGAACTTGGATATCATCAGCAAAATTTCCCCAATGTCCGCCCGAAACATCCTCGGCCCATACTACATCTATCCCAGCTGCATCAAACTCCACTTGAAATAGGTCCCGAATCCATCGAGGGAATAGTTGCGTGTGGAAGACTCGCATTATCCTGTTAAACCCTTGCGTTAATTTTCATCAAATCACAGATAATAGAGAATCTCACCACAAAGTGCCAATCTGTTGACCGAAGTGTTCCTGATGACTTACACTCATGACGTCAAGGAAACCAATATGAAACTAAATCGCAGACAATTTACCAAAGCTGCTGGGACTGGTAGCATCGCACTAGCTGTAGCCTGGCAGCAAGCTTGTTCTGAAGTGGCGGAGTCAGGTCAAGTAAGCACCGAAACCGTTGAGGTTCTTTTAGACTCCCAGGGGCCTAGAGGAATCTACCAAGAAGCCGAAGAATTTGAGCGGCTCCGTCGTGCAGTAGGTAGTATGATCCGTACCCAAACGAATCTGAGGAATTTTTCCGTGGACGAGGATGAGCAGCCCTCCACAGTTTTTTGGAGAAGATAAGAGTGTCAGAACCGATTTATTTTCGTTCAGTCAGAGAATTAGCTGAAGGATTGGAAAAACGAGAATTCTCGTCCCTTGAATTGACCGAGTTATATCTTGAGCGTTCCCAGGAGCTCGATGTACCCCCATTCGATCTCCCAAATGAACCTCGCGAAGATCATGATGGGAAACTTGCCACCATGATCACTATCGCTACAGACCATGCCCTCGAAGCTGCTCGAGTAGCTGACAAAGAACTTGCTGCAGGGAATCGGAGAAGTATCCTTCATGGTATCCCTTACGGCGTAAAAGATATACTGGATACCACTGGAATTCGCACAACTTGGGGCTCCCGTATTTTTAAAGACCGTATTCCCGATCGTAATGCCACTCCCATTGATAAGCTAGAACAAGCTGGAGCCGTATTGATGGCCAAGATGGCTATGGGTGAATTTGCAGGCGGAAATACCAGTACCGCGCTCAACCCCTGGAAACTTGACCGAACCAGCTTTGGTTCCTCTAGTGGGACCGTGTCAGCAGCGGTGGCAGGTCTCATAGGATTCGGGGTCGGCACAGAGACAGGAGGATCGATAGTTTATCCTGCCTCTGCGGTGGGTGCTTCGGGTCTCAGACCAACCTTCGGAAGAGTCAGTCGCTTCGGTTGTATGGCACTATCTTGGAGTCTAGACAAAATAGGACCTGTTGGTCGATCCGCTGAAGATTGCGGTCATGTTCTAGAACAAATAGCGGGCTATGACCCCAAAGATAACTCCACCGGGCAGCAGACATTCGAATTTCGAGTGGATCCCGGAAATATGAGAGGCAAAAAACTCGGGGTATGTAGAGCTGAATTTGAATTATCAGCTTCAGTAGCGACCAGGAAAATCTTTCAAGAAGTCTTGGATGCTTTCGAACAAATGGGCGTGGAAATTCAGGATATTTCATTTCCCCAAAGACCGACTGGAGCTCTTTTTTCAACTCTGGTCACTGTCGAAAGCGGCACGAATTTCAAGAGCCTCTTTGACGACGGACGTATTAAGGAGATGTTTTCATTCAATGAAGACCGTGCTGCAGGATGGATGGCTGGCAGAATGATGCCAGCCTCCGACTACCTCACAGCTCAACGAATACGTAATCAGATAAGAAGAGAGGCCGATCAATTGGTCTCCCAATTCGATGCGGTCATCGCTCCTACCTGGCCCAATGGAGCGGCACTGCGCGAAGTGAGAGATGGTTGGCCGGTGCCAGCCAGGCCGGAATGGGAACCCCCGAATGAAATCAATTCTGCTACACCCAAATTAAATTCCATCGGAAATCTGGTAGGACACCCAGGATTAGCCATTCCGTGTGGATTCGATGAAGATGGACTACCCCTTTCAGTACAGATTGTTAGTTCAGCCTGGAACGACCAATCCACCCTTGATTTTGGAATGGCCTACCAAAGAGAGACCGACTGGCACCTGCAAAGACCTCCTTTCCCGTGGCGTCAGTAGACTAAACCTTAAACGCTGCAGGTCACGCATGAACATTCAAGATCTTCCCACAAGTAGTAAGAATAAGCCCCCTAGTATTCTTAATAAATCATTTCTGATAACGATTCTCATATGGATCGCAGTCACTGAAACCTCCTTCCAAGTTGAAGCTCAGAATTTACGTCATCTAGAACCATCCGATCTATTCGGAATCCAAAGGGTAGGAGCTCCAGTATTAAGCCCTGAAGCAGAATGGATTGCTTACACATTAACAGAAACCAGCCTAGAACAAGAAAATTCCGAAACTCGCGTATGGATGGTTTCGACAAATGGTGGTAATGCCCTCCCAATGACAGTGTCAGGAACATCCTCTGGGAATCCCCAATGGAGTCCTGATGGGAAATTTCTGTCTTTCACAGGTGCTAGAGATGGAAGTGATAACCAGGTTTGGATCTTGGATCGGCGTGGAGGTGAAGCACGACAATTGACGACTGTAGAACAAGGAATCCGAGACTACCGATGGTCTCCAGACGGATCACTACTACTATTAACTATCCAAGATCCGGAAGCTAAAAATGGATGGGGAAGCAATAAAGCCAACGCACCCCAAGCTCCCTGGGTCATCGACCGACTTCAATTCAAGCGCGATGGTCAAGGCTACCTGACAGGCAATCGCCATACTCACCTTTATACTTTTGACTTGGAAACCCAGAATCTCACACAAATTACCTCTGGTGACTATAACGAATCTCAAGCCACCTGGAGTCCAGATGGACAGCGTATCGCTTTTGTAAGTAACCGCACTGCTGAGCCCGACGGAAATCAAAATACGGATATCTGGGTAGTCAGCTCTCGAAACACAGACAAAGGTCAAACTCTTCTTCAAGTCACTTCTAACCCAGGTTCCGATTCTTCGCCTTCCTGGAGCCCGGATGGGAAATGGATAACCTATGTGTCGGTTATAGAACCTGACCTCATCTGGTATGCTACGAGCCACTTGGCCGTTGTTTCTTCGAATGGAGGAGCAGCTAAACTCTTGACTGGACATATCGATAGAAATATCAGCTCTCCGCAATTCCGGGAAAACGGAAAGGATATAATTTTCCGTATGGAAGACTCATCTGAGGACCACCTGGTCCAAATTTCTACTAGCGATGGGACCCCTGAAAGACTGATCAAAGGCCCCCTGAGCGTGGGCCAATTCTCCTTAGGAAAAAATGGCATAATAGCAACTTTGATTAGCACTCTCGATAAACCGCCTGAAATCCATTTGCTTCAAAAGAACGAGCTAAATCGCATTACCTACACAAATGATAAAATTCTGGCTGGCATCAAAATTGCTGATGTGAAAAATGTTCAGTTCCCTTCAAAAGATGGGACCGAAATAGAAGGCTTCGTAACCTTCCCAGTAGGATTTGAAGAAGGAACTCGATATCCCACCCTTCTAAGAATCCACGGTGGACCGGTGAGTCAATACAGACACTCCTTTAACTTCGAGGCCCAACTCTTTGCAGCGAATGGCTATGTGGTAGTGCAGACAAATCCGCGAGGATCTTCAGGTTATGGCCAGAAATTTTCAGCTGATCTGTGGGCAGAATGGGGAGTCCGAGATTATGAAGATGTTATGGCTGGGGTGGACTATGCCATCGAACGCGGTTGGTCAGATCCAGATCAACTTGGAGTAGGAGGTTGGTCCTACGGCGGAATACTAACCGACCATGTGATCACACAAACGGATCGTTTCTCGGGTGCAATCACCGGGGCAAGTGAATTCCTCTATGTAGCAAATTACGGCCACGACCATTATCAGTTGCAATGGGAAAAAGAGCTAGGCTTGCCCTGGGAAGGTAACAACCGTGAGGCTTGGGAAGCTATCAGCCCTTTCAATAAAGTGGATAGGATAACAACACCCACACTGGTGATGGGTGGCGAAAAAGACTGGAACGTTCCCATCCAAAATGGAGAACAAATTTATCAAGCACTCCGCAGACTTGGGGTGCCGACAGAACTTGTAGTCTATCCAGGCCAAGGCCACGGACTCCGGCCCCCATCCTACCAGAAAGACCGCTATGAAAGATATCTGGCTTGGTACAACAAGTGGGTTAAAAAAAGTCAGATTCCAGTAAGTGATTAGAAATGATCCATCGCAATCTTGATAACTGCTGACGAGATTTCTCTACAATCACAATAACCAGGGCGAGCTTGCCCGAATCACAAACCTTCCCCAGACTATGCCCACAATGACTCAACACTCTACAGATGAAATCGCCGGCCAAAGGACCCAATACTGGCGAAAGAATATACAATATCTCATGGTCCTTCTTGCAGTCTGGTTCCTTGCTTCATACCTGGCTGGCATAGTATTCGTAGATGTCCTTAACGAGATTAGAATTCCGGGAACTGGCTTCCCTTTGGGATTCTGGTTCGCTCAACAAGGATCGATTTACATTTTTGTTGTTTTGATCTTTACCTATGTCTTTCTCATGAACCGGCTAGATAAAGAGTTCGGTGTCCAGGAAGCGGACGACTCGTGAGTGTTCAAGTCTGGACATTTATTCTAGTAGGCCTTTCATTTGCCCTTTATATAGGCATAGCGATCTGGTCTCGAGCAAGCTCAACTAAAGAGTTCTACATAGCTGGTGGCGGAGTATCCCCTCTAGCGAATGGTATGGCAACAGCGGCAGACTGGATGTCCGCAGCGTCCTTCATTTCCATGGCAGGAATCATCGCCTTCAGGGGTTATGACGGTTCTGTCTACTTGATGGGCTGGACTGGGGGATACGTACTACTCGCCCTTTTACTGGCACCTTATCTTAGAAAATTTGGTGCCTATACGGTCCCCGACTTTGTTGGCGAAAGATATTACTCGCAAACAGCAAGAATTGTAGCTGTAGTTTGTGCAATATTTATCTCTTTCACATATGTCGCTGGGCAAATGAGAGGGGTAGGTATAGTATTCGGACGTTTCCTCGAAGTCCCTATAGAAACTGGTGTCTTGATCGGTATGTGTATCGTCTTCTTTTACGCTGTTCTTGGTGGCATGAAAGGAATCACCTACACCCAGGTCACGCAGTATTGTGTGCTGATATTCGCTTATCTAGTACCAGCTATTTTCCTTTCTCTTCTGATTACAGGAAATCCGATCCCCCAAATAGGCCTGGGAGGAACTGATCAGGAAAGTGGCATGTTCTTACTTGATCGCCTTAACGGACTGCACTCTGAACTAGGATTCGCATCCTACACTTCTGGGGAGAAATCAAGTACGGACATTTTTTTTATCACAGCAGCCCTCATGGCTGGAACCGCTGGGCTTCCCCATGTGATAATAAGATTCTACACCGTTCCTAAAGTCAAAGACGCCAGAATAAGCGTCGGTTGGGCACTTTTGTTCATAGCGATTCTTTATACCACTGCTCCAGCCATTGCTGTCTTTGCTCGCACCAATCTTCTCAATACCGTTTCTGAACAATCTTACTCTCAAATGCCAGAATGGTTTACTACCTGGGAATCTACTGGACTCATATCATTCCAAGACCACAACCAAGACGGTCTCATCCAATTCGTAGGGCCCGATGCTCAAACCGTAAATGGAGACCCCATAGCCAACGAATTGACAATTGACCAAGACATCATGGTGCTTGCAAATCCCGAGATATCAGGACTTCCCAACTGGGTGATTGCGTTGGTAGCTGCAGGTGCTTTGGCTGCTGCACTGTCTACAGCTGCTGGACTCCTGATGGTAGTATCGGCGGCGGTGAGTCATGACCTTCTGAAAAAAGCTCTCCTTCCAGAGATCACTGAGAGGGGAGAACTGATCGCCGCTCGGGTAAGTGCAGGATTAGCTGTAGCGGTTGCTGGTTATCTCGGAATTAATCCGCCTGGATTCGTCGCCGAAGTTGTTGCATTCGCTTTCGGTCTAGCCGCCGCTTCATTCTTCCCAGCTATCATCTTAGGTATTTTTTCGAAAAGAATGAATCGATATGGTGCTGTATTGGGAATGATCGTAGGAATTACCTTCACTGCTGGCTATATCATCTACTTTAAGTTTATCAATCCTTCACTGAATACGGAAACTCACTGGTGGTTTGGCATCTCGCCTGAAGGAATCGGTACGTTGGGAATGCTCCTAAATTTGATTGTTGCTACTACAGTATCCCATTTTACCCCTGCTCCACCAGAGAGAGTCGTAGCACTAGTCGACCACATGCGTATGCCAAGTGATCCAGGAGAGTAGGGCTCAATACATACACTTGGATAAAAAGAATCCATGAAAAATTATTCCACTGCTTTCTGTGAAGACTGGACACCTCAATATGATCAAATCTGATCTGCACAAACCTCCTTGGTCAGCTACAGGATTACTCATCGAAAATTGTAACTGTGATGGCGTATGTCCTGGGCACATTCATTTCTCAAATGAATGTTCCCACGACCGTTGTATCGGATACTGGGCAATACAGATCCATTCTGGATTCTTTGGAGAAGTTGATTTATCGGAACTGCAATGTGTTGTAGCTTTTGACTCTCCACAGAGAATGATTTCTGGGAAATGGACGGAAGTGATTATAGTTGACAAAAAGGCCTCTCAGGAGCAGCTCTTTGCACTTGAGAGTATCCTTAACGGATCAGCTGGGGGACCTTGGGAGATCCTTGACCAGTTCGTAGAAAAGAGGCTCCCAACAAAACAACTCTCCATTGAAATACTGCAAGAAGGAAACTCTAAAACACTTAAGATAGACAGCGTAATGGAAAGCACCGTCACACCACTGACCGGAACCGATAAAGATGTTCCCGTTACAATTGAGAATATGTTCAACCAAATTCACGGTTCATCACAGATCGTTGCTCGTGGAGAGACCAACTACACTGACGGTGTCATTACAATCGACACCAGTGAGACACACGCACTCATTAGCGAATTCAGCTGGGAAATAGCTCATCAATGAGCTATTCGTCCCTCACGACTTTCATTGCTGATTGAATTCCTGGCTTGGATGACCATGATGTTAGCTATGATGATTCCATCCGTCTACCCCTGGATAGCCACCTTTTCTTCTATGTCAAAACCAAAGAATGACAGTTTAATAAGACAGACATGGGTCCTTCTCTTTATACTAGGTTATGTGGCGATCTGGTCGGGATTCAGTCTCTCTCTAATGTTCTCACGTTTCCAGTTAGATAACTTTCTATTAGGATTATCAACAGACGGAATAAAACCCACTTCTTGGGCTACCCCATGGATTTTAATCGGTGTTGGTACCTACCAATTGACACCTATCAAGAATGCTTGCCTGAAACATTGTAGGACTCCACTGCATTATTTCCTTACGCAATGGAAAAATGGACCTCGTGGGGCATTCGTAATGGGAATGTACCACGGTGCATTCTGCTTGGGGTGTTGTTGGGCTTTGATGTTAGCGATGTTCTCATTAGGGCTTATGAGCCTTGTGTGGATGATCCTATTTACACTGATTGTCAGTATCGAAAATCTTCTACCCCAAGGAGAATTTTTCGCAAAATTAGTGGGTGTTGGAATGGCGACCTGGGGTATGACATTAATTTTGGGATCCTGATGGAAAAAAACAGAAAACTTACGGGCGGTAGCTTCCGCAACGCTTTTAGAGAAATCATGTGGCCTAGAAGAAAACTGATATCTCTAGGTTTGATACTGATCCTTCTAAATCGGCTTAGTGGTCTAGTACTCCCTGCTTCATCCAAGTACCTGATCGATCAAGTGCTGGGACAAAGTGACTTTAACCTTTTAGTTAAGTTACTGATTCTTCTGGCCATCAGTATAGCTATCCAAGCAGGTAGCAATTTCTTGCTTACTCTTCTACTAAGCGTCGAGGCACAACATCTGATCGCACATCTTCGTGCTCAGGTCCAAAAACATGTACTTACCCTTCCAGTCCGAACCTTCGATGATACTAAAACAGGGATCCTAGTATCTCGTATAATGGACGATGTAGAAGGAGTGCGAAATTTGGTCGGAACAGGATTGGTACAGCTGATTGGCGGTGTTATCACCGCAATCGTTGCCTTCGGATTCCTCATACAAATCAACTTGACGATGACCGTTCTTGCCATGTTTCCTTTGGTCCTTTTTGCACTGATTTCAATCAAAGCTTTTCAAAAACTTCGGCCTGCATTTCGGGAAAGGGGTAAAATCCGAGCTGAAGTCACCGGAAGACTCACAGAATCACTGGGTGGAATACGCATCATCAAGGGGTTCCATGCTCTGGAAAAAGAAGGAGAAATTTTCGAAGACGGCGTCCTCCGAGTATTCGAAAATGTCAAGACAACATTGACCACGTCCAGTGCAGTCAGCAGTCTGGGTACCTTCTTGGCTGGATTGGCGAGCGTAATGATAATGGGGTATGGAGGAAGACTGATTTTACTGGACTCCCTAACATTGGGCGAACTGTTTTCTTTTACTCTTTTCTTGGGATTCCTGATTGTTCCCATTGCCCAAATGGCGAACATAGGAACCCAAATGACTGAAGCCTTCGCTGGTCTGGACAGGACTGCTGATCTTCTCTCTTGGCCTTCTGAGGATGACGACAAAAACCGCACTATAACCATGCCTTTAATAGAAGGCCGGGTAAGTTTCGAAGATGTTACTTTTTCCTACGAGAAAGATCAGTCAGTGCTGAGGGATATAACCTTTCAAGCAGAACCAGGCACCGTAATTGCCTTAGTAGGAAGCTCTGGATCTGGAAAATCTACCCTGGCTAGTCTGGCCGCTTCATTTTTGACCCCTGATAGCGGTAGAATTCTTATCGACGGTCAAGATCTGGCTAGCATTAGACTCTCCACCTACCGAACGCAATTAGGTTTGGTATTACAAGATGATTTCCTGTTCGAAGGAACAATCCGTGAAAACCTGCTATTTGCCAAACCGAACGCTTCCGAAGCTGCAGTGCTCCTGGCTGCTGACCAGGCACACGTCACAGACTTCACTAAAGATTTCCCCCATGGCTTGGACACACTGATTGGAGAAAGAGGAGTCAAGCTTTCAGGTGGCCAACGTCAAAGAGTCACTATCGCCAGAGCGATTCTTTCTAATCCCCGCATTTTACTCCTGGATGAAGCAACCTCAAGTCTAGACACGGAAAGTGAGTACTTGATTCAACAGAGCCTTTCCCACCTGTTACAAAATCGAACGACTTTCGTGATCGCACATAGATTATCAACTATTCAGCGAGCTGATTTGATCCTAGTAATTGAAAACGGTAAAATAGTCGAGCGCGGAAACCATGAAGATCTGATAAACCGTAAAGGACGCTACCACGAATTGTACACGATCCAAGCTAGGATCTAGATACCTACAAGCCAGTTATTTCGAAGGAATCTTATTGATCCACTCTCTATCTGTTAGTAGTTTGCGTTCATCCAGAGCACGCTGCGCACCGGATCCCACTACATATCGGAATTTGTGGGAAGAATCATTCACGGCGTTCAAAATACAATCTGCCACTGCTTTGGGTGAATCTGCAGTCTGTTGCGCTTCTTTATACATGCCGACCAGTTGGCTGAGATGTTCCACATAGGGTGTATTTCCTAAAATAATCGAATCTACTTTTCCAAGAATGGCCGTAGATATAAAACCCGGCTCTATTAGAATCACCCTAACACCAAACTGATTTATTTCTATGGCCAAAGACTCAGTGATTGCCTCCAGCGCGTGTTTGCTCGCAGCATAAATACCGTGACCAGCAGTTACGAGCCGTCCCGCTACTGAACTTACGTTCACCACTGTCCCGTTTCCTCGTTCTCGCATTCCTAATATTACTTCCTGAGTCACCCTGAGTGCTCCAAACACATTAGTCTCGAACACAGCCTTTGCTTCCTCCATATCAATTTCTTCAACACTACTAATACTGGATATTCCAGCATTATTTATAAGTACGTCAATCCTGCCCCATTCTTCCTCAACCTGTGTAACCGCCGTCCTTACCGAGAGGCCATCGTCCACGTCTAAAGCGAGCACTTTGTGACCCCCATCTGCCTTAAGCGCCGCTTTCAATGTTTCGCTCACCCCATCCAGGTTCCGCATAGTAGCAACCACTCGATATCCTTCCTGGGAAAAACGAATCGCGGTTGCCTCACCAATTCCACTACTACAACCAGTTATGAGAACCACCGGGACATCGTCATCAGCCAAAAAAGAAGTCATATTAATTCTCCAAGTCCTTCACCTTCAATTTTTCAGAGAATTTAGCGCGAAATTTGTTCACCTTCGGATTTATAACTATTTGACAATAAGGTTGTTCCTGATTGTCCCTAAAATATTCTTGGTGATATTCCTCTGCTGGATAAAAAACTTCGAAATCAACCACCTCAGTCACAATCGGGCCGTTCCATATCTTATCGGTTGTTAATCTGTTAATCATGTCCCTGGCTATCTTCCTCTGTTCAAGATCATGGGTGAAGATTGCAGAGCGGTACTGAGTTCCTACATCACCACCCTGCCTGTTCAAAGTAGTCGGATCATGTACCGAAAAGAAAATCTCCAAAAGATCGGCAAAAGTTATCAAATTAGAATCAAAACTAAGTTGCACTACTTCGGCGTGACCAGTTTTCCCAGAACAGAGTTCTTCATAGGTGGGATTCTCGGTGTGACCTCCGGAAGCACCTGCTCGCACTGAGCACACGCCTTCGAGAAGCTCAAGGATTGCCTCTAAACACCAGTAGCAGCCACCCCCGAGAGTTGCTGTTTCCTGTGAGTCTACTTCATTTGCCATTATAACCTGACCCTCTCAACCTTAATGCTGTCCCATGCACTCTGCTATTGATATCTGAGATGTTATAGCTGTATTCTAATTTCTCAGTTCCTTTGTAGCTATGCCACCTGGTAGCTACATCATACATACGACTATATTCGATGTTTAACTAAATGCTCGAAATTCAAGGAAAGTTTGTCTAGGGAGAAAACAAACATGAAGTCCATCAGAATCTCAGTTTTCAGAAGAGTTTTACTGGTTATTCCCATCTATTTTTATCTTTCAACCCAGCCAGGGGTAACACAGCAATCCACACTTTCAGTTGATGACCAATTTGCAATCCACGCGGTAGCCAATCCAAAAATAAGTCATGACGAAAAATGGGTGGCCTATACTGTTCGCACGACGAGCTTGGAGCTTGAAGAATCTGAAACTAGACTCTGGATGATTTCTACCAATGGTGGCGATCCCATTCCAATGACTAGCAAAGGGTATTCCGTTTCTAACATAGAGTGGAGTCCCAATGGTCACCATCTTTCGTTTACCGCCACTAAGAACTCCGAGAAATCTCAAGTATGGACACTAGACCTTAGAGGGGGAGAAGCCCAACAGATTACATCAGTGGATCAAGGTGTACAATCTTACACGTGGTCACCCGATGGCTCCAAACTTCTACTGACATTGCAAGACTTGGAAGAAGAATCAGAAGAGGAGAAATCGACCGCAGATCCTTGGGTAATAACTCGACTTCAAATCAAACGTGACGGGCGAGGCTATTTGACTAGCGATCGACACAGCCATCTTTATGTTTTCGATATTGAAACAGAAGAACTAGTACAAATGACTTCAGGACCTTGGGACGAGTCACAGCCTTCCTGGAGTCCAGATGGAAAACTTGTAGCTTTCGTCAGCAACCGGACGGAGGATCCAGACACCAATTCAAATTCTGACATTTGGATAGTCTCCTCAGATAACACAGATGAGGGTCAGACCTTGCTTCAGGTCACTACCTATCCTGGTTCTGACTCCTCCCCGTCGTGGAGCCCAGACGGGGAATGGATAACCTACGTAACTGACGATACAGACCCTCAATTCAGCAGTCTTTCTGTTAATCAATTGGCTGTAGTACCCTCAGAAGGTGGGTCGAGAAAACTTGTACATTCCGGCCTGGACCGGAACGTAAGAAGTCCTCGATTCGATTCTGAGGGAGAAAATATTTTGGTGAGCATTGAGGATAGCGGCGAGCGCTATCTTGGGAAAATCAATTTGAAGACTTCGGATACCGAGCGTATCAGCGATGAAAAGTACAGTATGTCTTCTTTCTCAACTGCGCCTTCTGGGACCACAGCTGTGATCCTAAGCAACCCACACCTCCCTGGTGAAATATTCCTGATCGATAGAGATCACCAGAGACAATTGACTCAAACGAACGACGCATTCCTGAAGACCCGAGAACTTTCCAAAGTCACAAATATCCATTTCCCAAGCAAAGATGGAACACTGATAGAAGGGTGGGTTTTCACACCCCCTGGTTACGATTCCAGCCTTAGATATCCGACCATCCTTAGAATCCATGGTGGTCCAAACGGCATGTACGGAGTGAATTTTAATTTCGAAGCACAATTTCTTGCTGCCAACGGCTATGTAGTCCTCCTTACGAATCCCCGCGGTTCCTCGGGGTATGGACAAGATTTTAGCATGGCATTATGGCAACAATGGGGTATCCCAGACTTTGAAGACGTCATGGGAGGTGTCGACTATGTTCTCGATGCTGGATATTCAGACCCAAACCGGCTAGGAGTTGGAGGATGGTCCTATGGAGGCATCTTAACCAATTACGTCATCACGAAAAGCGAACGATTCTCAGCTGCGATCACAGGAGCCAGTATGGGACTGCTTGTCGCAAACTTTGGACACGATCATTATCAACTAGGTAATGAACGAGAATGGGGACTTCCTTGGGAAACCAGGGAAATCTGGGAAAATCTCTCTCCCTTCAATTCGATCGACAAAGTTAGAACTCCAACTCTAGTCATGGGAGGCGAAAAAGATTGGAACGTTCCAATCCAAAACTCTGAACAAATCTACCAGGCTTTAAGAAGAATGGGGGTTCCAACTCAGTTAATCGTATATCCCGGTCAACCCCATGGGCTGCGGATACCCTCTTACCAGAAAGATCGTTTGGAAAGGTATCTACAGTGGTATGATAAATGGCTGAAAAGGAACAATACTGCTGAAAAATAGTGTAACCGATTGATGACTTTAACCGACGACCTTAGCTTGCAACAACTAATCGAGACAACAATTAAACCATACTAATCCATTTACATCGCCAGAAAGTGAAAAATAAATCATGAGAAAAACAATAAAATACGGATCCAAAATCTTTCCTACCTTGTGGATACTCCTATTGCTCATATCTGGTGACTTGAAAGGACAAGGCCTTCAACTTCAACCGCATCAACAGCTAGCGAGAGATATTCTCCAAGAGATAATAGAGATAAACACTGTCGACTCAGCAGGTACGACCGAAGCAGCCAAAGCACTAGAACGTCGCCTTCTCGATGCGGGATTCGCCAGGGAAGATGTGCATGTGATTGGCCCCAGTCAAAAGAAAATGAATTTAGTAGCTAGGTTGAGAGGTAGAGACTCGGATCGTCCAGCAATTCTCTTGCTCGCCCACATAGATGTCGTCGAAGCCCTCCGAACAGATTGGAACATGGATCCCTGGAAGTTGATCGAACAAGATGATCACTTCTATGGACGAGGAGTCACTGATGACAAAGATGAGGCAGCAATTTATACGGCCAACCTCATCAGGTACAAGCAAGAAGGCTTTGTACCCGACCGTGACATTATTGTCGCCTTGACGGCTGACGAAGAAGGCGGTGAATTCAATGGAGTTCAGTGGTTACTGGAAAATCACCGTGAACTAATCGACGCTGAGTACGCCTTGAATGAAGGTGGTGGCGGTGAAATCAAAGACGGAAAGCACCGACTTAATGCAGTGCAAGCCAGCGAGAAAGTCTACCAGAACTTTAACTTGAAAGCCATCAACCCAGGAGGGCACAGTTCACTTCCCAGAGATGACAACGCAATTTATGACCTAGCTAAAGCCCTGGTCCGCATAAGTGAATATCGATTTCCAATCATGTTGAATGAAGTGACAGAAGCATATTTCAAAGGCACAGCGGATGTAGAAGGAGGTTCAGTAGCAATGAACATCGCGACCATGCTGGCTGACCCTTCTAACGAACTTGCCGTTGCTCGCATTCAATCTGAACCTGGATGGAACGCACGACTGAGGACCACCTGCGTTGCGACTAGACTAAATGGCGGGCATGCCAACAACGCCCTACCACAAACTGCGGAAGCCATCGTCAACTGCCGGATGCTTCCTACTCACGATCCTCAAGAAGTTCTATCCAGTCTGCGAAGAATCGCTGGATCCCAAACCGAAGTCACTGCAATGGGACAAGCTAACCCCAGCCCACCTTCACCTCTCACAGCAAGTGTCCTTGATCCTATTCAAGAGATCACAGAAGAAATGTGGCCAGGAGTTCCTATAGTACCGATAATGGCTACAGGGGCTACCGATGGACTTTACCTACGAAGAGCAGGTATACCCACCTATGGAGTCTCTGGAATCTTCACGGACGTAGACGATAATCGAGCCCATGGTCAAGATGAACGGATACTCATCAAATCCTTTTTTGAAGGACAGGAGTTCTTGTTCCAGCTAGTGAAAGCCCTCTCCAGGGCCGCGAGTATTAGCTAATAATACAGAAGGAGTGCCTTAGGTCCTATCTGAGGATCACAGATAAACTGACTAAGGAAATCACTCAGCTGAAAATCGGTTGAGAAACGCTTTTTCTTCTCGTGACAAGGAGTGCATACCTTCATTTTTAATGCGGGTTAAAAGTTTTTCTATTTCTACTCTATTAAGTTCATGTATCAGAGATAAGTCTATTGATGACCAACGTCTTTCTGATAAATCGTCGGAGTTGAGCCCAGGATCCGAGTACAACTTGCGTTCAAACTCCCTTTGATCTTTCAGCTTATACCAGTCCTGCCAGTACAGTAGACCATACCCAATGGCCAACCCACCCAAATGTGCAAAATGAGCAACACCTCCTCCGGATCCTGAAATGCCACTGTATAAGCTTATCACGACTAACGCACAGACTAACCAGCGTGCTTCTACCGGTAAAATTCCCCAAATATAAATATTTTCACGAGGCCAGTACTTGGCAAAACCTATCAAGACTCCGTAAACTGCAGCCGAAGCTCCTACAACTGGAGCTCCAGGAGAAAAAAGGAAAGAAAAAACTGCCCCACCGAGACCGCTAATTAAGTAAAATCTCAGAAACCGTTTTCCGCCTAATCTGTGCTCAAGTCTAGGACCAAAAAAGAACAATCCGATCATGTTAAAAAACATGTGGCTAAACCCTGCATGTAGGAACATATAAGTCACTAACGTCCAAGGTCTAAAGGGCACTGCCGGAAGGTAGACGGAATCTAGCCCAACGAGAGCAGGTGGAAACAAGGTCGAAAGTGTGTACACCAAGCTTCCCGGTGGTATCAATACAAAAACTATGACATTTAAAGCTAAAATCCGGGAAACCCAGAAAGTCATTTTAAAAAACTCTCTCCTTATTTCTGACAGTGACGAACCCTACAAAATTCTATTCGCCAACCAAAGTCAATAGTCCCTCAACGATAAATAACCGAGCAATCACCAGAACCTGCCTATTCCCATTGCTTCTATTTCCAAGGATAGTCTATCATCGCCCGCTATACATTGCTCCATTATCTTCCCTGTGATCGGAGCCAAGGTAAGACCCAGCGTAGCATGACCAGTTGCCACGAAGAAACCCGAATATCCAGGAACAGGACCAACACACGGGATCCCATCTGGAGTACATGGCCTCAAACCAGCCCATTCCGAAAGGATTTCAGCGTCCTCTAATCCGTGTAAGTATTTCTCTGCAGAACTTGTAGTGTAATCTAAACGTTCTCGGGTCAGTTCATGGCTCATTCCTGTGAACTCTATAGTACCAGCAAATCGGGTGAACTCCCCCATGGGAGAGCAGAAAACAGAAGCTTCTGACATGACGAAGGTCTTCTTAGGAGAAGTAGCTCCTTGACCTGAAAATTTGACATCTCTGTGGTAACCTTTACCTGGTTGAACCGGGAGCCGGAAACCAAATTTTTCTGTAAGGCTTTGACTATAAGACCCTGTAGTTAGAACAACCGCGTCACATTCCATTTCTTGGCCAGTATCTAACCGAATACCTGTGATTTGGGTATCTCCATTTAACACTTCTGTCACTTCACGACCCACTATAATCCGAGCCCCTAATCTCTCTGCAGAACTTGCCATTCCCAGTACAAATCGAGACGGGTCACAGGTGGCTCCCTCTGGGAAATAAGCTCCTCCTCGAATCTCCTTTTTCAGCATGGGCTCGACCTCTCTGAGTTCTTTGCCAGACACCATACTCGGACTATACCCGTGCCGAATCATATTCCGAACATCCGACTTCACATGTTCGAGACCAATATTTGTCAGGCACACTTCAAAAAAACCATCCCTTCGATAGCCACACTGCAAATCCTCTTCTTCAACTAAAACATCAAACAAAGCAAGAGTGGCGTGTCCTAGAGAACTCAAGATACGCGAGCTCGTCTCAAAATCTTCTGGATTACAGAAGCTACGGTACTTCCATAGCCATTTGGCGAGTGAAGGATCCCAGCGAATCGGAATACGGACTGCACTTCT
>Ga0310345_10000877_pt1 | contig 37487 bp, 33 predicted proteins | sample HC15DNA20500_MG_FD_204667 | JGI IMG/M metagenome (GOLD analysis project Ga0310345, IMG submission 204667) | Marine microbial communities from station ALOHA, North Pacific Subtropical Gyre - HC15-DNA-20-500_MG | ecosystem: Environmental > Aquatic > Marine > Oceanic | place: Pacific Ocean: North... | reverse complement strand
CCAAGGGCCGCGAGAGCTGGGGTGAGGTGTGTCTAAAAACGTCGACAGAGGGGGTAGAATAGCTCCTCATAAGCGATCGGCGGGCAGTACCGCAACAGCCGAGCCGAGTTCTGAGTGGCTTGGTGCATAAACTTAGAATTTGGGCCTCCAAAATGACTCCTAGGAGCCGGGAAACGGTCCTGTTTTTGAAATTGCGCTTATTTTGGGACTAGTTGGGACTAGTAGGGACTGCCTCGGTATTACCGTTCATATTCACAGAAGATGCAAGCGCAGCCCGAAAGGGGAACCCTCTCTTCCTGGGCATGTGGGGAGGTCTCGATATTGGGGACGGATCGGCCCAGCAGATTCTGATCAGCCCTGGTCAAAATGGAGGCTACAGCTCGCGTGGTATGAAACGTTCTGGTCTGCTTGCAGTCCCGGTGGTCGGGGGGGCATGGAAGGCAGCAGCGAACCCCTGCCGGGGCACAAGGATGTTCTGGTGATGGACATTACGATCTCGTGCTTCGACCCCGATCAACCAGATCTGATCACGGACACTGTGGAGTTCAGATTGGCCGACAAGAACATGTTGCTGGCCACCGCTGGGGCAGGAGTGTTCGTGGATCTTCCTCTTTTCCGACTCAGTGAACGGGTGAACAAGCGCCCCTGAGGTCTCCAGAGTCAAAGGAATCATCCGTCAAGAACTCCTCCAGCCGTTCCTCGCCCGTCCATAGGACAAAAGCACCTGTCACCGGTGCTGCTGCTAAGTCCCTAGGCAGACCATTTTTAGGGTGGTGACGGAGTTTCACGACTGCCGGCTGCCTGCCCGAAAGTCGCCATCTGAGTCATCAGCTTGACCGATGTCGTTATCAGATCCATAGCATGACGGCCCCGCTCCCTTCCCCCAGGCTAAGATCCAGGTTGAACAAAGGCTTAGCGCCAAGCCCATCCAGTATGACTCGATGACCTTTCTCGCGGGAGCGATGGGAGAAGAAAAGAAAATCCTTCACCAACGGACAGGCCAATATCGCCAGCACGGCTCCAGCCGTCGAAATGAACCCGTCCACCACGACCGGGACGCGCTTGGACGCACATCCCAGAATGAGACCCAGGATGGCTCCGATCTCGAATCCACCAACCCTGGCGAGAACCTCCAGAGGATCAGAGCCATCGGGCCGGTGGAGATCGAGCGCTCTTCTAATCAGTGCGACCTTGCTTCGAAGCCTGGCGCCGTCAATCCCTGTCCCTTTTCCAGTCACTTCCTGCGGCTCCAGACCTGTGACCGCCGCAAATATTGCACTACTCGCGGTAGTGTCCCCAATTCCCATATCCCCCGTTCCCACCAGGTCCGCCCCATGCTTCGCATATTCATCGGCCAGATCGGCTCCCACACGAACATACTCTTTCGCTTGCTCCCAAGTCATAGCAGCCTCTTCCAGGAGATTGCGAGTTCCATCGCCTACCTTGCGGCTAACCAGTCTTCGATGCGGCTTGAAGTCATGATCGACTCCCACATCCACGACCACGTTCTCGATACCGTAATGCCGACACATTACACTGATGGCGGCTCCTCCCGAAAGGAAGTTGCAAACCATCTGGGCCGTGACCTCACGAGGGTACAGGCTCACACCGGACCGGGAGATGCCATGGTCGGCCGCGAAGGTAAAAGTATACTTGCGCTTAGGGGAAGCAACCTGGGGATGTCGGATCGCCCCATGTCCGCTAGCGATTTCTTCCAGTCTTCCCAGGCTTCCCTTCGGCTTCGTCAACTGGTCAATGCGGTGTTGGTACTCCGCCAGGACCCCAAGATCCACGGGCACAATCATCTGACACAGATTATCCAGTAATCTATTCACGACTTATTGTTCTCCTGCGACGGACTCAGAACTCAATCCCTCTTTTGTTTTGATCCCTTTCGAATTCAAATAGGACGCGCCGGAAGAAGCGCGGAGAGAACAGGGGCTCGTGATGGCTGCCGGCTCCCACACAATGTGTATTGAGGTTTCATCGGCTCCGCCGGTAGTTGAAGCCCGCACTCCAGTGAAGGGCAGGCAGCCCGTCTATGGCACGGCTCACACCGCCAGGGAAAACTGTGTTATCGAATCGCAGAATGTCGAAAGGGGGGATGAAATCGCCGTTGGTAAAGGTGTAACCGGCATTCAGATCGAGTCCTCTGGCAGGGGCTGTTTGGACAAAAATCTCGAGGCCGCGTGAGAGACCTCCCTTGGCGTTTGTCTGTTGTAACAGGCGTGTTGAAACGATCGTTTCTTGAAGGCGATTGTAGAAGTACGTTCCACCCAGGCGCACACGGCTGTCTAACAGAGATTGCTCGAGCCCAAGATCCAGGGTGAGCGTCCGCTCAGGGCGCAGCAACGGATTCCCGATGCGCAGTCTCCCCTGGCTGGTTTCCAGTTCCGCAAAGCGCTCCGAGAGGGAGGGAGCACGAAATCCGTTCGCTGCCTGGGATCGGACCTTGCTCCCCGTGCGTCGAAGCAGATAGGAGACTGCCAGAGCGCCGGTATAGGCATCCGGTGTATCCAGTCCCTGAAGCTCAGGAATGCTTTCCGGATTGTCCACCTCAAAGAACTGGCTGCGGAAACTGGCGACCATCTGCAGCTTCCGGTTGCACAGGTTGACTTGATCTTGAACGAAAAAGGCCGTGCTGCTCTGACCTCCCTGGAAAGTTCTGGATATGAACTGAGAAGAGCGGGATTCCTTCTCCTGTTCAACCCCCAGAAGAAGCAGATAGTGTTCGCCGGCCTGCAGGTGATGTTGAGTACCAACGACGTGAATCTCCCCTTCGAGCAAAGAGCTATCAAAAGGGAACTCAAAGACACCAATCTGTGATAGGAACAGATCCAGTTCGGGTCCGTCCGAAAAATCCCGACTGGTTCCAGTATTCTGGTAGTAGAGCGAGTAGCTCCAGCGATTGTTGAGCCGATGTTGCCAGGAGAAGATGCCAGTTCCCAGGTGCGCACTGCGCCACGAGTCGGGGTCGTTCAGGTTGTGAACGAATCCAGTGACAGGGCCCTCTCCTTTCTCGAAGCCGAGCTCATTGCCTCGCGGGCCAACTGGGAACGGAGACTCATTGAGATCAGCAAGGGGTGTATCTGAGAAGTGGACCATTTCGGCAACCTTGATGTTCTGGCCGGAGATCGAATTCGAGCACACTACTCAAGGAAGTATTACGGTATCGGTCTTTTCCGTCCAGACCCTCGTTTACATCTGTTCTCAGGGCCCTAATGCTGTAGTGCAGCCGATCGGCGATTGTTCCCTCCGAACGAAAAGCTTCCCGAACGATCCCGAGAGCACCCCCCTCAAAGCTTGCCTCAACGCTGGGACATCCCTTACCGAATCGGGGAACCAGGTTGATTACACCTCCGCTTGAGGATGTTCCGTACAGGTGACTACTGTCCCCAGGGATGACCTCGTTGCGTCCTACATTGGGGAGCATCATCTCCTGGAAGAATCCGGTGACGTCTCCCCGAAAGCCGGCAGCCTCCCGAATCCGATATCCGTTGAAGAAGAGTCCGGTATCGACCTACCTCAAACCACGAAATCGAACCGTCGTAAAGCTGCCGGGTCCCCCAAACGCTGAATGCGAAGTCCCGGCTGACCTAACAATGCTTCGCCCAGGAGGTCTGTTTCCGGGATTCGGAGATAGGAGTTTGCTTTTTTGGCACCGGGTACGGGTTGCCATTTTTTGCACTACTGGGGATGAAAAAAAGGGGGACGTGGGGACGCTTCAGTCGGAGGCGAAAGAAAAGGTGGGTTGAAATAGCGTGATGGGGGCGTCGAGAGCGAGTTTTGGTTGGAGGAAGGGAAAAATCAGGGCAGAAAGGATACACTGGTATTGGATCCGGCCTGGGTACCGGGGCGGCTCAGTCTTCCCAAATCGGGACAAGGTCCCCACCTGGCCCGACTGAAGAGCTCGAGCTCTTCAGTCGGCATCGAATATCCTTAGACGTCACCCGCAGGTCAACCTCGATCTGGGCCTTGCTGAATGGCTGGCGGCCCAGACCCCCGGAGAGGCCTTCGACTTCAAGGACGAAGCGTGCAACGGAGATGTACGGGGACTCTTAACGCACACTAATACGAGACCTGACAAGAACGATTGCAGTCCCCAGCCGCTGCTGGTTGACATGCTGCAGAGCCTATAGTGGAGTAGGCCGGTCTCCTCCTCCGGTGAGGCAGCTGCTTCTTTTGGCCGCCCATTACTCGGCTCCTAGCCTCTGAATTTCACAGTCATTCTCGTTCTTCTACCCAGATGTTGCGATAGCGCACTGGGTTGCCGTGGTCCTGCAAGAAGATGGGGCCGCGCTGGCGTTCCTTGCTTTGCGATTCATCACGGCCGGGTGGAACCGGGGGCAGCACATACCTGTTGTGGATCACAACCCCATTGTGTCGAACGGTCATCATCGCCGGTGAAGTTTTCCTTCCCGAGGCGTCGAACTCGGCCATCGCGAACTCGATATCGTAGGTCTGCCAGGAGAGAGGTGGCACGGACATGTTAATCCGGGGGCCAATCATTTCGTGAATTCCACCGCTGCGTCCGAATTTCGAGAGCCGCTCGAATTTTTGGTTTTCGTGGTGCCAGCCGAAGGAATCTACGATCTGGACTTCCCACTCCTGTTTGACGTAGATGCCGCTATTGCCCCGATGCATGCCTCGTGCGGTCGGCATGAAGGGGCAAACAAACTCCAGGTGAATCGCGATGCTGCCGAAGTTCCGCTTGGAAGTCGTCCCGACATCCAGTAGTCGCTCGTCGAGTAGACGACCGTCCACCCATTCATCAACATGGGTGCCGTCGAAGAGGACGATTGCACCTTCGGGTGGTTCGGCGCCGAGTGTGGGAGATTTGCGCCCGACTCTCTTCAGCCGGAACTCCACATCGTTCAGGCGGCTATGGAACATATGGGCTTCTCCGGTGAAAACTCCTTCACGGATCCAGCCACGAAAATTGGAATTGGCGAACTTCAGCCCTTCGCCGTGAACCCCCTGAAAGGTGGTTCGGCCATCTTTGGTGGTTTCGCCCCTGATGTGAAAGACCGTAGCCTCGTCCCAGCCATTCCCGGGTAGTCCACCAGGGTAGAGCACGCCTTGGAACTGGTGATTCCCGAGTGCGATCACCTGAATGCCGATAGGTAGTTCAGATCCTACCCTACCGACGTACTCGCCTTGCACCTGGAAGTCGGCTCCCGCGTCTGCCGGATCCGTGAACGCCGTATGCTCTGCGCCCAGGCTGGTCGAACTCATCGTCTCAAGAGAAAGCAATAGAGCAGCAAGATACAATGCGGTGTGGAGGCTAAGTTGTCTATGCATTTTGGGGTAGATCATCAGGGGCTATTCTATTCAGTGATGAAGGTCATCTCCCAGTCTCCCATTTTCTTGAGTTGAGTGGTGCTCAAGGCTAGTTGGGGCTCACCCGCTTCCACCCAGGCGTCCAGCTCTCCTCTGTGGCCGAGCCGCTTCAGATACTGCAGTTCGGTGCCGTGTCCGTGGTGGAAGGACGAGTGGACGTCAAACTCGGGTCCCCAGATCTTGGCGGAGTCCCAGAAGGTGAGGGACTCGACTCCCAGACTGAATAGCTGATGAGCCTTGCGGTGGTACTGCTCGGGCGTCAGGTGCCTAGGCATGATGTCCAAGCTCAGCTGACACTTGGTATCTCGGGTCAGCGAGAGCCAGTACTCGACGTCGGACGGGTTCTCCCAGGCCAGCTCCCAGCTGTAGAGTCCCTCGGCCGAGGTGTAGGGGACTACGGTGTCGATAAGACCCTCCTTGATCCAGGTTTCCACATCCAGGCCCCAGTAGAGGTTTTCGTCCTGGCTGCCGAAGACCCACACCGACAGCTTCTTGCTCCGTCCTTGTTCCTGGGCAACTTCGTCCAGCATCCTCCTTAGATCTCGGATGAAGTCGCTCATCACCTGGGCTCGGTGACGTAACCAGCGGGGGTCCTTTTCGTCGAGTCGGCGAGGGTCCTCTCCGTATTCCTCCTGAAAGCTTTCCACAAGCGGGGGCTCGTACTCGACGTAAGGAGGCCGACGATTGAAAAGCGGACAGATGCCGTCTACCGGGTAGCTGGCCATTTCGCGGAAGAGCGACACCAGATACTGACGGGCTTCGGTGTAGCTTAGTGAAGTTCGAGGAGCAGGACTCCCGTCGCGGCGAATAGCTCTCAGTTCAGGATGGCACTCCAGAAAGCCCCCCTGGTTCACCTCCTCGAAGGGAGGCGAAAAGTGGAAGGGTCCCATCCCCTCCGCGAATCGGTAGGAGGCATAGAACTCCATGCCCAGCTCGTGGGCGTGACCCGCCGCGATCTGGAGAGGGTCGATTCCCTGCTGGGCGTACTCAGTCCAGTTTTCAACTTTGCGCCGGTATTCGAACAGGGGGTAGTCGTCCAGCTTGATGTGCTTGGTGGTCTCGATCCGTCCGATCTCGGTGTAGTAGTTGCACAGATCGCCACAAGCGGCCTCCCAGTAGATGCGCCCGAAGTCTGTGTTTCGGTAGCCCTCTATCAGATCGCGGATGCTGTCCGGATCGCTGTCAGGAAGCATCCCGGTTCCCCCATCCTGGGTGGCCACCAGGCAGCGGGTGTCCGTTCGCAACCGGTCAGCCTCGAGCGCGGCCACTTCCTCCTCGGTCAGGGGGACTAGTTTGATGTAGATGATCCAGGCATTCTCGCAGGTGCTGCGGCTGGTCTCTCCACGGGGGACCCGCTCCTGGCAGAGTTGCTTGAAGGAGATCTGGCGGCCGCTGAGATCCGCTGTCTTCCAGAAGACATCCTGGGCTACCTGCCCGGGGTCTACCTCTGGTGGCGGGAGATAGAGGAGTGAGAAGCCCGGATCCGTGTCCAGCCGAGTCCAGATTCGCTGGCCCAGATAGGGTCTCCAGGCGGTGTTGAAGAGGCCGAAGTAGATATCGTGCCAACCCTCAACCTGAAGGGGATAGGCTGCTTCTGCCGCAGCGGTTTCGGCCCCGGCCCGCAGGGAGACGCCATTGAAGCCGTCGGCTTCGTAGTCGATGAGACGCCAGCTGAAGAGCGTTCCTTTGCGGCTGATAGCCGAGGAGGGCTGGCATCGGTCCAGATCTGCCAGGTAGATGGGAGCGTTGGCCCGTACGGGATCTATCGGCATTGGTGAATCCTCCTTGAGGTTCCTTCGTGGTGGAACGTCTCCGCTCCAAACTCGGACTAACCTGATCTGGTATACACTAAATCGGGACGTAGGGGATATGCTAGCCCTAGACGGTTGAGGAACGTGAGCTGACGCCTTAGCTCCATCCGATTATGGCGATATGAGCACTTCTGTCCTTCAAGGAATCATTTTCCTACTTGGGGTAATGATTTGTGTTCTGAGTGCCTGCTGCGTCTACGCTCCCATCAGGCTGACCACTTTGGTCAGGTCTGCCTGGGTGAAAAAGACGACGTTCCCCTTTGCGGTGGCTGTGCGTCTGGCGATGGGTCCGGTCCTGATCTTCGCGGCCTCAGGGTCGAAGTTCCCGGTTGGGTTCGAGGTCCTCGGGTGGCTGATGATCATCGCGGCTATCGTCATTTTGGTCTCGGGTCGAGATCGGACCAGCCGATTGCTCGACCGGTTCGAGCGGTTTCCTGGGTGGGCAATTCGCCTCTGGTGTGTGCTCGGAGTTTTCTTCGGTGGGTTTCTGATCTACGGCAGCTCGTAATGGCCCCCTGATTGACATCTGTGCGCACCCCCGCAATTTAAAAGCGCCTGGGCGTATGGTCCCTGTCGGTCCCCGCTCCCTGACAGTCACGGCTCTGTCAAATGGCGGCTCCTGCGCGATCTCCTGCCAATGAAGTTTTAGCTCACTATCACCCCTAGGGGGTGCCGCGAAAGCCCTTCCAATCTCCAAGGGCTTTCGCGATACCCTCTATTCTGGATCCTTCGGAGTTTCTTTCTCGAATGGGGCCAGCGCTTCCTGGGGGGGAGCTGACCCGAAGTCTGGGACTTAGAAATATTCGTAATCGGGTTACTCAGCCTCTGCGCTAACCTCTGCCAGCGACTCCTGGCTGAACACCAGCTCCTGCTTCGTGGCCTCGTAGTCCACCCGAAGATGGGTCCCGTCCCTGAGCTCGCCCGAGACAATGAGCCGAGCCAGTGGATTCTCAACTTCCCTTTGGATGGTACGCTTCAGTGGACGGGCTCCATAGTGGGGGTCGTAACCAACGCGTACCAGGTGGCCGCGGGCGTTGTCGGTCAGCTCCAGATCCATTTGTCGCTCGGCGAGCCGCCGACGCAGCTGAAGCATCTGGATATCAACGATTTCCTTCAGGTGCTCTTCCGTAAGGGCATGAAAGACGATGCTCTCATCGATCCGGTTCAGAAACTCGGGACGGAACTGGCGGCGGAGCCCGCCCAGTACCGCTTCCTTCATTCTTGCGTATCCATCTCCGCTGAGTGCTCCCGAGTATTCAAGAATCCGACTACTCCCCACATTCGAAGTCATGATGATGATGGTGTTCTTGAAGTCGACGCTCCGGCCTTTTCCGTCTGTAAGACGGCCGTCTTCCAGGATCTGGAGCATGGTGTTGAAGACATCGAAATGGGCCTTCTCGATCTCGTCGAAGAGGATCACCGAAAAGGGACGGCGGCGGACGGCTTCGGTGAGTTGTCCTCCCTCTTCGTATCCCACATAACCTGGTGGCGCACCGATGAGTCGGGCCACTGCATGCTTTTCTTGATACTCGAACATATCGATTCGGATCAGGGCCTGCTCGTCATCGAACAGGAACTCAGCCAGTGCCCGCGCCAACTCAGTTTTTTCCACGCCGATAGGCCGGTTGGGGTCCTTGAGCCCGGAGCGTGCCCGAATCACGGCCTCTACGACTACGTGTAGCGCCTCATCCTGCCCTACCACGCGTCGCCGCAGATCCTTTTCCAGGCTCATCAATTTCTGAATTTCCCCTTCCAATAATCTTGAGATCTGGATCCCTGTCCAGCGACTCACGACTTCGGCGATGTCGTCCTCTCCCACTTCCTCCATCAACAGGGGGGTGACTCCCTGTTGCTGTCCCAAGGCTTCCTTTTCGGCCTGGAGCTGCCGATCCAGTGTCGCCAGTGTTCCGTATCTGAGCTCTGCGGCCTGGTTCAGGTCGTACTCACGTTCGGCTCTCTCGATCGCCGTCTTGGTTTGCTCGATTTGCTCGCGTACCGACCGAAGTCGCTGCACGTCCTCCTGTTCGGAATGCCATTGAGCCATCAGCGCCTTTGCATGAGTCTCGTCTTCGGCCAGGATTCTTTCCAGCTTGGAGAGGCGTTCCTTCGACGAGTCATCGGACTCTTTTCTGAGTGCTTTCCGTTCGATTTCCAGCTGCATGACGCGGCGCTGAACTTCGTCCAGCTCGGAGGGCATGGAATCCATCTCGGTTCTCAGCTTGGCCGCGGCCTCGTCCATCAGGTCAATCGCCTTGTCCGGCAGGAAGCGATCCGAGATATAGCGGTTGGAAAGGACCGCTGCAGCTACCAGCGCCGAGTCCTTGATTTGCACCCCATGGTGGATTTCGTAGCGTTCCTTCAGTCCGCGAAGAATCGAGACCGTATCCTCGACCGAGGGTTGATCGACCAGGACCGGCTGGAACCGGCGTTCGAGGGCAGCATCTGTTTCGATGTGTTTGCGGTACTCGTCCAGGGTCGTGGCTCCGATACAGTGCAACTCCCCTCGAGCCAACATGGGTTTGAGCAGGTTCCCTGCATCCATCGCTCCCTCTGCTCGGCCCGCGCCCACTACGGTGTGAAGCTCGTCGATGAAGAGGATGACCTCTCCCGGCTGATCTTGCACTTCTTTGAGGACTGCCTTAAGACGTTCCTCGAACTCTCCTCGGTATTTGGCGCCTGCGATCAAAGTGCCCATGTCCAGTGAGATAACCCGCTTGTGCTTCAAGCCTTCTGGTACGTCACCGCGAACGATGCGCTGGGAGAGACCCTTGGCGATGGCCGTCTTTCCCACACCTGGCTCTCCAATCAGAACCGGATTATTCTTGGTGCGACGAGAAAGAACCTGCATCAAGCGCCGAATCTCATCATCCCGGCCGATCACCGGATCGAGCTTGCTCTGGGACGTCTCTGAAGTGAGATCGCGGCCGTACTGTTCCAGTGCCGCGTAGGTAGCTTCCGGATTAGGCGAGGTCACCCGCTGACTTCCTCTCACCTCCCGAAGGGTCTGCATCAGGTTTTCGCGTGACAGCCCCGAATCCCGAAGTAGCCGTCCCGCGATGCCCTTGTCGTCCATCATGACCAGTAACAGGTGCTCGACCGAAAGGTACTGGTCCTTCAGTTTTCCCGCCTCTTCTTCCGCCTGCGACAGGAGTAGATTTAGGCGGGGGGTAATGTAGGCCTGGTCAAGGGAGGCGGAGGGGCCCGAGACCTTGGGCAAGCGGTTCAGCTCTTCCTCTAGCCGCTGTTGAAGACCTGCTACGTACACTCCCGCTTTGTTCAGGATCGAGCCGGAGAGTCCCCGTTCCTATTCCAGGAGGACTGCCAGCAGATGCTCTACGTCTACTTGTTGATGGCCCTGACGCAATGCCCTTGTTTGGGCCGAGTTCAAGGCACTCCGAACCATCTCTGTAAGCTGATGCATATCCATTGTGCCTATCGCCTCCTTGACTCTGTGTTCTGCTCTTTTCCGGCAGCGATCCCGGATTTTTCTGGACGGTGCTTCGCAAATCTGCTGCCGGAGACAGTTTTTGTTATAGGATTCAGTCCAGGTGATTACAAGGAGGGCAATGGGGTAGCACTTCGAGCGGACCGGTTGGAGTTTCCCTCCCTCTGCCCCGGGCGCTTTGGAAGGTACTCTTCATGCTAGAATGATGCTGACAAAGAGGCGGCGCCCTTGAGAGTGAACGAATGGAAGAAAACAAAGACGGAGACTCCTTCCAGATAACCGATCGTCGGAGCTGGCTGGAAGACGAAGATCTAATCGAGCGTGCCCCTACGCCGGAGAAGCGGTACCCTTCCTTCGTCGAGGAGCTCAAAGGGCGTACCGAGCTTGCTGAGGAAAAGCTCAAAGAGCGAATCCAGGACCTGGAGGCTGAAAACGAGGCGTTTCGAGATCGGCTGGACAAGGACATGGAACGGCGATTGGAGCAGCAGAAGATGGACTTGCTCCGAGGCTTTCTGGAGGTCACCGACAACTTTGAGCGGGCCCTGCAGGCTTTCGAGCAGACTTCCAGTCTAGAAGAGCTCAAGAAGGGAATTCAGCTCAACCTGGAGCTCTTTCTCCACAAGCTCAAGGCGGCAGGAGTCGAGCCCCTCGATGTTCTCGAAAAGCCCTTTGATCCTCACCAATCGGAAGCGGTCGGAGTCATTCCTGTCGAAGACCCCAATCTGGACGACCATGTAGTAGAGGTCCTCCAACAGGGCTATCGCTTGGGGGAGCAACTACTTCGGCCCGCGCATACTCGGGTCGGGAAGTATCAGGCCTCGGGCGACGATCTCTGATTTTTTAGAAGCCGCTGTCCCGGTGGATCGAGTTTCAGCTGGAACTCGAGCGGCGAGATGCCAGCCCACCTCAAAGCCAAGCCGGTCTCCAGGCCAGCTTTTCTTGCCAGCCTGGAGACTGGTTATACCGCAATGGCTCTCCGAGAGACCTATTGGGCGCGCTGTCCTCCGCCTACGGTGCCATCTGGCGAGATCACCTCGAAGCCAAGTTTTCGAGTGGGCACACAGAGGACCCGCGGGGTTCCCACCAGCAACCCTTGCCGGGCGCCGAATTGGTCGCTGATCTCGGTCCGGCCAACAAACTCATTGGCAGTCGTCATGGAATAACAGGTCAGGTGTGCCTCTTTATTGCTGATCGCGGCAATGAAATCGGTGTGCAGCTTCTCAGCCGGGTTGCAGAACGCCAAGGGCATCGCACTCGATGACGTGTCGGAGGCAGTATGAACTGGTCGCTCACGCGCACACTCGGCCTTGCGACTCTGCGTCCAGTGGCCCTGTAACACTTGAAGTGACCGAGGTCCACAGGGTCGTCGTGAATAGCCTTCTTGGTCGGTACAGCCAAAAAAGGGACTCATGGAGTTGTAACGACCGTTCGCCGAACTGATTCCGGATCTTGAGCACACGCTGTGGTTCGGACCTCTCAGCACGTATCCAGTAGAAGGTCAAATGCTGTCTGGCGTCTCGGACGTCGAACGCTTGCCCGCTATGAAGCTTTCTGGTTGGGTTGCAGAACCAATTCGCTCCGAGGACGCGTGCCTTCTCGAACCGATCTTCGAGGTTGGTGCTGAGGCTCAGGGTGAACTGATCGAACAATCCGACGCCAGCCTCAACTTCAGGATTGGCGCGGAGAACGGGATAGCACTGGAAGTGCTCCAATCGGGGCTGTGTCTCGCCCCCTCCCGCATTGAGAGTTCCGGTGAATGAGAGGACGAACAGGATCCAACAAAGATCCTTCTCCATTGCATGCTCGATCTCCTCCCCATGAAAAACCGCTTAGGTGAGCCGCCAGAAGTTCAGCGTACTGCGGTGACGAAAGGGTAAACGAGCACACCGTCGTTTTCAAATCCGCTGGGGAAGGTTACGGGGAGCAACCCGAACGGCCTCGGTTTCGCTGGAGTGGTGATTCATTGAAGACGTGGCAGAGGGCCACTGCGAGTGCGTCCGAGGCGTCGTGGGGTTGGGGGTTTTCCTTCAAGTTCAGCAGGATGCGAACCATCGTCTGGATCTGCTCTTTGTCCGCCCTTCCGTATCCAGATACGGATTTCTTGATTTCCAATGGCGAATACTCAACCAGCGGAATTCCCAGCTGGGCAGCTGCCAGAAGGATGACTCCACGAGCATGCCCGAGTTGAAGAGCGCTCCGGGAATTCACGGCGTGAAAGACCTGTTCGACGGCGACAACGGAGGGTGAGTACTGCTCCAGCAGCTCGACCAGCTCCTCGTGAATTTTTTTGAGACGCTCTGGAAAAAGTGCTCCCCTGCTCAGGTTGGAGCCCTTGATGGCGCCATACTTGACACACTGAAGGCGGCTTCCCTGGCTCGAAACAACTCCGTAGCCAGTGACCCGGCTACCAGGGTCAACACCCATGATAATCACAGGGAAATGATACTCGGGCTAGCTGACGAAACGAAGATGACGCAACCGAAGACTCAGACGGCGACGGATCCAACAACCGGGTATACAACTGTGCCGGATAGGCGTGGCCACCCCCGGGCTGGCCTCTCCCCAGGATTGCCGGGAAACCGTCAGGTCTCCGGGAGCTGGCGGTGCTGATGATTCCGGCCCAGCAGATCCCGCAGATTCTTCAGATTGTGGCAAGCGGGGCGTGACGGTTCGATCCGAGGTGCAGACGGCCTGCCCGTGGAACTCTTGGATTTCGTCGTCGACGATAACGACGCCACCGGGGCCACCGAAGACGTATTCCCCGAGCCGGGGAAAGCCGCGCTGCTCCCCCCGCTCCTGCTCATAAAGCCGGAGGGCACGTACGGCGAAGTTCTCCAACGTGGCCCTTGCCACGGTCAGCTCGGTCCGGCTGAAGTGATAGCCCAAGAAATCAAAGCCCCTTTCGATTCGACCGATGAAGGTCTTCTCGGGATGTTTCTCCAGCCTAGAGAGGACAGGACCTGGTTCAGAACTCGAACCGCCCGACGCAGTTTCCAGCGGGTAGGCGCCAGCAGCAGGATTTCATCCATAAAGCGGACGTAGAACAGACCAGTACCCCCTAGCCGCTGGTCCAGCTCGCTCAAAAAGAAGACACCGATAATCGGGCATAGGAGAACCCTGTTTCATCCCTCGTTCGGACTCCTAGAGCGAATTTAAATGTCCGCTTTTAAGGCGAAAGCGGTCGTTCGATCTCGATCAAATCAGGCAGTATCGGGGTGTCCCTGCTCGGATTTCTCCCGAGTTTATCCGAGTTGTTAGCAAAATGTTAGAAAATGCTCGGATTCAGGGCTAGAATTGATAAGAATATAGTGATTTAACATTTTGATTAAAATATACTTATCGGATTAGAATCCGAGATTTACCCTTTGGTGCTTGGAGCCTGGGATTCCTGTCCGGTCAACTCAGGAGCGCCTCCATCTCCTTCTCGTCGATATCGAAATTCCCGTAGACGCTCTGGACGTCGTCTTGTTCCTCCAGAGCTTCCATCAATTTGAGAGTTTTTTCCGCCTGTTTGCCCTCGACTGCGACCGCAGTCTGCGGAAGCATCGTCAGTTCGCCGGATTCGATCGGGATGTCGGCCTCTTCGACCTTCGCCTTTACAAGATAAAAGTCCTCGAAGGAGGTGTAGATGGCCAAGCTATCGCCCTCGTTCTTGAGATCTTCGGCTCCTGCCTCCAGAGCTACCTCGAGCAGGTCCTCTTCTGATACCGACTCGGCGTTGACCGAGATGTAGCCCTTCCTCTCGAACATCCACTGAACGCTTCCGGTCTCTGCCAGGTTGCCCCCGCTCTTCACGAAAATGTGTCTCAGCTCCGCGACGGTCCGATTCTTGTTGTCGGTCAAAACATCCACCAGGATTGCGACGCCACCGGGTCCGTAGCCTTCATAGAGAAACGGTTCGAAGTTTTGCCCCGGGAGTTCCCCCGTGCCTTTCATGATGGCGCGCTCAATGTTGTCCAGGGGCATGTTGCTGCCCTTGGCTGTCTGAACCGCGGTGCGGAGTCTGGGATTGGATTCGGTCTCACCACCTCCGATGCGGGTTGCCACCGTGATCTCCCGAATCAGCTTGCTGAACACCTTCCCTCTCTTGGCGTCAGTGGCTGCCTTCTTGTGTTTGATAGAACTCCACTTGGAATGTCCTGACATAACCGTATTCTCCGAATAGTGATTTGGCGGTTATTGTACCATGGGCAGAGCCTTCGTAAACCGCTCTGTGGTGGGGCGATAGGAGTCGAAAGTGACGAAGTACAAGATTGTCGTGCAGTACTTGTCCGCGGGCTACTCAGGTTGGCAGGTACAGAAAGACCTGCCCACCATCGGAGGGACCATCGAAGCGGTCCTGAGCCGCTTGACCGGGGAGTCACCTGCGGTCGTGGGTTCCGGAAGGACCGATGCCGGTGTCCACGCCCTGGGCCAGGTTGCCCATTTTCGGTTGGAGAAGCCCTGCTGCAGCAAACGGCTTCTGCGCAGCCTCAACGGTCTGCTGCCGATGAATATCCGAGTGCTTCGGCTGGTTACCGTCCCACCCTCCTTTCACGCGCAAAAGGATGTTCTCAAGAAGCGCTATGTCTATCGGATTTACAACGGGCCGATTCTCTCGCCCTTTCTTCATGGGCGCGTGTACCAGGTGTTCCCGGTACTGGACTTCGATCGCATGCAGGAAGCCGCAGAATCGATTTGTGGCAGTCACGATTTCAGCGGCTTTGCAGCCTCCACTACGCGGGTCAAGAATCGATCCCGCAATGTGGTGCTTTCCGGCTGGCGGCGAAAGGGCCGTTCCTTGGAATATCGGATCGAAGGCAAGGGTTTTCTTCACCACATGGTCCGAAACATCGTGGGAACCCTGGTCCAGGTGGGTCTGGGCAAACGCCCGCCTGAGAGCATGTTGGAGATCCTCAAGGCCGGGGACCGTCGCCGAGCAGGCCCGACGGCACCCGCTGAGGGACTCTATCTGGCGAAGGTCTGGTACTCTTTTTGAGTAGATTCCAAGCAGTGAGCAGTCTCAGAGGATGAGGAGGGATCTAGCAGGCAACCCGGAAGCAAGGACTGGGCAGGAGCTCCTCCGAGGCGAACCATCCAAAGTTCGAAGTGTACTGTTAGCCGATCCTCTTCAAAACTGCTCACTGCTACTTGTTTCTTGGGATTTACCTTGTATCTTGGAATTTCCTTCTGACCCCTGATAGATTACTTAGTGAATGAATGGTTGACCTACTTGAGAACTTCCGTGGCGTTTTGGATCCCGAAAGCGCTGAAGCTCGCCTGATTCTTGACCTCGACCCCAGCCGGCTCCCACGTCATGTTGCGGTCATCATGGATGGGAACGGGCGTTGGGCGAAGCAGCGCGGTCTGCGGCGGGTTGAGGGGCATTCCGCTGGGATCAAGTCGGTCCGTGCCACGGTTGAGACCTGCGCCCGACTCAAGCTTCCGGTTCTCACCCTTTATGCCTTTTCCGCGGAAAATTGGAAGCGCCCGATCAGCGAAGTCAACACCCTCATGGAACTGCTCAAGGAGTACCTCCGAAAGGAGCTCCCTGAGATCCAGGAGAACGATATCCGTTTCCTGACGATCGGTCGCGTTGATGACCTTCCTTCATCGGTCCAGCGCGCGCTGAAACACGTAGAGACCGAGACTCAATCCAATCGGGGCATGCAGATGGTTCTGGCCCTGAACTATGGAGGCCGAGCCGAGCTGGTCGACGCCTTCAACGCTCTAATCAAGAAGGGGAGCCGGCGTAGGATCAGGGAGAAGGACATTGAGGCGAATCTTTACACTGCCGGCTTGCCGGAACCGGATCTTTTGATTCGTACCAGCGGGGAGATGCGAGTGAGCAACTTTTTGCTCTGGCAGATCGCCTACTCCGAAATATATGTGACGGACGTGTTGTGGCCCGATTTCCGTAGCATCCATCTATTTGAAGCCATCCTCGATTTTCAGAAGCGAGAACGGCGGTACGGGGGAATCCTGTCCGCGCAGTTCCAAAGCTCCCGATGATTCCGCGCGTCGTCAGCGGAGCGGTTCTCGCAGTCCTGGCGTTCACCTCGATACTGTACCTACCTCAGAAGCTTTTTCTTTTGCTTATGGATGTCGTTCTACTTTTTTCGCTCAGGGAGTTCTGGCAGCTACTCTCGGGCTACCACACGAGGCATCAGCTGGATTCCTGTGTCGACGCCGGACCTCCCACGGCAGAGGAATCGTCTTTTTCGCCGGGGTCACCGGAATCTTGTTCCAGGGCGATCAGAGGCTCCGAGAGGTTAGGGTGGGTGTGCCTTCTGCTGGGGTTGCTGCTGACCTGGATCTGGGTGTTTCAGCGCAGCTGGGTGCCTCCCTATCTCTTCCTTGTCTTCCTGTTTGTTATGGCTCTGAGCCTTACTATCGGTGATGTCGAGTGGAGGTTTCCCTCAGCCGCCGGTCACTTCTTCGGTTTCTGCTATGTGGGCTTCCCAGTGTGCCTTGCCGTCTCCTATCAAAAGCAGCCCCATGAGCTATTGCTGATTCTGCTTACGGTGGCAGTGGCAGACATCGGAGCGTTCCTGGTGGGAAGAAGCTGGGGAACTCATAAGATGGCACCTGGGATCAGCCCCAAGAAGTCGTGGGAGGGCTTCGTGGGCGGAATGGTTTTATGTGTCCTCTTTTCGCTGTTGTATGGATGCAATTTCTTGCCGGACAAGACCCCGCTGTTCCTGACGCTGTTGGCTCTAGTACTGGGGACGGCTGCGACGGTGGGAGATCTGTTCGAGTCGGCGATCAAGCGGGGAGCCGGTGTAAAGGACAGCGGATCCTCGATTCCTGGTCACGGTGGCCTTCTGGATCGGATGGACGGTATTCTCTTCGCTTTGCCCACCTATTACTGCCTTTCCTTTCTGCTAGAATGACCCGTCACCATGAAGCGACTGGCGATCCTCGGTTCCACCGGCTCCATCGGACGCAGCACTTTGAGCTTGGTGGATCTCTACCCTGACCGATTTCAGGTCGTGGCGCTGGCAGCCAGGCAACAGGCTGAGTTGCTGTTCGAGCAGGCTCAGAAATATCGGCCACAAGTAGTCGCCCTTGAGGACGAACAGGGGGCGGCCTATCTCCGTGAGCAACTGCCTGGAATTCGAGTTGTTAGCGGGGTCGAGGGTGTGGTCGAAGTGGCTACACAGAAGAGCGCGGACATGGTTGTGGCGGCGATTACGGGGGGCGCCGGCCTGCTTCCGACCTACCATGCCATCCTCGAAAACAAGGATATAGCCCTGGCCAACAAGGAGACTCTGGTGATGGCCGGGGAGCTCATCATGGGTGAGGTAGTTGCGCGCCGGACCCGCCTCTTGCCGGTCGATAGCGAGCACGGTGCCCTGCACCAATGCTTGGGTGAGGCGAGCCAGAAGGAGGTGCGGCGGCTGCTCCTGACCGCCTCCGGTGGGCCATTCTTCCGGAAGAGCAAAGAGGAGTTGGGGACGGTCAGTGTCGAAGAGGCTCTCAATCACCCGACCTGGGAAATGGGTCCAAAGATCACAGTCGACTCAGCCACCTTGATGAACAAAGGCCTGGAGGTGATCGAGGCCCACCACTTGTTCGGTATTCCGGCAGACCGGATCTCGATCGTCGTCCATCCCCAGTCCACGATTCACTCCATGGTCGAGTTCATCGATGGCACCCTGTTGGCTCAGCTGAGCATTACCGACATGCGTCTCGCCATCGTCTATGCACTCTCCTATCCGGAACGTTGGGATTCGGCGCTACCCTATCTCGATCTTTTCTCCGTTAAATCCCTTGAGTTTTTTCCTCCAGATGCCGATAAGTTCCCATGTCTGCGCCTTGCTCGCGAGGCACTCGAGCTGGGTCGAACTTATCCAGTGGTTCTCAATGCGGCGAATGAGGTAGCGGTTGATTCGTTTTTGAAGAGCGAGATTCCGTTTTGCGGGATTGCAGGGATCGTCGAAGAGACGCTCGACCGACATCGCCCCGGCTCTGCCCTGGATCTGGATGCGGTCTTAGCTGAAGACCGCGACGCCCGCCGGTCGGCGGGGGAGGCGGTGCACAGCATGGTTGCCTCCTAAGTTGCGGGATTTGAGTCCCAGAGTTTACAATCACCATGTGTAGCCGCCTTGATCTTTTGGAACCCAGCGTCTCTAACCAGCGTCCTTAATGGGAAATGAATCGATTCGAAATTGCACCCGGCTACTCTTATACTCCCTGTCTATTCACACCGACCTCAGTCGGCTTTGGCAAATTGGCTGCCAGCGAGGCGGTTTTGCACCGGGTATTTAAGGAAGGACCATCCTCTTGGACTTGATTAGTTCGGTTGGGACGAGTTTGCTTGCTTTTGTCTTTGTTCTGGGCGTCATGATCTTTGTCCACGAGCTTGGACACTACGCAGTTGCCAAGTCTCTGGGCATTCGGGTCGAAGTGTTCTCTCTTGGTTTTGGCCCCAGAATCCTTGGCTTTACCAGAGGGGACACCGACTATCGGGTGAGCCTGCTCCCCTTGGGCGGCTACGTGAAGATGGCCGGAGAGACTTACGACGAGGATCTCACCGGTTCGGAGGAGGAGTTCCTCTCCCGCCCCAAGCTCCATCGCTTCGCTGTGGCCGTGGCTGGTCCAGTCATGAACATCTTTCTTGCCTGGTTTCTACTGGCCGTGAGCTACACAGCGGGTGTTGAGGTAGCTGCTTACCGTGGTCAGCCCGCAGTTATCGGTGTGATCGTGCCTGACTCTCCCGCCGAACGCGCCGGTCTTCAGCTCAACGATCGGATTGTGTCGATCGACGGAGAGCCCACCCCGTCCTGGGCGCAGGTTGAACTCACCATTGGTACCAGTCCCAATCAGACCCTCAGGCTGGGTCTGGAGCGAGAGGACGGCAGCCGGGTCGACAAGGAGGTTACAACGAAAACCCAGGGGACCTCCGAGCTGGGCACGATAGGGGCGGGTCCTTCGTTTCCCTGGTCGATAGAAGGAGTCGATCCCGTCTCCCCTGCCGCCGAGGCTGACCTTCGGGAAGGGGATGCAATCCTTTATGTCGACGACTCCGATGGCAAGAGGGCAAACGGTTTTTACGAGATTCCTCCCTTCGTAGAAAGCCGTGCGGGTCAGCCCTTGCTCTTTACGATCCTTCGTCAGGAACAGATACTCGAAAAGACCATCACTCCCGTCAAGATGGGAGATATGGTTCGAATAGGAATCAAGGGCAAGGAACTGGTTAAGCTCGACATCGAGCGCTATGGCCCAGTCGAGGCGGTAGTGAAATCGTTCCGGCGCAACGTTCAGATCACCGGACTGACTTTTTACATCGTGGGCAAGATTGTGACGGGTCGCGCCTCTCTCAAGACCATGTCGGGTCCTATCGAAATCGCGCGTTATTCGGGGGCCGCGGCGTCGAGCGGTCTAATTCACCTGATGGGTTTCATGGCCCTGGTGTCGCTTCAGCTGGGTATATTCAACCTCTTCCCAATTCCCATTCTGGACGGTGGGGTTATCGCCCTTTTGGCCGTCGAGGGGCTCATCGGCCGTGATCTCAGTCTTGCCGTAAAGGAGCGGATTTTCCAGGTCGGCTTTATATTCCTGGTACTGCTCATGGGCGTTGTGATCTTCAATGACATTTCGAAGAACCTGCCCTTTTTCGATTGAGTGAGAGCGCTCCAGCAGAACCGGCCCCAGATTCCTTCGTCTGGGCACCCCCCTAGGGCTCCTGGCCCGAGGAAAAGTTCACATACTGGTCAAGTTTTCCACTTTGGTGAACGATAGCCTTTGGGGAGACCGCTTCAGCGGTCTGGCGCGAAGCGTAGTAGACCGGTCCTTTAGGGCCGGGTAGGCAGGCAAGCGGGTGCCGGAGCCTGCTTTAGCGGGCTTCTCGAACACAGGCTTTAGCCAGGCTCCAGGTCGACGCCGGCTAAAGCCGCGGTTCGAGAAGGACCGTGAACGGCCCCCAGGAGGGGTAGAGTAGCGGCCTATCCCGGCGTAAACGCCGGGTCTAATACGCTTCGCTCCAGGCCGCTGAAGCGGTCTCCTGGACAGCGCACAGATGAGTGTGCCTCGGCGGTATCCGGTTGCTCACTGCTCATAGCAGTGAGCGATCGAACTGCTCGCGGTTGCCTTTGGAGTCCAACCAGAGTAGTAAATGCCTGTGCTTGTTTCGCGCGTTTTCCTGAGGTTTGAAAGGAGCGGCTGCTACGCCTTCAGACTCCGGAACTCTTGGCAACACCCGTGGACGGGCCTTTCGCATTCATGAAGAGGATTACTTGAAATGGCACCTAGTCTGAACACCTACGGTTCTAGATCTACCCTGAAAACGAGCGGTGGAGAACTCGATTTCTTCGGGTTGGAGGCCCTTGAGAAGCAGGTGGGAGGAGTCAGTAGGCTCCCGTTTTCCCTCAAGATCCTGTTGGAGGGTATGCTCCGCCACGAGGATGGAGTGACGGTTTCCGCCGATGATATCGAGGCCTTGGCCCGATGGAGTCCAGGCAGTCCTTCCGATCGTGAGATCGCCTTCAGGCCGGGCCGCGTTCTGCTTCAAGATTTCACCGGTGTTCCGAGTGTGGTGGACTTGGCTGCGATGAGGGATGCCCTGGCGGAAATTGGTGGGGAGCCCGAGCGGATCAATCCCCTGATTCCGGCCGAACTTGTCATCGATCATTCAGTTCAGGTCGATTTCTTTGGGACCGGGAAATCCTTTCAGCGCAACGTCGAGAAGGAGTTCGAGCGAAATCGAGAGCGCTATGCGTTTCTACGCTGGGGACAGACGGCCTTCGACAATTTTCGAGTGGTGCCCCCGGCGACGGGAATCGTGCATCAAGTCAACCTAGAATATCTGGCCCGAGTCGTCCTCGAGACCGAAGAGGATGGCCGCCGGCTCTGCTTTCCGGACACTCTGGTGGGCACGGACAGTCACACCACGATGATCAATGGCTTGGGTGTTCTGGGTTGGGGAGTAGGCGGAATCGAGGCCGAGGCCGCCATGCTGGGTCAGCCCATCGGCCTGCTTTCGCCGCAGGTAGTCGGATTCAGGCTCTACGGCAGCCTACCTGAGGGAACCACCGCCACGGATCTGGTCCTGACGATTACCCAGCGACTGCGCGCAAAGGGAGTAGTGGGCAAGTTCGTTGAGTTTTACGGCAGCGGTGTTTCCAGTCTTTCCCTGGCAGACCGGGCAACGATCGGCAATATGTCCCCTGAATACGGGGCGACCTGTGCGCTATTCCCCATCGATGCAGAGACCTCCAATTATCTGCGCCTCACGGCCCGTCGCCCGCAGCAGATCGAGCTGGTGGAGACCTACGCCAAGGCTCAGGGGTGGTTCCATACCCCTGACAGCCCCGGACCCGAGTACAGCGAGACGCTGGAGCTGGATCTGGGCACAGTCGAACCCAGCCTGGCAGGACCCAAAAGGCCCCAGGATCGCATCCCTCTCGCCCAGGCCAAGGTCGCCTTTGAAAAGGTGCTCCCCACGCTGGTCAAGTTCCCCTCCCAACCGGGAGCCAGGGAGGTGGGAGCGGGGCAAAGTACTGCTGCACCCCATGTGGTCGTGAGCGTTCAGAGTGAGGACGGGGATACCGTAGAGTGTGAGTTGAGTAATGGGTCCGTCGTTATTGCCGCCATCACCAGTTGCACCAATACCTCCAATCCATCGGTGATGATCGGGGCTGGTCTGCTGGCGCAGAAGGCGGTTGAGAGGGGCTTGAGGCGAAAGCCCTGGGTTAAGACGAGTCTGGCCCCGGGATCAAAGGTGGTCAGTGAATATCTGGAGGCGGCTGGATTAATGCCTTACCTGAGCCAGCTGGGATTCGATCTGGTGGGCTATGGTTGCACGACCTGCATTGGCAACAGCGGCCCTCTGCCTGAGTCTATATCTGCGGCGGTCCGAGAGCATGACCTGGTAGTGTGCGCGGTCCTTTCAGGCAATCGCAATTTTGAAGGGCGCATCAATCCCGATGTCAGAGCCAACTATCTTGCCTCTCCACCCCTGGTGGTAGCTTACGCTTTGGCCGGTTCGATGAAGGTAGATCTTTACCGCGAGCCCCTGGGTCAGGACGCAGATGGCCGAGATGTCTTCTTCCGCGAGCTCTGGCCCTCTCAGCAGGAGATCCAGGAGGCAATGACAGCGGCAGTCAGTCCGGAGATGTTTCGGCGCAAGTACCAAGATGTTTTCAGCGGCGACGAACGATGGCAATCTCTTCCAAGTCCCAGCGGTCAGCTCTTTGCTTGGGAGGAACAGTCGACCTATGTGCGCAAGCCGTCGTTCTTCGAAGGAATGAGACCCGAACCTGATCCGATTCACGATATCACCGGGATGCGGGTGCTGGTGATGGTAGGTGACTCGGTGACTACGGATCACATTTCTCCAGCGGGTTCGATACCGGAAGGGGGGCCCGCAGGCAGCTATCTGCTGGATCAAGGTGTGGGCTACAGCGAGTTCAACTCCTTTGGCTCCCGGCGGGGAAATCACGAAGTGATGATCCGTGGGACCTTCGGCAATATCCGGCTCCGCAATCTTTTGGTGCCTGGAATCGAAGGAGGGTACACCCGTCACGTGTCCAGTTCCGAGCCCATTTCGATTTACGATGCCGCCATGAAATACCAGGACGAAGGCGTCGCCCTACTGGTGATTGCCGGGAAGGAATACGGTTCTGGATCTTCTCGGGATTGGGCCGCCAAGGGAACAACGCTGCTCGGTGTCGCGGCGGTTCTGGCGGAGAGCTTCGAGCGCATTCACCGCAGCAACCTGATTGGGATGGGAGTCCTGCCCCTGGAGTTCGAGAAGGGCCAGAACCGGGAGACTCTCGGCTTGAGTGGCTTCGAGACGTATGATCTTCTGGGGCTCTCGAATGGGATGGAACCTGGTCAGAAGCTCAAGTTGCGCGTGATTTCAGAGGGTGGGACGGAAAGGGAACTGAGTGTCACGTCGCGGATCGATACTCCCAATGAGCTGATCTATTTCCAGCACAAGGGCATCCTTCCTTACGTGCTCAGGGCGAGCGCGTCCTAGCTGCGAGCCGGATCTCATCTGAGAGAGAAACTTCTTCTCACTGCAGGGACATCACCTACACCGAAGGTGGTACTGCGTGTAGCCCAGGGTTGCAATGCGAAGCGAGCTGCCCTGGGTTTAGTGTCCCCATCGGGGATGGTGAAACCCCTCGCCTTCAGGCGAAGAGAAGGTCCCCGAAGTCCCGCAGGGACGGCAGGGTCATCTTCGCGTGAAGTTGAAAGTGCTAGAGTCGGTCTTTGACGTGGCTTCGGTCTCCAGGCCGAAGTGTAGCGGTCGAGCCTAGCTCGACCAACGGCGGCCTGGAGACCACCGCCATGACGAAGGTCAGCAGAGATGAGCCGAATTCGATTCGACATCCGATCGAACCCCTCGGCTTGGAGCCGAGGGTAGGCCTTAGTTTCCTTGTCTGCCTCTACGCTGTAAGCGTTATTCCCAATCCGTGTCCGGTCGGAAATAAAGAGTAAATTCGGTCTGGCTCCCTGGTCTCTTCGAGAGTATAATCTCGTCCCAAGGACGATGGGATAGGACAACTCGGGTCTTGTGCTGTCGACCCAACCTAGTACCGGCCGGCCAGGGGTATCTGGTAGGCCTACCAAGATTGTCTGCTGCCGCATTTCGGTGGAGGGGACAACGTGAGGAAGATCGATACTACCAAACGCCGAGGTCAGAAATCGGGGCTCAAACTCTGTGTCCTGAAGATCCCGCTACTGTTTCTGTGTTTTTCTTCCTTGACCTCGGATCTGTGCGGACAGATCACCAAATCGATTACTGGCTTTCGGGCCCCAAAGTTGGATCCATCAATTGACAAGGTGGATTTGACACCGCTTTGGGATCTGGCGCAACAGCGGAGCGCGGAGGTGCCAGAGGCAGAGCTTAAAACTCTGGTCTGGTCCAACTTTCGATTTTTGTTTTACAACAAATTGAACAAGGACCGCTTCCTCGCAACTCCTAAACCCAATCTCGTCGTAGAGAAGATCGTTGGTGTTTTGAACCTGAATGCGAGGGTGGGCCTCTTAATAGAGGAGGCCCAAAGAAGTTCCAAGCGGGAAGCCTCCTGGAGGAAGAAGGCACAGCTCGTCAGCGAAATTTACCGATCGGCCAGAAAGCTGCGCAATGCCTTTTCGCAGTACTTTGTGGATGAAGGATCGACCACCTATCGGATCAAGTTGGCCAGAATGACCGAAAAGCCAATCCAGTTCAGGTACTGCTTGAGCCAGCTGAATCACATCAACATGTCCTTGACCAGAGAACTGGATCGTTATTTCTTCAATCCCGCCCCCGGTCTGGTTAGGCTCTCAGAATACCAGAGCAGCTCGATCGGCGTTCTCTGTGAGTCTTTGGTTAAACTGTCCGTTTTTACCAAAAAGGTGATACGGAACTAGGAGTCTGCGCGGTAGAAATGATCGTAGCGAGAAAGCGGGGAATTTGGGCCGATTCTACCGTTTTCGCAGTAGATCAATTTCTACCGCGCAGGCTCCTAGCCCAGATCTCACCGGGCTTCGCGCGCCGTACTCGACAGTTTGGGCCCCAAAGTCGTTGATTCTGCAGGCCGAGCACTGGATCAATTCAGGATCGCTGTGAGGTGGACACGCGGTCAGCAGCGCTCCCTCGCGATCCTGTTGGGTGCTGAAAGATGAAAAGGACAATGATCAACTGCCTTAGAGTGCTCGGACTGCTGCTGCTTTTCTCCTCTCAGGCAATTCTGGCCAACGACGACGACAGGCTGCAGGAGCACCTGCGTTATCTCTCCTCTGATGAGCTGATGGGGCGGGGGAACAATCGCCCCGAAATCGATGTAGCCGCCAAGTATCTGGCAGAAGAGTTTCGGCGCTACGGGCTCACACCCGTTGGCAAGGACGGAAGCTATTTTCAGCAATTCTCGGTCAAGATGGGCCAGAAGAAGGGTCCGGAAAATTCCCTGACGGTTGGGCAGACGGACACCACCTTCCAGTTGCAGGAGGATAGGGATTACCAGCTTCTGACTTTCGGATCCCAGGACTGGATCCGCGGTCCGCTCGTATTCGCCGGTTTCGGTATCACGGCTCCAGAGCTCAACTATGATGACTACGCAGCCCTAGATGTACGGGGGAAAATCGTCCTGGTGTTCGAGCATGAGCCTCAGGAAAACTCCGGCAATAGTCCATTTGGTGGGAAGGAGCTGACCCACTACGGGACCGTTACCTACAAGGTCATGAACGCCAAGCAGAGAGGGGCCCTGGCGGTGATGCTCCTGCCTGACAGATTCAATCACTCCAGACCCGAAGGTTCTCCTCCGAGATCGCCGGAGACGGTCGCCAATATGGGTATCCCGACGGTAAGACTTCTCGATCGTTGGGGACGACGGCTGCTCGAAATGAGTGGTCGGGACCTCGGGGAAATCAATCTCCGGCTCCATACTCACCTCAGGCCCTGCTCCTTCGAGGTCGAAGATGTCTCAGTCGAGCTAGGGGCAAACGTTGTCGAGATCCGGCGCACACTGAAGAACGTTCTTGGATTTGTCCGGGGGCAGACGGATGAAGTGATCGTCATAGGAGCCCACTACGACCATCTGGGACTGGGGGATAACGCCTCCCTTGCTTCGGACAAGATCGGGGAGGTGCACAACGGCGCAGATGATAATGCGTCTGGGGTTTCCGGCCTATTGTTGTTGGCGGAAGAGCTCTCACTGATGTCTCCTCGACGGAGCCTTTTGTTTATCGCCTTCGCCGGGGAGGAACTGGGCTTGTTAGGGTCACAGTTCTATACAGAGCATCCTGCGGTTCCCCTGACGAAGACGGTTGCTATGGTAAATCTGGACATGATCGGACGCAGCGACGGCGATGTGCTTATTGGAGGCATAGGCACTGCCTCGGTGTTTCGCCCGATCCTGGATGATATCGAAGCCGACTATCCGCTGCGGTTCAAGTATTCACAGACTCCCCGCGGGTCCAGCGATCATCTTTCCTTTGCTTCAAAGAGAGTTCCCGTCCTCTTCTTCTTTTCAGGCCTACATCGCGACTATCACAAACCCACGGATGATTGGGAGAAAATCAACCTGGTTCGCACTCGCCAGATCATCGGAGTAGTTCGGAAGCTGATTCTGCGCGTGGACCTGTTGGATCAGCCGCCCGAGTACGTTGATCTTCGCAGCGATCGCCTAGGCAGTCAGCAGCATCCCCAGTTCGGTTTTGTTCCGGATACGAGCTGGACTCTGGGAGGCGTCCGTTTAGGTCATGTTCTCGAGGATACCCCGGCCGAACGCGCGGGACTCATGGACGGGGACGTCTTGGTTGGATTCGACGGAACCGAAGTCAACAATCTACGCTCCTTGCGATCTCTCCTGGAGGAAAAGAAGTCCGGCGACCGGGTTGAGGTAGAGGTGGTCCGCGAGGGAAGCATGGTGCATTTGACAGTCCAGTTAAGACCCTAAATGAAGATCTCGTCGTCGGGGTCTGATTCCATTGATCTGCCCCGGCTCGAGGCAGAAAGGAGACCTGTCAAGGTTGCCAGAACCGCCCTCATCACGGCGGATACCTCGAGGGCTGGCTCCAGAATGGCTCGGTGGACCCTGAAAGTCTGGCGCGACAACTGGCTTAGAACTTTGTCTACTTGGCCGGATATCGGACTCAGATTGTCCCGCAGGACAGCTATCGTATGCTGTGTAGTGCGGTCCACCTGTTGTATCGCAGACCCAATCCGGGTGAGTTCTAGGGACAAGCTTTCCTGGGCTACCGCTACACCCCTTGCCAGGCTCTGAATCTGAGTGAGAATTCCCGAGGTCAGCTTCAAGGCGTCTTCTACTCGTCGAGCAACCAGAGGCACGTATTCCCTCAGCTTTTTCAGGTTTCTGGAAAAGGTGAGGCTGAAGATGAAATAGACAATCGCCTGGAAGAGGACGAGGCCCGCCATTATGATGACGCAAAGAGCCACCAATTCTGGATTCTGTCCACTCATCGAAAATACCCTCCCAAGAGCTGTCGCCGCGAAAAACGTGACCGCAGTCAGCTAGACAGCCGATGCACCGCTCAGAAAGCCGGACGCCCGGGCCGCTCGAACCAACGCAGACGGATCACTCTAAATAGGGTGTAGATCGAAAGGAAGACGTAGAATTCAGCGATCGATAACAGGACAGCTAAGACCAGCCAGCTACTCATGAGTCCTCTCAGTCACTCCCCTATACCTTTGTTCTCAGTTCTGTATAACGGAGTGGATGCATATCAGGGGCCAAAGTCGGCAAACAAAGTGGAAGGAATCAGAAATCTGGGCTCCAGTCGATCTTTTCGGTTTCGTTTTCTTCTCTCGCGAGATACGAGATATTTGAGGCGTCAAATGAGCCGCCGACCCGTGTTACCATTGCAGAAGGTGGCGGGTGGGTTTCCAACGTGAGGACGTTAAGGAATAGCCACTTTTCGATTTAGGAAAAACGGCTAAGAAGCGGTTGCGGTTTCTGACAGGTGGAGCTTCTGATGAGGCCTGCTTCTCGAGTGCCAGAGCATCATCCTTTGAGAAGGCTCTTCCTGGGCCTCACCGATCGAGCCCTCACGCACACCTCCCTGAGAGACCGGGATATCCTCAACCACCTATAGTAACCTGCTCATGTCCTACATGTACGTGGAGGATCTCTGCAAGCTTACGGACGAAAACGGGAAGCGCCTCGAGTATCTGGTGGACATGCTGGAGCATGCTTCCCAGCAGGGTTCGGTGGCGGAGAAAAAGGGTTCGTACCAACAGATCGGGGACTATAGTTTGTTCGTGCTGGGCATGTTCCCGGAGAGTCTGGGTCAGGGGAGAAGAGCCCTTCCACCTTCCTACTACGCAGAAACTGGCCGACATGGTTATAGAGTTGCCAGTGAGGTGAAGTCAGCCCTGAAAACGACTGTTGTGTTCAGGAAGCTCGCAGGGAAGTTCGAGCGTTGCGTCCTGTCCTTGAACTGGATAAGAGAGCACACCGCCGATCCCTTCTATCAGTATATGCTGCGCCAGTTCGGTATTACCTAGCTGAATCTTGAATGGTGAGCAGTGAGCAGTAGTCCGTCAGAGCCGCGAACGACTTGACCCGTTAGCAACATGAGGCCAAGCTCCGAGGAGAAAGCTGGACAACAGCACAATCTCCCCCGCACTCAGTCAGAATTTCACCCGAATGATCCGGTGCGGTCGGTCGCGGAACTGACCTTCGAATCCCGGTGTCCGGGGAATACTCGAATATCACAGAGCCCCGCGAAATGATTTCATCGTGAGCGTTTCCACCAGAGATTTGACTCGAAAGATCAAGGTAAAGGCGAGCGAACTGGGATTCGACTCAGTGGGTGTTGCTCCCGCATCGGCGATTCCAGAGGACCGGCTCCGAACCTGGCTGAGAAGCGGTTACCACGGCAAGATGGACTACATGAGCCGTCAGGCCGAAAAACGGTTGGATCCGGATAAAGTGCTGCCCGGAGTCCGATCCGTTCTCTGTGTCTTGTTGGACTACTACCATGCCTACGATCTTCCCTATGACCAGCCCAGCCTTGGTGTCATTTCTCGTTACGCTTCTGGAGAGGAATACCACCAGCTCATTCAAGGGAAACTGCGGCAACTATTGTCCAGCATCCAGTCTCTCTTGCCCCAGGTACAGGCCAGACTCTATGTGGATACGGGGCCGGTCATGGACAAGTACTGGGCGGCCCAGGCAGGTCTGGGTTGGCTGGGCAAGCACACCAACCTGCTGGACCGTGATCGGGGCTCCTGGTTTTTCCTGGGTGAGATCCTGTTGGATGTCGAGTTGGAGTATGACCAGCCCAGTCTCGACTTTTGTGGCTCTTGCACTCGCTGTATCGACGCCTGTCCTACCGACGCCATCGTCGAACCCTATGTGCTGGACGCCCGGCGCTGCATCTCCTATCTCACGATTGAGCTGCGCAACGATATCCCGAACGAGTTCCGGGAACCAATGAGTAACCTGGTTTTCGGTTGCGATATCTGTCAGGACGTTTGTCCCTGGAACCGGTCTGCTCCTGATTCCTCGGTTGCAGAATTCAAACCGCGCGAGCTAAGTCGACAGCCAGAATTGAAGCAGCTTGCCCAGATCACCCCAGAGCAGTTTCCAAAGAGATTCAGGGACAGTCCCATCAAACGGGCTAAGTGGAGAGGCTTGATGCGCAACGTCGCCGTCGCAATGGGCAACAGCATGGATCCCAAGATGGTTCCGGAACTCAGCAATCTTCTCGATTCGGAAGAGGGCATGGTTCGACGTCACGCAGCCTGGGCGTTAGCACAGATTGCGACCTCGGAGGCACTCGAGAGCATTCGGAGGCGTCTGGACCAGGAAGAAGACCCATCGACACGCGAGAGCCTTGAGAGGTTGCTGGCTCCAGTCGCTCCCGACAAGTCGAGCTCGGCCGAGCGGGTCAGGTTCGGCGAACCTTGAGCCGTGAGCAGTGATTAGCGGGATCAGTTCGCGGTTTTGCCTGCCGAACGAGTGGTCTCCCAGCGGTGCTGCCCCATTCGAGAACGAGACTTCCCGAGCCATAGAAGCCTGAAGCGCAAGCGAGGGGTTGGGGAACACCCCGAATTGCCCCGGCTTGGCTGCTTGCCGCGCCTCAGGCCCCTTTGTCCCCCCATTGCGCTGCCCTCCAACCCCTCGCTCGCGCTTCAGGCTTCCTCAAGTTTCGCATCAATGGGCGATCTGGAGGTGCGCGAGTTCCCAATGAAGTTTCAGCTTAGTCCCGCCCCCGCTGCGCTGCCCCATTCGAGGACGAAACTTCCGGTTACTCGGAGATTGTGCGTCACTGCGTGGGGGAGAGTTGTCCGGCTCTCTCCTCGGAACCTGGGCTCATTTTGTTAACGGCTCAAGTCGTTCGCGGCTCTGTCGGACTTGGCTTCGTAACGCTGGTAGTGCGACCGTTGGCAGCACCTTCGGAGGACAGGAGACGTGCGACGTTCAGACGTGCGACGAATTCTTGAAGTTTCAGCTTAGTGAACCAGTTGCTTTCCAGCCTTGGCGCTGGCTTCCTTGGCCTGGGCAAACCTCTGGTTGAGTTCCTCGAGTTTCTCGCTATTCTCTTCCAGTGTTTTTTCGCTGATGATAAGGCCGATGAATTCAACGTGTAGAGTCCACGCCTGCTCGATCTGTTGGGTCTCAGGATTGCGAAACCAGCAATGTTCCCAGAGACGCTTATTGTTGAGGGTGAGGGTGACAAGCTGCCCCGGTTGGTAAATCTTCCGTGTTGGGAGCACATCCACTTCCATTCGCTCGTCGTCGGGGTCGATAGCCTCAAGAATCGCAATACGCGCGTCGGTCACCTCTTTCTCACAAGCGGGATCTTCGTAGAAGGGAATATCCGTGTGGAGGACGCGGTAGGGGATAAGGGGAAGCTCATCCGTTTCTTCAGGTTTGGGATCAAAGCTCTCAGTGGGCGGTGCTGCCGACTTGCGCGTGAATAACTTTTTCAATTGCCCCATCGGAGTGACTCCTTTTGTAGATCCTTTGGCATGGCCGCGAACCGTGATGCCGAAACAGAAATCATACCAGTTGCAGGGGCGGCTTGTAACCGTATCTTCAAGGTTGCGGAAAGGAGATCTCCGGCGCCCTTTGGGTCTGCGCAAGAATAATTTGGTGAAATGGCGCTCAGATGTGCGTCAGATTTGGCCGCGAACGATTGAGCGAAACCGCAGGCGTAGCCGGGTCAACGTTGAGGATTTCGCGATTGAGGAGCGGCCGAAGATGGTGTGAATATGAGATGCCAAAATGCCAAGTTATTTTTGCGCAGACCCTGAGAAGAGCCACTGAAATCCAGCAGGACGAGGTAAGCTTCCTAGGCCTCTTCGGCTTGACCTGGGTCGAAAGAACGTGCTAGAAAGTAGCGTTTCCAAGCTGAGGAGAAATAGAGGTACGGGTCTCGACGCATCAAGTTCACGGTAGAACTCTTAGGATAGTGGAATGACGTCCGCTGTGGCTCGAAAATATGCCCAGGCTCTGTTAGAGGTGGCAGTTCCAGAGAAGCTGGAGGATCAAGTTCTGGCAGACCTTGGTTCCTTTGGAGAGCTGCTAGGCGATTCCTCCGAACTCACGGAGGCACTCGCGAGTCCAGCGATTCCGATTGCGGCCAAGAAAGAAATGCTGAAACAGTTGTCCACCAGGCTGTCTCTAGCTCCGATTGTGACCAACTTTATCCTGGTTCTTCTCCAAAACGGTCGGTTCTCGCAGTTCGACGAGTGTCTCGAAGCCTATAAGCAAGCCTTGGACCGGAGTCACGGTGTTGTGAGAGCTGATGTGTTTACATCCCGGAAACTGGACGACGGCGTCCGGCAGCGTCTCGAGGGGGAGGTTTCCTCGATGACCGGAAAGCAGGTCAAGCTTCAATACTATGAGGATGCGTCTCTGATTGGGGGAGTGAGAATCGAAGTTGGGTCGAAAGTCTTCGATGCTTCGGTCCGGACTCAATTGGATGATATCCACCGACGTCTTGTCGGTGTTTAGGGTAGCGCTAGAGGGGATACTTAGAGAATGGCCATTCGAGCGGAAGAGATCAGTCAGATCATCAAGGAACAGATAAAGGACTACGACACGGGCGTCGTGGTGAGCGAAGTGGGAACGGTCATCTCGTGCGGCGATGGCATAGCCCGCGTGCATGGGCTCGAGAAGGTGATGGCTCTGGAACTGATCGAGTTCCCCCACAATGTTTACGGACTGGCGTTCAATCTGGAGGAAGACAATGTCGGAAGCGTCCTTTTCGGAGAGTTCCATCACGTAAAAGAGGGTGATGTTGTCAAGCGCACCGGGGAAATCATGCAGGTCCCGGCCGGCGAGGCGATGCTGGGTCGTGTTGTGGATGCCCTGGGGCGACCGGTGGACGGAAAGGGTCCTATCAACACCAAGGACTTTTGTCCTATCGAGAGGGTGGCCCCTGGTGTGGTCGAGCGTCAGCCAGTCAGAGAACCCCTTCAGACAGGTTTGAAGGCGATCGATTCCATGATTCCGATCGGGCGTGGACAGAGGGAGCTGATCATTGGTGATCGCCAGACCGGTAAGACTGCTGTCGCTCTGGACACCATCATCAACCAGCGGGAATCCGGAGTCATCTCGATCTACGTGGCGATTGGGCAGAAGCGGTCCACCATCGCTCAAGTGGTGAAGACACTCAAGGAAGAAGGCGTGATGGACCAGAGCATCGTGGTGGCGGCATCGGCTTCCGACCCTGCGACGATGCAGTATCTGGCCCCCTACGCTGGTTGTGCCATCGGAGAATACTTTCGTGACAACGGTAAACACGCACTAATCATCTTTGACGATCTGTCCAAGCACGCAGCATCCTATAGGGAGATCTCCCTGCTGATGAGGCGGCCTCCGGGGCGTGAGGCTTTTCCTGGTGACGTTTTCTACCTCCATAGCCGTCTCCTGGAGCGGTCGGCCAAGCTCAGCGACGACCTGGGTGGGGGAAGCCTTACCGCTCTCCCCATCATCGAGACCCAGGCGGGTGATGTCTCCGCCTATATTCCCACCAACGTCATTTCCATTACCGATGGACAGATTTATCTGGAGACCGATCTCTTTCACTCCGGAATCCGCCCGGCAATCAGCGTGGGCGTATCGGTAAGTCGTGTCGGAGGTTCGGCTCAGAGGAAGGCGATGAAGCAGGTGGCAGGTACGCTTCGCCTGGATTTGGCGCAGTACCGCGAGCTAGCCGCGTTTGCCCAGTTTGGTTCAGACCTCGACGTTGCCTCTCAGCGCCAGTTGGCCCGAGGAGCTCGTTTGACCGAAATCCTGAAACAGCCCCAGTATCAGCCGGTGTCCGTGGAAAGACAGATCCTCCTTATCTTCGCTGGTACCGAGGGTCACCTGGATTCTCTCGAACTGACGGAAATGCGTGCATTCGAGCTCGGATTGTATGATTTTGTCGAGGCCAACCACCCGCCCCTGTTTACAGACATCCTTGAGAAGAAGTCCCTGGATGATGAGCTGAAGCAGAAGGCGACGGACGTCATCACCGAGTTCAAAGAGCGCTTCGAAGCAGAAAAGGCCGCATAAGCACTAGATTCCCAGCATGCCAGGCAACCTTCTCCATTTGCGCCGACGCGTTCGGTCGGTAAAGAACATTCAGCAGATCACCAGGGCCATGAAGCTGGTTGCCGCTTCCAAGCTGCGGCGGGCACAGGATCGGATACTCGCCTCGCGTCCCTATGCTGCTAGGATGCTGGCCGTGCTCAATTCTCTGGCAACCCGCGTGGATCCTTCTCAGCACCCGCTGTTGGCTCAACGGGACGCGGAACGTGTGATGTTGCTGGTCATCACGTCGGACCGGGGTCTGTGTGGCTCCTTCAATCACCGCATTCTCAGGGGAGCGATGGCGCACATCGAAGACGACGGGACCAATCGAGCCCTGAGCCTGACCCTGGTCGGAGGGAAAGCGATCGACTGGTTCAAGTCCCGGCCCTGGCCGATTCGGCATCAATATTTGAACATCATGAGCAAGGTCGAGTTTCGATACGCTCAGGAGATAGCCCGCAATACCATTGACTACTACTCGAGCAGCGAGTTGGATGCCGTGTATCTCGTCTACAACGAGTTCAAGTCCGTCGTGCAGCAGCGAGTGGTGATCGAGCCACTGCTGCCGATCCGTCGTCTGGAGCTTGCTGAAGAGCATGCGGCCACCGTCGACTACATCTACGAGCAGCCTCCGCAGGCAATGTTCGACACGCTGCTGCCACGTCATGTGGAGACACAAGTCTTCCGGGCCATGCTGGAGTCAGAGGCCGCAGAGCACGGAGCCCGAATGACGGCAATGGATTCTGCGACCAGAAACGCGAGAGAGATGATTGAAGCCCTGACCTTGAAAATGAACCGGATTCGGCAGGCTTCTATTACCACCGAGATTATTGAAATTGTGAGTGGGGCGGATGCCCTGCAGGGATAGGGTCCGCGTCCAAAGCAAGGCCCGTCGAAGAAAAGGGGAGTGTGACAGCGATGCCACCAGCCGAAGGTAAAGTGCTACAGATCATTGGTCCCGTGCTCGATATCCAGTTCGAATCAGGGCACGTCCCGGCAATCTATAATGCCATAACCGTGAACTCGGAGGGCTTTGGTTCCTCGGTTCCCATCAACCTGACCGCAGAGGTCGCTCAGCATCTGGGCGAAGGAGTGGTCAAGTGTGTTTCGATGCAGCCGACGGATGGAGTTGTTCGAGGAATGAAGGCGGTCGACACGGGCGGTCCCATCTCGGTCCCGGTTGGACAGGAGACGCTGGGGCGAGTCCTGAACGTGTTGGGAGAGGAGGTCGATCGTCTGGGTCCGGTCAAGACCGAGAAGCGGTATCCCATTCATCGGCCGGCTCCCAGTCTCGAAGACCAGAGCACAGAGACCGAGATGCTCGAGACGGGAATCAAAGTGATCGATCTGATCGAGCCCTATTCCAAAGGGGGCAAGATCGGCCTCTTTGGAGGCGCCGGGGTCGGAAAGACCGTCATCATCATGGAGTTGATCAACCGAATTGCAACCCACCATGGGGGCTTTTCGGTGTTTGCAGGAGTAGGTGAACGAACTCGCGAGGGGAACGACCTCTGGTTGGAGATGAAGGAGTCCGGCGTCATCGACAAGGCGGCGCTGATCTACGGCCAGATGACCGAGCCCCCAGGTGCCCGGCTCCGCGTAGGCTTGACGGGGCTCACGGTTGCCGAGTACTTCCGGGACGAAGAGGGGCAGGATGTGTTGCTGTTTATCGACAACATCTTCCGCTTCACCCAGGCGGGGTCCGAGGTTTCGGCGCTTTTGGGACGCATGCCTTCGGCCGTCGGATACCAGCCTAACCTGGCCTCCGAGATGGGAGAGCTGCAGGAGCGGATTACCAGTACCAAGAAGGGATCGATTACCTCGATCCAGGCGATCTATGTGCCGGCCGATGACTACACCGATCCCGCCCCTGCGACTACATTCGCCCACTTGGATGCTACCACCAATCTGGATCGCGCCATCTTCGAGCAGGGAATCTATCCGGCGGTCGACCCCCTTGCCTCCACCAGCCGGATCCTGGATCCGCGGATTATTGGAGACGAGCACTATGGCGTTGCGCGCGCCGTCCAGGGAGTCCTTCAGCGCTACAAGGAGCTTCAGGATATCATCGCGATTCTAGGTATCGATGAGCTCTCCGAAGAGGATAAGCTCGCCGTTTCGAGAGCCAGAAAGATCCAGAGGTTTCTCTCCCAGCCGTTCTATGTGGCGGAGCAATTCACCGGTATTCCCGGGGTGTACGTTTCGGTTCAGGAGACCATTAGTGGGTTCAAGGCGATCTGTGACGGAGAGTACGATGGGCTCCCGGAACAGGCCTTCTATATGGTGGGAGGCATCGATGAGGTGCTCGAGAAAGCGAAGCAGTTCCAGGAAGAGGTGGCCTAGTCTAGAATCCGTCTGAACGTCTGAACGTTTGCTGGGGTTGTCTGAATTGGTTGAAATAGGGCTGACATGATCAAGTTGGAGATTGTGGTTCCGGACGGACTGGTCTTCAGTGGGAAGGTAGATGAGGTGACGCTTCCCGGTGCCGGGGGCTATCTCGGGATCCTTCCGCAGCATGCTCCGCTGCTTTCGGAACTCCGCGTTGGTATCCTTTCCTATCGGGTGGACTCGGACGTTACCAAGCTCTTCTGTCGATCGGGATTCGTTGAGGTGCTCGCTGACAAAGTGACCGTCCTGGCAGAGGCGGCAGAGAGAGTTGATCAGGTCGATGCGGATCAAGCTCGCGAGGACAAGGAGCAGGCGGAGCGAGTCCTGACGGCTAACGATCCGGATACCGACTACGACGAAACGATGCTGCTTCTGGAGCAAGCGGAAGCGCGGCTTCAGCTGCTTGAGCCCTCGACCCACCTGTGAGCTTTGGGTTGATCAAGCATCTCACCCTTCTCGGATTCTGCTTCCCCATTGTCGTAGTCGAGTGGGCTTGAGAGCCCCGGGTCAGGCCATATGTCGCCCTGATTCCCGGCTGCTAGACCCATGGCGAGAAATTCGGGATAATAGAGGCTGTTGCAGGCTGGTGTAGTGGGGGGTGGTGTAATGGCAACACGCGTGGCTCTGGACCACATGATCGGGGTTCGACTCCCTGTCCCCCAGCCAATCTCAGCCCGCTCGGTGTGAGGTGTCACTGGAATTTCTGACGCGAAGTTCTAGCTGTGCTGGGAAGGTTTTTTGAGGAGGCTAAGGATGACGAGAAGGCTAACTGTCCTGTTGTTACTCTGTACTCATTTTTCTGCGATTGTTTATTCGGCCGACCGGGGGACCTCGACAGTTGAACTGGTTGGTGGGGAAGCCACCGTCCAGTATGGTCGTCCGCAGTTGGGAGGACGCGACATGCTCGGCAAGGCCAAACCGGGCATGGTGTGGCGGTTGGGTATGAACCAGACAACCACGTTGACTACCGAAGTGGATCTCATGTTTGGAAGCAGCAAGGTAGCCAAAGGCGTCTATTCCCTACTTGCAGAGTGCACTGGGGTGGACAGCTGGAATCTGATCGTGAACTCTGCGCCAGAACTACGGGGCACTAGTCGAGATCCTGGAAACGACGTAGGAGTTATCCCTTTGAAGGTGAGCACAGCAAGCCAGAGTGTCGAGATACTCACCATTTCCCTGAATCGCACCGGAGATAAGTTTGGGGAAATCGCAATAGAGTGGGGAAACCGCAAGCTTGAAGCGGCGTTTAAAACCGCTGATTGAGGCCTTAGTCTGCGTCTGCGGAAAGACGCTCGAGTTCGATGTCCAGATGAAGTGTCCGATCGGGAACGACTTCCATCCTCGCGCTAAACGCACGGTAGCCAGGGTATTCGACCCTAAGCGGCTGCGTAAAAATTAAATGGCATTTTGCGGTGTTAAGTTCGGGCCAATGGTGTAGTTCGAGACCGGTTTTCGTGGTCGTTCCTTCGATGTACTTCTTCATGAGCTCCAAAGATCGGAGCGGGTGGCCGGCCCACTCCAGGCTGATGAAGCTGAACA
>Ga0310345_10000876_pt1 | contig 37585 bp, 38 predicted proteins | sample HC15DNA20500_MG_FD_204667 | JGI IMG/M metagenome (GOLD analysis project Ga0310345, IMG submission 204667) | Marine microbial communities from station ALOHA, North Pacific Subtropical Gyre - HC15-DNA-20-500_MG | ecosystem: Environmental > Aquatic > Marine > Oceanic | place: Pacific Ocean: North... | reverse complement strand
CGCGACGCGACCGGGCGACGCGCGGCTTGGCCTTGCCCGGCGGGGGCGCGTCGCTCAGGCATCCATCAGCGAGAGACGGCTCCGGAGAACAGGCGCGGGCCTTGTTCTTTGGTGAGTCAGGAGCCCGCCGGAGGCTCCCCCCTCTCCAACCCCGCACAACGCTCCCTCCTACGCGACGCAGCTAAGCCCGCCCGCAGGGCGCCTGTAGACCCCTCGCCCCCCGATCAGTCGCTGAAACAATCCCTCTCGCCCTTTCCACGCCTCGTGATTGGCCGCGCCCCTCCGCGTCCCCTATCCTCCGGTCAGCCCGCCCGGCCCGAGGGCCCAGAGCGAAAGGACGCGAGATGCACTTCCACCGCCGCCCCTCCTGGTTCATCCCGGAGCGCGAGGTCACGCCCGAGCGCGTCTTCCTCGACCGCCGCGCGGTGCTGGCCGGCCTCGGCTTCGCGGGCGTCGCCGCGGCCGCGGGCCTGCCCCGCCCCGCCGTCGCCCGTCCCGCGGGCGAGGCCTGGACGCCGGCCCCCCCGCTCGACCCCGCCTATGCCGACGCCGGCCGCGCGGTGACGCCCGAGGCGGTCTCGGGCGCCTACAACAACTTCTACGAGTTCGGCACCCACAAGGGCATCGCCGACGCCGCGCAGAAGCTCCCCTCCGACCCCTGGACGCTCCAGATCGAGGGCCATGCCGCCAAGGCCGGCGAGATCGGACTCGAGGACCTGCTGGCGAAGATGCCGGTGCAGGAGCGGATCTACCGCCACCGATGCGTCGAGGCCTGGTCGATGGTGGTCCCCTGGATCGGCTTCCCGCTCGCCGACCTGGTGAAATGGGCCGAGCCGACCCCGGCCGCGAAATACGTCCGCTTCGAGACGCTGGTCGACCGCGACGCCATGCCCGGCATCCGCCAGTCCTGGTATCCCTGGCCCTATGTCGAGGGCGTGACGATCGAGGAGGCGCTGAACCCCCTGCCCTTCATGGTCACCGGCGCCTACGGCAAAGTCCTGCCCAAGCAGTTCGGCGCCCCGATCCGCCTGCACCTGCCGTGGAAATACGGCTTCAAGTCCGCCAAGTCCGTGGTCCGCATCTCCTTCGTCGAGGAGCGCCCGGTGGGCTTCTGGGAGGAGCTGCAGGGCTCCGAATACGGCTTCTGGGCCAACGTGAACCCCGAGGTCGCCCATCCCCGCTGGTCCCAGGCCCAGGAGCGGGTGCTGGGCACCGGCGACGAGGCCCCGACCCAGCTCTACAACGGCTATGGGGAGGAGGTCGCCTCGCTCTACGCCGGCATGGAGCTCGACAAGCGCGCCCTCTGGTTCTGAGGGGCGGATTTCCCGCGTCTGCGTTGCCGCGCCGTCCGGCCGACGTTGCCGCCGCGACACGATCCCCACCGGTCACGACCCCGGGGCGGAGCGCCAGGCGCTCCGCCTTTTTCGTGGCGGATCAGCAGGTTCGGAGCTCTGGACAGAAAAAAAGCCGGACGCGAACGTCCGGCCAAGTCCAACAGGGAGGTGCAGCCGTCGCCAAAGTGCAACAGCGTTGCGGGGCGTCGGCTACAAGGCGCGATATAGGCCCGCCGTTTCCGGTTAGCAAGCGCAACAAGCGTCGCAATTCGAAGCTCAACGCAGGTTTGCACCCAGCGCATGGCTTTTCCGCAACAGCGAGATGCGCTCAACCGGAGAGCAAGCCGTCCTTCTCCAGCTCGTCCAGCACGAAGTCCCGGAACACCGCCACCCGCTTCGAGCGGCGCAGCTCGGTGGGGTAGACGAAGTAGACCGTGGTCGGGTCCGACTTCAGGTCCGGGGCGACGTTGACCAGCTCCGGCACGTCGCGCGCCAGGTAGTCGGGCAGCGCGCAGATGCCCAAGCCCGAGATCGCGGCGGTGTAAAGGCCGAAGTAGTTGTTCACCGTCGCCCGCGCCCGGTGGGCCCCCGCATAGATCGGGGCCAGGAACGCCTCCCCCGCCTGGATCTGCGGATAGCCCGGGCTGTGGCCGACGATGCGGTGGCTGGCGAGGTCCGCGGCCGTCTGCGGCGCGCCATGCTTCTCGACATAGCTCTTCGAGGCGAAGAAGCGGATGGTCACGTCGAACAGCTTGCGCCGGATCAGGTCGGCCTGGAACGGCTCCTTCATGCGGATCGCCACGTCCGCCTCGCGCATCGGCAGGTCCATCACGGTCTCGGTCAGGATCAGGTCGACCGAGAGGTCGGGATAGGCCTCGAAGAGGTTGGGCAGCCGCGGCGTCAGCCACATGGTCCCGAAGCCGATGGTCGAGGTGACCCTCAGCTCGCCATAGACGTCGTCCTTGGCGTCCTTGATCCGGGCCGACGCGGTGTCGAGCATCCGCGTCATCTCGCGGGTGGCCGCGAACAGCAGCTCCCCCTGCTCGGTCAGCAGCAGGCCGCGGGCGTGGCGGTGGAAGAGCGTCGCGCCCACCTCGTCCTCCAGCGCGCGGATCTGGCGGCTGACGGCCGACTGGCTCAGGTGCAGGCTCTCCCCCGCATGGGTCAGACTTCCGGCGTCGGCGACCGCGTGGAAGATCCGCAGCTTGTCCCAGTCCATAGACGTTCCCCCATGAGACGATTCGCGGAGCGATATACCCCTGCCGCGACGCGGCGGTCAAAGTTACGGTATCGACCCTGCCGCCTCGCGGCGGTCAAAGTTACGGTATAGCGAGAGCGCGACCGAAACAGCCGGAGCCCTTCATGTCGTCGATCGAGATCCGCCCCGCCCCTCGTTCCGCAGGCCTGCGGCGGCCGCTCGCGGCGCTGGCCGCGCTGGGGATCGCGCTGCTGGGGGCTCTGCTTTCGGCGGCCCCGGCCCGGGCGCAGAACCCGGAGATGGAGGGGCGCTTCGTCGGCATCGGCCCGGCGCGGGGCATGCAGGTCGAGATCACCGACGCCGGCCGCAACCCCGCCGGCATGTTCCACGACTCGAACGGGGTCGAGGCGACGATCGGCGGCGGCTGGAAGAACGGCGGGCTCGAGGCGCTGCTCAACTTCCCCGGCCGCCCGGTCTTCGTGCGCCTGACCCCCTCGGCGCTCGGCATGCAGATGGCGGTTCTCCCCCTCGACCCCGAAGGAAAACCCCTGCGCGAGCAGGCCCGCGTGCTCGCCTTCCTGCGCGAGGGGATCGAAACGCCGGAGCAGCCGGCCCTCTACCAGGATCCGCCCAAGCGCGCGGGCTCCGAGATCGACCCGGACGTGTTCCTGGCGAGCTACCAGTTCTGGCCGCCGGAGGGCGTCGCCAACGGCTTCGACAACATCGGCCCCCGCTACCGCACCATCCTGCGCATGTTCCCGCAGATCCATGCCGACGTGCTGTGGAAGCTCTGCCAGGCCGAGACCCAGCGCGGCCTGCTGGCCGAGGCGCTGCGCGGCCAGGGCGCGAGCTGCGCCGACATCGAGGCCACCGTCTCCCGCCTGCAGGAGACCGGGCGCTTCAGCGACTGGAAGGCCGCCGTCGACCGCGAGATCGCCCAGCTGATGCCGGCGGTGCAGTGCTCGCGCGGCTATATCGTGAAGGAGGAGGTCTGCGCCCCCGCCTCCCAGCGGGTGGCCAAGGCGGCCGTCTCGCTCGAGACTCTGGGCGCCGTGCTCGGCCGCTGGCGCTGAGCGGCCCCGCCGGCGGCCCGCGGCCGCCGGCCCGCGCCTTTCCTCGGGCGCCTCAGCTCCAGACAGCGCCCCAGTCCAGCAGACGCTCCAGCACCTCGCGCAGCGCCCGGCCCTTGGCGGTCAGGGCGTATTCCATGCGCCGCGCGCCCTCGCGCACGGGGCGTTTCTCCAGCACCCCGATGTCGACCAGCCGGCGGAGCCGATTCGACAGGATGTTGCGGGCCACGTTGAGATCGCGGTGAAAGTCGTCGAAGCGCGAGGTGCCGTGGGCGGCGGCCCAGACGATCAGCAGCGACCAGCGGTCTCCGACCTCGTCGACCGCGCGCGCCAGCGCCACGCAGGGATCGTCGGGCCGTCTCGGCGGGGTTGGGGGGAGGTCCTCCGGGGACAATGGCGCCTCCTGGTACGCTTGCGATCCAAGGCGCGGGGCCGGAGCCGCGGCGCCATGGGATCGGGGGCGCGGTGACCGTCCTGGTCGACCGCCCAATTCGGCGACTATACCGTTACAGCCCGTAACTTTCCATCCCGCAGCGCCTAGGACGTCGCCAGGCTCTCCACCGCGCGCTGCACGCGGGACGGGTCTGCATGGTGCGGCATGTGGCCCACGCCCGGCATCAGCGTCAGCTCGGCCCGCGGCGCGAGCTCCGAAAGGGCCACGGAGTGGATCTGGGGCGAGACGATGCGGTCGGCAAGCCCGTGGAGGATCACAAGTCTGGGCTGAAGCGTCGGATAGCCCTTCGACTGCTGCGCGAGCGCGCCGTCCAGCCGCTCGATGTCCTCGGTGTTGTTGCGGAAGGTCTCGGGGCGCAGCACCAGCTCCGGCTGCAGATGCGCGAGGTAGCCCTCGGGAACCGGCTGCGGGCGGAAGATCCGCGCCGCCGCCCCCGCGCCGCCGTCGCGCTCGGCGACCAGGCGGAACACCCCCGCCCCCACCCAGGCCGCGACGGTCGAGGTCTTCAGCCAGGTCAGCCAGTCGTCGCCGTCCGACCAGGGCATGGTCGCCCCGGCCAGCACCACCGCGCCGCGGATCGAGGGGTCCTGCAGCGCCCAGGCGGTGGCGACCGCCCCGCCCCAGGAATGGCCCAGCACCACCGGCCGCTCCACCCCCAGGCGGGCGGCCGCCTCGCGCAGGATCCGGGTCTGCACCGCCGGGTCCCAGCCCCGATGCGCCGGGCGCTGCGACCAGCCCAGGCCCGGGCGGTCGAAGGCGATGGCGCGGAACCCCGCCGCCGCCAGCCGCGGGGCGAGCTCGAAGGTCATGTCGTTGAGATTGCCCGTGGCCCCGTGCACCAGCGCCACCGGCACGCCGTCGGGCGGGCCCATCTCGACATAGTGGACGCGCAGCCCCCGCGCCTCCACGAAGCGGCCCGCGGGCGGGTTCTGCGCCTCGATGCGCGAGGGCGAGGGGATCACCGCGCAGCCTCCCGTGAGGGCGAGGGCCGCGGTCCCGCCCAGCAGGACGGCGCGGCGGGTGGGGAAGAAATCGGATCGCATGTGCCGGTATACGCGGGCGCGAGGCATCCGGTTTCCCTACGCAATGACATCGCCGCCCGCCCTACGGCGCCACCGCATGCAGCAGCGCCAGCCACCCCGAGGCGGTGACCACCGAGAACATCGTCGCCAGCAGCACCGTCGCCGCCGAGACGCCGGTCGCGCGCTGGTACATCACCGCGAAGAGATAGGCGTTGATCCCCGGCGGCATCGAGGCGGTGACCACCGCCGAGCGCAGGAACCGGTCCTCGATCCCGAAGCCGTAATGCCCGGCGAGGAAGGTGATCAGCGGATGCAGCAGCAGCGACAGGCCCGCGGCGAAGGCGGCCTCGCCCAGCCCGTCCTGCAGGCGATACCGCGTCATCGCCGCCCCCAGCGCGAACAGCGCCACCGGGATCCCGCCGCGGCCCAGCGTCTGCACCCCCTCGAACACCGGGTCGGGCAGCGGCAGGCCGGTCAGGTTCACCGCCACGCCGATGGCGATGCCGATGGTCAGCGAGTTGCGGAACATCATCCGCGCCGCCGCCTTGGCCGTGGCCAGCGGCGGCCGCCCGTCGGCCCGCGCGAACTCCATCGCCACGATGCCGACCAGGTAGATGAAGGGCGCATGGATCGAGAGGATCGCGAAGTTCGCCGACAGCGCCTCGGTCCCGTAGGCGCGCTCGGTCACCGGAATGCCGAGCAGCAGCGAATTCGAGAACAGCGCGCAGAAGGCGACCGCCACGGCCTCCCCCGGCCGGCGCCCGAAGATCTTCCGCGCCCCCAGATAACCGAGCCCGAAGGCGACCAGCCCGCCCCCGTAGAACGAGATCAGCGGCCCCGCCTTGAAGTTGTCCGCCAGATCCAGCCGCGCCACGCCCGAGAACAGCAGGCAGGGGATCGCGATCCCCGTGCAGAAGCGCAGCAGCACGTCGATGTCGGAATCCCGCAGCAGCCCGATGCGGGAGGAGAGATAGCCCAGCCCCACGATCACGAAGACCGGCAGGACGATCAGCAGGATGTCGAGCATCAGGCGGAAACCCGGAGAGGAAAGGCGAAGGGCCCGCGCCGGGCGGGCCGCGCGAGGCCCCGGGTCAGGCCCGGGGCGCCCTCGGCCAGGCGGATCGGGAGGGGACGGCGGGCCGCCTTGCGCGCCGGGCGCAGGCGGGCGGCCTCAGACCGCAAAGGACAGGACCATGCCGTCGTAGGCGGGATCGACGTTGTCGGGCGTCTCGGTCCGCATCCGCTCGTAGTCGAGGTCGACATGCATGTTGGTCAGCACGCCCCGGCGCACGCCCGAGCGCTCGATCCAGCCCAGCGTCTGCTCGAGATGCGAGTGCGTCGGATGCGGCGTGTAGCGCAGCGCGTCGACCACCCAGGTGTCGGCGCCCTCGACCTCGGCCCAGGCCTCGTCCGACATCGCCGAGACGTCGGGCAGATAGGCCAGCGGCCCCATCCGGAAGCCCAGCGCGTCGATGGCCCCGTGGCGCACCTTGAAGGGGCGGAACACGATGTCCCCCCCGTCGCCCCAGATCGTCGTCGGCCCGGCGATGGTCTTGAGGTTCAGGATCGGCGGATAGGGCGAGCCCTCCGGCTGCACGAAGGCGTAGCCGAAGCGGGAGATCAGGCTCTCCTGCGTCTCGGGATCGGCCCAGACCGGCAGGCGCTTGCGGCGGTTGAAGACGATCATCCGCAGGTCGTCGAGCCCGTGGATATGGTCCGCATGCTCATGGGTGTAGATCACCCCGTCGAGCAGCCCGATGCCCGCATCCAGCAGCTGCTGGCGCATGTCGGGCCCGGTGTCGATCAGCACCCGGGTGATCCCCTGCCCCGGCTCCTCCCGCTCGACCAGCATGGCGCAGCGGCGGCGGCGGTTCCTGGGGTTCTGCGGATCGCAGGCCCCCCAGACGTCGCCCAGCCGCGGCACGCCGCCCGAGGACCCGCAGCCCAGGATGGTGAAGCGAAGCTCGGCCATGCTCAGGCGGCCTTCAGGTTCTGGGCCGACCAGGCCGCCGCCTTGGCGAACAGCCGGTCGAAATTCTCCGAGGTGGCCCGCGCGAACGCCTCGGTCGAGAGGCCGAAGACCTCCGCCCCCACCTGCGCGGTCATCGCGGTATAGGCGGGCTCGTTGCGCTTGCCGCGCTTCGGCTTGGGGGCGAGGTAGGGGCTGTCGGTCTCCACCAGGATCCGCTCCAGCGGGGCCGCGGCGAAGATGTCGCGCAGCTCCTGCGACTTGGGGAAGGTCGCGATGCCGGACATCGAGAGGTAGAAGCCGAGCGCCAGCATCTCCTCGGCCAGCTTCGCGGAGGAGGAGAAGCAGTGCATCACGCACTCGAACCGCCCGGCCGCGTGCTCCTCGGCGAGGATGCGCGCCATGTCCTCGTCCGCGTCGCGGCTGTGGATGATCAGCGGCAGGCCGGTGCGCCGCGCCGCCTCGCAATGCAGGCGCAGGCTCTCCTGCTGCACGGCCTTGGTCTCGGCGGAATAGTGGTAGTCGAGCCCGGTCTCCCCGATCCCCACCATCTTGGGATGGCGGGCGACCGCCTCCAGCGCCTCGACGGTGGGCACGGGCTCCTCGTGCACATGCAGCGGGTGCAGGCCGCAGGCGTAGAGCACCTGCGGATGCGCCTCGGCGATGGCGCGCACGCGCGGCTCGGCGGCGAGCGTGGTGGCGATCGAGACCATCCGCGTCACCCCGGCGGCGACGGCGCGGGCGATCACGTCGTCAAGCTCGCCCTCGAAGGTGGGGAAGTCCAGGTGGCAATGGCTGTCGACGAGCACGGGGGGCAAACGGCGGGCTCCGGGAATGTCTCTCAGGCGGGCGCGGGACCCGTGAGCGCGGCGGCCCGGCGGGCGCAGGCGTCGAGCGCGGAGAAGGTATCGAGGATGATCCGGTCGGGGTCAAGGTTGACCGCGCGCGCCCGCGCCGCCCGCGCCGGTATGTCCTGCGCCGCCTCCGCCCAGACCCGCGCCTGCCCCGGATGCGCCGAGAGCCGGGCCGCCAGCGCCGCCTCCCCCGGCGCCGCCTCCGGGGCCATCGCCTGCCCGGCGCCCGCCCGCGCCATCCGCGCCAGCAGCAGCTCCACCAGCCGCAGCGTGGCGTCGAGCCTCGGCGCATTGTCCCGTCCGCTGGTCGTCGCGGCCCAGTCGTGGAACTCCGCCCGGTCCATCCCCGGCGCGGCCGAGGCCATGCGCACCAGCCGCGCATAGAGCTTCGGCCCCCCTTCGGCCGCCAGCCGCAGCGCCTCCCCCGCCGACCCGCCCGAGAGCGCGTGCAGCGCCTCGGCCGAGGCGCCGAGCTCGGGCCCGTCCTCCCCCTCCGCCTCCCCCTCCGCCTTCATCGCCTGGGTCACCGCGGCGGCGAGCTCCGGCGGCCCCAGCGGCCGCAGCACCAGCGTGCGGCAGCGCGAGCGGATGGTGGGCAGGATGCGCGAGGGCTGGTGGCAGACCAGCAGGAACATCGAGCGGGCCGGCGGCTCCTCGATCAGCTTCAGCAGCGCGTTGGCGGACTGGGCGTTCATCTCGTCCACGCAGTCGACCACCGCCACCCGCCAGCCCCCGTCGGCGGCGGTGGTGGCGAAAAGCTCGCGCAGCGCGCGGGCGTCCTCGGCCGCGATCTGGGTCTTCAGCCGCTTGGCCTTGTCGTCCCAGGGCCGGCGCAGCAGGCGCAGCCGCCCCTCCGACAGCGCCAGCACCCGGCGGAACACCGGATCCTGCGGGTCCATGTCCAGGCTCTCCGGCGGCCCGGGCTCGGCCGGCGCCTCGCCGAAGAGGCCGCCCCCCTGCCCCCCTCCCTGCCCCGGCGCCGGCGCGGCCAGCATCGCGCGCGCCATCCGCCAGGCGAGCGTCGCCTTGCCCACGCCCCGCGGCCCGGTCAGCATCCAGGCATGGTGCATCCGCCCCGCGCCCCAGGCGTCGAGAAAGGCCCGCTCCGCCGCCGCCTGCCCGAACAGGCGCAGGGTCGCGCGCGGATGCGGCGCGCCCTCGACGCGGTCGGGCTCGGGCGGGGCGGCTTCGGGTTCGGGAACGTAGGGGCTGCGGGCCATGGCGGCGGTCTAGACCTCCGCCAGCCGTTCGGCCAGCGCCGCGCGGACGCGGGCGAAGACGGCGTCGGGCTCGCCGGCGGCGTCGACGATGCGGCAGCGGTCGGGAAACCGCTCGGCCAGCGCCCGGAAGCGGGCGCGCACCTGGCGGTGGAATTCCAGCCCCAGCCGCTCGAAGCGCAGCTCCTCGCCGCCGCGCGCGACCCCGCGGCCGAGGCCGACCTCGGGGTCGATGTCGAAGATCAGCGTCAGGTCCGGCTCGATGCCGATCACCAGCGCATGCAGCGCGTCGGCCATGGCGAGGTCCGGCCCCGGCAGCGGCCCCGCGCCCGCCACGTCCCTGGCCGCCCCCTGGTAGACGCGGGTGGAATCGGCGAAGCGGTCGCACAGCACCACCGCGCCCCGTGCCAGCGCCGGCAGGATCGTGCGCTCGACATGATCGCGGCGGGCGGCGTTGAACAGCAGCAGCTCCGAGACCGGCGACCAGCGCCCCGGCTCCCCCTCCAGCACCAGCCGGCGGATCTCCTCCGCCCCCGGGGCGCCGCCGGGCTCGCGGGTCACCACCACGTCGCGCCCCTCGTCCCGCAGCGCCTCGGCCAGGCGGCGGAGCTGGGTCGACTTGCCCGCCCCGTCGCCGCCCTCGAAGCTGACGAAGAGACCGCGGGCGCCCCCCCCGCTCATGCGCCCCGGCCCGCCGGCGACGCGGCGCCCCGCCGCCCCCCGGCCTGCCCGAGGGCCCGGGTCGGGTCGCGCAAAGGGCGACGAACAGGCTCGGCTCCGCGCGTCGCGGCGACGCGCCGGAGACCCCGGGTCGAGCCCGGGGCCCCCATGAGAGAGGCATCCCGACGGACCGGATGGCGTCCGGGCGCCCGCGCGGCGGCGCGCCGGAGGCCCCGGGGCAGGCCCGGGGCGCCGGTGGGACGGAGGCCTCGCGCGGTCGTCACGGCGCGGCGCTCAGCCGCCGGCATTCGCGGCGGCCGAGGGGGCCTCGCCCTCCTCGCCCTCGCCCAGCACGGCGACCATCGCCTTGCGCGCCAGCAGGCCGGCGGCGGCCTGCAGGCGGGTCAGGTAGCCGCCCCGGGGCACGTCCTCGGCGGCGACGACGGGGATCGTGATGGCGGGGATCTCCGGCGCCTCGACCACCAGCTCGGCCACCTTCTGCCCGCGCGTCACCGGCGCCTCCAGCGGCCCCGCATAGCGCAGCGTCGCCGACAGCGCGTCGGCCGAGGCGAAGGGGATCGTCGCCAGGGCGTCCTCCTCCACCGTCAGCCGCACCGTGGGCTTGGCCCCCAGCCACACCTCCGCCGCGCCGAGGTCCTGGCCGGCGCTGTAGAGGGTGATGTTGCGGAACTCGCGGAACGCCCAGTTGACGATCCGCTCGCTCTCCTGCGCGCGGGCCTGGGTGCTGTCGAGCCCGCCGATCATGAACACCACCCGCCGGCCGTCCTGCACCGCCGAGCCGACCAGCCCGTAGCCCGCTTCCTCGGTATGCCCGGTCTTCAGCCCGTCGGCGCCGAGGTTCGCGTAGAGCAGCGGGTTGCGGTTGCGCTGGGCGACCCCGTTCCACTCGAAATCGGTCTCGGCGAAATACTGGTAGAACTCGGGATGCTCGTCGATCATCCGCTGGGCGAGATAGACCAGGTCGCGCGGGGTCATCACGTTGTCGGGATGCGGCCAGCCGGTGGCGTTGCCGAAGCTGGAGTGCATGCCCAGCTCCCGCGCCCGCTCGGTCATCCGCCGCGCGAAGGCCTCCTCCGAGCCCGCCAGCCCCTCGGCCAGCACGATGCAGGCGTCGTTGCCGCTCAGCACGATGACGCCGCGGATCAGGTCCTCGATCGAGACGCGCTCGCCGACCTTCACGAACATCTTCGAGCCGCCCATGCGCCAGGCCTTCTCGGAGACGAGGAACTCGTCCGAGAGGCTCAGCCGCCCCTCCTCCAGCGCCTCGAAGACCATGGTCAGGGTCATCAGCTTGAGCATCGAGGCGGGGGGCGTGGGCTGGTCGGGGTTCTTCGACAGCAGCACGGCGCCGGTGGCCATGTCGATCACCAGCCCCTCCCGGGCGGCGATGTCGAGCTCGGCGGCGTCGAGGCGCGGGGCCAGCGCCACGGCCAGCGACAGCGAGAGCGCCGCGAGGGCGCGAAGACCGGAACGGCGGGTCATGCGGGGTCGGTTCCTCCGGCTTGCGGGGCGGTGACGGGGGCGGCCGCGACGGGTCGCGCCGGCGGCCGCGGACTGACATGCGGCGCCCCGGACGCGGCCGGCCTCGCCGCCGGCGCCGAGGCGCGCCGCGCCGGCCCCTTCGGCGCGGCCGCCGGCGCCGAGGCCTGCATCGGCGCAGCCGCCGGCGCGGCAGGAGGCGCCGTCGCCTGCGTTGGGGCAGCAGGAGGCGCCGCCGCCTGCATCGGGGCCGCGGGAGGCGCAGCCGCCGGCGCGGGCGCGGCAGAAGGCGCCGCCGCCTGCGCCTGCGCAGCGGCACCGGCTGCGCCAGGCGCGGCAGCCTGCACCGGCGCTGCGGGAGTTGCGGACTGCGCCTGCGGCGCGGCAGGGGCTGCAGCGGGCGCTGCCGCCTGCATCGGCGCCGCGGCGGGCGCCTGGGGCGGCGTCGCGCTGCGCCCCGGCGCGGAGGGGGCCCGCGCAGGCGTCGGGCTGCGTCCGGGCGCGGACACGACCGGCCGCGCCGGAGGCGCCTCGGCGACCCGCGGCGCCGCGGCCCCTCCCGGCGGCGCGGGCGAGGCCTCGGGCGCCGCGCTGGGCGCCCGCGCCGGCCCCTCGGCCGGCTGGAACGGAGGCCGCTGCGCCACCGCCCCCGGCGCCGTCTCCGGCGCGGGGCTCGCCTGCGCAGGCGCGGCGTCGGGATCGGCGGCGGCGGGAGTCTCGGGAGCAGCGGCGCCCGACCCGGCCGGAGCGGCGGCGGAAGCCGCGGGATCGGCAGCCGCGTCCCCTGCCGCTTCCGCCGCAGGCGCCGGAGCGGCCGCGTTCGTCGCCGTCCGCGCCGTCGCGCTCGCCTCCGCAGCAGCTTCCGCCCCGCTCGTAGCAGCAGCGGGCGTCGTCGTCGTGTTCTCGGTGGTCGTCGTCGCCGCGCTCATGGCCGCGGCAGCTCCGTCGGTCGCAACCTCGGCGCCCGTCGCGCCGTCGCCCGCGGCGCTCGCAATCGTCTCGCCCGTCGTCGCGGGCGTTCCGGCGCTGGTCGCCCCAGCGCCCGCCGCCGCATCGGCCGCGGCGCCGGTCGCCGTCGCCTGCGTCATCGTTGCGGCATCAGCCTCCGGGGCGCCCTGCCCTGGCCCGGCCGTCGTCGCATCGGCCGTCGCGGCGGGCCGGGCCGGCGCCTCGGGCTCCCGCGCGGCGATCACGGCGGGGGCGGCGTCGGGCGCCTCGGCCTGCGCCTCGCGCACGGTCAGGCGCATCGGCGCGCCGGCCTCCATCCCCAGCGCCTCTGCCGCCTCGGCCGAGACCAGGAACCCCGGCGCCCGCGACGACTCGGCCAGCGGCAGCAGCCGCACCCGGGCGCGGCGCCCGTCCTCGGTCTCCACCTCCACCAGCCGCGGCGCGCCCGCCGAGGCATGGGCCACCCAGGCCCCGCCGAAGGTCGGCCCGCCCGCCCAGACCCCGACCCCCGCCAGCACGCCCTGCGCCCCGGCCTCCGCGCCCGGCGCCCCGGCCTCCGCGGCCGGCGTGGACGCCTCTGCGGCCGACGCCGCCGTCACGGGAGATTCGGACGCCGCGGGCGCAGGCGCCCCGCCCCCGGCCTGCGCCGCGGCGGATCCGGCGGCGAGGCCGGCGAGGAGGGCCATCGCCACGCCGGCGCCGGCCGTCTTTGCGGCGGCGGCGGGGGCGAGGCTCGGCAGCTTCGACCGCATGGGGGGTCTCCGGGATCGCGGGCGCGCACCGCCCGGTCGCCTGCGAAGCTACAGGAGCGCCGCGCCCGAGGAAACAGCCCGCGGCGTCCCTCTCCCCGATCCGTGACGCCGCTCTCTGGACGCGCGCGCCGCGAACGACTACCGAGTCCCCACCGGAAGGGTGGCAGAGCGGTCGAATGCGGCGGTCTTGAAAACCGTTGGGCTCGCAAGGGTCCCGTGGGTTCGAATCCCACCCCTTCCGCCACATTCAGTCGCCGAGTGCGAACGGAGTCCAAGCCAGTCCCCGCCACGTACGCCGCTCCGGGCCTGCCGGAAGCGGATATTCGTTGGCGACGCGGCCGCTTCGCGCGTTTCCAGCCCGGCGCAGAAGCCGGCTTGCGCCTCTGCTGGCGGCTCGGCGCCGATGGGCTCGGGCAGATGGCGGTTGTTCAACCTGTCGCCTCCATTCGAGTGCCGCGAACTCCGCCCACGAACTCGGCGCCTCGCGGGCTTCGCCGGCATCTCCGCCTCGCCGGTGCGCGCAGCTTCATTCCCTGACGCGCCCCCCTCCGGCACAGGTCTAGCCGGATCACCCCAGCACGGTGATGCCCGGCTCGCGCTCCTTGAGGATGCCGCAGATCGCCTGGCAGAGCTTCAGGTACTCCTGCTCGCGCGCGGTGCCGCGGCGCCACAGGGCGCCGATGGTGCGGTGCGGGGGGCCGCCGCGGAACGGGCGGGCGACCACCGCGTCCTGCGGCGCCACCTCGGAGCGGATGTAGAGCGCCGGCATCACCGAGATGCCCATGTTCATCGCCACCATCTGGCGAAGCGTGTCCAGGCTGGTGCCCTCGTAGTCGTGCGACAGCTCGGCGCCGTAGTCCTCGCACAGCCGCCTCACCTGGCCGTAGAGCAGGTGCTGCGCGTCCAGCGCCAGCACCTTCTCATGCTTCAGGTTCACCGGGTCCACATAGCGCTCGGCCGCGAAGCGGTGCTCGGACGAGGCCACCACGAACAGCGGTTCGCGGAACAGCGACAGGCTCTCGAACTCCGGCCGGCGCACCGGCAGCGGGAAGAACAGCAGGTCCAGCGTCCCGTCCTCGAGGCTGCGCAGAAGCTGGGCCGGCATGCCCTCGCGGATGTAGAGCTTCAGGCGCGGATAGTCCTGATGCAGGGGCGGCACCACCAGCGGCAGGAAATAGGAGCCCGAGGACTGCACCACGCCCACCCGGATGGTGCTGGTCAGCAGCGCCTCGTCGGTGCGCGCGATCACCCGGATCTCCTCGACCTCGGCCAGCATCCGGCGGGCGCGCTCGGCGATCGCCTGGCCGGTGGGGGTGAGGGTGATCCGGGTGCGGGTCCGGTCCACCAGCACCGCGCCCAGCCGCGTCTCCAGATCGCGCAGCTGGGCGGAGAGGGTGGGCTGGGTCACGTGACAGTGCTCGGCCGCCCGCCCGAAGTGCAGGTGATCCTCGAGGGCGACGAGATAGGCGAGCTGGCGAAGCGTGGGCATGCCGGCGTGATAGAGAAACTCTATCGCGGCCGCCAGCAAAATCGATTGGATCAATCGCACCGCGCTTCCTAGCTCAAGCGGCATGGTCAGCCCGCGAGGAAACGTCATGCGTGAATTCCGCAACATCCTGATCGTGTGCGACGAAGGCAGCGCGCACGAGAACGCCTTCGAGCGGGTGCGCAGCCTCGCCCGCGACCCGGAGGTGTCGGTCACCCTCGTCGATGCGATCGACTGCGCGCCGGGGCAGCTGTCGCAGCTGCTGACCGGCCGCACCGGCGAGACCGGGGCCGAGGTCGAGGCCGGGGTGATCGCGGCGCATCGCGAGCGGCTGGAGATGCTGGCCGACGACCTGCGCGAGCATCAGGTCCAGGTCGAGTGCGAGGTGCTGATGGGCCGGCCCGTGGTGGAGATCCTGCGCAAGGTGGTCCGCGACCAGCACGACCTGGTGATCAAGGGCGCCCAGCGCAGCCGCGCCCGCCCGATGCTGAGCGATCCCGACATCGCGCTGTCGCGCCGGTGCAGCTGCCCGGTGTGGATCCTCAACGCGCCGGCGGAGTCCCGGGCCCGCCGGATCCTCGCCGCCGTGGACCCCGACCCCACCGAACCCGAGCGCCACGAGCTGAACTGGCAGATCCTGGAATTCGCCACCGCGCTCGCGAACGAGGACGGCGCCTGGCTCGACGTGCTCAACGCCTGGCGGCTGCCCGAGGAATCCGCCCTGCGCCACGGCCGCGCCAAGGTCCCCGAGGAGGTGGTCGAGCGGCTGGTGGAGACCGAGCGGCGGCGCTCCAACTGGCGCCTGCAGCGGCTGACCGCGGATTTCGCCGGCAGCTGCAGCCAGATGCGGGTGCTGCATGTCGGCGGGCACGCGCCCGACGTGATCCTCGACCATGTCGAGACCGACGGCATCGACACCATCGTTATGGGCTCGATCGGCCGCGCCGGCCTGCCGGGGCTGCTGCTGGGCAACATGTCCGAGAAGATCCTCAAGCGGGTGGACTGCTCGGTCCTGACGGTCAAGCCGCGGAACTTCCCGGTGCAGCTGCCCGGCGGCGGCGCAGAGCTGCGCGCGCCCTGAGCCCCATGTCCATGACCCTCACGCGAAACGGCTGGGCCGGGCTGGCGCCGGTCCTGCTCGCCGCCGCCCTCTTCGCAGCCTTCCTGCCCGCCCTCGGCCCCGTCTCGCGCGGCGAGGCGCTGGTCTGGGCCGCGCCCTGGGTCCCCGGGCTGGGGATCGAGCTCGCCTTCCGGCTGGATGGCCTTGGCCTGACCTTCGCGCTGCTGATCTGCGGGATCGGGGCGCTGGTGCTGCTCTATTCCGACAGCTACCTCGCCGGTCATCCACAGTATGCGCGGTTCGCGCTGTTCCTGACCGGCTTCATGCTCTCGATGCTCGGCCTGGTGCTGGCCGACGACCTGATCGTGCTGTTCGTGTTCTGGGAGCTGACGACCCTCACCTCCTACCTGCTGATCGGCTTCGGGCACGAGGCGGCGAAGAGCCGGCGCAACGCCCTGCAGGCGCTGTTCGTGACCGGCGCCGGGGGCCTCGCGATGCTCGCCGGCCTGAACCTGCTGGGGATGGCCGCGGGGACCACGCGGATCTCGGAGATCCTGGCCCAGGGCGACGCGATCCGGCAGAGCGCGCTCTACGTCCCCATCCTCGTGCTGGTGCTGGCGGGCGCGCTGACCAAGTCGGCGCAGGTCCCGTTCCACTTCTGGCTGCCCAACGCCATGGCCGCGCCGACGCCGGTCTCGGCCTATCTGCATTCGGCGACGATGGTGAAGGCGGGCGTCTACCTGATGGCGCGGCTGCATCCGGCGCTGTCGGGCACGCCGGGCTGGTTCTGGACGCTGACCCTGCTGGGCGCCGCCACGGCGGTGTTCGCGAGCCTCCAGTCCCTGCGCCAGACCGACCTGAAGCAGGCGCTCGCCTGGACCACGCTGATGGCGCTCGGCACGCTGACGCTGCTGCTGGGGCAGAGCTCCAGCTACGCGCTGACCGCCTTCGCGACCTTCCTGGTGGTGCATTCGCTCTACAAGGCCGCGCTGTTCCTGGTGGTGGGCAATCTCGACCACGAGGCCGGCACGCGCGAGATCGGCCGCCTGGGCGCGCTCGGCCGCGCGCTGCCGATGACGGCGCTGGCCGCGGCGCTGGCGGGGCTGTCGATGGCGGGCCTGCCGCCCTTCCTGGGCTTCATCGGCAAGGAGCTGAAATACGCGGGCGGCCTCGCCTCCGCCCTGCCGGTGCTGGCGACGGGGGCGCTTCTTCTGGCCAACGCGATGATGGTCGCGGTCGCCGCCGCCGTGGCGCTGGGGCCGTTCTGGCGCCGTCCCGCCGAGGGCCCGCTGGAGACCTCTCCCCACGAGGCTCCTCCCGCCATGTGGGCCGGCCCCGCGCTGCTGGGTCTGGGCGGCGTCGTCTTCGGCCTCGCGCCCTGGCTGCTGCAGGCGGGGCTGGTGGCGCCGGTGGTGCAGTCGCTGGGGCGGGAGCTGGAGGACACGGCCGAACTGACCCTCTGGCATGGCGTGAACCTGCCGCTGGGGCTCAGCCTCGCGACCCTCGCGCTGGGGATCGCGATCTATGTCGCGCTGCCCCGGGGCCGGGCGCGGCTGGGAGCGGCGATGGACCGGCTGCCCGGGCTGGACCGCGGCTGGGACGGGTTCCTCGACGGGCTCCGGCGCCTGGCCGAGATCCAGACCGACGCCATCCAGACCGGCCGCCTGCGCTTCTACCTCGCCGCCAGCTTCGCCACCGTGGCGGCGGCGCTGGGGGGCACGATGCTGGCCCGCGGGCTGCCGCCGCTGGCCTTCGACCTGGCCGGCGCCAACTGGGTGCTGGCGGTGATCGCGCTGCTGCTGATCGGGGGCGCGGCGCTGGCCGCGGTCTCGAGCTCCCGGCTCGCGGCGATCGCGGGGCTGGGCGTGTCGGGCATCGCGCTGTCGCTGGTGTTTCTGCTGTTCGGCGCGCTGGACGTCGCGATCACCCAGCTGCTGGTCGAGACGCTGGTCGTCGTGCTGGTGGCGCTGGCCCTGCTGCGGCTGCCCAAGCTCAAGCCGCTGGGCTTCCGGCCCGCCGCGGCCGCCCTCTCGGCCGCCATCGGCGGGCTGGTGACGGCGCTGCTGCTGGCGGTGCTGGAGACGCCCATGGACCTGCGCCTGTCCGACTGGTTCGGCGCGGCCAGCTGGCCCGAGGCCCACGGCCGCAACATCGTCAACGTCATCCTGGTCGACTTCCGCGCCATCGACACCTTCGGCGAGATCGCCGTCGTCGTGGTCGCCGCGATCTCGGCCTACGCGCTGCTGAAGGGCACGCGCGGCACGTCCGGAGGGACCTCATGAACTCCGTCATCCTGATGGCCGGCTCGCGGGTGCTCGCGGGGCTCTTGCTGATCTTCTCGGTCTACATGCTGCTGCGCGGGCACAACCTGCCGGGCGGCGGCTTCATCGGCGGGCTGATCGGGGCCACCGGCTTCATCCTGCACGCCATCGCCGCCGACGCCGCCTCGGCCCGCCGGGCGCTGCGGGCGCCGCCGCAGAGCATCGCGGTGGTCGGTCTGGGCATCGCGCTGGCGGCCGGGGCGCTGTCGGCCTTCGCGGGCGACGCCTTCCTGACCGGGCAGTGGCTCTACCTGGCGGGCCTGCCGCTCTCCTCCGTGCTGGTCTTCGACATCGGGGTCTACCTGGTGGTCTTCGGCGCGGTGCTGACGCTGGTCTTCGCGCTCGAGGAGGCGGTCTGATGGAAACCCTTCTGGCGCTCTGCGTCGGCCTGCTGGTCGCCTGCGCGGTCTACCTGATGCTGGCGGGGCGGCTGCTGCGCTACATCTTCGGGCTGGTGATCCTGTCGAACGCGGCCAACCTCGCGATCTTCCTCTCGGGCCGCCTGACCGTCGGCGCGCCCGCCCTGATCGCCGAGGGGGCGGAGGCCCCCGCCGCCGGCATCGCCAACGCGCTGCCCCAGGCGCTGGTGCTGACCGCCATCGTGATCGGCTTCGGCCTCTTCGCCTTCACCCTGGTGCTGGCCTTCCGGGCCTTCTCGCATCTCGGCACGCTGGACGGGGACGACATGCGCCTGGCCGAGCCGGAGCGCCCGGCGAAGGAGGCGGGCGCATGAGCTGGCTTCTCGTCCTTCCCGTCGCGCTGCCCTTCGCCACCGCCATCGCCGCCTTCCTGCTGCGCGAGCGGGCGGCGGGGCGCTGGGTCTCGATCCTGGGCTCGGCGGCGTTGCTGGTCGTCTCGGGCCTGCTGATGGCGCAGGTGCTGGAGCGCGACGTGATCGCCGGCCAGATGGGCGGCTGGGCGGCGCCCTACGGGATCACCCTCGTCGCCGACCGGCTCTCGGCCGTCATGGTGCTGATCACCGCCATCGTGGCGCTGGCGGTCTCGGTCTACGCGCTCGCCGACATCGAGGCGCGGCTGGAGCGGCTGGGCTACCACGCCCTCTTCCAGGTGCTGATCGCGGGGGTGAACGGGGCCTTCGTGACCGGCGACCTCTTCAACCTCTACGTCTGGTTCGAGGTGATGCTGATCGCCTCCTTCGGCCTGCTGGTGCTGGGCGGCTCGCGCGAGCAGATCGACGGCGGCGTCAAGTACGTGGCCCTGAACCTGATCGCCACGATCCTGTTCCTGACCGGGATCGGGCTGCTCTACGGCACGACCGGCACCCTGAACATGGCCGACCTGTCGCGCGCGGTCGAGGACGTGCACCCCGGCCTCTTGACCGCCAACGCGATGATGTTCCTGATCGCCTTCGGCATGAAGGCGGCGGTGTTCCCGCTGTTCTTCTGGCTGCCGGCGGCCTACCACACGCCCGCCTTCTCGGTCTCGGCGGTGTTCGCGGGGCTCCTGACCAAGGTCGGCGTCTACGCGCTGCTGCGCTGCTTCACGCTGATCTTCGACCATGACGTGGGCTACACGCACGAGATCCTGCTGTGGGTCGCAGGCCTGACCATGATCACCGGCGTGCTCGGCGCCGCCGCGCAGACCGACATCCGCCGGATCCTGTCGTTCCACATCGTCAGCCAGATCGGCTACATGGTGCTCGGCCTCGCGCTCTACACGCCGCTGGCGCTGGTGGGGGCGGTCTTCTACCTGGTCCACCACATCGTGGTGAAGGCGAACCTGTTCCTCGTCGCGGGCGCCGTGCAGCGGCTGGCCGGCGCCACGGAGCTCTCGCGCATCGGCGGCCTCTACCGCTCCGCGCCCCTGCTGGCGGCGCTGTTCCTGGTCCCGGCCTTCTCGCTGGCCGGCTTCCCGCCGCTCTCGGGCTTCTGGGCGAAGTTCGTGCTGGTGCGCGCGGCGCTCGAGGACGGGGGCTGGGCGATCGCGGGCGTGGCCCTGCTGGTCGGGCTGATGACCATCTACTCGATGACCAAGATCTGGGCCGCGGCCTTCTGGTCGCCCCACCCCGACGGGCGCGAGCCGGCGCTCTCGACCCTGCCGGCGGGCCAGCGCCGGGGATTCCTCATCCCCATCGCGGGCCTGGCCGCGCTGACCCTGGTCATCGGCCTCGCGCCCGCGCCCTTCGTGACCTTCGCCGAGGACGCCGCTGCGGGCCTGCTCGACCCCTCCGCCTACGTGGCCGCGGTGTTGGGCGAACCCCCCGTCGAGGTCTCGGCCCTGGAGGACGCCCGATGAAGGTCTTCGGCCTCAACATGCTGCTGGCGGTGACCTGGGTGGCCTTCTCGGGCTCGGTGTCGCTGAGCAACCTCGTGGTCGGCTTCGTGCTGGGCTACGGGGTGATCTGGGTGATCCAGCCGATGCTGGGCGAAAGCGCCTACGCCCGGCGCGGCTGGGCCTGGGTGAAGCTCGCGCTCTACTTCATCTGGGACCTGGTCACCTCCTCGGTGGACGTGGCGGTGGACGTGCTGACGCCGCGCCACCGCTCCCGCCCCGCGATCCTCGAGCTGCCGCTCGACGTGAAGACCGACGTGGGCATCCTGCTGGTGACCAACCTGATCTCGCTGACGCCGGGGACGCTGAGCCTCGAGGTCTCCCCGGACCGGCGGACCCTGCGCTTCCACGCCATGTTCGCCGACGAGCCCGAGAGGCTGAAGGCCGGCCTCAAGCGGGGGATCGAGCGGCTGGTGATCGACGCTGTGGAGAGGTGAGACGATGTTTCTGGAATTCTCGCTGATCGGCGCCTTCGCGCTGGTGGTCCTGGCGCTGGTGCTGGGCTTCGTGCGGCTGGTGCGCGGCCCCAGCCTGCCCGACCGGGTGGTGGCGCTGGACATGATGACCGTGGCGCTGGTCGCCTTCTGCGCGCTGGGGGCGATCTTCTTCGAGGTCAGCGCCTTTCTCGACGTGGCGGTGGTGCTGGCGCTGGTCGGCTTCCTCGCCACCGTGGCGCTGTCGCGCTACGCCGAGCGCAGCAACTCGATGAGGGACGAGCGATGACGGCGACGATCACGGGCCTTCTGGTGCTGGCGGGGGGCCTCTTCGCTCTGCTGGGCGGTCTGGGAATGCTGCGGCTGCCGGACGTGCTGATCCGCATGCATGCCTCGACCAAGATCGGGACCCTCGCCTCGGCGCTGACGCTGCTGGGGGCGGCGGCGCATTTCGGGACGGCCGAGGTCTGGATCCGCGCCGTGGCGATCATCCTGTTCCTGTTCCTGACCGCCCCCATCGCCGCGCACATGGTCGGCCGCGCCGCCTACCTGACCCGCGTGCCCCTATGGAACACCCGCGACGAGACCGCCGCCCCCCGGCCCGACGCGCCCCCGACGGAGGCGCCGGCCGGCTCTCGCCCGGCCGCGACCCGGACCGGCCCGGTCCCGGCGGGCGAGTAGGCCCGGGATGCCGAGCCTGCGCCGGCGTCTCGACCTCGCCCCCCCCTGAAGCCGCGTCCCCGCTCGGCCGCCGTCGCGGCGATGGGCCTGTTGATCATCTCGACGCGGTCGGGCGAGCCTTCGGCCTCGGTCAGGACTTCCAGAATCACGCGCCAGACGCCGGCAAAGGTCCAGCGTCCGGAATTGGCGAGGGACAGGGGCCGAAGCCGTTCGGCAGGTCCCGCCAGGGCGAGCCGAGCGAAGCCCTGCCCCCCCTCCGCGCAGGCTTCCACGAAACGCAGACGCCTGGCGGGAGGGCCCGCCAGGCGTAGAGGTCGGGGGTCGGCCGCGGGGGCGGCCGGCGGCTCAGTCGGTCGGCTGTTCGTCGGTCATGGCGGCGTAGACCATGCTCTTCAGCCAGGGGCGCATCTCCGAGCCCTTGGGGCGGGACTGGATCATGAAGACGACCTGTAGGTCGTTCATCGGGTCGTTCCACCAGGCCGTGCCCGCGGCGCCGCCCCAGCGGTACTCGCCCTTGCGGCCCATGTCCGAGGACACCCCGTCCGTGGTCCGCACCGCCACGCCCAGGCCGAAGCTGTAGCCCGCGCCGGGCAGGTAGTACTTGCCCGGCTGGATCCGCTCGCCCAGGTGGTCGGCGGTCATCCAGGCCACCGTCTGCGGCGACAGCAGCCGCGCGCCGTCCAGCTCGCCCCCGTTCAGCAGCATCTGCGCGAAGCGGGAGTAGTCGTCGAGCGTCGAGTGCAGCCCCCCGCCGCCGCTCTCGAAGGCGACCTTCACCCGGGGGTCGGCCATGTCGTAGGGACCGATCTTGGCGTACTGGGGATAGGGCTCGGCGATGCGCTCGTGCAGGGCCGGGTCGTCGACCGCGAACATGGTGTCCTCCATGCCCAGCGGCGTGAAGATCATCTCGTCGAAGACCTCGCCCAGCGGCTTGCCCGCCACCACCTCGACCACCGCGCCCAGCACGTCGGTCGAGCGGGAGTACTCCCATTTCTCGCCCGGATGATGCTCCAGCGGCAGCGCCGCCAGGTCGCGGGCGTTCTCGAGGTTGGTCCGCGCGCTGTCGCCGGCGCGCGCGTCCAGATAGGCCTTGCGCGCCGGACCCTGGCCGAAGAAGCCGTAGGTCAGCCCGGAGGTGTGGCGCAGCAGGTCCTGCACCGTCATCTCCCGCTTCGCCGGCTCGGTGATCGGGGCGCCGTCGTCGCCGGTCCCGGTCGCGACCGTCATCTCCTTGTATTCGGGCAGGTACTTCGAGACCTTGTCGCCGATGTCGAGTTTGCCCTGCTCGACCAGCATCAGGGCCGCGACCGAGGTGATCGGCTTGGTCATCGAATAGATGCGGAAGATCGCGTCGCGGGTCATCTCCGGTCCGTCGGGACGGATCGCGCCCAGCACGGCGGTGTGCACGATCTGGCCGTCGCGCGCGATCAGGATCGAGGCGCCGGGCATGTCGCCCGCATCGATGTGCTCCTGCAGCTTCGCGTCGATCGCCGCCAGCCGCTCGGGCGAGAAGCCCAGGCTGGCGGGATCGCCCTGGGGCAGCGGATCGGCGAGGGCCGGCAGCGCCAGGCACAGCGCCGCCCCGAAGGCGGCGGGCAAGGCGGTCGCCGCCCGTCGGGCGAAGGGATGAGAAGTCGCCGCCTGTCTGGCGGCGGGGAAGAAGGGCTTCATGGGGCGTCCTCCCTGGACGGTCTGAGATCGCCCGGCCGGTGTTCCGGTCCGGTCGCGCCGCGGGCGGTCGCGGCGCACAGGCAGGCTAGGCCGAACCGTTGCGCCGCGCCAAGCGATCTCCGCCGACCGCCGGCAGGTCCTGCCCCCGCCCGCCCGCAAGCCCGCGCCCCGGCAACGCATCGTCCCCGCCCGCCCTGCCGCCGGCAGGCGCATCCCGTCTGGCCTCGCGCTTCCGCCTGCGGTAGGACCGCCGCGACACGCACAGGAAGGCCCCAGGCGAGACTCATGGCTGGCAGCGACGATTACTCCGACGCCCTCTCCTCGGTCGACGAGATCATCGAGGACGCGCGCAACGGGCGCATGTTCATCCTCGTCGACCACGAGGACCGCGAGAACGAGGGCGACCTCGTGATCCCCGCGCAGATGGCGACCCCCGACGCGATCAACTTCATGGCCACCCACGGGCGCGGCCTGATCTGTCTGTCGCTCACCGCCCAGCGGATCGAGGAGCTCGGCCTGCCGCTGATGTCCTCGAACAACCAGTCCCGGCACGAGACCGCCTTCACCACCTCGATCGAGGCGCGCGAGGGCGTGACGACGGGCATCTCCGCCCACGACCGCGCCCGCACCATCTCGGTCGCGATCGACGGCCGCTCCGGCCCCGCCGACATCGCCACCCCGGGCCACGTGTTCCCGCTGCGCGCCCGCGACGGCGGCGTGCTGGTGCGCGCGGGCCATACCGAGGCCGCGGTCGACATCGCCCGGCTCGCGGGCCTCAACCCCTCCGGCGTGATCTGCGAGATCATGAAGGAGGACGGGACCATGGCGCGCCTGCCCGACCTGGTCTCCTTCGCCCAGAAGCACGGGCTGAAGATCGGCGCGATCTCCGACCTGATCGCCTACCGCCGCCGGCACGACAACCTGGTGCGCGAGGCCTCGGCCCGCCCGATCCATTCGCCCTTCGGCGGCGACTGGCTGATGCGCGTCTTCACCGACGCCACCTCCCAGTCCGAGCACATGGTGCTCTCCAAGGGCGACCTCTCGGCCGAGGGCCCGGTGCTGGTGCGCATGCACGTGCTCAACCCCATCGACGACATCGTCGGCGCCTCGCCCGAGCGTCACGGCCTGGTGCAGGCCGCGATGCACGCCATCGCCGAGGAAGGCCGCGGGGTCATCGTGCTGCTGCGCGACCACTCGCCGGGGCGGCTGACGGGGATGATCTCCGACGCGGCCAAGGGCCTCTCGACCCAGACGCTGCGCCACTACGGCATCGGCGCCCAGATCCTCGCGGCGCTGGGCATCCACGAGATGGAGCTGCTGACCTCCACCTCCGCGCCGCGTCCGGTGGGGCTCGAGGGCTACGGCCTCTCCATCGTCGGCGCCCGCCCCCTCAAGAAGCCGGAGGCCTGAGCCATGGCCAGCACCGAACACGACGGCGCCCTGCCGCTGCCGACCTTCGAGGGGTTCTCGCCCAATATCCTGCTGGTGGTGGCGCCCTTCTACCGCAAGATCGCCGACGACCTGATCGCCGGCGCCGCCGCCACCCTGAAGGCCGCCGGCGCCACCCATGACGTGATCGAGGTCCCCGGGGCGCTGGAGATCCCGCCTGCGATCCGCATGGCCCACCGCCGCGGCGGCTACGAGGGCTACGTGGCGCTCGGCTGCATCATCCGCGGCGAGACCTACCATTTCGAGCTGGTGTGCAACGAGAGCGGCCGCGGCCTGACCCTGCTGGGGCTCGAGGGGCTCGCCATCGGCAACGGCATCCTCACGCCCGAGGACATGGCCCAGGCCGTGGTCCGCGCCGACCCTAACGAGATGGACAAGGGCGGCGGGGCCGCCGCCGCGGCTCTCCACCTGGTGGCGCTGGCGCGCCGTTTCGCGGGATGAACGCGATGACCGACACGCCCGACGCCCCCGAGCCCGCCCCGCGCCCCGAGCCCTCCCGCCAGGAGAAGCAGCTGATGCGCTCGGCCGCGCGTCTCGCCGCGGTCCAGGCCCTCTTCCAGATGGAGAAGAGCGGCGAGGACTGGCGCGAGGTGCGGCGCGAGTTCGTCAACCACCGCTTCGGCCAGTCGATCGAGGGCGAGGAGTACCGCGAGGCGGACCCCTACCTCTTCGACTCGATCCTCGAGGGCACGGTGAACCGCCAGGCCCAGATCGACCAGGCCACCAACCGCGCGCTCGACGACGCCTGGCCGATCCACCGCATCGACCCGACGCTGCGCGCGATCTTCCGCGCCGCGGGGGCGGAGCTGTTCAACTCCACCGTCACCCCCCCCAAGGTGGTGATCACCGAGTTCGTGGACGTCGCCCGCGCCTTCTTCCCCGAGGGCAAGGAGGGCGGCTTCGTCAACGCCGTCCTCGACAAGGTCGCCCGCGAGGCTCGCCCCGACGCCTTCCGCTGAGGCTACCCACCGGGCCGCCGCAGGGATGCAGAACGGGCCGCCCCCTCGCCAGGGGCGGCCCGTCCCCGTTTCCGGCTTCCGGAGCGCCTCGGCTCCGGCCGCGCTCAGGCCGGCTCGCCGGTCGGCCCCGGCGCGGGGACCGGCGTGGGGAACAGCCCCCGCCAGATCAGCGCCCCCAGCGCGCCGCCCGCCAGCGGCGCCACCCAGAACAGCCACAGCTGCGCCAGCGCCGGCCCGTCGGCGAACAGCGCCACCCCGGTGGAGCGCGCCGGATTGACCGAGGTGTTGGTCACCGGGATCGAGACCAGGTGGATCAGCGTCAGCGCCAGCCCGATGGCGATCGCCGCGAAGCCCGCCGGCGCCGTCGCCGAGGTCGCGCCCAGGATCACGATCACGAAGCCCGCCGTCAGCACCACCTCCGTCACCAGCGCCGCCGTCAGCCCGTAGCCGCCCGGCGAGGCCTCGCCATAGCCGTTGGAGGCGAAGCCGCCCACGCCCGCGAACTCCGCCTGCCCCGAGACGACGACATAAAGCACCGCCGCCGCCGCGACCGCGCCCGCCACCTGCGCCGCCCAGTAGGGCCCGACCAGCCGGGTCTCGAACCGCCCCGCCGCCGCCAGGCCCAGCGTCACCGCCGGGTTGAAATGCCCCCCCGAGATGCCGCCGACCGCATAAGCCATGCTCAGCACCGTCAGCCCGAAGGCCAGCGAGACCCCCAGCAGTCCGATCCCGATCTCCGGCACGCCCGCCGAGATCACCGCGCTGCCGCAGCCTCCCAGCACCAGCCAGAACGTGCCGATGAACTCGGCGCCCAGTTTCGCGCGCATCTGAAAGCCCCCTTCAGAACCGGCGGCCCGACGCCGCCGGTCCGGAGCCTACGCCTCCGATTGCCGCCACGTCATGAACAAAGTTTCCATACCGCCCCTCGCCCCTCTCCCAAGCGCGCGCGCCCGTCGACGCCGCCCGCAAACCCTGTAGTCTTTCCCTCACGGACGGTCCGCGACGGGGAGGATGCGAGATGGGCGACCGGAAAGGCGGCAAGGACAGGTCCGGCGACAGGACCGGGGGCGGCGCCGGCAAGGCCGGGCGCGAGCGCGCCTACCGCCACGCGCTCGGCCGGCTGCAGGTCGAGATCGCCCACCTGCAGGCCTGGGTGAAGGCCTCCGGCGCGCGGGTCGTGGTGGTCTTCGAAGGCCGCGACGCCGCCGGCAAGGGCGGCGTGATCAAACGCCTGACCGAGAAGGTCAGCCCCCGCGTCTTCCGCGTCGTGGCGCTGCCCGCGCCCTCCGACCGGGAGAAGACGCAGATGTACATGCAACGCTACGTCCAGCACCTGCCCGCGGCCGGCGAGGTCGTGATCTTCGACCGCTCCTGGTACAACCGCGCCGGCGTCGAGCGGGTCATGGGCTTCTGCACCGAGGCGGAGGCGCGCGAGTTCCTCGCCGTGGTCCCCCATCTCGAGGAACTGATGACCCGGTCGGGGATCGTGCTCCTGAAATATTTCCTCACCGTCTCGCAGGAGGAGCAGGAGCGCCGCTTCCGCCAGCGGATCGAGGATCCGGTCCGCCAGTGGAAGCTCTCGCCGATGGATCTCGAGAGCTATCGGCGCTGGTGGGACTACACGGCCGCCTACGACGAGATGATCCGTCTGACCGACACGCCGCACGCGCCCTGGTGGCTGGTGGACTCCAGCGACAAGAAGGCGGCGCGGATCAACTGCCTCACCCACCTCCTCGCCTCGATCCCCTACGAGCGGGTGCCCTACCAGACGCCGAAGCTCGGAAAGCGGAAGAAGCGCCCCGCCGGCGTCGCGCCCGATCCAACCCCGGGAACCCCCGTGCCCTCAGTGTTCTGACCCCCGCCGCCCGCCCCGCCGGAGGAGCGCCGCGCGCCGGGCCCGATCAACTCAATCGATCTGATTTAAAACCCGCCCTCCGGGCACGAAAAAGGGGCCGCCGGGGCGGCCCCTCCTGCCTCTCGCGATCGCGATGCGCTCAGAGCGCCTCGTCGGTGATCGCGTGGGTCCAGGCGCCCTCGGGCTCCTTGGTGATCACCGGGTCGGAGCCGCCGGCGAGCAGGCTCTCGACCGTGCGCTGGTAGTCCTCGGGGTCCAGCGCGCCGTTGGAGCCGGCGGTCAGCTTGGCGATCTCGCCCATCATCCGCTTCTGGTGTTTCTCGGTCTGGGCGCCGGTGGCGTCGTTCTCGAGCACGATCTCCGCGGCCTCGTCCGGGTTCTCCTCGGCGTATTTCCACCCCTTCATCGAGGCGCGGACGAACTTCACCATCTTCTCCTTGAACTCCGGATCTTCCAGATTGTCTTCAAGGACATAGAGGCCGTCCTCCAGCGTCGCGACGCCCTGGTCCTCGTACTTGAAGGTGACCAGCTGGTCCTCGGAGATGCCGGCGTCGATCACCTGCCAGTACTCGTTGTAGGTCATCGTCGAGATGCAGGCCGCCTGCTTCTGCAGCAGCGGGTCGACGTTGAAGCCCTGCTTGAGCACCGTCACCCCGTCCTCGCCGCCCTCGGTCGGGACGCCCAGGTGGGCCATCCAGCTCAGGAACGGATACTCGTTGCCGAAGAACCAGACGCCGAGCGTCGAGCCGGGGAAGTCCTCCGGGCTGGTCACGCCGGATTCCTTGAGGCAGGTCAGCATCATGCCGGATTTCTTGAACGGCTGGGCGATGTTGACCACCGGCACGCCGCGCTCCCGCGCGGCCAGCGCCGAGGGCATCCAGTCGACCATCACGTCAGCGCCGCCGCCCGCCAGCACCTGCACCGGCGCAATGTCGGGACCGCCGGGAAGGATCTCGACCTCGAGCCCCTCCTCCTCGTAAAAGCCTTTGTCCTGAGCCACATAGTAGCCCGCGAACTGGGCCTGCGTGACCCATTTGAGCTGAAGCGTCACGTCCTGCGCCTGGGCGGCGCCGGCGGCCGCGAGGCCGCCGAGGGCCGCCACGGCGGCGGCGATGAGGGAACGGTGGGTCATCTGGCTCTCCTGCTGGCGACCGGGATTCCACGCCCCGGTTTTGTCCATCTGATAAAAGGCGTAGCGCGGCCCGCGCGAAGCCGTCAACGCTGAACCGCCCGTGAAATCGCCATGCGCCCGCGACTGCCCGCCGGGCGGGCGCCGGGCGCTCAGTCGGCGTCGAGTTCTGTATGCAGTTTCAGCACCTTGTCCCCGTCGTCCTGGACGATGAGATAGGCCGGCGCCTCTTCGGTCCCGTTGCGCACGATCTTCGAGCCCTTGAGCGTCCGCTCGACCCGATCGGTGTGCACCTCGGCCACCTCGCCCGTCGCCTCGCCCTCGCCCCAGGACCACCTCACGCGGTCGCCCTTCCGGAAAGCTGTGGTCATCGCATCGCTCCTATCGTCTCTGGCTCGGGTGCCAGAAGGTGATGGAGCGTTCGAGCAGCGAGACAAGGCCGTAGAAGGCGGAACCGGCCACGGCGGCCACCGCGATCTCGGCCCAGACCATGTCCACGTTCATCCGCCCGACCTCGGTCGAGATGCGGAATCCCATGCCCACCACGGGGGTTCCGAAGAACTCCGCCACGATGGCGCCGATCAGGGCGAGGGTGGAGGCGATCTTCAAGCCGTTGAAGATGAAGGGCGCGGCCATCGGCAGGCGCAGGCGCCAGAGCTCCTGGCGCGGCGTCGCTGCCCAGGTGCGCATCAGGTCCCGCTGCATCCGGTCGGCGGCCTTCAGCCCCTCGACCGTGTTCACCAGCATCGGGAAGAACACCATCACCACCACCACCGCGGCCTTGGAGGGCCAGTCGAAGCCGAACCACATCACCATGATCGGCGCGACCCCCACGATCGGCAGCGCCGCCACGAAGTTGCCCACCGGCAGGAGCCCCCGCTGCAGGAAGTCCGAGCGCGCGATGGCGAGCGCCGTGAGGAAGGCCGCGCCGCAGCCCAGCGCGTAACCGATCAGCACCGACTTCAGGAAGGTCTGCCGGAAGTCCGCCCACAGGATCTCGGGCGAGGAGATCAGGCGCGCGAAGATCATCGAGGGCGGCGGCAGCAGCACCGGCGGGATGTCGGCGCCCCGCACCACCGCCTCCCACAGCAGGAGGAGCGTGGCGCCGAAGACGAGCGGCGCGGCCAGCGCCGCCGCCCTGCCCCAGCTGCGGTCCCGGTCCGCGAGCCGCGCGAGCGAAGAGACCAGCGCCGCCGCCGCCCCCCAGCCCGCCAGGACGCAGAGCCAGTAGAGGGCGCCGCCCCCCAGCCCCAGCAGCAGCCGCCCCGCGACGACCGCGGCCACGGCCAGCGCCAGCAGTCCCGCCGTGCGGGCCCGGATCGCGCCGACGGCGGGCGCCGTGACGCTCATCGTCCGAACCCCATGCGCGCCAGCGTGACCCGGCCCGCGAGGTCGATCGCCGCCACCAGCGCCGCCGCCAGCGCCGCGGCCGCGAACAGCGCCGCCCAGATCTGGATGGTCTGCCCGTAGTAGCTGCCCGCCAGCAGCCGAGCGCCCAGGCCCGCCACCGCGCCGGTGGGCATCTCGCCCACGATGGCGCCCACCAAGCTCGCCGCCGCCGCGATCTTCAGCGAGGCGAAGAGATAGGGGGTCGCGGCCGGCCAGCGCAGCTTGCGGAAGGTCTGGCTCCCGCTCGCCGACCAGGTGCGCATCAGGTCGAGCTGGATGCGGTCGGGCGAGCGCAGGCCCTTCACCATCCCCACCACCACCGGGAAGAAGGAAAGATAGGTCGAGATCAGCGCCTTGGGGATCAGCCCCTTCAGCCCGACCGCGTTCAGCACCACGATGATCATCGGCGCCAGCGCCAGGATCGGGATGGTCTGGCTGGCGATCACCCAGGGCATGATCGAGAGGTCCATCGCCCGGGAATGCACGATCCCCACCGCCAGCAGCATCCCCAGCGCGGTCCCGAAGACGAAGCCCAGCAGCGTCGCCGAGAGGGTGATCCAGCCATGATAGACCAGGCTGCGCTTGGAGGTGATCTTCTGCTCGGCGGTGGTCTTCCAGATCTCGGCCACGACCTGGTGGGGGGCCGGCAGCACCGGCCGCTCCTGCGCCATCGTGCCCGCCGCGCGGTCGAGGAAGGCGACCTCGGTCCCCGCGCGCGCCGCCTGGTCGCGCTCCCACGGCATGTTGAGGGCGACGGCGGCGAGATACCAGACCGCCACGATGGCCGCGACGACCGTCGCGACCGGCAGGACGCTGCGCGGGAGGGTCATGGCGCCCCCCGCAGGGCGCATCTCAATGCGCCATGGCGGGACGGCGCCGGGCCGGCCTCGGCGATCCGGGCGCGCGCCTCAGTCATAGGAATGCCCCGCGCGCAGGCCCTCGCGGACCCGGTGGGCGACGGCGAGGAACTCGGGGCTCTCGCGGATGTCGAGGGGACGGTCGAGCGGCAGGGGGCTCTCGATCACGTCGACGATGCGGCCGGGGCGCGGGCTCATCACCACGATGCGGGTGGAGAGATAGACCGCCTCGGGGATCGAGTGGGTGACGAAGCCGATGGTCTTGCCGGTGGCGCGCCACAGCTTCAGGAGCTGCTCGTTGAGGTGGTCGCGCACGATCTCGTCGAGCGCGCCGAAGGGCTCGTCCATCAGCAGCAGGTCCGCGTCGAAGGCAAGCGCCCGGGCGATGGAGGCGCGCTGCTGCATGCCGCCCGAGAGCTGCCAGGGGTATTTGCGGCCGAACCCGTCGAGGTCGACGAGCTTGAGCACCCGATCGATCCGCGTCTCCTGCTCCGCCTTGGAAAACCCCATGATCTCGAGCGGCAGGCGGATGTTCCCGGCGATGGTGCGCCAGGGATAAAGCGCCGCCGCCTGGAAGACGTAGCCGTAGGCCCGGGCGCGCCGGGCCTCCTCGGGGCTCATGCCGTTGACGGTGATCGAGCCGGAGGTCGGCCGCTCCAGGTCCGCGATCACCCGCAGGAAGGTGGTCTTGCCGCAGCCCGAGGGCCCGATGAAGGAGACGAAGTCCCCCTGCCGGATCTCCAGGTCCACGTCCGAGAGCGCATGCACCGGCCCGTCGTTGGTGGTGAAGGTCAGGCAGAGGTCGCGCGCCTCGATCACCGATCGAGGCGCCTGGGCTGGGGTCGCGTCGGCGGCCTGGCTCATCGAGGCTCAGACCCCCGAGGGGATGTTGAGCGGATCGCGCTCGATGGCCCGCGGCGCGGTCAGCGCCTTCCAGGTCGAGAGCGCCTTGTTCGGCGCCGGGAAGGCGGGACGCGGGATGAACTTGCCGCGGCCCGGCTGGGGCTGGGAGTTCTGCCCGGCCGCCCAGACCACGTCGCCGCGGGAGAGCGTGTAGCGCGGCAGGCCCGTCACCTCGAACCCCTCGAAGACGTTGTAGTCGATGATGGATTTCTGCGTGGCGGCCGAGATGGTCTTGGTGGCCTTGGGATCCCACACCACGATGTCCGCATCCGCCCCGGGCAGGATCGCGCCCTTGCGCGGATAGATGTTGAGGATTTTTGCAATGTTGGTCGAGGTCACCGCCACGAATTCCTCGGGCGTCAGCCGGCCGGTCTCGACGCCATGGGTCCACAGCACGGAAAGCCGGTCCTCGATGCCCCCCGTCCCGTTGGGGATCTTGGTGAAGTCGCCGATTCCAAAACGCTTCTGCTCGGTCGAGAAGGCGCAATGGTCGGTCGCCACCACCTGCAGCGAGCCGGCCGAGAGGCCGTTCCACAGGCCGTTCTGATGCTCCTTGTTGCGGAAGGGCGGCGACATCACGCGGCGGGCGGCGTAGTCCCAGTCCTTGTCGAAGTATTCGGATTCGTCGAGCGTCAGGTGCTGGACCAGCGGCTCGCCATAGACGCGCATGCCCTTCTGGCGGGCCCGGCGGATCGCCTCGTGGGCCTGCTCGCAGCTCACGTGGACGATGTAGAGCGGCACGCCCGCCGCATCGGCGATCATGATCGCGCGGTTGGCGGCCTCGCCCTCCACCTCGGGGGGGCGGGAGTAGGCGTGGCCCTCGGGCCCGGTCACCCCGTCGGCGAGGTACTTCGACTGCAGCTCGGCGACGATGTCGCCGTTCTCGGCATGGACCAGCGGCATGGCGCCCAGCTCGGCGCAGCGCTTGAACGAGGCGAACATCTCGTCGTCCTGCACCATCAGCGCGCCCTTGTAGGCCATGAAGTGCTTGAACGTGTTGATGCCGCGGTCGACGGCCCACTTCATCTCCTCGAAGATCGTCTCGTTCCAGCCGGTGATGGCCATGTGATAGGAGATGTCGACCGAGATCTGGTCCTTCGACTTGCGGTCCCATTCCTCGATCGCGGTCTTGATCGAGCCGTCCTCCCCCGGCAGGCAGAAGTCCACCAGCATCGTGGTGCCCCCGGCCGCGGCGGCGAAGGTGCCGCTCTCGAAGGTCTCGGCCGCGGTGGTGCCCATGAAGGGCATTTCCAGGTGGGTGTGCGGGTCGATGCCGCCGGGCATGACATAGGCGCCCTCGGCGTCGATGGTCTCGTCGCCCTTGAGGTTCTCGCCGATCTCGAGGATCGTTTCGCCGTCGATCAGGACGTCGGCCTCATACGTGCGGTCGGCGGTGACGATCGTGCCGCCCTTGATGACTTTGGTCATTGCAGTTTCTCCCTGTCCGCGTCGCCGCTGCGGCGGGCGCCGAAGAGACGCCGGAAAATGTAGAGGATGAGGGCGATGAGCACGACGCCCGCCGCCACGCCTGCCGCGCGCGAGACGGCAAGCATGGTCGAGATCTCCCCCGTCCAGAGGTCGAAGCCGATCCGGCCGAACAAGTAGAGCGCCAGGCAGACGAACCCGATCCGCCGGAAGCGGCGGTAGCTGTCGAGGTCCGGGCTGAACCAGCGGCGGCTCACCCCACGATCTCCGCCGTCTCCAGCACCGCGCGCAGCAGCACGTTCGTGCCCTTCGCCGCCCACTCCTGGGAGATCTCCTCGTCCTCGTTGTGGCTCAGGCCGTCCACGCAGGGGCAGAAGATCATCGAGGTGGGGGCCACCCGGTTGATCCAGCAGGCGTCGTGGCCGGCGCCGGAGATGATGTCCATGTGGGAGTAGCCCAGCGATTCCGCGGCGTTGCGCACCGCGGTCACGCAGCCCTCGTCGAAGGTCACCACGTCGAAATGGCCGGTGGGCTCGATCTCGATCCCGAGGCCCAGGTCCTCGGCGATCTTCGGGGCCTCGGCCTCGAGGCGGGCGCGCATGGCGTCCAGCACCTCCTGGTCGGGGGAGCGGAAGTCGACCGTGAACACCGTCTTGCCGGGGATCACGTTGCGCGAGTTGGGGTAGACCTCGACATGGCCGATGGCGCCGACGGCGCTCGGCTGGTGCGACATGGCGATCTCGTGGACCAGTTCGGTGATCCGGGCCATGCCGAGGCCGGCGTTGACGCGCATCGGCATGGGGGTCGAGCCGGTGTGCGCGTCCTTGCCGGTCAGCGTCACCTGCAGCCACCACAGGCCCTGGCCGTGGGTGACGACGCCGATATCCTTGCCCTCGGCCTCGAGGATCGGGCCCTGTTCGATGTGCAGCTCGAACATCGCCTTCATCGGGCGGTTGCCGACCGGCTCCTCGCCCTTCCATCCGATGCGCTCCAGCTCCTCGCCGAATGTCTTGCCCTCGGCGTCGGTGCGCGCATAGGCGAAGTCGAGGTCGTGCACGCCGGCGAAGACGCCCGAGGCGAGCATCGCGGGGGCGAAGCGGGTGCCCTCCTCGTTGGTCCAGTTGGTCACCACGATCGGGTGTTTCGTCTTCACGTTCAGGTCGTTGAGGGTGCGGACCACCTCCAGCCCGCCCAGCACCCCCAGCACGCCGTCGTAGCGCCCGCCGGTCGGCTGGGTGTCGAGGTGGGAGCCCATGTAGACCGGCGGCAGGGAGGGGTCCTCGCCCTCGCGCCGGGCGAACATGTTGCCCAAGCGATCCACCCCCATGGTCAGGCCCGCGGCGTCGCACCAGGACTGGAACAGCGCGCGCCCCTCGGCATCCGCATCGGTCAGCGTCTGGCGGTTGGAGCCGCCGCGCACCCCCGGCCCGATCTTGGCGAGCTCGTGGATCGAGTCCCACAGCCGGTCGGAGTTGATCTGGAGGTTCGAGCCAAGGTCAGCCATGGGATAAGCCTGTCGTTCCCGCGTCTTGCGCGGCGGAGTTGGGATGTCGGGCGAAGGGGCGGGCGCAGCCGTCCGCAGGCGCGGCGCAGAGGAGCCCGGGACGGGCGCGCGTGGCGTTTGGCGTCGCGCTGGCGGGCATCGCGGGGGTCCTCCGGCCTCCGCCGGGCCGCCCCCGGACCGGCGAAAGCTCTTGCGGCGAGTTAACCGTCTGGTCAAAGTTCACGCTAGCAGGACGGCCCCGACCGTCAACAGGAAAACCCCGGAGGCGAGCCGCCCATGACGGCGACAGCAGCGCGCACCCCCGCCTCTTGTGCAGGCGCCTTCGGCCTGGGCGCCTGCGGCGTCGGCGCCGGGAGGGCGGACCGGTGACCGTGGCCGAGCCCCCCCGCGCCGCGCGCACCAAGCGGCGCACCCGCATCCAGCAGGAGAACGAGGAGAAGATCCTCGACAGCGCGCTGGAGGTCTTCTCCCAGCACGGGTTCAAGGGCGCGACGCTGGACGCGATCGCCGAGGGGGCGGGCATGTCGAAGCCCAACCTGCTCTACTATTTCCGCCGCAAGGAGGACATCCATGCGGCCCTGATGGAGGAGCTGCTCGACGCCTGGCTGGAGCCGCTGGAGGCGCTCTCGGCCGAGGGCGACGCGATGCGCGAGATCCGGGCCTATCTGCGCCGCAAGCTGGACATGGCGCGCGAGCGCCCGCGCGAGAGCCGGCTCTTCGCCTCGGAGGTGATGTCGGGGGCGCCGCGGATCGAGGAATACCTGCACGGCCGCCTGAAGGCGCTGGTGGCGGAGAAGGTGGAGGTGATCCGGGCCTGGATCGCGGCGGGCAAGATCCGGCGGGTGGACCCCTACCACCTGATCTTCGCGATCTGGTCGACGACCCAGCACTACGCCGACTTCGACGTGCAGGTGCGGATCGTGATGGGCGTCGAGGGCGACGGCCATATCGACGACGCCGCGCGGTTCCTCGAAGACCTGTTCCTCAAGGGCCTCGCGCCCGAGGGATGAGGCGAACGCCGCGGCCGCCGCGAGGGCCCCCGGGGCGCCCTCGCGTAGGGCGCATTTCAATGCGCCGCGCTCCGCCGAGCCTGCCTGCGGGCCCGATTACGGCCGGGTCGTGCCGTCGCCCTCGACCAGATACTTGAACGAGGTCAGCTGCTTCGCCCCCACCGGGCCGCGGGCGTGCATCTTGCCGGTGGCGATGCCGATCTCGGCGCCGAAGCCGAACTCGCCGCCGTCGGCGAACTGGGTGGAGGCGTTGCGCAGGAGGATGGCGCTGTCGAGCCGGGCGAAGAAGCGCTCGGCCACCGCGTCGTCCTCGGTCAGCACGGCCTCGGTGTGCTGGGAGCCGTAGGCCTGGATATGGGCGATGGCGGCGTCGACGTCGTCCACCACCTTCGCGGCGAGGATCATGTCGAGGAACTCGCAGCCCCAGTCGGCCTCGGTCGCGGGGACCACGCGGGGGTCGAGCGCCTGCACGGCGGCGTCGCCGCGGACCTCGACGCCCGCATCCAGCAGCATGGCGACGGTCTGGGCGCCCTGCCCCGCGGCGTAGTCGCGGTGCATCAGCAGGCACTCGGCCGCCCCGCAGATGCCGGTGCGGCGGGTCTTGGCGTTCAGGATCACCTTCCGCGCCTTCTCGGGGTCGGCGGCGGCGTCGGCGTAGACGTGGCAGATGCCCTCGAGATGGGCGAAGACCGGCACGCGGGCCTCGGCCTGCACCCGGCCGACGAGGCCCTTGCCGCCGCGCGGGATGATCACGTCGATCGCGCCCTGCAGGGTCAGCATCTCGCCCACCGCGGCGCGGTCGCGGGTGGGGACGCGCTGAATGGCGTCGGCGGGCAGGCCGGCGGCGCGCAGCCCCTCCTGCAGGCAGGCGTGGATGGCGCCGGCGGAGTGGAAGGACTCGGAGCCGCCGCGCAGGATCGCGGCGTTGCCGGACTTCAGGCACAGGCCGCCGGCGTCGGCGGTGACGTTCGGGCGGCTCTCGTAGATCACGCCGATCACGCCGAGCGGGGTCGCGACCTTGCGGAAATGGAGCCCGTTGGGGCGGGTCCATTCCTCGAGCACGCGGCCGACGGGATCCTCCTGGGCGGCGACCTCGCGCAGGCCCTGCGCCATCGCGGCGACGCGGGGGGCGGTGAGGAGCAGGCGGTCGAGCATCGCCTCCGTCAGGCCCTTCTCGCGGCCGAAGGCCATGTCCTTCGCGTTGGCGGCGAGAATCTCGGCCTCCCGCGCCTCGATGGCGTCGGCGGCGGCGCGCAGGGCGGCGTCGCGGGCCGCGGCGGGGGCGTAGGCGAGCTCCGCCGCCGCCGCCTTCGCCCGGCGGCCCAGATCCGCCATGACCGCCGGGACGTCGAGGGTCTTCGCGTCGTTTGCGATCGATCCGTCCATCACTCGGTCTCCTTGTCCTGCACGGGGTCCTGCCCCAGGCCTTCAGCGGGGGCGAGCGCCTCCGCATCCCATATGACGATGTTGTCGCTGTGGGCGACCTCGGCCCGGCCGGGGTGGCCGAGGGCGGCCTCGACGTCGCGCGAATGCAGCCCCGCGACCGCGCGCGCCTCGGCGTCGCCGTAGCCCGCGAGCGCGGCGCCCACCGAGGCGCCGTCGAGGGCGACGATGGCCACCGGGTCGCCGCGTTCGAACACGCCCTCGACCCCGCGCAGGCCGGCGGGGAGCAGCGACTTGCCGCGCCGCAGGGCGCGGGCGGCGCCGGCGTCGACCTGCAGCCGGCCCATCGGCTTCATCCCGGCGATCCACTGCTTGCGGGCGTTCAGCGGCGAGACCTCGGCCGAGAACAGGGTGGCGGGCGCGCCCTCGGCCAGCGCGGTCAGGGGGCGGTCGACCTCGCCCTTGCAGATCACCATCGCGCAGCCGCCGCGGGTGGCGGTCTTGGCCGCCAGCAGCTTGGTGCGCATGCCGCCGGAGCCCGCGTCCGAGCCCACGCCCGCGCCCATCGCCTCGATCGACGGGTTGATGCGGTCGACCACGTCGAAGCGCGTCGCCTCCGGGTCGCGGCGCGGGTCGGCGGTGTAGAGCCCGTCGACGTCCGAGAGCAGCACCAGAAGGTCGGCGCCGGCCATAAGCGCCACGCGGGCGGCGAGCCGGTCGTTGTCGCCGAACTTGATCTCGTCGGTGGCGACGGTGTCGTTCTCGTTGACCACCGGCAGCACGCCGAGCGAAAGGAGCT
>Ga0310345_10000875_pt1 | contig 37596 bp, 36 predicted proteins | sample HC15DNA20500_MG_FD_204667 | JGI IMG/M metagenome (GOLD analysis project Ga0310345, IMG submission 204667) | Marine microbial communities from station ALOHA, North Pacific Subtropical Gyre - HC15-DNA-20-500_MG | ecosystem: Environmental > Aquatic > Marine > Oceanic | place: Pacific Ocean: North... | reverse complement strand
AGACTGCCACCTACTAAGCCCCTCCCTGAAAGGGAGGGGTTGGGGTGGGTCGAAGCGGCGCGTTGCCTTTTCTTACCGCTCCCGCACGCGCGTCGGCGCTGCCTCAGCGTTCGCAGCCTCTGCAATCCGAGCCACCACGCCCTCCAAATTCTCCAACACCTCGTTGTTCCAAAACCGCATCACGCGCCAACCATGCGCGGCGAGCTTCGCGGTTCGCGCCGCATCCTCTTCCATCCGCAGCGCATGCTGCCCACCGTCGAGCTCGATCACCAAGCGCGCGCCGCGACAAGCGAAATCGACGAGGTGATCGTCGATCACGAGCTGGCGGGTGAAGCGCGGGCGGTAAAGACGGAGGGTGGCCCAAAGCTTTCGCTCGGCGTCCGTCGGCGTGCGGCGGAGTTTCCGGGCGGCGCTGGTGAGTTCGGGCGGGACGCGCTGCATGGGATAAGAGTAGCGAACGTTTCGCCTGGTATCGACCCACCCCCGACCCCTCCCTTCCAGGGAGGGGAGTAGCAGAGGCCATTTGCAAAGGCCCTCCCTTTCAGGGAGGGAGTGGCAGGCGCTATCTCCAAAGCCCCTCCCTTTTAGGGAGGGGTTGGGGTGGGTGGAAGCTGCGCGCCACCCCCCAAATCAGCACCGAAAAAAAGAGCGCCCGAGCCCACCGGCCCGGACGCCCCACCAATCACGAAGATCAAGCCGTTCAGGCCGGCTGCGCCTCCAACACCGGCGCGCCCGCGCCCGTCTTGATCTCGATCGTCTTCGGCTTCATCGCCTCGGGCACTTCGCGCACCAGGTCGATCACGAGCAGACCATCGGCCAGCCGCGCTTCTTCCACCCGCACGAAATCGGCGAGCTCGAAGCGGCGCTCGAAGCTGCGCGCGGCGATGCCGAGGTGCAGGAAGGCGCCCGGCGTGGTCGCGTCATCCTTCTTGCCCTTCACCAGCAGCAGATTCTGCTGGGCGGTCACCTCGATCTCGCCCGCCTGGAAACCGGCGACGGCAAGGGTGATGCGATAGTGATTTTCGGCCAGCCGCTCCAGGTTGAACGGCGGGTAATTCTCCGACGTCGCCTGGCGGGCGCTCGCCTCGAGCATGTCGAACAAGCGGTCGAAACCAATCGCGGAGCGGCGATAGGGGGACAGATCGATACGCATATAAACTCCTCCAAATGAGCGTGTTTCATGCCTGGCCCGCCTGATGGCGCGGCCGGTATCGCGGCCCAAACGGCACCGCGACGCGCAAAAGTTAGGAAGCGCTCGCGAACGATCAAGAGGGGAACGAAGCGGGCCCAGAACAAGCGAACGCCCGGGTCGCGGCTCGATACGCGACCCGGGCGCCTGCGTGACGATTGCTCGTCAGCCCCCTAGTGAGCCCTTGCCACCGCCGTGTCCCTAGCGCCGGTGGAAACTCCCCGAACCACGGCCATTTGCCTGTGTCTCGATGGCTCCGTGCTAAGCCCGCCGCGCTCGCTTGTCATCGGTGCAGATGTGCCTGCGTGGCGATTGCGCCAGCGGTGTTGCGATTTGGCAACAAGCCGGCGCCGGTTGCCAGCGCTCGCTTCGCGCTTTACGGCCCGCTCCAGCCCGGTATCGGGTGGGCGGGGGCCCCGCGGAGACGAGCATGTTCCTGTCGCGCTATGAGCGGATGATCGCGCGCCGCTATTTGTTGCCGGGCAAGGGTGAGGGCTTCATCTTCCTCGTCGCCGGGATCAGCCTGAGCGCGGTAATGCTCGGCGTCGCCGCGCTCGTGATCGTGATGAGCGTCATGAACGGCTTCCGCGCCGAGCTGTTCGACAAGATCGTCGGGCTCAACGGCCATGCCGTGATCCAGGGCTATGGCGGCCAGCTGCGTGATTGGCGCGAGATCGCAGCGCAGGCGCGCACGACCCCGGGCGTGACCGAGGCGACGCCGCTGATCGAGCAGCCGCTCTTCTCCAGCTATAATGGTCGCGCCGAGCCGGTGCTGCTGCGCGGCCTCGCCCCCGCCGATCTGCTCGGCAACAAGGAAGTGCGCGCGGGCGTGACGAGCGGCGATCTGCGCAGCATCACGCCGGGCAGCAACCGCATCGCGATCGGCTCGCGGCTGGCCCAGGCCTTGGGGGCCGATGTCGGCAGCCAGGTCTCGCTGATCAGTCCGCAGGGGCAGACGACGCCCTTCGGCACCGTGCCGCGGATCGTTTCATACACGGTCGGCGCGATCTTCGAGGTCGGCGTCTATGATTATGACAAGGCCTATGTGCTGATGCCGCTCGCCGACGCGCAGACGCTGCTGATGCTGGGCGATTCGGTCGGGGTGATCGAGCTGCGCACGACCGATGCCGATCGCGTGCAGCAGATCCTGGCGCCGGTGGCGCAAAAGATCGGGCGGCGCGCGGTGCTGTCCGACTGGCGCCAACTCAACTCGCAGCTGTTCGAGGCGTTGGAGGTGGAGCGGGTCGCGATGTTTACCGTGCTCTCGATCATCATCGTCGTCGCCGTGTTCAACATCCTGTCGTCGCTGATCATGCTGGTGCGCGCCAAGACGCGCGACATCGCGATCCTGCGCACGATGGGGGCGACGCGGAGCGGTCTGCTGCGCATCTTCGTGACGGTGGGCACGACGATCGGCGTGCTGGGGATGCTCGCGGGGCTGATGCTCGGCTTCGTCTTCCTCGCCTTCCGGCAGAATGTGGTGGTGGTGGTGCAGATGCTAACCGGCCAAAATCTGTGGGATCCGCAGATCCGCTTCCTCACCGAACTCCCCTCCAAGCCCAATCCGGTGGAGATCATCGTCATCGCGCTGATGGCGCTGGTGCTGAGCTTCCTCGCGACGCTTTACCCCGCGTTCAAGGCGGCGAACACCGATCCGGTGCAGGTGCTGCGCTATGAGTGAGGTACTCCGGCTGGCGGGCCTGACCCGCAGCTTCACCCAGGGCGGGGTGACGATCGAGGTGCTGCGCGGCATCGATCTCGCGATTGGCGGGGGTGAGATCGTCGCGCTACTCGGGCCTTCGGGCTCGGGCAAATCGACTTTGCTCCAGGCGGTCGGGCTGCTCGAGGGCGGTTTCGGCGGCTCGATCATGATCGCGGGCGCGGAAGCGAGCCGGCTCGACGCGCATGGGCGCACGCTGCTGCGGCGCGACCGGCTGGGTTTCGTCTATCAGTTCCATCATCTGCTGCCCGATTTCAGCGCGGTGGAGAATGTCGTGCTGCCGCAGCTGATCGGCGGCACGCCCCCGGCCGAGGCGGAGGCGCGCGCGCGCGATTTGCTGGCGTCGCTCGGCCTCGGCCACCGGCTGACGCACCGGCCGAGCCAACTTTCGGGCGGCGAGCAGCAGCGCGTCGCCGTCGCCCGCGCGCTCGCCAACCGGCCGGCCTTGGTGCTGGCGGACGAGCCCACCGGCAATCTCGACGAAGCGACCGCCGATGTCGTGCTGGGCGAATTCCTCCGCTTGGTCCGCGAACAGGGCAGCGCCGCGCTGATCGCGACGCATAACGAACGCCTCGCCGCCCGGATGGACCGGGTGGTGCGGCTGCACGAGGGGAAGCTGGCATGAGCTGGAACGAGACGCCGATCTTGACCGGCCGGCATGTGACGCTCCGCCCGCTCGCCGCCGAGGACGCGCCCGCGCTTGGCGCGGCGGCGGCCGATGGCGACCTGACCGAGTTGTTCTTCGCCAATGTCGCGACCTTCACCGATCCGCCGGCGGCGGTCGCGGCGATGCTGAAGGAGCGCGATCATGGCCGCGCCATGCCCTTCCTGGTCGAAACGCCCGGCGGTCAGGTGGTTGGTTGCACGCGGCTGATGCGGATGAGCCGACAACACAAACGCGTCGAGATCGGCGGCACTTTCTACGCGCGATCGGTCCAGCGGACGGGGATCAATACCGAGGCGAAGCTGCTGCTGCTCACCCATGCCTTCGACGTGCTGGGCTGCAATGTGGTGCAGATCCGCACCGATTGGTTCAACAAGCGGAGCCAGGCGGCGATCGAGCGGCTTGGCGCCAAGCGCGACGGCGTGCTGCGCAACCATCAGGTGATGCCCGACGGACGCTTGCGCGATCTGGTCGTCTATTCGATCATCGCCGCCGAGTGGCCGGGGGTGCGGCAGAACCTCAACTATCTGCTCGCGCGGCACGAGGAGGGATGATGATCGAGCGGCATCAGGCGAAGCGGGCGGACGGTGGCGTGCAGCCGCTCGCGGATTATGCGGGGCAGGTGCTGCTGATCGTGAACACCGCCTCGCAATGCGGCTTCACCCCGCAATATGCCGGGCTGGAGGCGCTATGGCGGCGCTATCGCGACCGTGGCTTCGCGGTGCTGGCCTTTCCCTGCAACCAGTTCGGCGCGCAGGAACCGGGATCGGCCGAGGAGATCGCCAGCTTCTGTTCGCTGACCTATGACGTGACGTTCCCGGTTTTCGCCAAGATCGAGGTGAACGGGGCAGGCGCCGATCCGCTGTTCCGCGATCTGAAGAAGGCCGCGCCCGGGCTGCTCGGCAGCAAGACGATCAAGTGGAACTTCACCAAATTCCTGATCGATCGGGAAGGGCGCGTCGTCCGGCGCTATGGCCCCCAAGTGAAGCCCGAAGCGTTGGAGCGCGATATCGCCGCGTTGCTATAGCTTATACACCAGGCTCGCCCGGCTGACCGAGCCGTTGGTGCTCACCCCGCGCAGCCGATCATCCTCGGCGCGATATTCGAACGACACGCGCAGTGCGAGCTTGCTCGACAATTTGCTGTCGAGCGTCGAGTTGAGCACGCCGCTGCTCGACCCGGATTCGTAGAACAACGCGACCCGCTGGCCGAATTCGAGCCGTGGGCTGAGCGCCCATCCGAGATCGAGCGTGCCCCGCGCGGCGACGCGCGCGACGTCCTCAAGCGGCGTCACGGTGCGGCGAAGCGCCGGCCCGCCTTCCACCGAGAGCTTCAGCCGCTCGGCCGCGATCAGCCGCAACCCGCCGCCAAGCCCGGCGGTGTAGCGCTCGTCATAGCCGAGCGTCGGATCGCGCTCGAACTGAGCAAGGCCGAAGGCATAAGCGCGTTTGGACAAGGTATAGCGCGGCTGCCAGAGCGCGATCACGCGCTCGGCGGTGCGCGCGCCATCGGCCGATTGCACCTCGCCGCGCAGATAAAGCTTATGCGTCCAATCGATCCCGCGCCGTTCGAGATCGGCGCTCGCGATCAACCCCAGGCTGTTGACCGGCCCGGTGGCGAGCGTCGCGCCGAATTCGAGCTGGCCGCGCCATTCGGCATACCAGGGGGCGTCGGCCAGCCGCGCCTGTTCGGCGGCTTGCTTCGCCGTCGCCCGATCGGTGCGGGCACGGTTCTGAGCGTCGCGCAGCGCGGCGAGCGCGGGGGCGAGCTCGGGGCGCGCCTTCGCCGCATAGTCGAGCATCTTGTCGACCGCGGCATCGTCACCGGCGGCGATCGCCGCGTCGATCATCGCGCGGATTTCGGGCGGGATCGGCGCGGGCTGCGCCGCCGCTTCGATCGCGACGATCACCATGCCGGCCGGTCAGAAGGGCGGAAGAATCGAGCCATGCCCCGGTTTAAGCGCAAAAAGCGGCGCTCGCGCGTCAAACTTCGCGCAAAAAAGCGCCGCCGGTCAGCCCTTGATCACCGCGCCCGCCGGATGGTGCTTGTCCAGGTGGCGCTTGATGATCCGCAGGTTGCGGCTGTTCGATCGGAAGAAGAAATCGGGAATCGCGCCGACGAACGGGATCAGCCCCAGCGCGAAATCGAGCCCGACATTGCCCATCATCCGCGCGATCTGGAAGCGCGACATGCCGAGGTTGCGCGCCTCCCACACGATCCACGCGCCCATGCCGGCGGCGATAACGTCACCGGCGACCGGCACCAGATCGAGCAGCACGTCGAGCCCGACGGGGCGGTTGATCCCGGGGATCACCACCAGCCGTTCGAGCACGCGCTCCATCGCCTCCACGCGCGCGCGGACGGCAGCGGGATCGCGCTTCAAATTGGCGGCGGCGGCGAACCGTTCGAACAGGTCTGGGTCGATGCGAAGGGGCTTGGTCATCTCGCTTATCTCGTATCGCGGCGCAGCTGGTTCAACGGATGCCAGCCGCGCGCGTTCCCCTGCCACTGCGCCAGCCGCAGCGACACCGCCGCCCAGTGCAGCGGGCGGGCGAGGGGGACATAGCATTGGTCCGCCGCGATCAGCCCGTCCGCCTCGGCGAGCGCCACCGCGCGAGAGGACATGTCGTTCGCGTCGCGCGCTTCGATCAGCCTCGCGGCGGCCGCCTCGCTCGTTACCGGGCAGGCGGTGGTGAGATACCAGCGGGCGCTGTCATAAGGCGCGACGGCGTCGACCAGGCGGAGATCGGCGGGCGCGTCCAGAGCCACGCGGACAAGCTCGATCCCGACCGCACGCAGCGACGCGCCGATGAAGCCGAACAGCAGATTGGCGCCCGGCCCCGCCGGCAGGGCGAGCCGCAGCACCGGCGCCGCACCCTGATTAGCCGCGCGCCACGCCGCGACGCGCGCCCGCGCCGCCGCGCGCCGGCTCGTGAGATCGGCGATCGCCCAGGTGGGAAGCGCGGGCGGATTGGCAGAATCGAGCTTGTCCGGCAGGATCTGCTCGGCGGGCGGCCAATCCTCGGCGAAGGCGGCGGTCAGCGCGCTCCGGTCGATCGCCTGCGCCACCGCCGCCCGGTTCGCGGCGTCGCTCAAGAAACCCTCGCGTGAGAGGATGGCGAGCCCGAACAGCCCGGCCGGCTGATCGATCCGGAAATTGGCGGGCGCGATTCCCGCCAGACGCGCGATCGGCAGATCGAGGAAGGTGCCGCCGGCGATCAGATCGGATTGGCCGGAACGGAAACGCGACAGGGCCCTGGCCGCGCGCTCGCCGATCAGCAGCACATTCTCCTCGGGGCCGGACGTCTCGCCATCGGCCAGCCGAGCGGGCTCGGGCACCGGCTTCAGCAGAAGGAAGCCGCCCGCGCCTCGGCTCGCGCGATAGGGGCCGGTGCCGGCGGGCGGACGCTGTCGCACCACCCCGAGCTCGGGCTGAGCGAACAGGTTGAGCAGATCGGGGCGGGGGCGCTTCAGCCGCACCTCGATCACCTCGGGCGTCATCTCGACGATCTCGTCAATCGCGGTGAGATAGGGGGCAAGCGGATTGCGCGATCCCGCGTCGCGCTGGCGATCGAGCGCGGCGATCACCTCCGCGGCCGTGACGCGCTTGCCATCGGGCCAAGTCGCCTCGCGCAGACGGAAGACATAGCTCGCCCCCTCGTCGAGCACGGTCCAGCGTTCGGCGAGGCCCGGGGCGATCCGCCCTTGCGCGTCGAAGCGGACCAGCCCCTGGCCGATCGCGTCGCGCAGCAACCGCGCCGGCATATCGAGCGGGCGGCGCGCGGGATCGATCAACTGGGGCGCGCCGCCGATCGCGCTCACCACCACCGGTCCCTGATCGGACCGGCGATTGCACCCCGCGAGCAGCGCCAGCGCGGCCAGACTCGTCAAGCGCGCGACGCGACGGTTTCGATGGTGGCGGGGCGGGGTTGGTGGAGCCGAGGGGGATCGAACCCCTGACCTTCGCAATGCCATTGCGACGCTCTCCCAGCTGAGCTACGGCCCCACATCCTCCGGGAAGGACGCCGCCCATATCCGGGCGGCGTCGGCTTGGCAAGCGGGATTAGCGCTCTTCTTCCTCGCCGCCCGTTTCGACGCCGAGATCGTCGTCGCCGCCCAGATCCACCTCGTCATCGGGCGAGGGCTCGTCGCCATCGTCGCCGATGTCCAGGTCCTCGGCGGCATCGGCCAGCACGTCATCGTCGTCGGTCTTGGCGTGAACCGTCTTCGGCGCGTCGAACGGCAGCGGCTGCTTCGATTTCAGGATCGGCTCGGGCTCCCAGGCGGTGCCGCAATTGATGCAGGTGACGGGATCGTCCTTGCCCAGATCATAGAAGCGCGTGGCGCATTTCGGGCACGTCCGCTTCGTGCCCCATTCCGGTTTCACCACTTGGTGGTCCTTTCGATAAAGGGAGTTTTTGCGCGTTGACCGGCAAAGTGGCGCGCGCCTTGCCATAGCGCAAGCGCCCTGTCAAAGCCGCGCCCGATATGATGCCACAGCCCAAAACGATCGGCGCGCGGGGCGCTCTAAACGGGCGGATCGCGGTGCCGGGGGACAAATCGATCAGCCACCGCGCGCTGATGTTCTCGGCGCTCGCGGTGGGCGAAAGCCGGATCACCGGTCTGCTCGAGGGCGAGGATGTGCTGGCGACCGCCGCCGCGCTGCGGGCGATGGGGGCGACGATCGACCGGACCGGGGCGGGGGCTTGGACCGTCCAGGGCGTTGGGGTGGGCGGGCTGCTCCAGCCGCAAGCCGCGCTCGACATGGGCAATTCGGGCACCTCCGCGCGACTGCTGATGGGGTTGATCGCGAGCCACCCGATCACCGCGACCTTCATCGGCGATGCCTCGCTCTCCCGCCGCCCGATGGCGCGGGTGATCGCCCCGCTCTCGGCGATGGGCGCTGATTTCAGCGCGAGCCCTGGCGATCGGCTGCCGCTGATGCTGCGTGGCCTGTGCCCGGCGGTGCCGATCACCTATCGGCTGCCGGTCGCCTCGGCGCAGGTGAAATCGGCGGTGCTGCTCGCCGGGCTCAACACGCCGGGGATCACCCGGGTGATCGAGCAGGTAGCCACCCGCGACCATAGCGAGCGGATGCTCGCCGGCTTCGGCGCGCGGCTGACCGTCGCCGAGGAAGACGGCGCGCGGATGATCGCGATCGAGGGCGAGGCCGAGCTCAAGCCCCAGAAGATCGCGGTGCCCGGCGATCCCTCGTCCGCGGCCTTCTTCCTGGTCGCGGCGACGATCGTGCCGGGATCGGACGTGACGATCGCGGGCGTCGGGCTCAACCCCACGCGCACCGGGCTGATCGCGGCGCTGCGCCTAATGGGCGCCGACATCGTCGAGGAGGATCGCCGCGAAGTGGGCGGCGAGCCCGTCGCCGATCTGCGCGTCCGCCACGCGGCGCTCACCGGGATCGAGGTGCCGCCCGAACTCGCGCCGTCGATGATCGATGAGTACCCGATCCTGTTCGTCGCCGCCGCCTTCGCCCAAGGGACGACGCGCGCGCTCGGCGCCGAGGAGCTGCGGGTGAAGGAATCCGATCGCATCGCCGCGATGGCCGCCGCGCTGGGCGCGATCGGCGCGCGGGTGACGGAGGCGCCGGACGGCCTGATCATCCCGGGCAGCGGCGGCGAGCCGCTCGCGGGCGGCGCGACGATCGAGACCCGGCTCGATCACCGCATCGCGATGAGCCTCGCGGTCGCTGCGCTGCACGCCCAAGCGCCCGTGACGCTGGACGACGCCGCGCCGATCGCAACCAGCTTCCCCGGCTTCTTCGCGGCGCTTGACGCGCTGGCGCCGAGCGGCTGTTGAGAGCCATGATCATCGCCGTCGACGGACCCGCCGCCTCGGGCAAAGGCACTATCGCCCGAGCACTCGCCGCGCATTACGGGCTGCCACATCTCGATACCGGGCTGCTTTACCGCGCGGTTGCACTCAACCTTAGCCGGCTGGAGCTCGATCCCGAGCGGGAGGCGGACGCGGTGGCGGCGAGCGACTTCGCCGATGCGATGCTCGAAGACCCGGCACTGCGCAGCGATGCGATCGGCAAGCTCGCCTCGATCGTCTCGGCGCATCCGCTGGTGCGCGCGGCGCTGATGCAGCGGCAGAAACGCTTCGCCCAGCAGCCCGGCGGCGCGGTGCTCGACGGGCGCGATATCGGCACGGTGATCGCGCCTGACGCCGAGGTGAAGCTGTTCGTCCGCGCGACCCCCAATATTCGCGCCCGCCGCCGCCATGCCGAGCTGCGCGGGCGCGGGGTCGATGTCAGCATCGACCGCGTGCTCGCCGATATCCGCGCCCGCGACCAGCGCGATTCGACGCGCAGCACCGCGCCGCTGGTGATGGCGCCCGACGCGGCCTTGCTCGACACCAGCTTCCTCTCGATCGAGGCGGCGGTACAGCGCGCGATCGCGATCGTGGAGGAACGGCGGCGGCAGCAGGGCGCCTAGAGCGTGGTCATCTTACACCGTGGCGTAGAAAGCCCCTCCCCTTCAGGGGAGGGGTTGGGGTGGGGGCGGTCAACAGGCGCTGCGCCCTGCATCGACCCCCCACGTCCCAACCTCCTCCCCTGAAGGGGAGGAGGAGCAAGGTAAGATGACCATTCTTGAGCGCCCCCAGCCTTAGGAACGCGCGCCACCAGCCTCTTCCGTTTCGTCTCGCCGACTATATACGGGGGGATATAGCGAGTCGGGAAAGGGGGCGTGATGCTGCTGGTTGTGGGGATGGCGCTGGCCGCCGGCGCGGCTGAACCCGAGGTCAATGCGGCCGATCCCGCTCCGGAGGCCGCGCCCACCGTCACCGTCACCGCCCGCCGCCGGCCCGAGCCTGCCCAGAGCGTGCCCGCTGCCATTTCGGTGGTCGATGCGCCACTAATCGAACGGAGCTATACGGTGACCACGCAGGGGCTGACGGTGCTCGTCCCCAGCCTCAACTACAGCTCGGCCAATCCGCGCAACACCGCCTTCACCATCCGGGGCCTTGGCAGCAGCGTCGTCGCGGTGAGCCAGGCGAATGACGGGTTGGAGCCGGGCGTCGGCTATTATGTCGATCAGGTGTACCATGCGCGCCCCGCGACCGCGGCGTTCGATTTCGTCGATCTGGAGCAGGTGGAGGTGCTGCGCGGGCCGCAGGGCACGTTGTTCGGCAAGAACACCACCGCCGGCGCGATCAACATCACCACCAAGGCGCCGAGCTTCACGCCGGAGGGAACGGCCGAATTCTCCTATGGCAGCTATAACCTGGTGCAGGCGCGCGCGGCGGTCTCCGGTCCGATCCTGGGCGATAGCATCGCCGCGCGGCTCTCGGCGCTGCTCACCCGGCGCGATGGGGTGATCTATAATGTCCGTCGGGGCGAGGACGAGAACAGTGTCAACAACGCGGCATTGCGCGGGCAATTGCTGATCCGGCCGACCAACGATGTCAGCTTCCGGCTGACCATCGATTATTCGAGCTTCGACGCGGCGTGCTGCACCCAGGTCTTCCTGCGCGTCGGGCAGAGCCTGCGCCCCGCCGCGCGGCAATATCCCGCGCTCGCCGCCGGCGCCAATTACGCGCCGCCGAGCCTGAACTATGCCGATCGGCTGACCGACATCGACGCGCCGGTGGGCGTGAACACCAACGAGGGCGGGATCAGCCTGATCGGTGATTGGAACCTGGGCCCGGCAACGATCACCTCGGTCTCCGCCTGGCGCTTCTGGCGGTGGGACGCGGCCAATGACCGCGATTATACCGGCCTGCCGATCCAGCTGACTCAGCGCATCCCCTCGCGCCAGGATCAATATAGCCATGAGGTGCGCATCGCCTCGAACGGCGACCGGCCGATCACTTATGTCGCCGGCCTCTATTATTTCTATCAGAAGATCACCGGGCGGCCGATCAGCATCTATGGCCCGGCGGGCGCTTATTGGCTTCTCGGCCCGCCGTCGCAATTTCCGGCCAATCTGCTCGACGGCTATGGCCAGGACGGGCGGACGCGCTTCCGGACGGACAGCGTCGCGGTGTTCGGCGAGGCGAACTGGCATCTGACCCCGACGCTGACGCTCACCGGCGGGCTGCGCTACACGCATGAGGACAAATCGGCAGATTACGTCACCACGGTCGGCGGCGGGCCGGTGGTCACCGATCCACGGCTGATCAACGCCCAGCTCTCGGTGCTGCGCCCGCAAGGCTATTCGGCGGCGAACAGCGAGGGCAATCTGTCGGGCAGGGCGAACATCGCCTATCAGCCCGTGCCGACGTTGCTGGCCTATGCGAGCTATGCGCGCGGGTTCAAATCGGGCGGAATCAACGTCTCCGGCCTGCCGCTCGACGCGCAGAACCGGCCGGCGCTCGGCACCGCGGTGATCCGGCCCGAACTCAACACCACTTACGAAGTCGGGCTGAAAAGCAGTTGGTTCGGGAAGCGCCTGGAGCTCAATCTTACCGGCTATTATACCGAGGTGACCGATTTCCAGGCGACGATCGTCGATTCCAGCCAAACCGTCGCGCTGCGCGGCTACCTCTCGAACATCCCCAAGGTGACCGTTTCGGGCTTCGAGGCGGACGCGGTGGCGCGGCCCGCGCGCGACGTGGTGCTGCGCGGGGGCCTGGCTTATGCGAACGGCACCTATGCGCGCTACCCCGCCGGGCCGTGCCCGCTGGAGCAGCAGACCGCTGGCACTCAGGCGTGCGACCTGACCGGCCGGCCGCTCGTCGGGCTGCCGCGTTGGTCGGTGAGCTTCGGCTTCGATATCGATCGCTCGCTCGCCGGGCTGGGCGTGGCGGGCAAGGCCTATCTCCACGCCGACAGCAATTGGCGCAGCGGCTATTATGGCGATCCCTCGCTCTCGCGCTTCACTTATGTGAACGCGTACAACCTCACCAACGCGACGCTCGGCTATCGCGCGCCCGCCGGATGGGAACTGGCGCTGTTCGTGCGCAACCTGTTCGACACGGCCTATGTCCAGAACGTGACCGTGCAGGCGGGCAATTCCGGACTGATCCTGGGGCTGCCGAGCGATCCCCGGATCATCGGCCTGACGTTCCGGATTAGCCGCTAGCGACGCACATGCTTGTCTTCGCGCCGCCCTTGCGCTATTGGCGCGATGTCCGGCGAGCGCACCGTCTCGCGGTGGAAGGCGCGGGAGTTCACTCCGGCGCCCTTTTCGCATTTGATGCGTCTAGTCTTTCCCCGCGCGCGGATCGCTTCCTGGGCGCCTTGTCGGCATGGGGCCGGCGGGGCGGTGTGCATTGCTCCAGACCGCCGGACACAACCGGCTGGCCGGAAACGATGATTTAGGAACTGACAGACTTTATGGCCTCTTCGGCAAACCCCAGCCGCGACGAATTCGCGGCGCTTCTGGAAGAAACGCTCGGCGACGCGGACGGCTTTGAGGGCCGGGTGGTCAAGGGCACCGTCACCGCGATCGAGAACGACATGGTGGTGATCGACGTCGGGCTGAAGTCCGAAGGCCGCGTGCCACTGCGCGAATTCGCCGCCCCGGGCCAGAAGGCCGAGCTGGGCGTGGGGGATGAGGTCGAGGTTTATGTCGACCGGGTCGAGAATGTGCACGGCGAAGCGATGCTCAGCCGCGACCGCGCCCGCCGCGAAGCCGCCTGGGATCTGCTCGAGGCCGAATTCGCCCGTGGCGCCCGCGTCGAAGGCGTGATCTTCGGCCGCGTGAAGGGCGGCTTCACCGTCGATCTGAATGGCGCCGTCGCCTTCCTGCCCGGCAGCCAGGTGGATGTCCGCCCGGTGCGCGACGTCACCCCGCTGATGGACCTGCCGCAGCCCTTCCAGATCCTGAAGATGGACCGCAAGCGCGGCAACATCGTCGTCTCGCGCCGCGCGATCCTGGAGGAAACCCGCGCCGAGCAGCGTTCGGGCCTGATCATGAGCCTGTCCGAAGGCCAGGTGATCGATGGTGTCGTGAAGAACATCACCGATTACGGCGCCTTCGTCGATCTGGGCGGGATCGACGGCCTGCTGCACGTGACCGACATCAGCTACAAGCGGGTCAACCACCCCAGCGAAGTGCTGACCATCGGCGACACGGTGCGTGTGCAGATCATCCGCATCAACAAGGACACGCAGCGCATCTCGCTCGGCATGAAGCAGCTTGAGAGCGATCCGTGGGATGCGGCGGCGGTGAAGTATCCGATCGGCGCGAAGTTGTCGGGCCGCGTCACCAACATCACCGAATATGGCGCCTTCGTCGAGCTGGAGCCGGGCATCGAGGGCCTGGTCCACGTCAGCGAAATGAGCTGGACCAAGAAGAACGTCCATCCGGGCAAGATCGTGTCGACCAGCCAGGAAGTCGATGTGATCGTGCTCGAGGTCGATCAGGAAAAGCGCCGCATCTCGCTGGGCCTCAAGCAGGCGCAGGCGAACCCGTGGGAGAAGTTCGCGGAAGAGCATCCGATCGGCTCGACCGTCGAGGGCGAAGTCAAGAACGCGACCGAGTTCGGCCTGTTCATCGGGCTCGATGGCGATGTCGACGGCATGGTCCATATGTCGGACATCGCCTGGGGGATTTCGGGCGAGGACGCGCTCAACCTGCACCGCAAGGGTGAAGTGGTGAAGGCGATCGTGCTCGATATCGATCCCGAAAAGGAGCGCATCTCGCTCGGCATGAAGCAGCTGGAGCGCGGCGGGGTCGCGGCGCCGGCGGCGGACGGCACGCCGCGCCTGCAGAAGAATGCGATCGTCACCGTGACCGTGCTCGAAGTCCGCGACGCGGGCCTGGAAGTGCAGGCGGGCGAGGGCGGCGCGACCGGCTTCATCAAGCGCACCGATCTCGGCCGCGACCGTGACGAGCAGCGTCCGGAGCGGTTCCAGGTCGGCCAGAAGTTCGACGCGCAGGTGACCGGCTTCGATCGTTCGAAGAAGCCGACCTTCTCGGTCAAGGCGATGCAGATCGCCGAGGAGAAGGAAGCGGTGGCGCAATATGGCTCGTCCGACTCGGGCGCGTCGCTCGGCGACATTCTGGGCGAAGCGCTGAAGGCGCGGGGTGAGCGCAAGTAGGCAATCGCGTCAATCGCTTAGCTCAGATGCCCAAAATGGGGACGTCGGTACCGCCGGCGTCCCCTTTTTGCATTCCGAGTGCGGTTTATGCGGATCGTCAGCGCCGGAGCGCGGTTGTAGTAAAATCGCCATCTTCACATGGGTTAAGCCGGTCTTAAGCGAGGGGGCTGAGCGAACCGGCGGTTTTGGGTTGGGGAGGCGCAGATGATCCGGTCCGAACTGGTGCAAAAGCTGATCGACGACAATCCGGGCCTGGCGGCGCGCGATGTCGAAGCGATCGTGAACACCTTTTTCAACACGATCTCGGAAAAGCTGGCGGCGGATGGCCGCGTCGAGCTGCGCGGCTTCGGCGCGTTCAGCACCCGCGCCCGCGGCGCCCGCACCGGGCGTAATCCCCGCACCGGCGAAGTGGTCGACGTGACGGCGAAGCGCGTGCCCTATTTCAAGCCGGGCAAGGAAATGCGCCAGCGGCTGAACTGCGACGCCTGAAGCGCTTGACGCGGAGGCCGAGCTGCGCTTGCTGCGCCGCGTGCGGACGTGGCGAAACCGGTAGACGCAGCGGACTTAAAATCCGTTTTCCTTAGGAAGTGCGGGTTCGAGTCCCGCCGTCCGCACCAGCCGCGCCGGCGCAAACGGCGGGGCGCGCGTCACGCCTCCGGCAAGAAATCGGGCACCGAAAGATAGCGCTCGCCGGTGTCGTAGTTGAACCCGAGCACGCGCGCGTCGGGACCGAGTTCGGGCAGCTTCTTGGCGATCGCCGCCAGCGTCGCGCCGGAACTGATGCCGACGAGCATCCCTTCCTCGCGCGCGGCGCGGCGCGCCATTTCCTTCGCGGCGTCCGCGCTCACCTGGATCGCGCCGTCGATCGCGTCGACGTGGAGATTGGCCGGCACGAAGCCCGCGCCGATCCCCTGGATCGGGTGCGGCCCCGGCGCGCCCCCGCTGATCACTGGCGAGGCTTCGGGCTCGACCGCGAACACCTTCAGCCCCGGCCATTCCTGCTTCAGCACCTGCGCGACGCCGGTGATGTGGCCGCCCGTGCCGACGCCGGTGATGATCGCGCTCGGCGGCGCGTCGCGGAAATCGGCCAGGATTTCCTGCGCGGTGGTGTGCACATGCACCGCGATGTTCGCGGGGTTTTCGAACTGTTGCGGCATCCACGCGCCGGGCGTTTCCTCCACCAGCTGTACCGCGCGTTCGATCGCGCCCTTCATGCCCTTTTCGCGCGGCGTCAGATCGAAGCGCGCGCCATAGGCGAGCATCAGCCGGCGGCGTTCGAGCGACATGCTCTCAGGCATCACCAGCACCAGCTTATAGCCCTTGACCGCGGCGACCATCGCCAGGCCGACGCCGGTATTGCCGCTGGTCGGCTCGATGATCGTGCCCCCCGGCTGCAGCGCGCCGAAGGCTTCGGCCGCCTCGATCATCGCGAGCGCAATGCGGTCCTTGATCGAGCCGCCCGGATTGGCGCGTTCGGACTTGATCCACACCTCGGCCGCGCCGAACAGCCGCTGCACGCGGATATGCGGGGTGTTGCCGATCGTCTCGAGGATGGTCTGCGCTTTCATCGCTGCTACTCCGCTGGGGTGGGGGTGAGTTCGGGTGGATCGAAAGTTTTGGCAAGCCGCAATTCGGGGAACAGCCGCGCCCAGCCGAGCGTGATCGCCACCGCGCCGACGCCGCCGAACACCACCGCGCCGACCGGGCCGAGCGCCCAGGCGGCGAGCCCGCTTTCGAACTCGCCGAGCTCGTTGGAGGCGGAGATAGTGAGCTGTGACACCGCGCTCACCCGCCCGCGCATCTGGTCGGGCGTGTGCAGCTGCACGAGCGAGCTGCGGACATAGACCGAGACCATGTCCGCCGCGCCGGCGATGGCCAGCGCCGCCACGCTCAGCCAATAGACGCGTGACAGGCCGAAAATGACGATCGCCAGGCCGAACACCACCACCGCCGCGAGCATTTTCAGCCCCACTTCCCGCTTCATCGGGCGGAAGGAGAACCAGATCGCCATCACCGCCGCGCCCAGCCCCATGCTCGCGCTCAGCAGTCCGAGCCCGGCGGGGCCGACATGCAGGATGTCGCGCGCGAACACCGGCAGCAGCGCGGTCGCGCCCGCGAGCAGCACCGCGAACAGATCAAGCGTGATCGTCGCCAGCACCAGCCGGTTGCGGCCGACATAAGCGAAGCCGTCCACGATGCGCCGGAACGGGCGATGATCACTCTGCGCGGGGGGCTGCGGCACCGGGCCGATCAGGAACATCGCCGCCAGCGCGATCACCATCAGCACCGTCGCGGTGCCGTAAGCGGCTTGTGGGCTGAAGGCGAGCAGCGCGCCGCCCAGGCTCGGCCCCGCGATGCTACCGACCTGCCAGGCGATCGAGGAGAGCGCGATCGCGGTCGGCAGACTCTCGCGCGGCACCAGATTGGGCGCGAGCGCGGAATAGGCCGGGCCGGCGAAGGCGCGGTTGATGCCGAGCAGCACCGCCGCGGCGAACAGCGCGACGAGGCTGATCTGCCCGGTCCAGCTCAACCAGCCAAGCGTCGCCACCACGCCGAGCAGCAGCGCCGCGCAGGCGCGCGCGATCCAGCGACGATCGAAACTGTCAGCCGCGAGGCCGACGACCGGGGTAAGCAGGAACAGCGGCAGGAATTGCGCCGCGCCCACCATGCCGAGCAGGAACGAAGCATCGTGCACGCTCATGCTCCGCCGCGCGAGGCCGTAAACCTGCCAGGCGAGCACCAACGACAGCGAGGTCGCCGCGATGGTCGTCGCGAAGCGCGATGCCCAATAAGCGCGGTAATTGGCGATACGGAAGGGATGTTGCGCCATGGCTCTCGTCTAGGGCGGCTGGGGGCGGCAGGGCAACCGCCATCCGCCATCGCTTTTCTTGGCCGCGCTATCCGGCTAGCTTGGCGCGAAAGCGATCAGGGAGAGGTTATGCGATTGAAATTGATGGCGTCGGTGCTGCTGGCGGCGACGGTCGCCGCCGCGCCGGTCCGCGCGGCGCCCGCCGAGCCCTGGAGCGCGTTTCGCGACCGTTTCATCGATCGGCTGTTCCAGCTCGATCCGGCTTATGCCGTTTATCAGGGCAAGCATGAATTCGATGGCCGTCTGCCCGATTGGAGCGATGCCGGGCTGAAGGCGCAGGCCGATTTCTACCGCGACACGATCGTCGCCGCGCGCGCGATCGACACCAAGGGAATGAGCGCCGAGGATGCGTTCGAGCGCGCGTATCTGATCAAGGTCGCCGAGGGGCGTCTCTTCTGGCTCACCGAGGCCGATCAGCCGCATCGCAATCCGGCTTATTATGTCGGCAACGGGCTCGATCCCAATGTCTATATCGCGCGGCCCTATGCCGCGAAGCCGGTGCGGCTGAAGGCGATGATCGCCTTCTTCAACGCGGTGCCGACCGCCGCCGCACAGATCCGCGCCAATCTGAAAGCGCCGCTGCCGGCGAGCTTCATCACTTATGGCGAGAAGGCGTTCGCGGGTTTCGCGGATTTTTATGGCGGCGACGCGCTGAAGGCCTTTGCCGATGTGAAGAACCCGGCGCTGCAAGCACAGCTGCGGGCGGCGTCGGCGAAGGCCGCGAAGGCGATGGCCGATCTCGCCAAATGGATCGCGGCGCAGCGGCCCCAGGCAACGCAGGATTTCGCGCTCGGCAAGGATCGCTTCCAGCGGATGCTCGCCGCGACCGAGGGGGTCGAGCTGCCGGTCGAGGAGCTGCTTAAGCTGGGCGAGGCTGACCTCAAGAAGAATCAGGCCGCGCTCGCCGAGGCGTGCGGCAAGTTCGCGCCGGGCCAGACGATCGAGGCGTGCATCGCCCGGATGAACGCGAACAAGCCCGTCGGCGGCCCGGTCGCCGAGGCGCGCAAGCAGATCCCGACCTTGCGCGCCTTCGTCGAACGCAACCAGATCGTCACCATCCCCGGTACGGAACAGGCGCTGGTCGAGGAAAGCCCGCCCTATAATCGGCAGAATTCGGCCTATATCGATCCGCCGGGGCCGTTCGATAAGGGCATTCCTTCGGTCTATTATATCTCGCCGCCCGATCCGAGCTGGACGAAGGAAGTGCAAGAGGGGTTCATCCCCGGCAAGTTCGATCTGCTGTTCACCTCGGTGCATGAAGTGATGCCGGGGCATTTCCTGCAATTCCTCCACGCCAACCGGGCTAAATCGCCGATCGGGCGGCTATTCGTCGGCTATGCTTTCGCGGAAGGCTGGGCGCATTATGCCGAGCAAATGATGTGGGACGCTGGGCTGAACGCCGGCGACCCTGAGACGCATATCGGCCAGCTCGCCAACGCGTTGCTGCGCGATTGCCGCTATATCTCGGCGATCAAGCTGCACGCTTTCGGCTTCAGCCAGACGGAGTCCGAAGCGCTGTTCAAGCAGCAATGCTATCAGGATGAAGGCACCGCGCGCCAACAAGCGGCGCGGGGGACCTATGACCCGGCCTATCTCAATTACACGCTCGGCAAGCTGATGATCCTGAAGTTGCGCGAGGATTGGACCGCCAGCCGGGGCGGGCGCGGGGCGTGGAAGGCGTTCCATGACGCCTTCCTTGGCTATGGCGGTCCGGCGATTCCGCTGGTGCGCCAGGCGATGCTGGGCGAGGCCAAGCCGACCGCGTTCGGGGGATAGAGCGGCGCCTGAAGCGGATTGCCGTTAGGTTGTTCCACGTCGCCCCGGCGAAAGCCGGGGCTTGGCTGCCTTGTGCGGTAGAACAGCCTAGCCCCGTGTCGAGCACGGGGCGACGCGCTCATGCTTGAGGGTTCTCAACGCGGCGCGCCCGAAGCGCCTGGACCCGCCACTTCCACCGCCGCCGGCTTGCGGATCGCCGGGCTCAGCCGCGCGACGCTGCACAAGGCCGCGACCAGGGCGAGTCCACCCGCGACGAACAGCGGCGTCACTCCGGCGCCGACACCCATCGCCAGCAACGCCGCGATCACCGTCGCCCCGCTTGTCTGCCCCACCAGCCGCGTGGTCGAGACGAGCCCGCCCGCCGCCGCCGCCCGCTCGGCCGGCGCGCTGCCGATGATCAGCCGCGCGTTGGGCGGCAGGAAGATGCCGAATCCCGCGCCGCACAGCGACATCCGCCAGGCGAGATCGAACCACCCCGGATGCGGCGGCAGCCAGACCAGGCTGAACAAGGCCGCGATCGTCACGCTCATCCCGATGCCGCCGAGCAGCCCCGCCGGCACCCGGTCCGACAGCCAGCCGGCGAGCGGCGCGACGATGATGTTCGTCATCGGCCAGGGCGCGATCGCCGCGCCGACCGCCGCCGGGCTCAGCCCGAAGCTGTGCTGCAGCCGGAAAGGCGTCGCGAGCATTACCGTCATCGAGGCGGTGAAGGCGGTGAACGAGCTGATCGCCGACAGCGCGAGCACCGGCCGGGCGAGCAGATCGACCGGCAGGATCGGCTTCGCCGCGCGTCGCTCGCGGCGCACGTAGACGATCCCGATCAGCACCCCCGCGCCGACGATCGCGGCGGCGATCACCGGGCTGTCACCATGCACCCCCGCCTCGATCCCGCCGATCACGAGGCCGAACATCAGAGCGCAAAGCAGCGCGCTTAGCAGATCGAACGGCTCGCGGCGCGGCGCGGGATCGGGCAGCGCCCGGCCCAGCGCGAGCGAGGCGAGGGCGAAGGGCACCGCGCTCGCGAACACCCAGGGCCAGGGCGCCACCGCCAGGATCAGCCCGCCGAGCGTCGGCGCGAGAGCGGCACTGCTCGATACCATCACCGAATTGACGCCGAGCCCACGCCCCAATTGCTTGGCCGGATAAGTCGCGCGGATGAGCGCAGCCGAAACGCTTAGCAGCGCCGCCGCGCCGATCGCCTGCGCGGCGCGCACCACGAGCAGGAACGGCAGGCTGTTGGCGAAGAAACAGAGCAGGGTCGCGACAGTGAACAGCGCCTGGCCGCCCTGATAGACGCGTTTCAACCCCAGCCGCTCGCCCAGCCCCGAAAGCGGCAGCAGCAGCATCACCAGCGTAAGCTGATAGATGGTGACGACCGCGACCGAAGCGCTGCTCGTCACCCCAAGATCGCGCGCGATGGTCGGCAAGGCGACATTGGCGATGCCGCCGTCGATCACGACCAGCGCGGTGCCGAAGCTCAGAGCCGCGATCGCTTGATAGCGGCGCGGCGTGGGGAGGCCGTCGGTCATGCCCGCCCCAACGCTCACTCGCGCAAATCGGCGAACCGTACCGGCCCCCCGGCCGCCGCCACCCCCGCCACCACGCGCGGATCGATCAGCGCCGCCAGCTCATCGGCATAGCGATAGCCCGGATAATGGCCGGGATAGCCGTCATCGGTCGCGGGGTGGGCGTAAATCTCGGTCAGGCCATCGGGCAGATGCGGGATCAGCCCCGCCAGCCGACCCGCGGTCACCGCGCCGCTCCAGGCGAGGCCGAACACCTGATCGGGCACCACCAGCCCCGCGCGCCGCAGCCGACGCCGCAGCAGCTTCGCCCAAATCCCCGCGATCCGCGCCTCGGCGCCCAGCCTGATCGGCTCGACCGCGCGCAGCGGCGCGATCGGCTCCACCGGCGCGCGCATCGCCCTCATGCCGAAGCGGCGGCCAATCGCGATCACCAGCCCGGCGATCGTTGGGTGGAGATGGAAATGCTTGTGCGCGTTGACATGATCGAGCGGCAGGCCGGTGCGCGCGAAGGCGGCGAATTGCGCGGTGATCTCGGCGGCGAGCTGCGCGCGGGCGGCGGGCTTGAAGAACATCGTCGCCCCCGCGCGCGCCATGTCGGTGCGGAAACGACCGCTCGCATCGACCAGATCGGGCAGCTGCTCGGGCGGGAGAGCGGGCGTGCCCTCCACCAGCACCAGATGCAGCCCCACCCCAAGCCCGGGCAGCCGCTTCGCGCGGGCGACAGCATCCTCGGCCGCCGCGCCCGTCACCATCAGGCTCGCGCAGCTGAGCACGCCGTCGCGATGCGCCCGCTCCACCGCCTCGTTCACCTCGAGCGCGGCGCCGAAATCGTCGGAGGTGACGATGATCCGCTTCATCGCGCCTCGATCCGCCCCGCCTCGCGCATGGCGAGCCGCGCGCCGCGCCACTCGACCCGGCGGACGAAGAAACAAGCGATGTGGACCGCGAAGGTCAGCAGATCGCGCAAGGGCAGCAGCAGCCAAGGCGCCGTCTTGCGCTCGGCGAGCCGATCGATCACGGCCGCCACCGTCCAACGCGCGCCGATCGCGCCAGCGACGAGCGCTCCCGTCATCCAACCGGGCCCCAGCGCGAGCGCGGCGAGCGCGAAGGGCAGGGGGTGGAGCAAGGTCATCCCCAGCATCCCCCCGGGGTTCAGATCGCGCACCGTCGCCGCCCAGCGCAGTTCGTGGCGAAGCAGCGCGGCGAGGCTGGGCTCGACGCTCGCATGCGTCACCAGCACCGGCGCGAGCGACACCTTCAGGCCAAGCGCGCGCACCGCCGCGCCGATCGCGTGATCGTCCGCTAAAATGTCAGCGAACGCCTCGAACCCCCCGATTGCCTCCAGCGTTTCCCGGCGCAGCGCGATGGTCGATCCCATGCATGCGTCGCCGGTGCCGAGCGCGTCGGCGAACAGCACGCTGGGCAGGAACTGGTAGCTCAGCATCGCCGCCCCGAACAAAGACCAGAAGCCGCCATCGCCGCGGCCCGCATAAGCACAGGTCACCGCGCCGACCCCGGGCGCGTCCAGCGCTGCCGCGAGCCGGGCGAGATAATCGGGCGGCGCGGCGATGTCGCTGTCCGACAGCACGATCAGATCGTGTCGCGCGGCGGGCATCATGTTGATCAGATTGCCGATCTTCGCGTTGGCGCCATGCCGCCGGGGATCGCGGACGAGCCGCGCGGTGCGATCCGGGCCGGCCGGCAGCGCGGCCACGGCATCGGATGCCGGGTCGTCCTCACGCTGAACCCCGGCGATGAGATCGATCGGCGCCGCCCAGCTCTGATCGAGGAAGCTCCGCAAATTGGCCACCAGCCGGGGCTCGCCGCCGTGGAGCGGTTTGAGCAGGCTCACCGGCTCGGCAGCGCCGAGCGGCGCCGTGCGCAACCGCCGGCGGAACCGCCAGCTCGCCGCCGCTGCCGCCAGGACCAGCGCGATACCGAGCAATGCCACTGCGCTGAGGACAAGGACGATCATCGCTCCGGCGCTTGGCACCCCCGGTGCGTCGCTGTCAAAGCCTTCGCCGGGATAGCCGTCCCCCGGCCGCCGTTTTGGTTCTTGTTGCGCTGCAGCGAATGGGTAAAATCGCGTTATGGATGCGCTAGTCGAACCCAGCGGCCCGGTGCCGACGCTCTTGGCCGCGATCGTCCGTCGTCACTGCGTCACCGCGACCTATAATCGCGGGCAGGTGACGCTCGCGCCGCATATCCTCTACACCCGGCATGACGAGCTGCACGTCGACGCGGTGGCGCTCGAACGCGACGGCAAGGCGCCGCGCGAGCTGAAGCTCGGTACGTATCGCTTGAGCGGCCTGGGCGACATCGCCCCGAGCGAACGGCCTTTCTATCCCATCGAGGCGTTCGATCCGCTCGCCGAGCGCTATCAGGGCACCACATTGCTCGCGGTCGATCGCAGCTGACGGAACCGCCGCTCGCCGCGCGCGATTGGGACCCTGTCGTAGGAGGGTGCCCATGCCGAAAACCAAGCCGCAAGACGCGATCGCGCTGCTCAAGGCCGATCACCGCGAAGTGGAAGCTTTGTTCGACAAATTCGAAAAAGCGCGCGGCGACGAGAAGAAGCGGGGCATCGCCGAGGATATCTGCCGCGCGCTGATCGTCCATGCCCAGATCGAGGAGGAAATCTTCTACCCCGCCTGCGAGGGGAAGGTGGATGACGACATGCTGAAGGAAGCGCGGGTGGAGCATGACAGCGCCAAGCTGCTGATCCGCGACATCCTGGCGGGCGGCCCGGACGATGATTTCTACGACGCCAAGGTGAGCGTGCTCGCCGAGCAGATCGAGCATCATGTCGGCGAGGAAGAGGCACGGATGGAAGGCATTTTCAGCCAGGCGCGACGGGCGGGGCTCGATCTCGTCGCGCTGGGCGAGGAACTGCGCGCGCGCAAGGAAGCGCTGCTGGCCGACTATCGCGAGCGATTGCCGCTGCCGGCGCTGAGCGCGGTCAGGCTGCCGGAGGCAGCGCCGGCGTGATGTCGGTTTGGGTAAAGTCGTTGCCGACGAAGAGGAGGGGCGCGCTCAGCTCCTTGGCAAGCGCGTAAGCGAAACAGTCGCCGAAATTGAGCGCGGCGGGGGCGAACCCTTTGCCCCAGATGCGATAGGCAGCGGCGGCAGCGAGCGCGCGGGCTTCATCGAACGGAATAATGACTAAGTTCAGATCTCCCAGTAAGTTATCAAGCGCTCTGCTCAAGCCGCGCCCCGCCGCGACTATCAGCGCTTCGGTGAGCGTGGGGGCGGCAATGACCAATTGCTCGGCGCGGTCGGCGATCTCCGCTACCGCGTCCGAGCCCGGCTCGCCTATTATGATCGCCATCAGTGCCGAACTGTCAACAACGATCACGCGGGCATACCGTCGTCGCCATAGAGCCAGTCCTGGCTACGAGCAGCATCGGCGCCGCCATCGTCGGGCCGGTTGCGTGCTTCTGCGAGGGCATTCATCAGCGCTTCCCGTCGCCGCAGGCGCGCTGCTTCGTCCAATGGCTTGATCGCTGGCAACCCCACCAGCCGCGCTGCCGGTTCGCCGTCCTGCATCAGCACCACCTCCTCGCCGGCGCGGGCCCGGGCGATCAGATCGAGCAGTTGCCGCTGCGCTTCGCCGACGGGGATTTCCATGACACGTCTCCTGACCCGCGAAAACTAACCCACACTCACGAAACTGTCGATCACGCGCTTGCGGCCGGCATTCTCGAAGTCGATCTCCAGCTTATTGCCCTCGATCTCGGCGATCGCGCCATAGCCGAATTTCTGGTGGAACACGCGCATCCCGATCGCCAGATCGTCGCGTCCCTTGTTTCCCAGGCTGACGGCGGAGGCGCGCGCCTCGACGATCCGCGCCGGCTCGCGGACATAGCTGCCGCTCGCGCGCTGCCAGCCGGGGCCGCGCGTGGCGCCGCGCGCGACATCGGCGAAGGGATCGGCCTGAGTTGACCAATTGGCGCGCCATAGGCTCTCGCCGCCCGCCAGCGTCGTCTCGCTTTCGATATGCGCGCCGGGCAATTCGCCGACGAAGCGGCTTGGAATGCTCGAGGTCCATTGGCCGTAGATGCGGCGGTTGGCGGCATGGAGGATCACCGCCCGCCGCCGCGCCCGCGTGATCGCGACATAGGCGAGCCGCCGTTCCTCCTCCAGCGCCGCCGTCCCGCCTTCATCGAGCGCGCGCTGCGACGGGAACACGCCTTCCTCCCACCCGGGTAGGAAAACGGCGCCGAACTCCAGCCCCTTCGCCGCATGGATCGTCATGATGGTGACGCGGCCCTCATCGGCGGCCGCGTCATTATCCATCACCAGGCTGACATGCTCCAGGAAGGCGCCGAGCGTTTCATATTCCTCCATCGCGCGGACGAGTTCGTTGAGGTTCTCGAGCCGCCCCGCCGCCTCGACCGATTTCTCCGCCTGAAGCACGGCGGTGTAGCCGCTCTCGTCGAGGATTTGCCGGGCCAAATCAGGGTGATCGAGATCGTTCGCCAGCGCCCGCCAGCGCGCGAGATCGCCGACGAAATTGCCGAGCGAACGCCGCGCGGCGGGAGTCAGCTCGTCGGTATCGAGGATGCGCGCCGCGGCGATCGAGAGCGGCACGCCCATCGCCCGCGCGGCCTGGTGGATTTTCGCCACCGCCTTATCGCCCAGCCCGCGCTTGGGGACGTTGACGATCCGTTCGAACGCCAGATCGTCCGCCCCCTGATGCACCAGCCGCAGATAAGCGAGCGCGTCGCGGATTTCGGCGCGCTCGTAGAAGCGCACCCCGCCGACGATACGGTAATTGAGCCCGATCGCGATGAAGCGATCTTCGAACTCGCGCGTCTGGTGCTGCGCGCGCACGAGGATCGCGATGTCATCGAGCGATTCACCGCGCCGCTCGGCCGCCTCGATCTCCTCGCCCACGCGGCGCGCTTCCTCGGGCCCGTCCCACACGCCGATCACGCGCAGCTTGTCGCCGCCTTCGGCCGCCGTCCACAGCGTCTTGCCGAGACGTCCGCTATTGTTCGCGATCACGCCCGAGGCGGCGGCGAGGATATGCGGGGTGGAGCGGTAATTCTGCTCCAGCCGGATCACCTTGGCGCCGGGAAAGTCGCGCTCGAACTTCAGGATATTCTCCACCTGCGCGCCGCGCCACGAATAGATCGACTGATCGTCATCCCCGACGCAGCAAATATTCTTGCGCTCCTGCGCGAGCAGTCGCAGCCAGAGATATTGGACGCTGTTGGTGTCCTGATACTCATCGACCATGATATAGCGGAAACGCTGCTGATACTGCTCCAGCACCGCGCGCTCGCGCTTCAGGATCACCAGCATGTGGAGCAGCAAGTCGCCGAAATCGCACGCGTTCAGCGCGATCAGCCGCGCTTGATAGGCGGCGTAGAGCTCCTGGCCGCGCCCATTGGCGAAACTTTCGGCGTCGCCCGCATCGAGATCGGCGGGGCTCAGCCCCTTGTTCTTCCACCCGTCGATCAAGCCGGCGAGCTGGCGCGCGGGCCAGCGTTTCTCGTCGATCTCGGCGGCGACGATCAACTGCTTGAGCAGGCGCAGCTGATCATCGGTATCAAGGATCGTGAAATTGGGCTGGAGCCCCACCAGCTCGGCATGGCGGCGCAGCATCTTCGCGCCAATCGCGTGGAAAGTGCCGAGCCAGGGCATTCCCTCCACCGCTTCGCCGACCAACCGGCCGACGCGCTCGCGCATCTCGCGCGCGGCCTTGTTGGTGAAGGTGACGGCCAGAATCTCGCTCGGCCAGGCTTTGCGCGTGAACAGCAGATGCGCGAGCCGCGCGGTGAGCGCCGCCGTCTTCCCCGTGCCGGCGCCCGCCAGCACCAGCACCGGGCCGTCGGTGGTCAGCACCGCCTCGCGCTGCGGCGGGTTCAGTCCCGCAAGATAGGGTGGCTCGTCCATCCGCGAACAGCTAGGGAACGCGGGCGCCGCGGGCAACGCCTAAATGCGGCTCAGGCGAGCGCCGGCGCCTCGCGCGCCACGGCGCGCATCACCGCGAGATAACCGCGCGCGCCTTCTTCCAGCGTGAAGCGGCGGACATGCGCGTGACGTTCGGCCACCGGTGCGGGCGCGGGCGGGTTGGCCATGGCGGCGGCGAGCGCGGCGGCGTCACCCACCGGCACCAAGGCGCCATAGCGACCGCCACCCATCAGATCGTGCATCGCGGTGCTGCAATCGGTCGTGATCATCGGGAGCCCAGCGGCCATCACCTCGATCACCACCGCCGGCACGCCTTCGTAGAGCGAGGAAAGCACGAACACGTCGTTCGCCACCAGCCAGGGGCGCAGATCGGTGACATGGCCAGGCATGGCAACGCGGTCCGTGATGCTTAGCGCCCGCGCTTGCGCTTCCAGCGCGGCGCGGTCCGGCCCTTCGCCCAGGATCGTCAGCCGATCGTCCGGCCCCGCCATCCGCGCGAACGCCTGGAGCAGCAGCGGAAAATTCTTCTGCGGCATCAGCCGCCCGATCGCGAGATAGCGCCTACCCGCAGGCAGCGGGGCGGGGCGGGGCAGCGCCTCGAACTCGGCCAGTTCCTCGCCGCGCAGCACGGGATCATGAACCACGGCGATGCGATCGCGCGGGATGCCCATCGCATCGGCCACTTCGTCCACCATCGCCGGGGCCATCGCCACGAAGCGATCGAGGAACCGGCCCTGCAACCGGCACCAGCGGTGATAGGCGAAGCGCAGCAAGGGCGGCATGTCGCGCCGCACGAGATCGTTGCTCACCTTCGCCACCACCGGCGGGCAGGCGCGGCCGAGCAGCAGCTTCATCGCGACACCGACCGAGGTATAAGTATTGCCCGCGCAGAACAGCACGTCCGGCCGCTCTCGCCGCAGGATCGCCGGCAAGCGGCTGACCATCGCGAACAGGCCGGCGCGGGGCTCGCCCGGCGCCAGGATCTCGACCGGCGCCCCCAGCGCGGCGTCACGCGCGCCGCCGGCGTCGCTGCCGACGATCACCCGCGCGGGCAGGCCGAGCTCGGCCCAGCGCGCGTTCAGCCGGAACGCCACGCGCTCCACCCCGCCAGGATTGAAACTGTAGAGGCAGGTGAGCACTTTCAGCGGCCGCGCGGCGCCGGCATCGGCGGTCGTTTCCTGCCAGCCGGCGGCCAGCCCCGCGCCGCCCGCGTCGATTGATAGCCCGTCCTGCCGCATTCCCCCTCCGCTCGCCCCGATCCGCTCCCGCCACGGCGCGCGGGGCAAGAAGCGCCGCTTAGCGCGTCGTCGGGTCCACGTCACTATGGGAAGTCCGCATCCGTCCCTGTGTCGTTTCGGGTCCGTGCGCCGCGAACGTCACGCAACTGACATTTTTCCCGGGCAACGCGGGCGACATGGCAACGACATATGATGGCGGCACGGCCGCGCCCCGGGGCCCGAAGCTCGATCGCCCCAACCCGTTCGGCGCGCGGCTGCTGTTCCTGGCGGTGCTTACGGCGGGCTTCGGCTATGCGGTGTTCAACATCTTCGCCGACACGCGGAGCGCCGGCGCCCCGCTCGCGCCGGTGCTGCTGCTCTTCCTGCTCGGCGCGCTGCTGATCGCGCTGGGATTCGAGTTCGTGAACGGCTTTCACGATACCGCCAACGCGGTCGCGACCGTCATCTACACCCATTCGATGCCCGCCCAGGCGGCGGTGATCTGGTCGGGCGTCTTCAATCTGCTCGGGGTGCTCTTGTCAAGCGGCGCGGTCGCCTATTCGATCGTGACGCTGCTGCCGGTGGAATTGATCCTGAACGTGGGGAGCAATGCCGGCTTCGCGATGATCTTCGCGCTGCTGCTCGCGGCGGTGATCTGGAATATCGGCACCTGGTATGTCGGCCTGCCCAACTCCTCCAGCCACGCGCTGATCGGCTCGATCCTCGGGGTCGGCGTGGCCAACCAACTGATCGCGGGTGGGTTGGGCGGCACCTCCGGCGTCGAATGGGGGCAGGCGCAGAAAGTGCTGCTCTCGCTGCTGGTAAGCCCGGTGGTGGGCTTTGTCGGCGCGCTGCTGCTGCTGCGGCTGATGATGGCCACGATCAGCAACCCCCGGCTGTACCGCGCGCCGGCGGGCGAGGCGCCGCCGCCCTGGCCGATCCGCATCCTGCTGATCTTCACCTGCACCGCCGTCAGCTTCTTCCACGGCAGCAATGACGGGCAGAAGGGCATGGGATTGATCATGCTGATCCTGATCGGCTGCGCGCCCACCGCCTATGCGCTCGACCGCTCGCTCGACGCGGACAAGACGCAGGCGCTCATCATGACCGCGGACGCCGCGACGCGGGCGTTCGGCGCCCATGGCGATGGCGTGCAGCCGAGCCTCGCGATCGCGCGCCAGGAATTGGAGGCCGCGCTCAAGACCAAGCAGGCGGCGCGGCCCGAGGTGATGGCGGCGGCGAGCGTGATCTCGGCGCGGATCGCCGATCGCGTGCGGGTTTACGGCGCGCTGGCGGCGGTCCCTTCGGGCGAGACCCAGGCGCTGCGCCGCGACATGTATCTGGTGCTCGATACCGCAGCGCTGGCCCTGAAGGCGCCGGCGGCGACCACCCAATTCACCACGCCGGAGCGCGAGACGATCGGCAAGTTCCAAGGCGCGCTCAAGACCGGCACCCGCTACATCCCGCTTTGGGTGAAAGTGGCGGTGGCGATCGCGCTGGGGCTGGGGACGATGGTCGGCTGGAAGCGGATCGTGATCACGGTGGGCGAGAAGATCGGCAAGACGCACCTCACTTACGCGATGGGCGCCTCCGCCGAGCTGATGGCGGCGGCGACGATCCTGCTCGCGGACGTGCTGGGACAGCCGGTATCGACGACGCACGTGCTCTCCAGCGGCGTCGCGGGCGCGTCGGTCGCGAACGGCGCGGGGCTGCAGCCGCGCACGCTGCGCAACATGGCGCTCGCCTGGGCGCTGACCTTGCCGGCGACGATCGTGCTAGCGGGGCTGCTCTACTGGCTATTCCTAAGCATCGCGCAAGCGATGGGCACGGCGTGAGGCTAGGCTAAGCGGCGCTCGCCAGCCGCAACAAGGTGATCCGTGCCTTGCCATGGACCCGCTCGGCATCGATCTCGAACCCGCTGACGCGCACTTCCTCGTTGAACGCGGTTTCCACGCTCACCCAGCTCTGCGCGCCGATCCAGCCGAGCCGAGCGAGCTTGTCGAGCGCCACCGCGCCGGCGCCCGATCCATAAGGCGGATCGAGCAGCAGCAGATCGAGCGGCGCGGGCGCGGGGCCGAGCGACATCACGGAGGTGGCGCGCACGTCGCCGGCCGCGCCCAGCTTGGCGAGGTTCGCGCGCAGGGCATCGAGCGCGGCGCGGTCCTGCTCGACGAACAGGCACGAGGCGGCGCCGCGCGACAATGCCTCGATCCCCAGAGCGCCCGAGCCGGCGAACAGATCGGCGACCGCCAGTCCCTCGAACCCGCCCAGCCGGCTGGCGAGCATCGAGAACAGCGCCTCGCGCACGCGGTCCGCGGTCGGGCGCGTCGCTTGCCCCTGCGGCGCGACGAGCGGACGCCCGCGCCATTGCCCCGCGATCACACGCATCAGCGCTTGCCCCGGGGACTCGGCGGCCGCTTGCCCGGGCGCGCGCCCGCGCCGGGCCGGGCGCGACCGCCGCGCGGCGGCCCCTCGCGCCGGTCGGGCGCGCGATCGTCACGCGGCGCCGCGATGCCGAGCTTGCCCGGCTTGCGCGGTTTCGCCGGGCGATCGCCGTCGGCCCGAGGCGCGCGCTGCTCGGCGGGGCGCTGCTTGGCGCGCCCGGTGGCGTCACGGCGGCGCTCCACCGCACGGGTCGCCGATGCCGGACGCCGCCCGGCAGGGCGCTCGTTCGCGGGCTGATCGTTCGGCTCGCGGGGCGCCAACGCCTTGGCCGAGGTCCGCGCCGCCCGCGCCTCGGCGGGCTTCAGCGCCATCGGCTCCGCGCCCGGCCCACGGCGCGGATCACGGCGGAAGCTCACCAGATCGTGCTGGCGCACCTCGCCGATTTCGCCGGGCGCGAGATCACCGAGCAGGAACGGGCCATAGCGCGTGCGGATCAGCCGCGAGACGCGGAGACCCAGATATTCGAGCACGCGCCGCACTTCGCGGTTCTTGCCCTCGGTCAGGATCATCTCGATCCACACATTCGCGCCGGTGCGCCGTTCGAGATTGGCGTCGATTGGGCCGTAGCGGACGCCCTCGATCTCCACGCCCTCGATCAGTTCCTCGAGCTGGGCCTGGCTTACCTGGCCATAAGCGCGGGCGCGATAAGCGCGCTCAACGCCGGTCGCGGGCAGTTCGAGTTGTCTCTTCAGCGCGCCGTCGGTCGTCAGCAGCAACAGCCCCTCGGTGTTCAGATCGAGCCGCCCGACCGGCATCAGCCGGGGGAGATCCTTGGGCAGCCGGTCATAGATGGTCGGCCGCCCGCCGGGGTCGCGCTCGGTGACCAGCAGGCCGTTGGGCTTGTGGTAGAGGAACAGCCGGGCCGGCGCCGGCTCCGCGACGGGCTGGCCGTCCACCGTGATCCCCGCGAGCGAGGGCAGGATCGTCGCCGGCGTTTCCAGCGCCACGCCGTTCAGCGCCACGCGCCGCTCCTCGATCATCCGTTCGATCTCGCGGCGCGAGGCGATGCCGGCGCGGGCGAGCAGCTTGGCGATGCGCTGGCCCTTGTCGGGCGCGGCGGCGGGGGGGCGCTTTGTCGTCACCGGCCGGCCTTAGCCGCTTTTGCGCGCCGATCAAAAAGCCCGAGCGATGGCCGCCTCAACGCTTGCATGGAAATGCGCGATACCCTGCTCGAGCGCGCCGAGCGTGATCCGATCGACCGCGCCCGATTCCAGCCCCTGCTGGCCGAGCGCCGCCGCGCGAAAATCCTCCGCGCCGAACACCTGGCCGTCGAGCAGCGCCCAGCTCCGCTCCCAATGGTCGCGTGCCTTGTCGGTCGCGGGCGGCTCGGGGATCAGCATGAAATCCTCGACCAGCACCTCGCGCGCGGACTGCGGCATCAGCACCATCAGATTGATGTAATCGGGGCTGACGATCAGCACCGTGCCCGGGAACAGCTGATAGGTGTAGGTGATCGCCGCGCGCAAAGCGCTCCAATCGCCACCCGCCGCCGCGACCAGATCGGCCTCGCGCCCCACCGCCGATCGTTGATGCGGGCCGAGCGTGTCGGCGGTCGACACGCCATCCTTGAAGAAGCGCCCGATCGTCTCCGAATGGAGGCGCTGGACGTGATAGCCCTCCAGGAACGCGTCCATGATCAGCTTCCAATTCGCCGCCACCCCGTGGGTTCGCCGGCGGAACAGATGCTGCCGTCCGAGCGCGAAGGCATCGAAATCGGCGGCGAGCGCCTGCGCCGGCGCGAAATCGGCGGCGTGGTCGAAAGCGAACCAGATCAGTCCGCCCGCCTCCAGCGTCGGCAGGCGCTTCAGGCCGTAATCGGCCTTGTCGAGCCCGGGAAAGGCATCGGCCCGGGGCAGGGCGAGCAGCTTGCCGTCCAGCCCATAGCTCCAGGCGTGATAGGGGCAGATCAGCCGCGTGGCGCAGATCGGCTCCGCCCCCTCCACCAGCCGCGTGCCGCGATGGCGGCAGACGTTGAGGAACACATGCGCCTCGCCCCGTCGATCGCGGGTGACGAGCAGGGGCTTGCCGAAGCCGTCATGCGGCACCGCCATCCCCGCCTCCGGCAGCAGGGCGGAAGGCGCGATGACCAGCGGCGCGCGGGCGAAGATCGCCGCTTGCTCGGCGGCGTGGCGCTCGGGCGAGGTGTAGGCGTTGGCCGGGACGAAGCGCAGCGCCGCCGTGCCTTCCGCGCCGCCCGTCGCGAGCCGCTCGGCGAGCGCGAGTTGGCCGGGCGTCGGCCGCCGCTGTTCGTTCATGCCCTTTCCCTCTCCGCTTTTCGCGCTAGTGTCGCGCAGAGGTTGCTGGGGAGCAAGCGGGTTGAGTGAGTGGTGGGTCGGCGCGTTCGTCGCCGTGATTTTGGGGCTCGCGCTGCTGGCGCGCGTGCCGGCTTTCGCCTCGGTCCTGGCGCCGGTGCGCCCTTATGCCGAACGCGAGCCGCTTGCCGCCTTCTGCCTCGGCGTGTCGTCGGGCTTTCCCTATGCGATGATCGGCGCGACGCTCACCAGCCGGCTCGCACAAGCGGGAATCGACAAGAAATCGGTCACCGCGTTCACGCTCGCGATCTTGATCTACAATCTAAAGCCGCTCTGGGCCTGGGTGGTGGAAGGGGTGCGGTTGCCGGGGCTGGGCGGGCTCGGCCAGCGGGTGAGCTGGCTGGTCTTCGCCGGCCTGCTGGTGATCCTGGCGGTGCTCAACCTCGCGCGGGTCGACCCCACAAGCAGCCTGAGCGATACCGTCGTCGCCGCGCTGCTCGTCGCCTTCGCGGGCGCGACTTATGACATCGTGATCGACGCCTACCGGATCGAGATCCTGCGCCCCGATCAGCTCGGTGTCGGTTCGGGGATGACGCAATATGGTTGGCGGATCGGCTCGGTGGCGGCGGGCGCGACGGCGCTCGTCGCGGCGGAGAGTCTCGGCTGGCAATGGGGCTATGCCCTCTGCGCCATCTACGCACTGCCGGCGATGCTTACCGGCCTGGTGCTGGGCGAGCCGGAGCGCCGCCGCCCGCCCGCCGAACGGCGCGGCTGGGCGGAGATCGAGGCGTCGGTGGTCGCCCCCTTCGTCGAGTTCTTCCGCAGAAGGGGCGCTTGGCTGATCCTGCTGTTCATCCTGATCCACAAGATCGGCGACACGCTGGGGCAGCTGACCGTGCGGCTGCTCTACAACGATCTCGGCTACAGCAACACGGAGATCGCGGTTTACGATGTCGGCGTCGGCTTTTGGGCCTATCTGCTCGGCATCTTCGCCGGCGGCGCGCTATATGCGCGCGCCGGGCTGAAGCCCTCGGTGCTGATCAGCCTCGCGCTTATGGCGATATCGAACGCGAGCTTCGCCGGGCTCGCGCTGGTCGGGCATGACAATCTGGCGATGGCGGGCGCGCAGGGTTTCGAGAATTTCGCGAGCGGCATCGGCGGGGTGTGCGTGGTCGCTTATTTCTCCGCGCTCACCGATCTTCGCTACACCGCCGCGCAATACGCGCTGATCTCGGCGGCGGCGAGCGTCGTCGGGCGGATCATCACCGGCACCACCGCCGGCGCGCTGGTTGAGCGGTTCGGCTATGTGAACTTCTATCTGTTCACCACCGTCGTCGCGCTGCCGGGCGTGTTCCTGTTTTGGTGGATGAGCCGCAGCGGCCTGGTCGACGCCTCGATCGGCAGCGCAGGTACCGAGCAGCCGGCCGAAGCCCGCTGACCCGCGCTCACCCGCCGATCGGCTTCCCCGCCGCGGCGAACGCCTCGCTCACCGCGTAGAGCGCCGCCATCAGTCCATCCGTGCGACGCGTGCCGAGCAGATCGGCGAGCAGATATTTCGCCGCCGGCACATTGTGCGGCAGCCGCGCGGCGATCGCGATCAGCGTTGCCTCGCTCTCGGTCATGCGGGTGCGGCGACAAGTGCCGAACTTGATGGCCGCCTCGTTCTCCAGCTTTTCGGCGAGCATCCGCGTGACGAACAGAATGCGCCGGAAATCGCGTCCGAACAGAACGACATAACGCTGAGCGAGCCCGGCATCCTCCACCCCGTACCAGCGCAGCTTGCGCAGCGCTGCGAGCAGCACCCGGCCACCTTCATCGCGCGGCAGGGGACGGCTGGGAACGGCGAGATCGGCGAGCAGCGTCATCAGGGCGAATCCTTTCGCCGATCATTGTGACGAAAGCCACATCGCCGCGAAATTGGCGCGATTACTTACGCCGCCTTTCGCTGGATCAGTCGGGCAGCTCGTTATTCGCCGCCAGCGCGTCACCGGCGAGGTAAAGCGAGCCGAGGATCAGCACAGGTCCCGGCGCCGTCATCGTCGCCGCAACCCGATCGAGCGCGGTCGTCACATCGGGTGCCGCCTCGGCCATCAGCCCGAGCGCGCGAGCCTGCGCGACCAGCGCCAAGGGCGGATGATGCTCATGCCCCGGCACCGGCACCGCGATCAGCCCGGCCGCCACTGGCGCGAGCGCGCGCAGCATCGCGTTCGCATCCTTATTGGCCAGCATCCCGAGCACGAGCCACACCGGCGCGCCGTCGCTCGCCTCGGCGATGCCCACTCGGATCGCGGCGGCGGCGCCCTCATTATGCCCGCCATCGAGCCAGAGGCGGCTGCCGGCGGGCAAGCGCGCGGTGAGCGGCCCATCGCCCAGCCGCTGCAGCCGCGCCGGCCAGACCGCGCGCGCGCCCGCCTCGGTCAGCGCCAGGTCCGGGACGCGGAGTGCGGACTGATGCCGCAGCATCGCGACCGCGAGCCCCAGATTGCGCCGCTGATGCGCGCCGGGCAGGCGGGGCGGGGACAGCGCGAGGGCGCCGCGCGCGTCGTGATAGCGTAACGGGTTGTCCTCCACCCGCCAGTCGCGCCCCTCGATCACCAGCGGCGCCCCGGCGCGCTCGGCGGCGGCCGCGACCGTCGCGGCGACGCTTGCCGGATAGGCCATGGTCACCAGCGGCACCCCGGCGCGGGCGATGCCTGCCTTCTCCCCCGCAATCGCCTCCGCGGTGTTACCGAGGAATTGCTGGTGATCGATCCCCAGCTGCGTGATGCCGGTGACGACCGGGGCGAGCACATTGGTCGCATCGAGCCGACCGCCCAGGCCCACTTCGATCACGCACGCATCGGCCGGCGTCTCGGCGAAAGCGAGGAAGGCGGCCGCCGTCGTCACTTCGAAGAAACTCGCGCCGATATCGCCGCCCACGTCCAGCACGCGCGCGAGCAGCGGGGCGAGCGCGTCGTCCTCGATCAGCCGCCCGGCGAGGCGGATGCGCTCGTTGAAGCGCACCAGATGCGGGCTGGTATAGACATGGACGCGGTAGCCCGCCGCCTCCAGCCCGGCGCGCAGGAACGCGCAGGTCGATCCCTTGCCGTTGGTGCCCGCGACATGGAACACCGGCGGCAAGCGGCGCTGCGGATCGCCAAGCCGCGCGAGCAGGCGGGTGATCCGCTCCAGCCCCAGCACATCGGCGCCGGGCGAGAGCGCCCAGAGCCGGTCGAGCTGCGCCTGCACCGCGGGCGATGTCGAGACCGCGTGATCGGGCAAGGGCGTCAGGCGGCGGCGCGCGGCGCCAGATAGCCGATCAGCCGCGCGAGCGTACCGCGCAGATCGTGGCGCGGCACGACCATGTCGATCATGCCGTGCTCCAGCAGATATTCGGCGCGCTGGAAGCCTTCGGGCAGCTTCTCGCGGATCGTCTGCTCGATCACGCGCTGGCCGGCGAAGCCGATCAGCGCGCCCGGCTCGGCGATCTGCACGTCGCCCAACATCGCATAGCTCGCGGTGACGCCGCCGGTCGTGGGATCGGTCAGCACCACGATATAGGGCAGCCCGGCATCGTGGAGCATCTGGATCGCGACCGTCGCGCGCGGCATCTGCATCAGCGAGAGGATGCCCTCCTGCATCCGCGCCCCGCCCGCGGCGGTGAAGATGATGTACGGGCAGTGATCGGCGATCGCCGCTTCCACCCCGGCGATGAACGCAGCCCCCACCGCTTGCCCCATCGATCCGCCCATGAAGGCGAAGTCCTGCACGCCGACCACCGCGCGCTGCCCCTCGATCAGGCCGCGCGCGTTGATCAGCGCGTCCGACTCGCCGGTCGCCATCCGCGCCGCCTTCAGGCGATCGGGATAGCGCTTGGTATCGCGGAATTTCAGCGGGTCTTCCGCCACCTTGGGCGCGGCGAGCGTCTGGAAGCTGCCGGGATCGAACAGTTGCGCGAAGCGCTCGTTCGGCCCGATGCGCTCATGATGGCGGCAATGCGGGCAGACGTGGAGATTTTCCGCCAGCTCCTTGGTGAACACCATCTGCCCGCATCCCTTGCATTTGTGCCAGAGATTGTCGGGCGTCTCCTTCTTGGCGACGACCAGCGAGAGCGCGTTGCGGACGTTCGAGAGCCAGCTCATGCGGCGGCCTTTTGCGCGCCGTGAACGGCTTGCGCAAGCGCGGCGGTGAAGGCGCGCACGGGCTCGGGCGCGGCGGCGCCATGCTGGGCGATCAGCTCGACGATCGCGGAGCCGACAACCACGCCGTCCGCGACGCGCGCGATGGCGGCCGCCTGTTCGGGCGTGCGCACTCCGAAGCCGACCGCGACGGGCAGCGCGGTCTGGCTCTTCAGCCGCGCGACGGCTTCCTCGATCGAGGCTTGTGCCGCCTGTTGCAGCCCGGTGATGCCGGCGACCGAGACATAATAGAGGAACCCGCTCGCCCCGTTCAGCACTGCCGGCAACCGCGCGGCGTCGGTGGTGGGGGTGGCGAGGCGGATGAAGGCCAGGCCGTGCTCGGCGAGCGCGGGGGCGAGCTCATCCTCCTCGGGCGGCAGATCGACGCAGATCACCCCGTCGACCCCGGCCTGGGCGGCTTGGCCCGCGAACCAATCGGCGCCGCGGCGGAGCATCGGATTGGCATAGCCCATCAGGACGAGCGGCACGCCGGGGTGGCGCTGCCGGAAGTCGGCGGCGATCTGAAGGATGCTGGCGGTGGTGGTGCCGGCGGCGAGGCTGCGCAGATTCGCCGCCTGGATCGCCGGGCCGTCCGCCATCGGATCGGTGAAGGGCATCCCCAACTCGATCACGTCCGCCCCGCCTGCGACGAGCGCGTCGAGGATGGCGGGGGTGGGGCCGTCACCCGCGGTGACGAAGGTGACCAGAGCGGGGCGGGGGGCGGCGAAGGTCGACTTCAGACGATCAGGCATCGCCAACGTCCGAACCAAATTTGTCCGTGAGCGTAAAGAGCAGGCCGCAGAAAAATCCGGCCACGACCGTTCCTACCCAAACTTCGTTCCAGGCGATCGGCTCTC
>Ga0310345_10000874_pt1 | contig 37614 bp, 35 predicted proteins | sample HC15DNA20500_MG_FD_204667 | JGI IMG/M metagenome (GOLD analysis project Ga0310345, IMG submission 204667) | Marine microbial communities from station ALOHA, North Pacific Subtropical Gyre - HC15-DNA-20-500_MG | ecosystem: Environmental > Aquatic > Marine > Oceanic | place: Pacific Ocean: North... | reverse complement strand
TGCTTCGCAGCCCACCTCCCCCGTAAACGGGGGAGGAAAGACCAGCTCCATTGGAACTCCGCCATGACCATGAACACCCAAGGCCGCCCGACCACTCCAGCAGAGGCTAATGCCATGTCTGACATCACCACCGTTTCCGGCTCTCGCGGATTGCAGCAGCGCGAAGACCTCATTTTCGAGACCGGCTGTCCCAACAAGACCGGCGTCGACCTGCCGAAGCCAAAAGGCACCAAGTCCCGCCTCGGCGGTGTGACCCGCAAGCGCGCAACAGAGCTGCCGGGTCTCACCGAGCCGGAAGCCGTGCGCCATTATGTGCGCCTCAGCCAGAAGAATTACGCCATTGATCTTGGCCTTTTCCCGCTCGGCTCGTGCACCATGAAACACAATCCGCGCCTCAATGAGAAAGTCGCGCGCATGCCGGGCTTCTCCGACATTCACCCGCTCCAACCCCAAGCCACCGTTCAGGGCGCGCTCGAAATGATCGACCAGCTTGCGACCTGGCTGAAGACGCTGACCGGCATGCCCGCCGTCGCGATGAGCCCCAAGGCTGGTGCGCATGGCGAGTTTTGCGGCATGATGGCGATCCGGCGGGCGCTGATGGCGCGTGGTGAGATCGAGACCCGTACCCGAGTTCTCGTCCCGGCCTCGGCGCATGGCACGAACCCGGCGACAGCCGTTCAGTGCGGATTCAAGGTCGACGAGATCAAGGCCAACAAGCGCGGTCGCGTCGACATGGAGGATTTCCGCGCCAAGCTTGAAGACAGCTCCGACATTGCCGGCATCATGCTGACCAATCCAAACACGTGCGGCCTGTTCGAAACGGATATCCGCGAGATCGCAGACCTGATTCACGATGCGGGCGGCTATTTCTATTGCGACGGCGCGAATTTCAACGCCATTGTTGGCCGCGTTCGCCCCGGAGACCTCGGTGTCGATGCAATGCACATCAACCTCCACAAGACCTTCTCGACCCCGCATGGCGGCGGCGGACCGGGCTCTGGCCCGACCGTGCTCTCCGAAGCGCTGGCGGACTATGCGCCCGTGCCTTTCGTGGTGAAGGATGAGGATGGCTTCCGCCTCATTGAGGAAGTGGATGGCAAGGGCGAGGACGCCTTTGGCCGCCTCGCTGCCTTCCATGGCCAGATGGGCATGTTCGTGCGTGCGCTGACCTATATGCTGAGCCATGGTGCCGACGGCCTCAAACAGGCCGCCGAAGACGCAGTCCTCAACGCCAATTATATCCAGGCCCGCCTGAAATCCGTGATGACGCCGGCCTTCGAGGGCCATTGCATGCACGAAGCGCTGTTCTCGGATGCGTTCACGGCCGAGGGTATCGAAACGCTCGACATCGCCAAGGCGCTGATCGACGAAGGCTACCACCCGATGACCATGTATTTCCCGCTAGTGGTGCACGGCGCAATGCTGATCGAGCCGACCGAGACCGAAAGCAAGGCCGAGCTTGACCGCTTCTGCGATGCGCTGGAGTCGGTTGCCCGCCGCGCGGCGCAGGGCGATGAGAGCATGAAGGGCGCGCCTTATCTCGCCCCGATGCGCCGTCTTGATGAGACGCAGGCTGCCCGCAAGCCGGTCCTTCGCTGGACACCGCCATCGCCAGAGCAGATCGCCGCCGAATAGCTACCAGACGGCTGTGCGGATAGGGCCGGGACGGAGCTGTGCATTCGTGTCAGCGAACAGGGCCCGCCTCATCTTGCCAGCAAGACGCATGGCCGGACGCTCGAAGTATCGGAAAGTTAGCCAGGCGGCGATCATGCTGAGGCTGATGCCAAGCAGGTAGAACAATGCATTGTCCATCAGGCCCGGTGCGCCAAGCGTGAACCAGTCTGCAGACTGCGTCCCTTCAAGCCGGGCAGCAAGCGCATTGAAGATGCGTCGCAGCGCGCTCAACACGAAGGTGTGGCTGAGATAGAGCGCATATGACCAGTCACCGACGGTCACCAGCCATTTCGGCGCGCCGGCGCGTCCCTCCACCTCAAGCGCGCTGTAGCCGTAAACGATCAGAAGGCACGGGATTCCGAACCACAGGACGCGGCCCCAGCCAAGGGTGAAGGCGGTTTCATCACCTTGCAGCAGCAGGCTGGCTAACATCGCCGCAAGGCCGAGCGCGAGCACCGTGCCGGGCCTGAAACGGCGTCCGCTTGTGACCAGCATGGCGGCAAAGGCCCCTGCAATGAATTCCATCGACAATGGATGAAAGAAGAGCTTGAGATAGTCGGCGGCGTAGGCACCGGAAAGGCCGGCGAGCGAGCCGCCTGTCACCATTGCGGCCCATATGCCGAGCAACCATGGCAGGAAACGCCTCGGCATCAGCATCAGGACGGCAAAGACGAGATAGAAGTGCATCTCATGCACCAGGGTCCATCCGAGCCCGAAGACCGGGACCGAGTGCTGGGGCAGCAGCAGATAGGAATAGACCAGGTGCAGCCAGGGCTGCTCTGCCATCAGCTCGCTGCCCCCCACCGTGCGCTCCACGTCATAGGGCACACCGTAAGCGACAAAGAAATAGCCCGTCATGATCAGCGCGAAGAGCCACCAGACGGGGTAGATCCTGGCGGCGCGGGCAAACAGGAAGGCCCCCGATGTCGCGAGTGATGCGCGTACCTCGCCGGTGACATAGACCATGATGAAGCCAGAGATCACGAAGAACAGGTCGACGCCTGCAAATCCATTCTCGATCAGCAGCGAGACGAGCGGCTGGTCATCCAGCCCATTGCGCAGGAATGCATCCATCTCGATGGCGCGTACATGATAGATCATGACGAGCATCGCAGCGACCGCGCGCAAAGCCTGGATCGAATTCAGCTTCAAATCAAAGAGGTCCCTACAATCAAATCCGCACCGGCTATTGTGACAGGATTGCCAGCTCAGCTTTTTTTAAAGCCTGCCGGTTATAAAAAATCCGATCAGGTGTCTTGGCATGCGTCGGAATGCCTGAAAAGACATGGAAAACCGTTCGCGTGAGCCCGATTTTCAGCATAATTGCAAACTTATCTAGGCAGGCCGTTGAAAATACCCATATAGGCCGGAATGCAGAACGCTGAGCCGGATCGGGACACCGAACAGAACGACACAGGGGAGAGTCGGCGCGTGCCGCTAGACACCGTAAGAACCGGATTTCGAACGCTGGTCCGCCAGTTTCTGGCGGTGCTCGGACTCGTGCTCATCGTTATCGCGATTCCAATCGCTTTCGTGACGCCCTTCCTGCCGATCGGTCTTCCAATCGCGATTGTCGGTGTCGTGCTTCTGGGCCGCAATGCAATCTGGGGCCGGCGCTGGATGGAAGGTGTGCTCGAGCGCAATCCGCGCGTCGAACGCTTCGCTCCCAACTGGCTGATGCGCGCGGTCTTTGGCCGCGAAAAGCGCCCTCGCTGATTACACAGTCCCGCAAAGAAAAAGCCCCGCCGATAAAGCGGGGCCTTTTTGAATGTGTCTGTTAAATCTGGAGCGCGCTTAGTTAAGCGCCTTGTCGATCTCGCCCAGGGCTTCCTCGAACAGGTCACCGCGCTTCGGGGAGCCAGCGAGGATGTCCCGGGCGGCCTGCGTGGCCGCATTGGCCGCGACCCGGCGAACATCTTCAGCCGCTTCGGACTCTGCACGGGCGATGCGGGCTTCGGCCTGGGCTTCGCGGCGCGCAACCTTGTCAGCGAGGTCCTTGCGGGCCTGCTCAACCATCAGCTTCGCATCGGCCTTGGCCTGCTTGATCATGGCGTCTGCAGTCGCATCGGCCTCAGCGCGCTTCTTTTCGGCATCGGCGAGCATGGCCGCGGCTTCTTCGCGAAGCGTGCGGGACTCGTCGAGCTGCTTCTGGATGTCTTCCGCGCGGCTATCGAGAGCCTTGGCGACGGCCTTGAAGGCGCCCATGGAGGCCGCAATGATCAGGAACAGCGCAAAGGCCGCAAAGGCGACGTGCGTGACCGGGTCCGTGAAAGGCTCGATCAGGTGCAGGAAGCTTGCAGACGACTCGCCATGGCCTGCATCTGCAGCCTCGGCGGCGAAGGCCAGCGGGGCGCTCAGCGTCAGCAGGGTGGAAGTGATGACAGGTTTCATCATGGTCGTGTGTCCCATCAGTTCTTTGTTGCGCGGGCCACGGCGGCCTTTGCATCGGCTTCGCTCACGCTGACACCGAAACGGCTCAGAATGGCCTGCGTCGTGTCCGCGGCAATCGTCTCGACGTTTGCGAGCGCGTCGCTACGAACCTTCTGGATGCGTTGCTCGGCATCGGCGAGGCGTTCGGCAAGATCTGCGTCCACCTTCTGGGTGTCGGCCGCAATCTCGGCGTCGACCTTTGCGCGGGCCTTGTCAGAGGTCTCGCGCGCTTTGGCGCGGGCCTCGGCAAGGTGAAGTTCCTGTGCCTTCTTGGCTTCCTTGGCTTCCTCGTTGAGACGGGCAGCCTCGTCCAGCGCATCGGCAATCGTGTCACCACGCTTCTCGATCACACCGCCAAGCTTTGGCAGGATGAAACGCGAAAGTGCGATGTAGAGCACGCCGAATAGCAGCGTCAGCCAGAACAGCTGGGACGGGAAGTGCCAGGTCTCGAAGGGCGGGAAAGCAGCGCTTCCACCGGCTGCTTCAGCAGCGACTGTCATAAACATCATGAGCCGGAACCTTGATGGGCAGGATCAGAGAAGAACGGGCTGGCCCGGCAATGTGCGGGCCAGCCGGCAGTTCAGGGGCGTCGCTTAGACGACGAAAAGGATCAAGATGGCGACGAGGAACGACAGGATGCCGAGTGCCTCGGAAAGGGCCATACCGATGAAGAGGTTACCGGTCTGCTGGGGAGCAGCCGATGGGTTGCGCATGGCGGCGTCGAGGAACGAGCCGAAGATGTTACCCACACCGATAGCGGCACCGATCATGCCGAGGGTTGCGAGGCCTGCGCCAACATATTTGAGGCCGAGGGTGATATCGCCTTCCATTTCAGATCTCCTTTGGAAAAGCCGTTTTTAATTTTGTGCCCGTGAAGCCTGTTCGTGCGGGCGCGTCAAGTGTTGAGGCACGGCGTTGTAACGCCGCACCGGCGGAACTAGTGGGACGGGTGAAGCGCGTCGTTGAGGTAAACGCAGGTCAGGATGGCGAAGACGTAGGCCTGGAGGCCTGCGACCAGCAATTCCAGTGCGTTGAGCGCAACACCCATTGCGAAAGCGAGAAGTCCGACGGCGCTGAGCGCGATTGCGCCGGCGAAAGCAGCACCGAAGAGCTGTGCAGCAAAGCCTGCGAAAAGCTTCAGCATGATGTGGCCGGCGAGCATGTTTGCAAACAGGCGCAGCGCTAGCGTTACAGGACGTGCGAAGAAGGAGATGATCTCGATCGGGACCAGCAGGAAGTAGATCGGCCATGGCGCGCCCGATGGCGCGAAGAGCTTCAGGAACTTCAGGCCGTTCTTGTAGAAGCCATAAACGATCACGATGGAGATCACGAGCAGGGCGAGGGCGGCCGTCACGATCAGATGGCTCGTCGTGGTGAAGGCGTAAGGCACCATGCCGATCATGTTCGCGAAGAACACGAAGAAGAACAGCGTGAACACGAACGGGAAGAATTTGAGGCCTTCCTCGCCGGCTGCGCCGCGCACCATATCCGCGACAAAACCATAGCCGACTTCAGCAATCGACTGGCTGCGCGATGGCACGAGCTTGCCGCGGCTGGCGGCGAGGCCGAAGAAGATGATGATCAACGCAACGCCCAGCAGCATATAGAAGGAGGCGTTGGTGAAGGACAGGTCGAGCCCGCCAATATTCAGTTCGAAAAGCTTCTGGACCTGAAACTGGTGAATCGGGTCAGCCATTTGGTGGAAGGAGAGGTTCATCAGCCCTTTTTCCCGTCTTCCGGACCGTCAATCTGGTCCGTTCCCTGTAGATTCGCATCCGCCGTGAGCTGGCGATACGCGCGTATAACACTCAGGACCCCGGCTGCAATACCGAATCCCAGCATGATCAGCAGTCCCCAGGGCTTGGTTCCGAAGAAGCGGTCGATCAGATAACCGAACAAAAGTCCGATCACGATACATCCCGCCATTTCGGCCCCATAGCGAAGCGCCATTGCGCCAGCCGTGATAGACCCGTCCGTCTTGTCTTCACGTGCGGCCTTTTTGGCTTCACGTGCAGCGCGATCCGCCTGCGCCTTCGCGATCCGTTCACTCAGATTGTCGTGTTCCGGATCGGTCATCGAAGAGCCTCTGGACCGCTATAGACAGACAAGGGGAAACCCCTGCCATTTGCGCCGGAAGCTATTTGAGGGGTGCCTGCAAGTCAAGCCGACGAAATTTCGTGTAACGCTTTGAAAAATATAGGGAATATTCCGCAAGCGCTTTTGACGCAGGCGCTTACTCCGCGGCAACGAGCTCTTCGGCAGCATCGAGGTCGACCGAAACGAGTTTCGAAACGCCCTTTTCCCGCATGGTGACGCCGAAAAGGCGGTCCATCCGGCTCATCGTCACCGGATTGTGCGTGATCACGATAAAGCGGGTATTCGTGCGGCGGCGCATTTCATCAAGCAGGCGGCAATACCGGTCGACGTTCGCGTCATCAAGCGGCGCGTCCACCTCGTCCAGCACACAGATCGGCGACGGACGCGACAGGAACACTGCAAAGATCAGTGCCGTCGCCGTCAGCGCCTGCTCACCACCGGACATGAGCGATAGCGTGCCGAGGCGCTTGCCGGGCGGCTGCGCCATGATTTCGAGACCGGAATCGAGCGGATCGTCACTGTCCACGAGCCGCAGCTCTGCTTCACCGCCGCGGAAGAGCGTGGTGAACAGGGCCTTGAAGTGCTCATTCACCCGCTCAAAGGCTTCGAGCAGACGGGCACGGCCTTCATCATTGAGCGCCGTTACGCCCTCGCGAAGGCGGGCAATGGCCTTGATCAGGTCGTCCTTCTCGGTCGCCTGGGACCCGAGTCGCTCGGCCAGTTCTTCGGCTTCCTGCTCGGCTTCCATGTTGACGCCGCCGAGCTGGTCACGGTCCCGGCGCAGGAAATCGAGCTGGCGTTCGGCCTCATTCGGCTCAAGCTGTTCCAGCTCTTCTTCGTCTAGCCCTGCCCGGGCCAGCATCATCAGGCCTTCGGGCAGGCGCTGGAACTGGGCGCGTGCATGCTCAATGGTTTCGGTCAGTCGCATCTCGGCATTCTCGATGCGCACCTTCGCGCCGGCCAGCGATTCGCGCGCTTCCATCGCAGCGGCGGATGTTTCGCGGGCGAGTTGTTCGATCTCGCGGATCGACGTTTCCTTTTCGGCCAGCTGGTCCGCAGTGCGCTGTCGCTCTGCTTCGAGCGTTGCAACACGCTGGGCGAGTGCATCAAGCTGGTCCTGCAGCTCTTCAGGCTTGGCGCGGGCGCTTTCGGCTTCGGATGCGGCTTCGCGGCGCCGTGCAAGCAGGCCTTCGAGGCGGCTCTCACTGTTTGCGAGACGGCCGGTCCAGCGCTCGACGTCCTTCTGAAAGCCTTCGCGGCGCGCAATGGCCTGCTCGCGGTTGCGGGTGATGTCGGTCAGGCGGCCGCGGCATTCGGTTTCGTGTTCTCGCGCGGCGGTCAGCTGTTCGCGTGCGCCCTGTGCGATTGTCTCGAGCCGCTCAACCTCATTCTCGTCGCCGCCGATCGAGACGAGCGACAGGGCCTCTTCAACGCCGCGCAGGTCTGATTCGACGCGGGCAAGGGCCTCACTGGCCGATTCGCGTTTGACATCAGCGCGCTCGAAAGCCTGTTTTGCTTCGGCGGTGGCCGCGCGGGCGCGATTGAGCTCACCGGCCTTCGGAGACACCGCGCGGCGGGCTTCCTTCAGCTCGTCTTCGGCATTGATACGCTCGGCCTTTGCGCTGGACAGCGTCGCAGCTGCGTCCGACAGGGCTTCACGCGCCGGGCCGATCTCTGACTGGGCCGCTTCCAGCCGCGCCTGTTGTGCCAGGCGTTCGGCCGCAGACACAGGCGCATCCGGTGTGCGGGTAAACCCGTCCCAGCGCCAGAGGTGGCCCTCTTTTGAAACCAGTCGCTGGCCGGGACGGAGGCTTGCTGCCAGGGCTGCGCCCTGATCTGGCGCAACCACACCGCATTGCGATAGGCGCGCTGCAAGCTCGCCGGGAGCGTCGACGAAGTTCGAGAGCGGATCGGCACCTGCGGGCAGCGCATCTGTCTTGATGTCGCGGCCGCCCCAGAACAGGGACGATGTCTTCTCGGTCGAGGCCTGCAGGTCATCCCCGAGCGCAGCCGCCACGGCCTTTTCATAACCGTCCTTCGTGCGCACCCGGTCAATCACGGGCGGTGCTTTCGGGCCAGTCGCCTGCTTCAGCAGCCTCTGGAGGCCGGCAATCTCGGATTCGAGCGTGCGAACCGTCTGATCGGCTGCATCCTTGGGGCCTTGTGCGGCAGCTTCGGCTTCGCGGGTCTCGTTGAGAACCTGCTCGGCTGCGTCCACGGCGCGCTCGGCGTCGTGAAGGGCGAGTTCTGCGGCTTCTTCTGCTTTCTCGGCTGCCGAGAGGCGGGACTGCAGGGCAGACGTATCCGGCATGTCGGCCAGCTGAGCTTTCAGCCGCGCCGCGTCCGCTTCAAGGCTGGCCTTGCGGCGGCGCTGCGCTTCAGCGCTCGCTTCGGCGGCCTGGCGCTCTGCTCGCATCGAGGCGAGCTTGGCTGTAACATCATCGGCTGCGGCCTGCGCATCGTTCAGCCGCTCGCGCGCCTGTTCGAGATCGGTTTTGGCTTTCGCTTCAAGGGCCTCATTGGCTTTGGGATCTTCGGTCGGAAGCGCGGCGAGATTGTCCCTGGCTTCGGCGAGCGCGTGCTCGGCCTCTTCCTTTTGCGACTGTTCGCGCTCAATGTCTTCCATCAGGCGGCGAGCTTCACCCTCATGGCGCGCGAGCAGATCGGCGGCGTTCTTGCGCTCTGTCTCGAGCCGGGCCAGCTCAATCCGTGCCTGGCCGAGCTTGCCGGACGCGATGGCTTCGGCCTCCTTGAGCGGCTGAAGGCCCTCTGACGCCTCAAGACGCCTGGTCTCTGCGATGGCAGCTTCACGCGTGTGCTGTTCGACGGCATCGCGGCAGCGGATGAGCTCGGCATCAGCCTCGACCTTGGCCTGCTTGGCGGCCTGCCATTTCAGATGCGCGAGGAAGGCGTCGAGTGCGGAGATCTTCTCCGACAGCTCTTTATACTTGCGCGCCTTGCGGGCCTGACGCTTCAGGCTCTCAAGCTGGCGTTCCACTTCGGCCGACACTTCAGACAGGCGCTCGAGATTTGTCTCGGCAGCACGCAGTTTCAGTTCGGCTTCATGCCGGCGCGTATTGAGACCGGAAATACCGGCGGCTTCTTCAAGGATCCGGCGACGGTTTTGCGGTTTGGAGCCGATCAGCTCGGAAATCTGGCCCTGCCGCACGAGAGATGGCGAGTTCGCACCAGTCGAGGCATCCGCGAAGATGAGCTGGATGTCCTTGCCGCGAACGGTGCGGCCATTCAGCTTGTAGGTCGAGCCGGCGCCGCGCTTCAGGCGGCGCATGATTTCCAGCGTGTCAGACGCGTTGAACTCTGGCGGGGCGGTGCGCGCCGAATTGTCGAGGACGAGGGTCACTTCCGCGAGTTCGCGGGCAGGGCGCGCCTGCGAGCCGGAGAAGATCAGGTCGTCCATCTCCCCGCCGCGCATCGCCTTGGCGGAGCTTGCGCCCATCGCCCAGCGGAGCGCTTCGAGCAGGTTCGACTTGCCACAGCCATTCGGCCCGACAATGCCTGTCAGGCCGGGAAGGATCGGTACTTCCTGTGGATCGACGAAGGATTTGAAGCCTGCGATGCGCAGTTCTGTCAGATGCAAGGCAGGCTCCCCAGTCTCAAATGATTACTCCGGCGCAGGCTCGCCGGACTCAGCTTCAATCGGATCAGTATTGTCAGATTCGCCTTCGGAGTCCTCTGTGGGAGTCTGTTCGACGACTGGCTCCGGCGCGGCCGGGGCGTCTTCGCCCAGTGCTTCGTCCAGAACAGCCTTCATGCCGTCCCAGCGCCGCCAGTCATAGCCAGGCAGCGTTTCGCCGTTCAGAAGAACGGTCGGCGTGGCTTCGACACCATCCTCGATACCAGCATCGACAGATGCGGCGATGGCCCGGCGAAGGTCAGAGTTCTGCAGGCAGGCATCGAACTCTGCCGGGTCGGTAATGCCGTGATTGGCCGCGACCTGCTGGAGCGCCTGTTTGACCTGTCCGCCCTGACGGGCAAGGCTCAGGATGGCGGTCTGGCGCGAGAACAGTTCTTCAAGCACGTCAAAATATTTGTCCTCGCCGGCGCAGCGCGCAATCGCGAAACCGGCGACGGAGATTTCCTGCGGCGGTGTCGGGAACTCCCGGAAGACGAATTTCACCTTGCCGGTCGAAACGTATTCTTCCTTCATCTGGTCGACCACATCGTTCTGGAACTGAAGGCAGGCCGGGCAGGTCCAGGACGCGTATTCGGTGACCGTGACAGGTGCATCATCAGATCCAAGCGTCATCTCGGTGACGGCGGCCGGCTCCGTGGTGCCGGAAGTCTGGTTGCCTTCTGAGCTGTCCGCGCCGCCACAGGCGGCGAGTGCCAGCACGGATACGGCGAACAGGGATGCGCGGCTGGTGATGGCTGTCATGTTCATAACCTTTGCTTAAGAATTGAGTCGGAGTGGTTTCCAAGAAGTTAACGACGCCGCTGACGCCTAGGATTCATCGGTGGTTAGCACAGCTTCGCCGAGGGCCAGAACCGCCTTTCGCAGGTCTGTGTCCTCGATCGTCTGAACAGAGGAGAGGAGGCTTTCGCGCTCAGACGGAGTGAGCGTTCGGCGCTTTTTGGCGGGCGCGGCAGGCGGCGACTGTTTCAGCGGGCCCTGCACGATGCGGATGTCGCGCACATCGCCGCCGAGTGAAACCGAAACGCGCTGGCGAATAAGCTCGCTCTGATGCTGCACCATGGTGGACGCCGCCGGAATGCAGCGCAACGTGAGCACGCGGCCCTTGCCCTTCGGACTGGCCCCGATCTTGTCCGGCTCGCACACCTTCGCGAGGGAAGGGCCGACAATGTCGGCCCATTGCAATTTCAGCCGCCCGATGGCCGGGCCTTTTTCGGGAAGCTTCTTGCGGGCCAGCTTCATGATCTCTGCGCCCACCGACTTTGGCGGTGCCGCAAGCGGGCGCGCGCGCTGGTAACGCAGGCGGATGCGTGCGCGCGCTTCTTCGATGGGATCGAGGCTTGACCTGTTGACCATGCTCGCGATTGTGCACGCCATGCCGACAAGAGAAAAGGCCGCCAGTGCGGAATCAACAAGATTTGATGGACTGAGCGATGCCTTGCTGGACTGGTATTCAGCCCATGCCCGCGATTTGCCCTGGCGTATAGGCCCGGCCCAGCGCGCAAAAGGCATTCCGGCTGACCCTTATCGTGTCTGGCTAGCGGAGATCATGCTGCAGCAGACGACCGTTCCACATGCGGCGCGCTATTTCGAGGCCTTCACACGTCGCTGGCCGACGGTCGCCGATCTTGCGGATGCGGCAGACGCCGATGTGATGGCCGCCTGGGCAGGGCTTGGCTATTATGCACGCGCCCGCAACCTTCTGAAGTGCGCCCGCGAAGTGGTCGAGCGGGGCGACTGGCCAAGGACAGAAACCGGACTTCGTGAGCTTCCCGGGATCGGAGCGTATACGGCGGGTGCTGTTGCGGCGCTTGCCTTCAATCAGCGCGCGCCCGCTGTGGACGGGAATGTCGATCGCGTCTTCGCGCGACTGCTGGCGGCGAAAGGCGAATGGAAAGCCGAGAAGGCTGTGATCGCATCGCTTGTTCGCGATCTTGTCCCCGCGGACCGCCCGGCTGAGTTCGCCGAAGCGCTGATGGATCTCGGAGCCACCATCTGCACGCCGAAACGGCCCAATTGCCTGATCTGCCCGGTCCGGTCCTGGTGCGCCGCACAGGCCGAGGGTGAGCCCGAGCGCTATCCCATAAAGCCCGCAAGGAAAGCCAAACCGCTGCGGCGGGGAGACGTCTATGTCGTGCTTCGGTCGGGTGATGTGATGACGCAGACGCGGCCGCAAAATGGGCTGCTTGGCGGGATGCTCGGTCTGCCGACGAGTGACTGGCTGGAAGATGGAACGCCGGAGAAGCCCGACTGGCTGCCGGATTCGGCTAGACCCATCGGTGAGGTTCGCCACGTCTTTACGCACTTTGAATTGCGGCTTTCGGTGTTCAGGCTGACCAGTGGCACCGTGCCCGGCAATCCCGGCTGGACACCGGTCGATGATGCCGAAAAGGCCCTGCCGAGCGTTTTCCGAAAGGCGCTGAAGCTCGCGTTCTAGGCCTCTGACGCCTTGCGATACTCCTCATCGCGTTCGGCCCCGATCTTGTCGCGCACAGTATCGACCGGATAGCCAAACTGCTCGAGCGCACGTCCCGCAATCTGCAGTCCGGCCTCGATGGCGTCCGGGATCACAAAGGTCGCTCCGGCCTGCCGTAATGTGCGGCCATGTTCGACATCGCGGGCCCGCGCAAAGATCGGGACATTCGGGCGAATGGCGCGAATGGCTCGCACCATAAGTTCGGCGCTGACAGGATCATCGACAGTGACGATGAAAAGTGACGCCGTGGCTGCGCCTGCTGCGTCGAGGATTTCCTTGCGCGCGGCATCACCGAGGGAGACCTGCCAGCCTTCCTTGCGGCCTTTCTGGACCGAATGGAAGCTTCGCTCGAGGATGACAATGTCGGCGCGTTCCTCGTCCAGGATGCGGGCAATCGTGTGCCCGACGCGGCCGAAGCCGGCGATGATCACATGGCCCTCGCGATCGGTATAATCGGCGACGGGCAGGGCCTCGGCTTCCGGCTGCTTCAGCTTTTTCGACAAGGCGAGGCCGAGCCGCGATGTCAGCGGGATAAGGAACATGGAGAGGCCTGCAATCGCTGTGACCGGGGTTGCGATATCGGAGCCGATGACGCCTGCCGTCATGGCGGCCGCCATCACGACGAACGCAAATTCCCCGGCCGGCGCGAGCAGGAAAGACGCTTCCGTTGCGAGCGCGGCCGGGCCCGCGAAGATGCGGCAGGCGAGCCACGACACGATGACTTTCAGGATGAGCAGACCGGCAAGGCCGCCAAAGACGACAGGAGCAAGCTCGACGACTTTGATGAGGTCGACGCTCATGCCGACCGTCATGAAGAAGATGCCGAGAAGCAGGCCCTTGAACGGGTCGAGATCGACCTCCGCCTGATGCCTGAATTCGGTCTCTCCGAGGACAAGTCCGGCAAGAAAGGCGCCGAGCGCTACTGACAGGCCCGCCACTGACGTCATGACCGCTGCGCCGATCACGACAAACAGCGTCAGTGCCATGAGAAAATCGCGTCCGCCCGTGCGCGCAGCGAGCCGGAACACGTATTGAAGGACGAACCGGCCCAGTCCGACGATAAGCACCACAGCAATCACGCCTTCAACAAGTGCGCGCAGCACGCTGCTGGCAATGTCGACATCGTTTTCCGGCGACAGGAAGCTGACAAAGATGAGGATCGGCGCAACAAGGATATCCTGAAACAGGAGGACTCCGAGTGCGGTCCTGCCGGCGGGACCTGCGGCGCGGTGTTCACTTGTCAGCACCTGCATGACGATGGCGGTGGAGGAAAGAGCAAGGGCAAGACCGATAACGGCAGCGGCCTGCGCCGGAACGCCGAGGCTCCAGAGCGCCACGCCGATGAGCACCGCGCTCAGCATGGCTTGCATGGCCCCGGCCCCGAAGACCACGCGTTTCATTTGCCAGAGGTTGCGGAAGGACAGTTCAAGGCCGAGCAGGAAGAGCAGGAACAGAACGCCGAGTTCTGCAAACGGCGCGGCGGCTTCCGGCTCTGACACCGTAATGAACTGCAGCGGGCCCCAGAGATGTTCGAATGTGCCAAGGCCATGGGGCCCGAGCACGATGCCGGCAATCAGAAACCCTGCCACCACGGGCAGCTTCAGGGCACGAAACGCCGGAACGATGACCCCTGCGGCAAACAGGAAGACGAGCATGTCCTTCAGGAAGATCGCCTGCGTTTCGCTGCCCTCATGACCCATAAGCTGATCGTCCCCCATGCGCAGCCCGGTCGTGGGCCGCTATCCATGAGGGCAGCATAGGCAGGATGGACGCAGCCGTCAGCTGCCTCTTTCGCGTCTTGAGCGAATTTTCGGTGCTGCCCGCTCAGCGGTCAGTTGAGGCCGTTTTCCTGGCGGTATCTACGGCGGAGAAGGTCGATCGGGGCAAGATCGCCCTTTGGCGATTCATAATGCCAGAATGTCCAGCCATTACAGGCTGGCGCCTTCATCACATGCGCGCCGAGCCGGTGGATCGAACCCGATGCGTCGCCAGTGGACAGGCTGCCATCGACGCGGATGCGCGCATGGTGGCGCTTCTTCGGAGACCAGAGCCGGTCGCCGGGTTTCAGCCAGCCATTCTCGACAAGCGCGCCAAACGGAACGCGGGGCAGGGCGCGAGCACCCTTCTGTGTTTCGAGCGCTTCGCCGTTGAGCGGCGTGATCGCTTTAAGACGTGCCCGTGACAGGCGGATATAGGCCGGATCCTGCTCAATGCCGACATAGTCGCGGCCGAGCATCTTGGCAGCAGCAGCCGTGGTACCGGTACCGGAAAACGGGTCGAGCACGACATCGCCGGGATTGGTCGTGGCCAGCAGGACGCGTTTCAGCAGCGCTTCCGGTTTCTGTGTCGGATGCGCCTTCTTGCCGGTGACAGTGTCCTTGAGGCGCTCAGAACCGGTGCAGAGCGGGATCGTCCAGTCAGACCGCATCTGCTTGTCTTCATTGAAGGCCTTGAGGGCGTCGTAATTGAAAGTGACGCGGGACTTTTCGGTCTTGCCGGCCCAGATCAGTGTCTCGTGCGCATTCTGGAAACGGGTGCCCTTGAAATTCGGCATCGGGTTCGATTTCAGCCAGATCACGTCATTCTGGATCCAGAAGCCGCTATCCTGCAGGATAGCACCGACGCGGAAGATATTGTGATACGAGCCGATCACCCAGATCGCGCCATCATCTTTCAGCACGCGGCGGCATTCGGTCAGCCACTGATGGGTGAACAGGTCATAGGCGTCGAAGCTGTCAAACTGGTCCCAGGCGTCATCGACACCGTCGACATGCGACTGGTCCGGACGGGTCAGCCCGCCACCAAGCTGCAGGTTGTAGGGCGGATCGGCGAAGACCAGGTCGACAGATTTGTCCGGCAGGCGTGACAGCACATCCACGCATTCGCCTTCAATGATCGTATTGCGGATCAGATCCATGACTCTACAGCCCCTCAACTCAAATCAACTTGAACGCCCACTCCGCCGCGATTTGGTTTCTGCTTCGTTACGCTCTGCAGCTTCGTCTGCAGATTGCGCGGAAAAATCTTCGTTTCGGTATCGTAACAAGTTTTTCGTGTGCTTGTGGACAGATTTGTGGGAGAGCAGTGGAAATTCTCTGGATGACCTGTGAAAACAGGCTCTAGACGTCGAGCTTCAACTGTCCATTCGGGCCTTCCGGCGGACAGAACAGGTCTGTGCGAAGACGTGACCGCGGCGTGTCCAGGCGAAGCCGGCGCGCCGCCTTCTGGAAGCGCTGTGCAATGAGGCGGGCGTGAGGCTCCTGGCCGCGGCCGCGTTCGAACCAGTTCGAATCATAATCCTGGCCGCCGCGCATGGCCCGCAGGAGGTTGATGATGCGCGCCGCCCGGTCCGGATAATGCTCGGCCAGCCATTCATGGAAAATGTCCTTCAGTTCGAAGGGCAGGCGGAGCAGTACATATCCGGCGCTCCTCGCACCATTGTCGGCGGCGGCCTCCAGCAGCGGTTCGATCTCGTGCTCATTCAGCGCAGGAATGATCGGAGCCGTCATCACGATCACTTCAATGCCCGCATCCGCCAGCGCCCGGACGGTCTGCAGCCGCTTGTACGGCGCGGCCGCTCTCGGCTCCATCCGGCGCGACAGGCGCGGATCAAGCGTCGTGATTGATACGCCGACCCGCGCAATGCCCTTGGCGGCCATGGGCGCAATGATGTCGATATCGCGCTGGATGAGTGCAGACTTGGTAAGCAGGGTGACCGGGTGATTGTGCGCTGACAGGATTTCCAGAAATGTACGCGTCAGTTTCAACTGTCGTTCGACGGGCTGGTAGGCATCAGTATTCATGCCCAGCGCGATCGGTTTGGGCACATAGGATGGCCGTGAGAGCTCCCGGCGCAACAGGTCCGGCCCGCCAGGCTTGAAGAAGATCCTGCTTTCGAAATCGAGGCCCGCAGACAGGCCGTGAAACGCATGCGTCGGCCTGGCGAAACAGTACACGCAGCCATGCTCGCAGCCGCGATAGGGGTTGATCGTCCGGTCGAATGAAATGTCAGGCGAGCGGTTATAGGTAATGATGGTCTTTGCGACTTCCCGGGTGAGGGTCGTCTTGAGCCGTGCCGCCTCATCATCGATCGTTCCCCAGCCATCATCGAAGGCCGCATGGGTCTCGTGCTCGAAACGGCCCGCCTGGTTTGAAATGGCGCCGCGCCCCCTTTGCTCGAACCGCTCGCCAGCGGCGGCGACATCAATCAGGGTCACGCGGCCTTTCTTCGAAAGTTTTTGTGCCTGCCGCATGAAAGGAGCAAATCACGAGAGCCAGAACAAAACAAGAACAATTATGCCAAATCTGTGGATTGCTGCGTTCGCCCAACCAGGCCAGGTGGGTCTCAGATTTTGCGGGTGTTGAAGGATTTCAGCATCTGCCGCAGATGCGCGGGCAGGCTGCTGGGCAGGTAGAGATCGAGTTCTTCAGATGCCGTCAGCCCGTTTGGCAACGTCCCGGCCTCGGATTCCAGGGCCAGCAGCGACATGGGTGTATTCTCAAAAATCCGGCGCGTGGACTTTTCCCGAAGGATGGTCACGACATGACTGTGGCGCGCGTCAACGCAGATCCGGTCATAGACCTCGGACACGGCAGCCTCGGGGCCTTCCAGAATCTGAAGAAAATTCGGTCCATTGAACAGCAACGTCCCCGTCACATCCGATTCGCCATTGTTCCGGATGGCGGATTCGAGGATATCCTGCAGGTCTGGGGAGGAGACAGCACTGTGCGCTGTGCTGACATAGGCAAGTCGGTACATTATCATCCTTAAAGATTTCAGCCGACTTGGCGGCATCTCGATTTTGGCGTCGATAACTTAGATCAACATGTCTGATCAGCGGAAGCCCTGTCGCTGTTTTTTATATCTTTTCCAGTCCTCGGCGATGTCAATGTCGATGAGTTGCGGCAGCAAAGTCACACGGGCGTGTTCAGGAAGGTTGGACCAGACATCTTCCATGGCGTGCGGAGTGGACCAGCGGACCCCCTTGAACACTTCAGGGGATTTCAGACGCTGGCTGAGCCCCAGCAGCCAGAAGCCGCCATCGTCTGCCGGGCCGAAGACAAGCCCATTCCGTCGCAGCGAAGTGGCCGCCCGGCGAAGATGCAGATGCGACATGTCCGGTGCATCCGCCCCGACAAAGATGACCGGTCCGACCGGGGCCTCAAGCATGGCGCGAGTCAGCCTGTCGCCGAGATGGCCATGGCCCTGCGGATACTTCGCGATGTTCGGTGGCCATAGCCCGCCAAGCGTGTCCCCGACAGCAAGGGCCGGTTCGACATAGAGCCGCGTATCCCAGGCCGTGTCGCGCGCCGCCCGCATGGTTCGCGCCAGTGTGAAGCGTGCAATCCGTCTCGCTTCGGATCGGCCCAGCCCGTCCGCCAATCGCGTCTTTGAAAGGCCGATACGAGGCGGTTTGGCAAATATGATAAGGGTCGGTCTGGTCATAATCAGGACAAGAAACACGCTGAATGTTACAAGGGATCAACAATCGAGGTGGGATTTAGATCATGAAAAAAATCAGGCAATTCTGCATTCTGCCGCTTGCACTGGTTTCTGTGTCGGCCTGTTTCCTGACGGAGACGTCGCTCATTGATGCCGGCCAGGCGGTGCTTCCTATGGATGGCGACATGGTGGTCTGCCTGCGGGATGAGGACCCGTGTCTTGACCTCAAGCGCCAGGCGGATGGCTATTTCGCTCAGTCGCCTGACGACCCCGCCGACACAATCACATTGAGGTTCACACCCCTGACGCAGTCGGCCGGCAAGCAGGTTTTCCTTGCCGAAGCAGAACTGACCGAAGACGAAGAGACCGGCTTTACCTACGGTCTGGCCCGCCGCTTCAGCGCGCCAAATGACCGGGGCGCGACGCTGGAGATTGCCCCACTCGACTGCGAAGACGCTGATGAAGACATGCTCAGCCAGTTTGAAGCAGGGGGCGGGACTGTCGAAGTCGGCAAGATCACGTCCTGCGCGCCTGTTTCCCTGACGCAGATGAAGGGCCTCGTCCTCACCATGCACGGCAAAGATATCGCGAAGGATGCATGGTGGGTTGAGCGGGCAAACGAGTTCTAGGGATATCTGCCCCGGCGTCACACACGTGCTGCCACTCGGAAGGAGCGGGCCAATCTCGCAAGTTTCAATCTGACGGACAGGTCCGTTCGAGCAGGGCGTTAAGATCGAAATCGCGCGTACGCCAGTTTCGGGTGTCGCAATAGAAGGTTCCGGAGCGATCATAAGGCGCACCGTGATCGTCGCATCTGGTCAGCCGTTTATCGCATTCGACAATTTCGGGGCATCCCCAGGGTTCGCAATTCTGATAGTCGGTAACCTTGGCGCAGGTGATGACGTGCTTGCGGGCTTCTGCACGACAGGCCGCCACCTTGGCAGAAACCCCATGCGATCCTGCACCGGGCGGAGGTGTAGAGCGCGAAATTTCAGGCCGCCAAAGCGTATCCGTGCTTTCCACGTCAAAGTCTCGGACCTTGCAGAGCGACAATATCCTGTCCTCCAGGTATTCAGGCGTGAGGATCTTGCCGCCCGTTGGCGTGTCGCGGCAGAGGGTGAGAATGCGGACATCCTGGGGAGTGCCGTTCTGCTTCGCTCGGTCAATTTCCCTATTATAATCGAACACTTCAGGTTCGGTCGCGGGCAGGCCGTTTTGACGCTCAGGCGAAGCTGTTTCCTTCGGCTTTCGCAGTGCGGCTTTCAATTCTGCAGCAGCCTCAGGTGAGACATCTGCAATAATGCCTCCATCATCTCGTGGGGTCACCACCGCTTCGGGCATCTTGTCAGATGTCGATGGGTCTTGCCGGGGCGAGTCCGCGAGCGACGTGAATGCAAGGCCAGTCGACAGACACACGGACACGCCGCACACTGCAAGGATTGTCGCGATTGTCTTCAAGCCTTGTCCTCGTCATCCTTCGCAGCGGCAGGTTGAAACAGACTAGCACTATTTCATGACGTGACGAAAACACTGACAAAGGAAATCCCGCAACGGCGTCCTAGCGATATTTTGCTGCCAGCTTCTGCGGGCTCGCACCGAGCAGGTAGCGAGAAATCAGCATTGCATTGTGCCAGCTGCGCTTGCGCCAGCCGTCGCGCTCATATTTGGCGGCCGACGTTCTCGCTTCCGCCGACAGGATCGATATCCGCGACTTGCCGATTTTCTGGACGATGCGCACATCCTCCATCAGTGGCAGGTCTTCATAGCCGCCGACTTCATCATAGAGTGCCCGTGGCAGGAGCAGGCCCTGGTCGCCATAGGGCAGGCCGAGCCATCTGGCGCGGCGGTTGGCTCTCGCAGCGATGCGCTTCGCCATCGGATGGTCTGATCGGTAGGCCAGGGTAAGGACAGCTGCCTTGTCTGGTCGCTCCGACAGATGATCCAGGACGCGCTCGGGCCAATCTCGAGAGAGTGCGGTGTCTGCGTGCAGGAAGAACAGCCAGTCGCCGCGCGCTATCTCAGCGCCCGCGATAAGCTGTTTTGCGCGACCTTTTTCGCCCTGGATAAACGCCGCGCCGCTGCCCTCTGCGATGGCGGGCGTTGCATCCTCAGAGCCGCCATCCGACACGATGAGTTCGCGGATCAGGCCAGCCTCCAGGCCGGGCATCAGCGCATCAAGACAGAGCGGCAGGTCTTTCGCCGCATTCAGGGTCGGAATGATGATGGAGATGGGAGCGGCCATGGCGCTAGCTCATACAGCATTTTTTTCAAGGGTCGAGACACCGGCTTTTCATCGGAACACCTCAGGGGGTGCGGCGTTGTAAAAGCGACCATCAAATGACAGGAGCAACAACCCATGAGCACGATTTATGAGACCCTCAAACAGGATCATGAACGTCACCGCAAAATGCTTTCCATGATCGCTGACACGCAGGGCGACTCAAAGGAACGGCGTGAAACATGGGACAAGTTCTTCCACGATGTCAGCGCCCATGCCGCTGCCGAGGAGGAGACCTTCTATTCGAAACTGATCTCGACTGAAGACGGACAGCCTGAAGGTCGTCACTCCGTTGCCGAGCACAAGGAGATCGATGACATGATCGAGGAATTGAACGAAATCGAGTTTTCCAGCCCGGCCTGGCTCGCCAAGTTCAAGGAGATGCGTGACCGTTACGAGCACCATATTGACGAGGAAGAAGAGGACATCTTCCCCGTCGCCGAAGAAAATATCGGCAAGGATGGAACCGGAAAGATCGGTTCGGCGTTTGAGAAACGTAAGGAAGCTGAACTCGACCTTGTTGAAGAAAAAGCCGAGGAAAAGCTTGAAGAGTAGATTGAGTTAGGACGTGGAGCCGGACTGCACATCCGCCAGACCGTCTTAAGTCCAGGGCGAGCAAAGTTCCCCCTCCTTTGTCGCCCCCATCAGAAGCCCGGTGCGTTACCTCCCCCTCCTCAGCGCACCGGGCTTTTTTGTGGATTTTTGCGGCGGAGCTAGCGCTTCAAGCCTGAAGTGTGGAAAATAGTGACTTCACTGAGTTCACGGTTGGCGGGCCAGTAACCTTGTGACGAATACCCCACAGGCCGCGGACCAGTTTGCTGAGCGAGCAGCCGCTCGACGACCTGAGGACTCCAAATCCTGCGCAAGTTCATACCCCCTTCTTCTGAATCGGGGGAATGAGCGACGCATCTCGAAGTTTGAGCTGGTTCAGGATTACCAGGTGGTGACAGGGGCTGATCTCCGGACATTTCTTAATAACCTTCGTGAAAAGGGATACAGAAGCGTGACCACTTTTGCCAAGGTGCTGGGGTAGGCGTCAGGCAAGTGATGCGAGCTTGGCCTGAACCTGTAACAGGTCGCGCCAGGCCCGGCTCTTTTCTTCCGGTCGGCGCAGCAGGAAGGCCGGGTGGAACATCGGGAACATTGGCGTTTCAAAGCCGCCTGGCGTTTTCAGCACCTGTTCGGTGCCGCGTAGCTTCATGATGCCGTCGCGCGTCTGGAGCAGTGATTTTGCGGCCACGCCGCCGGCAACGATGACCAGCTTCGGTGTGCCAAGCTCCACCATCCGGTCCACAAAGGGCCGGCACAGCTCCAGTTCTTCATCAGACGGGTTCCTGTTCCCAGGAGGCCGCCAGTAATTCACATTGGTGATGAAGGTGTTCTCACGGCGCGACAGGTTGATGGCCGCGAGCATCTTGTCGAGCAATTGTCCGGCGCGGCCTACAAAGGGCAGGCCTTTCACATCCTCTTCTGCACCCGGGCCCTCACCGATCACCATGACGGGCGCGCCCTGAACACCGTCAAAGCATACCGTATTGCGGGCCGCCTCTTTCAGGATGCAGCCGTCAAAGCCCTCTATGGCCGCTTTCAGCGCGTCGAGGCTGTCGGCCTTTCTGGCCAGTTGTCTCGCATCATTGACCCAGTCTTCATGCGTCTTGGCGCGCTTCAGTCGTCGCGGTTTCGGCGCTTCATCACCCGCAGGAGCAACCACCGTGCGCGCTTCGGCTGCCTTCTTCAGCGCCCGCATTTCGACCTCGTCCACCTCCACGCCCATATCGCCCCACCACTCCTGGAGGGCTTTTAACGCAAGGGAAGATGCAGGCTGGGACATTGAGACCCTTTGGAATTCAGTTAAATCGAATGTAGACCGGGTGCGGAACATGTATAGGGCAGGCTGTCACGCGCCGCCACAGCTGGGAGTTTTTAGATGAGTGAAGCCGTAGAACGCGAATCAATGGAGTTCGATCTGGTGATCGTCGGCGGAGGCCCTGCCGGTCTTGCCGCTGCCATTCGCGCCAAGCAACTGGCCAATGAAGCCGGTGACGAACTGGAAGTCGTCGTGCTGGAAAAGGGCGGCGAAATCGGCGCTCATATTCTCTCCGGCCTGGTGCTCGACCCGAAGGCGCTCGACGAGCTCATTCCCGACTGGCGCACACGTGACAACAAGCCGATCTATACCGAAGTCACCAAGGACAAGTACAAGCTTCTTGGTCCGAACGGTTCGATGGGCATGCCAACCTTTGGCTTCCCACCCTTCATGCACAATCACGGCTGCTTCATCGGCTCGCTTGCAAATGTCTGCCGCTGGCTGGGCGAAGAAGCCGAAAATCTCGGCATCAACGTGTTTCCGGGCTTTGCCGCCTCTGAGATCGTCTATGGCGACGGCGGTGAAGTCAAAGGCGTGATCGCCGGCGTGATGGGCCTTGCGGCTGACGGATCAAAGAAGTCGGAATTCGAGCCAGGCATGGAGCTTCTCGGCAAATACGTCCTCTTCGCAGAAGGTGCGCGCGGCTCGCTGACCAAGCAGCTCAAGGTCAAATACGACCTCGAAGCCGATAGCGACCCGCAGAAATACGGCATTGGCCTGAAGGAAGTCTGGTCGGTTCCTGCCGATCACCCGAATTTCGAGGCGGGCTATGTCCAGCACACATTCGGCTGGCCGGTGAAGGACAAGGACGGCAATGGCGGCGGCTTTCTCTACCACTTCTCCGAAGGCGGCGAGAACTATGTCTCCGTCGGCTATGTGGTTCACCTGAACTACAAGAACCCATGGCTGTCCCCGTATCAGGAATTCCAGCGCTACAAGCACCATGACGAGATCAGGAAATTCCTCGAGGGCGGCAAGCGCGTGGCCTATGGTGCCCGTGCAATCACTTCGGGTGGTGTCCAGTCCGTGCCGAAGCTTGCCTTCCCGGGCGGCGCTCTCATTGGCTGCTCGGCCGGTTTCGTGAACCTGCCGCGCATCAAGGGCACGCACAATGCCATGAAGACCGGCATGCTCGCCGCCGAAGCTGCGGTGGCCGCAATCAAGGATGGCCGCCAGAGCGATACGCTGGGTGCCTATGAAGAGGCCTATGAAAGCAGCTGGGTCAAAACCGACCTTGGCCGCGTGCGCAATGTAAAGCCGCTGATGAGCAAATTCGGCACGATGGTCGGCGCCGTGCTCGGCATGCCGGACATGTGGCTGCGCTATCTCTTCGGTTTCGGCTACCTGCCGACGCTGAAGCACAAGAAGCCGGACTATGCCTATCTCAAGCCGGCCAAGGATTGCGCGAAGATCGAGTATCCGAAACCGGACGGCAAGCTCAGCTTCGACAAGCTGACCAATGTCTCCTTCACCAACACCAACCATGCAGAGGACCAGCCGGTCCACCTGATCGTGAAGGATACGGAGCTGCAGCTGAAGTCCGAACATGACGTATTCGCGGGCCCGTCCGAGCGCTATTGCCCGGCCGGTGTCTATGAGTGGGTCGAGGAAGACGGCAAGGAGCCCCGCTTCCAGATCAACTCGCAGAACTGCATTCACTGCAAGACGTGCGACATCAAGGATCCGAACCAGAACATCAACTGGGTCACGCCGGAAGGTGGCGGCGGTCCGGCCTATCCGAACATGTAGGCAGGCCGCTTCGCCCGCTGGCGGGGAGAGGCAATGCAGACCTTTGAATTCAAGCCGGCCCTGATGCGGGGACGTGATAACTGGACTCTGGACAGTGGTCTGGTGACGCACAATGGCGAACCGTTCTGTTCCCTGGAGCGCGTCACCGCGGTGCGCTATGCCGAGATGAGCGTGAAGCACACCCATTCGGAGTGGTTCGAGCTCACCGTGCCCGGCCGGGTACACCGCGTCTCCTGCAACATGCCGGCGGGCGATGACAGCAACCGGCAGTTTCGCGCCCTTTGCGCCGCGGTGCTGACGGATCTCGTCGAGCGCAAGCCAGACCTGCAGGTAACGATTGGTGCCGGCGGTGCCATTCGCTGGGCCATGTTCATCATCGGCGCAGTCGCGGCTGTGTTCGGCCTGATCGTGCTTGCGAGCATTGGGCTCGGCGCAATCCGCGATGCGAAAGTCGGCTTCGCGCTTGTCTTCAGTCTCGGCTTTGTCGCCTTTGGCGCCTGGCTCGCCTGGTCCTACAGGCCGTGGGCGCCGCCGCTCCTCCTACCGGTCAGCGTGGCCAGGGACCTCTTGTCCCGCCTGTCGGTGAATGAACAGCCAGCCACCGCTGAAAAGGGCGGCAAAAACCCAGAACAGGATAAAAGGTAGCGCGCCGCCGCCAACCGCGCCGACGGCTGCGGCGATCCCGCATGCGGCGCTCAGGCCCCACCACACCATCGCCACTTCGATATGGCTCCAGCCCGCCTTGATCAGCGACTGGTAGGCATGATCGCGGTGCGCCGTGAAGAGGGGCTGGCCCCTGCGGGTGCGGGACACAAGCGTCAGCAGCACGTCGATCAGGACGGGCAGGGCGAGTGTTGCAATGGTCCAAACCGGCAGGCCCGAGACAAGGCCGAAAGTGGCGAAGATCGCTCCAACCCCGAATGCGCCAGCATCGCCCGCATAGAGCTCACCGCGCAGATTGTGGATCAGGAAACCGCCAATAGTTGCAATGATACAGGCGAGGCCCAGCGGAAACCCGCCCCGCCCGGACAGCATCAGGCTGACGCCGAGCCCTGCCAGCATGAAGGCGAGCGATCCAAGTGACAGCCCATTGCTGCCATCCATGAAGTTCGAAGCGTTGATGAAAACGAGAAGCCAGGTGGCTGATCCGGCAATGAGGATGGCTGGCAGCGTCACTGTTCCAAATGGCGAGGCAAGCTCCGTCGCAGCAACGCCGACGAATGGGGCGAGAACACAAAGCGCGAGGAGCAGGGCGAGTTTCACAACCGGGTTGAGGTCGAAAATATCGTCCGCCGCGCCGACAGCGCCGAACAGGAAGGTAAGGCCGAGCGCAAACCAGACGTCCGGAACGCCGCCCGGTAGCCAGTCACTGCCTAGCCAGCGCGGAGCAAGTGTGTGCACCACTCCTGCGACCAGCATCACCAGTGCCACCGCTGCCAGGATGCCAACACCGCCCAGCCTGGGTATGGGCCGATCCTGGAGTTTACGCTGGCCATCCGGCGCATCGACGACGCCTGTCCGCTTTGTGGCCTCGCAGAGGATATAGGAGGCAACGAAACTGAGCCCGACAAGTGCGATGGAAACGAGAATGGTCATGTCTGCGCATGGCCATTGAGCAGAGTCGCCCTCACCCACCAGTGCGGCTGACTTGCCTGTAGGGCTTTTTCTGCCGCCTTTGCCTCGCGCAGGCTTGAGAAAAGCGCAAAGCATGACGCGCCTGAACCGGACATGCGCGCAAGCCGGTTGCCGGGAAGGGCGTGCAGCCGCTCAAGGACTGCGCCAATGGTCGGGACGAGATTGATCGCAGCCGCTTCAAGGTCATTGCGGGTTTCACCGGAGAGAAATGCCGAGATGCTTTCGACAGTATCGAAATCCGGCATGTCCGTCAGCCTGAAGCCGTCTCCGCCACCGGCCTTGTCATACGCGTTGAACACGGCGCCGGTCGGGCAGGGCACGCCGGGATTGACCAGAATGGCAGGCAGGGCAGGCAGGGCATTTGCCGGTTCAAGCCGCTCGCCTTCACCGCGCATATAGCTGGTGGCCGAACGAAGGCTGACCGGCACATCGCCGCCAAGCCCCCGCGCAATGGTTAGCGCCACTGGAGCGGTGAGCGTTCCCATCTGGATGAGCGTGCGAAGCATTGCGCCGGCATCTGCCGATCCGCCACCCAGGCCGGCCGCAACCGGAATGGATTTGTGCAGGGTTAAGGAAAGGGGCGGAATGGTGAGGCCCTTTGCTTCGCAGGCCGAGATGGCGCGAAGGACGAGGTTTTCAGGGGACGACAATTCGAGACTCGCAAACGGGCCCTTCAGGCTCAGCGACAATTCGCTCGCACGGCGTGCTTCCAGCCTGTCTGCGGCTTCGGCGCCTGCAAAGACGACAAGGGAATCGAGATCGTGCCGACCGTTTGGCTTCACCCGGTCAACGTGCAGGAACAGATTGACCTTCGCGGGGGCCAGCATCAGGGAAGGTGCGCCTGCGCGCCGACAAGGGGTGGGCCTGTCAGGATCTTGCGCTGCACGACGTCGATTTCGCGCTTGTCCTCCAGCAGGGAAATTGTCCGCTGCCATTGATAGCGCGCTTCCAGCTTGCGGCCTGCCATCCAGTAGGCATCGCCAAGATGTTCGTTGATCTCAGCCAGGCCTGGTTCCAGTTCGACCGCGCGTTCGAGATAGGAGATGGCCTCCTCATAGCGGCCAATCTTGTAATAGGCCCAACCGAGACTGTCGGTGATCGCCCCGCTGCCCGGCCGCAGGGAAAGCGCCATGCGGATGAGCTCAAGTCCTTCTTCGAGGTTGATGCCCCGATCGACCCAGCTATAGCCGAGATAATTCAGCACGTCCGGCGAGGTTGCGTTGAGCGCCTTGGCCGTCTTGAGGTCCGCCTCGGCGAGGGGCCAGGACCCCATCTCTTCGTGGATGGCACCGCGCGCAAAATAGAGACGCCAGTCCGGCGATTTTCTTGCCTTGTCGTCTTCGATCAGCTCGTCGAAGACCGTCAGCGCTTCTCCGTTGCGGTCAAGCGCACGCAGGAGATCGGCCATCTGTATCTTGAGGTCGCGGCCGGGGTCGCCACCGAGCGTCGTCCGGACCAGTTCATAGGCCTTCGCATTCTGCTGGTCACGGCGCAGCGCCCAGGCCAGCTGTCCCCGCGCGGTGGAGTAATAGGGTGAGTTCACAGGAATCGTCTGCAGCATGTTGATCGACTCTTCGCTACGACCGGCCTGGTCGAGCGCGTCGGCCCAGAGGGCCTTGGCCGCGTCAAGGTCAGGATCGAGACGCAGGGCAATCGAATAATAGACGCCCGGAAGATCATTCTGCGACTGAGCGCCGAGTGCGGCTGCGGGCACGTAGACCGAAAGGGCGGCGCCTTCACGCACGCTGAGGCGGTGCACGGCGGGCGCATTGCCGGCCTGCAGGTCTTCGATCAGTTGTGTGATGACGGGGTTATGGCCCGCGCTACTCCTGAACCGGTCCAGCACATCAATGGCTTTCTCCACATCGCCCTGGCTGGCGAGCAGCCGCGCATATGTGTCAGCGGCCGTCGCTGTGAGCGCGCCATTCTTGTCAATCCGGCTGAAGGTTTTGAGTGCGGCTTCGTCGTCGCCCGCCGCCGTTTCCATAAGGCCGAGCAGGTTCATCACGATCGTGTCGAGATACGGATCGCCCTGCGACGCCGATAGCAGTTTCAGCTGCGCGTCACCGGGCTTGCCCTGGTCGAGCAGGGCCCAGGCCTCAAGTGAGGTCATGATCAGGCTGTTGAACAGGCCTGGATCACTGCCCTCCAGAATTCTAGAGACCCGGTCGCCATGTCCGCTGATCAGCGCCTGCGCCGCCAGGGTCAGTCGCGGCAGGCTGGTTTCTTGCAACGTTTCAGCGCTCGCCTTGTTCGAGATTGAAAGCGCGAGCGGAAAATTATTGGCGAGAAGCGCCGAGAAGACAGCACGCTCCATGATCGACTGGTCATGCGGGCTCGACCGCGCGACCAGCGCATATTTTCTCGCCGCCTGTCCGGGGTCATTGATCAGCGATGCGTACCGCGCGACGAGAAACTGGCTGTAGTCTTCCGCGATTGCATTGGTTTCCGCATCCGCGCGCGCAATGGCGAGTCGCTGGTTTAGCGAAGCGTTAGACGTGTCCACGCTGGAGCAAGCCGCCAGGCCGGCAAGCGCGAGAACTGAGAGACTGACCCTGAGCATATCAGTTTTGTTGATGGTCGAAACCGGAGAAGAACGCAATTTCTTCGCGCACATTTCTTGAGTTTCGGTCAGCATTGACAGCAATCAGATGTCCTGACGCCCGATTTCGCCTTCATCGCCAAGTGAAACCTTGGGCAGGGGCTGTTTTTCAGGTGGCGGACCGGCCAGGCCATTGTCGAGCTTGTCCTGGATTTCAGTGCGTTTGGTCTCTGACGGATAGTCATTCAGCGCTGTGCGCCAGGCAGCGCGGGCAGCGTCCTTGTCACCGAGATGCCAGTAGATGTCGCCGAGATGATCCTCGATCTCCCAATGGACATTGGGGGCGATCTCATCGCGGCTCTGTTCGATATAGCGGCGCGCCCCTTCGAGATCGCCAAGCTTGTAGCGGACCCATCCGAAACTGTCGCTGATATAGGGGTCGGCAGGTGCCAGGGCATTTGCGCGGGCGAGGACACGATAGGCTTCGGCATACCTGTCAGTATGTTCGACGAGAAAGTAGCCGAGCGTATTCAGCATGTAGGGGTCATTCGGCCGTGCCAGGGACTCGGTACGGATCAGGCGCAAAGCCTCATCGATCTCATCAGCTTCGGCCAGCGCATTGGCGAGCGCCATGCGCCGGTCATGCGTATCATCGAGATTGCGCGCCGCCTTGGCGTGGACGAGGGCCTGCTCAAACTCGCCGAACTGGGCATAGATGGCAGAGCTTGTGCCGTGCGCACTCGCGCGTTCGGCATCTGTCAGGGCCAGCTCGGGCGTCTTCTCGGCAAGATCGGTTGCCTTCTTCTTGTCGTCGAGCAGGGCATAGATCAGCATGGCGCTCGAATAGGTGCCAAGCTCTTCATCTTCCTCGGCCAGCCTGATCGCTTCATCGAGGGCGGCATGTGATTTTTCTGGCTGTTCCAGACGTAGACAGGCCTGCGCTTCGGCGAGCTTCAGGCCAGCTGTTGGTTCTGGCGCAGCCGTTGCGACATGGATGGCGGCGTCGAAATAGGTTTCGTCATAGAGGTCGCCGACAATGGCGAGGCGCAAATCCTCATTGCCCGGATCATTGATGAGAGCGAGCTGGTCAAACACCGATTTGGTGTCATCAAACCCGCGCACACGCTCGCCGACAAAGGCTGAGCGGATCAGCCGCTGATAGGAAAGCGCCAGCGAGTAATCGCTCAGAGACCGTGCAAAGGCGGCGCTGGCCGTCATCGTCTCGTCGTCGATACCGCGCCCGGTTTCCAGCTGTTCGAGCGCAGCCTGATAGGATACCGCCTCTTCAGGTTCGGCCGCAGCGAGGCGGGTGTAGAGATCCTTTGCCTCTTCGATTCGTCCGAGCTTGCGCAGCAGGATCGCCTGGCGCGCGACCACCAGCTTCACATGCCCATAGAGCAGGTTCTGCGGATCAAACTCATGCTCCGGGGCCGTGATCTTTGTCGGCGTGATCGAGGAATAGACCGCGAGGGCTTCCTGTTCGCGCCCGACAACTTCCAGCATGGCGGCAAGGGACAGGTCGCCTGTCAGGCCCGGCAGGGCTGCGCCCACGGCGCGATGCGCATCGACAGCGGCGTCGTTTTCGCCATTCAGCGCAAGATACCAGGCCTCCAGAAAGCCGCCCATGATCGTCATGTCATCGCTTTCCACGGCCGTTTTGACGGTCGCAAGCGCACGATCATAGTCACCGGCCGCTGCGGCATCGATGGACAGGACCACTGCTGCGAACGGGCTCGGCGTACCGTCGCGGACCGAATTGGTCTGCATGGAGGCGATAAAGGCGGCGATGTCACCAGCCTTCACGGCGTCGACCGGCGACTCATAGGCCAGCAGGCCCACCGGGCGCCCATCTTCGCCGCGAACGGCTGTCTTCATTGCCGCATCCGACACTTCGTAATCGCCGCTATAGGCAGACAGGGCACCGAGCACTTCCTGCTTGCGGGCATCGAATTCGGCCCGCTCGGCGTCAGTGAAATTCGACGGCGCCGACTGGCTGGCACACCCGGACAAGAACAGCGCTGCAGCAAGGATAGCGAGAGAAGCTTTGGACGTCATGAAATGCCCTTCTATGTCACCTCAGAGTGTGCAGGCGCGGCGGGCCCCTGTCCAGCCTGCAAGATAAGGCGCGACAAGTGTGGCGTCAGTCTGACATGAAATCTGCCAGAACGGGACATTTCGCCGTCAATTAATGTGCGCGCTTGACGCAGAAATCGGCGAGTTGACCGAGAAGTGACTTCCACTGCGTATCCGGAAGGTCCGCAAGCGCAGACTTGGCGAGGCCCGCATAGGCTTCGGCTTCGGCAATGGTCGCTTCGGCGGCACCGGTTGTCCGGATGAGATGGATCGCGCGGGCAAGGTCGCTCTCTTCCTGCGTTTCGACGTTCAGCGCCCGCGCCCAGAAGGCGTGATCTTCAGCCTTTCCGCGTCGCCGGGCGATGATCACGGGAAGCGTGATCTTGCCTTCCCGGAAATCGTCGCCAACCACCTTGCCGATCACGGAGGTCGTGCCACCATAATCGAGGACATCGTCGACGATCTGGAAGGCGAGACCGAGATTCTTGCCATAGCTTGCCAGCGCGTCAGCGTGCTCGCTGCTACCCCCCGAGAGCGCGCCAGCGCGGCTGGCCGCCTCGAACAGCGCTGCCGTCTTGGCTTCGATGATGGCGAGATAGTCTTCTGTCGGCAGGTCGAGCTTGCCCTGCGCCGCGAGCTGGCGAACTTCGCCCTCTGCAATCACGGATGAGGCATTGGACAGGATGCCGAGAATCTCCAGCGATCCGGTGTCGACCATCAGCGTGAAGGCGCGCGCGAAGAGAAAATCGCCGACCAGGATGGAGGCGGAATTTCCCCACACCGATTTTGCCGCAGGCTTGCCGCGGCGAAGGTCGCTCTCATCGACAACATCATCATGCAGCAGCGTCGCGGTGTGAATGAACTCGACCGCCGCCGCCAGCGCATGGGTGGAGCTCTTCGCCTTGCCGACGGCATGTGCAGCCGCGAGCGTAATGATCGGGCGCAGGCGCTTCCCGCCGGCTGTAACAATGTACTGGGAGAGGTCGGGAATAATGTCGACCGGGCTTGCCGCGCGGGCTTTCAGCAGGGTCTCCACCGCCGTGAGGTCCGCTTCCAGCAGCGACTGGAGCTGGTCCACGACTGTGGCGTTCTTTGCGATGTCACGTGCTGTAGCCGATATGCTCACGAGGGATTTCCTATTCCGGTCGCTCAGACATTCCCATATGGATAACAGGCGGGCTCAGGTCCACCTCTGCGGTACAGGGCCGCATATAGGATAAGGATGTCTATGGAAGAAGTGTTCCGCACCAATGACCCCGTCAAGCTGAGCTATATTCGCCATCTCATGGCCGAGGCAGGGATCGAGGTCTACATCCTTGATGAGCATACCGCATACATTGATGGGCGTGGACCGATGGTCCCGATCCGCGTCGTCGTGCACGAAGATGATGCCGATCGTGCCCGGCTCGAACTGAAAGATCTCGACCAGGATGGCTGAGGCGGCCTTCACGCGCGATGCCTTTCTTGGCGGGCTCGTCACCGTTCTGCAGCCGAAGAAGGGATTTCGGGCCGGCACGGACAGCGTGCTTCTGGCTGCTGCGCTCGACCCGAACATGACGGGCACGGCGGCCGAGTTTGGCTGCGGGGCAGGGGGCGCGCTCTTTCCAGCGGCCTGGCGACTGAAGAATGTGAGTTTTACCGGACTGGAGCATGATCCCCTCATGCTCGATCTTGCCCGTCAGGGGATCGCGGAAAACGACCTTGCAGAACGCGTTCAGGTTCAGGAGCAGAATGTCGGCAACATCCCGCATGACTGGGAAAACCGCTTCGACCTCGTCTTTTCCAATCCACCCTATTTCCGTACCGGCTCGATCACCCAGCCGGGCGAACGCAAGCATGAAGCCTATCTGGAAAGCGTCCCCCTGAAAGACTGGATCTGGGGCATGCTGCACAGCCTGAAGCCGCGCGGGCGGTTCGTGATGATTCACCGCGCTTGCGAGCTTGCGCGCATCCTCGCCCTGATCGAGCGGCGCACCGGCCAAATCGAAGTGATGCCCGTTCGCTCGCATCCCGGCGCAGACGCCAAGCGCGTCATCGTGCGCGCCCGCAAGGGCCTCCGCTCCGGCGAAATGCGCCTCCTTTCCGGCATCGACATCTACACCTCGAAAGGCGGCGAGCGCACTGATCTGATGGAACGCATCGCGCGGTCAGATGCCGGGCTGGACTGGGGATAGCCGACTGAATGGTTCGACTTCGCTCACCATGTCGACCTATTCTAACCTTGCATCAGGCCGACATGGTGAGCGAAGTCGAACCACAAGGCCGTGGCACAGTGCCTGGGACTGGTATCTGGCCCAATTTTGGCCCTCATCTCCCGCGACAAATACCTGAGGAAGAGTGTAGGGTGGCCTCATGCAGAACCTGTTCATCATGCTGATGATCGTCGGCAGCCTCGGCGGCCTCGCCATGGGCGCACTCGCCCACCCCAAACTCTACGCCGCCGTCTTCCGCAAGAAACGCGTCGACAGCGCGGATCATGAGCATTCGATTGATTAGCGGCGGCCAATATCGAATGTGCAGCGTAGCGAACAGTCAATCGTCTTGGATTATTAAGTAACCATCCCGGTCGAGCATCATGTCTTGAAGCTGAAAGATTTTTGCGGGTCCCGACAGCGTGCCAGTCACGGGCGAGTCGCCAAGATACAGCTCATGGCTTTTTTGAAGTCCGTCCGGGTCGAAGGGCTGCAAGCCGAGTTGTTCGGCGTAGTCGCGGATCGGGGGCCAAACCTTTGTCAGCACATCGATAGGACGTCCTCCGGAGACGCACGCTCCAAAACCTTTGTAGTCCGCTACCTTCAAGATGTTTTGCCGATAAACTTCTTGTGGAGACGTTGCGTCAGGCATGGCCAATGAGCGCGGCAGGAGTGGAAATACATCTCTATAGGCGTAACCATTCTCAGAGCCGCTTTCGTTGATGAGGGGTTGCACATGCCCCCCTCCATTGCGTGATAGCGACCCAAGATAGGGGTCATCTCGTTGGTGGTATGATGACAGTGGTTCGCCCGAGCCAAAGGCCTCCCGATCATCAAACATTTCCTCCAGTTCTTCTGATGCGTAGTTCCGGGCATCAGAAACCAGCCAGTATCGACCTACGTTGCTTGGAGCGGCTGCGAAAATTTCATCGATATAATTTTGTTCAACGGGAACCCAACCCGCAGCAGGGCACCGTGGGTCAACTATTCCGAAGTATCCTTCGTTCGCGTCGATCGAATCTAAATAACTCAAATAACGAGAAGCATCCGAATACCCCCATGGACCAGGTAAGGCGCCAACCTGAACATACTTGCTCTCGGCTTTTGCCCTCCAGGCTCTCCAAGCTGCTTCATCGGTCTGCTCGACGCTTGCCCCCAGGAACTCGATCTGGGCCAGTGGGCTGTCATAAGCGTCATCGGTCTTGTATCCCCAACCGAAGCTCAGATCATTGGCATCCTCAAACCAGATGGCTAGCGGGCGAAGATCATCAGGTATGCGCGACTTGCTCCATTCGACTTCCCATTTCCAATCCTGGCACATCGCAATGGTTACGATCCCTAGCGCACCTCCATTCTGGAGAGGCTCGAACATGATTGTAGGTGCATAGTCGTACACGATGGACGGCGTAGTATGCAGATAATTCTGGACGGTGCCGCCGCATCCGACAACGTAGTCAAAACTGATCTTCTCGCCGCTGTCTTTGGCGATGAAGTCCGCCTTCATGCGGTAGAAGGAATTAGGCGCACGCGGAGCTTTTGGTCGATCGGCGTAGCTCCTAGAAGTCCCACCGCTTGCAGCGGGAATAACGTCAGCTGGTTCACAACCCACTAAGCCGATGGAGGTGATCAGCAATGAAGCAAGAACAAAATATCTGATCATGTTCGACCTTCCTGAGCCAGCTCGTTTAGCCTATAAATCAACTCTGGATTAACGCCTCTCTAAACCCGCCAGCAAATTTGCTCTCACACCCCCGCAGTTGCGAAATCGCCCGTCTGGCGGTAGGCGGTTGCGCTGGACTTCAGCTACCGATTCAAGGCCTGCCATGTCAGCCCCGACCGCCCGTGAAAAACCCGCTTCCTTTCAGGACCTGATCCTGCGCCTGCAGGCCTATTGGGCCGCGCAGGGCTGCGCGATCCTGCAGCCTTATGACATGGAAGTCGGCGCCGGCACGCTGCATCCGGCGACGGTGCTGCGCGCGCTTGGGCCCAAGGACTGGCGCGCCGCCTATGTCCAGCCATCGCGCCGCCCGGCCGATGGCCGCTATGGCGAGAACCCCAACCGGCTCGGCCATTATTACCAGTACCAGGTCATCCTGAAGCCAAACCCGGCAGACCTGCAGGACCTCTATCTCAACTCCCTCTACGAGATCGGTATCGACCCGATGGTGCACGATATCCGCTTCGTCGAGGATGACTGGGAGAACCCGACCGTTGGCGCCTGGGGGCTTGGCTGGGAAGTCTGGTGCGACGGGATGGAAGTCAGCCAGTACACCTATTTCCAGCAGGTCGGCGGGCTCGATGTGTTCCCGGTCTCGGGCGAGCTGACCTACGGCCTCGAACGCCTCGCCATGTATGTGTTCGGCGTCGACAATGTCTACGACCTGCCCTTCAACGACCCGGCCTCTGCCGTGCCGCTCTCCTATGGCGATGTCTTCCTGCAGAATGAGCGCGAGCAATCGGCCTTCAACTTCGAACTCGCCGATGTCGACATGCTACAGACCTGGTTCACCGGTTGCGAAAGCCAGTCAAAGGCTCTGCGCGAAGCGGGCAAGCCGCTGCCGGCCTATGACTATGCTCTCAAAGCCTCCCACGTCTTCAACCTGATTGATGCGCGCGGCGCGATTTCGCCGACAGAGCGTCAGGCCTTTATCGGCCGGGTGCGCGATCTTGCCCGCGGCGCGGCTGAGCTCTGGGCCAGGCAGGAAGAGGAGCGGGCGGCCTGATGCTTCGCGCGATCCCGCTTGTGGCTCTGCTGGCGCTCACCGCCTGTGGCGGCGACCCCGCTTCGGACGGCGAGACCGCGCCATCGACAACCGCTCCGGCCCCGGTCATCGGCGCGGACATGGAACTGCCCGTCGAAGACCCATTCTGCACCTTCACGGCAGAAGGCGGCGCACCCGAAGGCGGCTATGTCTTCGTCACCAGTGTCGGCGAGAGCGTCTATCACGGCTATGCCAGGCTCGATGGCGAGACCACCCGGCTCACCGAAGTCGAGGCCGGCTTTGGCGCTGGCATTGAGACACGCCGCTATGTGACGGATGACGAAAGCGTCGAGCTGGAAGTGATCCTGCTGGAAGCTGGCGAGTCTGAAGAGGCTGTCTCCTATACCGGGTCCGTGCGCTCAATCTTCCCGGTCGAGGGGGATGCGGTGAAATTTGAAGGCCGCTGTGCCTATGCCGGAGACGCCCATGAATAGACATATCATCGCATTGCTGGCCGGGGTCATGGTCTCAGCCTGCGCCGAGCGGGCGAGCGAGCCTGCCGAGGCGCCGCAATACAATACCAGCATCGATGATCCGGCCCCGCCAGCTGAGGATGTCGCAGAGACAGACCCGCAGGCGCTCGCCATCGGCATGATGCATGATCCGGACACAGGTGCCTATTGCACGCTGATGCAGGCCGCCCATGAGTTCGTCTATGACGACCCGGACACCTGGCGCTTCGTCTTCCTGAGCGAAGCCGAGGGCGAGGCACCCCCGGCGCGAATCAGGATCAATGACGAGGTGCTAGACTTCAGTGAAGAGATAAAGACCGAGGACGCCGAAGGGGTCGAGACCTGGCGATACCGGTCCGGAGACCGCGGCATTCTGGTCGAACTGCAACTGAAACCGGTCGATGGCGGTGTCGAACATACCGACTATGAAGGCACGATGGCCATCATCGAACCGGTCGAAACTGAGAAAATGGGCGTAAAAGGCAGTTGCGGCGTCTGACCGCCTGCGGCATCACGCGGACACGAAACACAGGACGATTTCCACGTCATGGCTGAACTTCTCCTCGAACTCTTTTCGGAAGAGATTCCGGCACGCATGCAGGCAAAGGCCGAAAGCGATCTGCGCGACGCGCTGACCAGGGGCCTGACCGAAGCCGGCGTTGAGTTCGGTGAAGTGACGGCCCTGTCCGGTCCGCGCCGTCTCGCCGTTGCAATTGACGGTCTGCCGGAAAAGTCCGCCGATGTCAGCGAAGAGAAAAAAGGCCCAAAGGTCGGCGCGCCGGAACAGGCTGTGCAGGGCTTCCTGCGCGGGGCAGGGCTTACCTCGATTGATCAGGCTGAAGTGCGGAGCGACCCGAAGAAGGGCGATTTTTATGTCGCCGTGCGCGAAATCCCGGGTCGTCCGCTGGAAGACATCATTGCAGGCCTCGTGCCGGAAATTGTGCGCGGATTCCACTGGCCGAAATCCATGCGCTGGGGGCGCGGAGAGCTGCGCTGGGTGCGCCCGCTCCAGAGAATTGTCTGCGTTTTCAACGGCAAGACCGTCGAGTTCGAGATTGATGGCCTCAAATCCGGCAATGAAACCGAAGGCCACCGCGTCCAGGGGCGCGGTCCGTTCACTGTCTCGTCCCTGGACGAGTACCGCACAAAGCTGCAGCAGGAAGGCTCTGTCGTGCTGTCGCGCGAAGACCGCCGCCTGCTGATTGAGGAACAGGCCCACAAGGTCTGCGCCGAGGCTGGCCTGGAACTGGTCGAAGACAAGGGCCTGCTCGAAGAAGTGACCGGTCTTGCTGAATGGCCGGTGGTCATCCTTGGCGACATGGACCCTGCTTTCCTCGACCTGCCGGGCGAGGTCATCCAGCTCTCCATGCGCACGCACCAGAAATATTTCGCCGTGCGCGACCCGAAAACCGGAAATCTCGCGCCTCATTTCGTCGTGGTTGCCAATATCGAAGCAAAGGATGGCGGCAAGGCCATCGCGGCGGGCAATCGCAAGGTGCTGTCGGCGCGTCTCGATGATGCGCGCTTCTTCTGGGACAATGACCGCAATACGCCGCTCGAAAAGATGGCCGGGAAACTCTCGACGATCGACTTCAAGAAAGAGCTGGGCACCATTGCCGACAAGGTGGAGCGCGTCGCAGCCCTCGCGCGCGAACTCGCCCCGAAAGTCGGCGCGGATCCGGACCTTGCGGAAAAAGCCGCCAGGCTGGCCAAGGCGGACCTCGTCTCCGAAATGGTGTTCGAATTCCCTGAACTTCAGGGCGTGATGGGCCGGTATTATGCGCTGGAAGCCGGTAAACGCGCCGGCGTCATACCGGACGCAAAGCGATCCGGGACCCAGTCAGCAGCAGAAGAGTCTGGGGCCCGGACAAGCTCTGACGAGCTTTCCGGGATGACGGGATTTGTGGACAGGCTTGATGAAGCCAGCGTGCGCGCCATCGCCGACGCCATCGCGATGCACTACAAGCCGCAAGGCCCGTCAGACGAGGTGCCGACAGAGCCTGTCAGCATCGCCGTCGCCCTCGCCGACAAGCTCGACACACTGGTCGGCTTCTGGGCCATCGACGAAAAACCCACCGGATCGAAAGACCCGTTCGCGCTGCGCCGCGCGGCACTGGGCGTCGTGCGGATCATTCTGGAGAATGAGGTTCGGCTGAATCTTCAGGATGATATCTTGAAGACATTCAACATCCTGATATCGATTCCTTTTGCTGACTATATTTCATCGAGGTCGTCCGAAACGGCGCTTTCTGATGTCGAGCACCTCATCAGAAGACACGAGTTTAAGTTCAA
>Ga0310345_10000873_pt1 | contig 37620 bp, 30 predicted proteins | sample HC15DNA20500_MG_FD_204667 | JGI IMG/M metagenome (GOLD analysis project Ga0310345, IMG submission 204667) | Marine microbial communities from station ALOHA, North Pacific Subtropical Gyre - HC15-DNA-20-500_MG | ecosystem: Environmental > Aquatic > Marine > Oceanic | place: Pacific Ocean: North... | reverse complement strand
TTTGGGGGGGCTCGTATGGGGGGGGGGGGGGGGCATGAAGACTCGATGGGTAAGTCCCCTCTCACACATTTGTCTCCCCTCACCCCAACCCTCTCCCCCGAGGGGAGAGGGATCTCCGTGCTGCCGGGAAAGTGCAAAATCTCCGCGCTCTGAGGGGTGGGTGTCTCGGCGGGAGTAGGCGCTTCTTCAAACGCAAAATCGTCCGGGGGCACGGCGATGAAGATCAGTCCTTCGGCGAGGTCCGCCACGTCGTCCAGGTAAAGAATGCAGTCGCCCTTCTCGGTCCGGCGCTGGCCCAGGGTGAGGAGACGGCAGAGGCGGCCGTAAGCGGTGCGGTCGGTCGGATAGGCAAGGAGGCTCGGCGCGTCCTGCAAGTCGAGACGCGCGCCGACGATGAAGCGCATGCCGAGATCCTTCGCGGCGAGATGGCCTCGCGCGACGCCCGCCAAGGTGTTGCGGTCGGCGATGGCGACGGCGTCGAGACCGAGGGCCTTTGCCGTCGCCACCAGCTCTTCCGGATGAGAGCCGCCTTCGAGGAAGGAGAAGTTGCTGGTGATGTCCAGCGCGGCATAGCGGGGGGTCATGGTTGCCCGTCCTTCGAGGCGCCCCCGGAATAAATCCGGAGCCGCACCTCAGGATCACGATTGGCGTGTGTTGAGGCGTCATCCTGAGGTGGGCGCCGAAGGCGGCCCTCGAAGGATCGCTCTCCAGTTTTCATTGGAAGACACCCTGCAGATACCAGGCGGGGTCGCCGTCCTCGCTCTCCTGGTAGAGGCCTTCGCGATAGACCCAGTAGCGGCGGCCATCCTCGTCCTCCACGCGATAGTAGTCGCGGGTGAGGCTGTTCTTCGTTGGGTGTGAGCGTGGTTCACCTCTCCCCGCCGGGGAGAGGTCGAGCGCTTTAGCGCTCGGGTGAGGGAGAGAAGCATTTGGAGAAGATTGCTCCCCCTCACCCCAGCCCTCTCCCCGCTGGGGAGAGGGGGTTTCCGTGCTCTTTGCGGTGCTGCGGCTTTCCTCGCTTTCGCTGGGATGATGGCTGAACGAGGGGGAGGGCCGTGCCTTCCACCATTCCGGGGCGATGCGCTCCGGGCCTTCGGCCTTCACGATGCGGCGGGTGACGCGGCGCCAGGTGAAGCGGGCGGGCGGCCCTTCGGGGATCTCCGCCAGCACCTGGAGCGGTTCGGGCCGGGGCAGGAAGAGAGCCGGGCGCGGCGGCTTGGCGGCGAGCACGCGCAACACCTCCTGCACTTGGGGGATCGGCTTTTCCAAATTCACTTTGCCAATGGTCCGGGCGCTCTGGGCCCGCTCCGGCAGGTGGCTTGGACGAGGAACAAGGCGGCGCACGGCGCGGGGGCCGAGGCGGTTCGCCAGCCGGTCGGCGAGGGGCGCAAGAGATGCGCGTCCGGCCGTCTTGGTGAGCGCCGTCTGGTGGGGCGTCAAAGGCTCAAGGGCCAGGGCAGAGAGCTGAAGCGTGTCGATGCCGAAGCCGAGATCGAGGCCTTCGAGCTTTTTCTGAAGCAGGTCGCAGAGATGATGCGCCTCCCGGCAGGGCGCGCTGAAGCCGGCGCGGACGATTGTCGCGCCGCCATCGGCCCGGGTGAGGCGGAAGGCGACCCGCCGCATGCCGAGATGGGCGTCTCCCAGCTTGCCGCAGAGCTCGTCGGCCAGAGCCGCCAGGGCGGCAACGATCCCGTCATGGGTGATGAGCGGCTCGGGGAAGGAGAGATGGACCGTTTGCGGCGGATCCTTCAGGAGCGGGATGGCGCGCTCCTCGTGGCGGCCAAGGGCCTGGTCCAGACGGCGGAGGACGGCGTCGGCGATCTCACGGGAGGCGAAGCGGCGCTTCAGGCTCGTCCGAGGCAAGTCGTAAAGCTGACCGATGCGCTTCAGCCCCAAGCGCCGCAGGAGACGGGTGGCGGCATCGCTCAAGCGCAGACCCTCCACGGCAAGCAGGGCGAGGGCGCTCTGCTGCTTGCCGGGCGGGACGACAGAGAGCGGATCGCGGCCGAAGCGGGCGCAAGCCCAGGCAGCGCCCAGAGTGTCGGCGATGGCGAGGCGCGCGGTCAGGCCCAGCCGGGCAAAGCCGTGCTCCATGGTCTGAAGCAGAGCCTGTTCGCCGCCGAAGAGGTGGGCAACGCCGGTCGCATCGAGCCAGAGACCGTCCAGGCCGTCGGTGTTCCGCCAGGGGCTGAAGCGCTCCGCCCAGCGGGCAAGCGCCAGCAAGGCTTCGGCATCTCTATCGAGGGTGGCGGGTGCGGTGAGCAGCGCCGGATGAATCGCACGGGCATCGGCCAAGGCCTGGCCTGCGTTCAGGCCGGCCCGTTCCGCCGCTTCGTTGAGAGCGGTGATGAGCAGCTTCTGCCCCTCGCTGCCGATCAGCGCGAAGGGGTGGCTCTCTATAGTTTCGATCTGCGCCTTACGCTCGGCTTGAGGAGCGGCGCTCCTGGCCGTCTCCCGCTTCAGCCGCTCGATCGGCCAGTGGGGCAGCCAGACGGAAATCATACGCATGACGGTTCCATTCCAAGATCCAGCTTCGGTCGGGAGGCTCGCCTCCCGCACGCTCCAGGGTGAGACGCCAGCGCGGGGGGCCGGGGCTCCTTTCATCGAGAGGCGACAGGCCGCTCAAGGCCGGCGCGATGCGCCAGCGGGTGAGGCTGCCGGGAAGGCTTGCCGGGCGGTGGTCCGACAGGAGCAGGCAGGGGAGGCCGCCCTGCTTGGCGGCGAGCCCCAGACGCCGTGCCATGACCGGCTTGTCGATCTCCGCCTGGCCGAGAATGCCGCCCAGCGCGCCGCTCTTCAGCCCCTCCTCCAAGGTCCAGGCGGCGTCCTGGGGGTTACGCACCCGCACGATGAGTAGCCGGGCCGGATCGAGGCCGAAGCCGAGTAGGCCCGGAGCATAAGGCGCCCCCCATTCCTTCAGCTGGCTCTCGGTGAGACACCAAAGGAGCGGCGCATCCTCGTCGATGCCCCTGACCTGGCAGCGCAAGACCCCGAGAGCAAAGCCCAGCGCGGCGGGCGTGTCGCCATAGCCGGCGGGCTTCAGCTCATGCAGCCCCGCCTCGCTCAGACGGTGGAGCGGCGGGAAGGCGGGGTCGCCTCGCGCGGCGGCGGCGGAAGATGAGAAGCAGGCGGACGGTGCGGCATCCGCATCCGTCGCGGGGGGGTGGTGATGGAAGGATACGGGCACCTGCTCGAGCTTGCGAATGAGGGACCGCAGCCGCCCGATCAGATGTTTCTCCCGCCCGCCTGCTTCTGCAACGCCAGCCGACGTGACGCTCGACCTCTCTGCGCCGTCTGGGTTGTGGGCCATGGGACAACTCCGAACAAATGTTCCTATTTTGTTCTACATTCGAGTCGGGGCGGAAGTCAATTGTGTAAACCGGGGATAAGTAGGGCTTGAGAGAAGACCAGAGGGTGTGTATACAGTGTGTATAGAGGTGTTTAGGTCCGATGGGCGTGATCCGGATATGAAAGGTCCAAAATGCCTCCCTCTTCAAAACAGATCATCCGCGCGATCGAAGCGGATGGCTGGTATCAAGTCGGCCAGACCGGCAGCCACGTTCATTTCAAGCATGACAGCAAGTCGGGGAAGATCACGGTGCCGCATCCGGTGAAAGATCTCCCCGTCGGCACATTGAAGAGTATCGAGAAAGCTTCCGGTGTGAAGCTGCGCTGAACGGCAAGGGCGTTAGTCAATGACGAGAGTGTTTTATCCGGCGATCCTCGAGAAGGGCGGCGCGGCCTATGGCGTCTCCTTTCCCGACCTGCCTGGCCTGGTGAGCGCAGGCGACACAGCGGAAGAGGCGCTGGTGAACGCCCATGAAGCGCTGGCCGGTCATATCGCGCTAATGGTGCAGGATGGCGACGCCTTGCCTGGACCGAGCAAGGTCGACGAGGTGGTTGCCGACCCTGAAATCAATCTCGTGGCGGTGAGCCTGGTGGGCGTCACCCTGCCGGGCCGCGCCAAACGGGTGAATGTTACCTTGGACGAGGCGCTGCTTGATGAGATCGATGCGGCTTCGGGGAATCGTTCTCGTTTCCTTTCGGATGCCGCCCGCGCCGAACTCGCCCGCCGCAGCGCTGGCTAACGTCTGAAGCCACGCTGAAACCTTGCCATAATTGAAACCCCAGCCCGGTTTCAAGGTGGCCTGAGCAGGCGCTGCTATGCCGTATCGTGCCACTAAAAATCAGATTCAGCTCAGAAGGGGACGCTCTTAACCGGCTGGAAACCAAAATCGTGGCAAGAAGGTGAGCGTTTAAAGACGGGGTTTTGTTATGCGTATCGTCTTCTCCCCCGCGGCGCTCACGGGCGCCGCGATGCTCGCCCTATGTGCGGGCTCCACGCCGGCATTCGCCTATGCCGGTATCCTCGGCATCTTCCAGCCGCAGCCCAAGGTCACTCAGGCCACTTCGGGTGCGAGGCTGGTCTCCTTCACACCGCAGGTCGCACCCGGCACGGTGCTGGTCTCCTTCGCCGACCGGAAGCTCTATTATGTGCTGCCGAACGCGCGGGCGATCTCCTATCCGATCGGCGCGCCCATGGCGGAAGCGCGCTGGCAGGGCGTCATGCATGTGACGGCGAAGAAGGTGAACCCGGGCTGGACACCGACGCCCGACATGCGCCGGGAAAATCCAACCTTGCCGGCCTATGTGCCGGGCGGCCATCCGCGCAATCCGCTCGGTCCCCGGGCCATGTATCTGGGCGACAGCCTCTACCGCATCCATGGCACTGACGCGCCGTGGACCGTGGGGCACGAGGTCTCCCATGGCTGCATCCGGATGTACAACCGCGACGTGATCGACCTCTATCAGCGGGTTCCGATCGGCGCCAAGGTCGTGGTGACCTGGCAACGCTTCGCGCAAGGCTAGGGGCAAGCCAAAACATTCAGACCGACAAGTTTCCGGCCCCCCAGCCGTAGACCTGCAAAGGTCGGGAGGCCGTCCGGTTCGCACCCGGGCGGCCTCTTTTTTTGCGCCATCGGCCCGCCGCGCTTGCGGCGATGGGGCGCGCCGATTCGCCGAACAAAGCGCGACGTGCTTGCGTTTAGCCTCTCAAGAAAGCCCAGAAATGCAGTTTTCCAAGGAGGTTTCTCATGAATGAGCTGACCGGAAAGAAAGTCGCGATCCTTGCAGCGGACGGCTACGAGGAATCGGAGCTGATGGAGCCCAAGAAGGCGGTGGAAGACGCCGGCGGCGAGGTGGAGATCATTTCGCTCGAGAGCGGCGAGATTCGCGGCTGGCAAGGCAAGGACTGGTCCGGCAATACGCTTCAGGTCGACAAGACCGTGGACCAGGCGAAGGTCGAGGATTACCACGCACTGGTGATCCCGGGCGGTCAGATCAATCCGGATCTGCTTCGCGCCAACGAAAAGGCCGTGCAGTTCGTGGCCGATTTCTTCGACAGCAAGAAGCCGCTCGGCGCCATCTGCCATGCGCCCTGGTTGTTGGTGGAAGCCGGCATCGCCGAGGGCCGCAAGCTGACCTCGTATAATTCCATGGCGACCGATCTGAAGAATGCGGGCGCCAACTGGGTCGACAAGGAGGTCGTGGTGGATCAGGGGCTGATCACCAGCCGCAATCCGAAGGATCTTCCGGCCTTCTGCAACAAGCTCGTCGAGGAGATCCTCGAAGGCCGGCATCAGAAGCGCGAAGCGGCGTAGCGCGCCATTCGCGTCCCGATCAAGGCCGGAGGTTCTCCTCCGGCCTTTGTCGTATTGAGCCGCGTGTAGGCAATTCGTCCTGAGATTGCCGCGGGCCCGGCATCCGCGTTATGCCGGCTCCGCGTATTCCGGAAACCGATTGCTTTTTGCGGATGCAGGATTGAAAGGCCCCCCTGGCGCTTTCTACATCTTTGGAAAGCGTTCAGACCGAGCCCCCCGCTCGGAGCATCATATTCAGCTGGAGATCATCATGGGTTTACAGATTGGCGATACCGCACCGGATTTCGAAGCGGAGACGACAGAAGGCAAGATCCGGTTTCACGATTGGCTCGGCGATTCCTGGGGGGTGCTGTTCTCGCATCCGAAGAATTTCACGCCGGTCTGCACCACGGAGCTCGGCGCGACCGCAAAGCTCGGACCGGAGTTCCAGCGCCGCAACGTCAAGGTGATCGGTCTCAGCGTGGACCCGCTGGATGCCCACGCGGAGTGGTCGAAGGACATCGAGGAGACCCAGGGCACCGCTCTGAATTTTCCCCTGATCGCCGATCCGGACCGGAAGGTGGCCGACCTCTATGGCATGATCCACCCGAATGCCTCCGACACGCTGACGGTGCGCTCCGTCTTCGTCATCGACCCGGACAAGAAGATCAAGCTGACTCTGAACTATCCGGCCAGCACGGGTCGGAACTTCGACGAGATCCTGCGGGTGATCGACTCCCTGCAGCTCACGTCCCAGCACCAAGTCGCGACGCCTGCGAACTGGAAGAGCGGCGACGAGGTGATCATCGTCCCCGCCGTTTCCGACGAGGATGCGAAGAAGAAGTATCCCGAGGGCTGGCGCGCGGAGAAGCCTTATCTCCGCTACGTGCCTGCACCGAAGGGTTAATCCTCGATAAGCTTTTTATCGGCCAAGTCCTTATCCGAGCATAAGGATTGGGACTCGCGTCGCCGCAGAATTCGTTTGGCAGGCCGTCCTCCAACACGTAAAAAAGCGCGTGTACGGATCAATCTGCGAGATTGACCCGTTCATGGGGGGCGGCCACCGGCCGCGAACGAGATTCAAGGGGCGGCATGGCGGATTCCAAAAAGCCCGATATGTCGGTGCGTGTCGAAGAGGCTCGAGACGCGGCAGGCAATATCGCCGAAGGGCTGGTTCCGATGGTGGAATCGTCCCGTGCGGCAGGCTTGGACTTCCTCGCTTATCTCCTCGGCATGGCGCTGAAGGAAGCGCGTCAGCTCTCCTCCCGCGAAGACCGCTAAAACCCCTGAGCTAAGCTCGAAGACGGTGCCCACTGCGTTCCCTGGGTGCGTTCGTCTTGTAATAGGGCGCCTCTTCCTATCGCGTGTTGACGGGGCATGGCCGGTCTGAAAAGGCTATTCGTCATGGGAATGCCCGCCACGCCTGCTCTCACCACCGATTGTGTCATCCTCGATAGTCGCGGCCGCGTGTTGCTGATCCGCCGCGGACACCCGCCGTATAAAGGGGAGTTTGCGCTGCCCGGCGGCTTCGTCGATGTCGGCGAGACCGTCGAAGACGCCTGCCGGCGCGAGGTGAAGGAGGAGGTTGGGCTGGATGTCTCAGAGCTCACGTTGATCGGCGTGTTTTCCGATCCGAACCGGGATCCGAGGGGTCACACGGTGAGTGCTGCGTTCCTCACCGAGCTTGAAGGCGATGCGGTGCCGGTGGCCGGCGACGATGCGGCGGACGCGGAATGGATCGAGGATTGGCAAAGCGTTGATCTTGCCTTCGATCATGCGCAGATTATGAGCCAAGCGATGCGGCTTGCGGAGCAGGCGGACAAGAGCTAATCCGCTGATCCGGAATAATTTACTGAACGTCCGTCGAGACGTTCGCAAAGGTTGTGAGTCATGACTGAGAGGCCCGGTCCCTGCCAATTTGCAGCGGAGAATCCTGGTGTGAGCCATCCCGGAGGACGTATCGGAGTGCTGTTGGTGAATCTGGGCACGCCGGATGACACCACCTTTTGGCCGATGCGGCGCTATCTGAAGGAATTCCTGTCCGACCGCCGCGTGATCGAGACCCCGCGGGTGATCTGGTGGCCGATCCTGAACGGCATCATCCTCACCACCCGGCCGAAGAAGAGCGGCGAAGCCTACGCCTCGATCTGGGACAACGAGCGGGGCGAGTCGCCCCTGCGCACCATCACCCGCAACCAGGCGGAGAAGCTCGCCATCCGTTATGCGAGCATGCCGGAGGTGGTGGTCGATTGGGCCATGCGCTACGGCACGCCGTCGATCGCATCGCGCATCGAGGCGCTGACCTCCGCCGGCTGCGACCGGCTGGTGGTGTTTCCGCTCTATCCGCAGTATGCGGCGCCGACGACGGCGACGGTGAACGACAAGGCGTTCGATGCGCTGAAGAAAATGCGCTTCCAGCCCGCGCTCCGCACGGTGCCGGCCTATCCGACGGACCCGGTCTATATTGAGGCGCTCGCCAATTCGGTGCGCAATCACCTGGCGACGCTGGATTACGACCCGGAAGTGATCCTCGCCTCGTTCCACGGCCTGCCGAAGAAGTATATCGAGAAGGGCGATCCCTATCAGGGACAGTGCAAGGAGACGGCCGATGCCTTGCGGGAGAAGCTCGGCTTCGACGAGCACAAGTTCCGCCTCACCTTCCAGTCCCGCTTCGGGCCGGAGGAATGGCTGACGCCCTATACGGACGAGACCGTGGAAGCGCTGGCCAAAGAAGGGGTGAAGAGCCTGGCCATCCTGACGCCGGGCTTCGTCGCCGATTGCGTCGAAACCCTCGAGGAGATCAACGGCGAGGCCCGGGAGATCTTCGAGGAACATGGCGGCGAGAAGTTCAGCTTCATTCCCTGCCTCAACGACAGCGAAGACGGTATGCGGGTCATCGAGACGGTCGTCGACCGGGAACTGATGGGCTGGGTCCGCTAAGGGCCGTCCTCCGCCGTTTTCTATCGAGCCTGTTCTGATTTTGCCTTAAGGTGCGCCTCCGTACGGGCGGGTCGATCCCGCCCTCCGGCCGGTTGGAGGACATCAGATGTTCGGCTTCAATCTCTTCGTCCTGGTTCTTGTCGTCCTCTTCATCGTCGTCATCCTGGCGGGGGTGAAGGTGGTGCCGCAAGGCTACAACTTTACGGTCGAACGGTTCGGGCGCTATACGCGGACGCTCCAGCCGGGCCTGACCCTCATCATTCCGTTCATCGACCGGATCGGCCGCAAGCTCAATATGATGGAGCAGGTCGCCGAGGTGCCGAGCCAAGAGGTGATTACCCGCGACAACGCCATGGTGCGGGTCGACGGGGTCTGCTTCTTTCAGGTGCTGGACGCCGCCCAGGCAAGTTATGAGGTGACCGATCTGCAAAGCGCGGTGATGAACCTCACCATGACCAATATCCGGACCGTGATGGGTTCGATGGATCTTGATGAGCTGCTGTCCCAGCGCGACGAGATCAATCACCGGCTGCTGCGGGTGGTCGACGACGCCACCCATAGCTGGGGGGTGAAGATCACCCGTATCGAGATCAAGGATATCGAGCCGCCGCGGGATCTCGTGGACGCCATGGCCCGTCAAATGAAGGCCGAACGCGACAAGCGTGCCGCCATCCTGGTGGCCGAAGGCGAGCGTCAGTCCGAAATCCTCGAGGCTGAAGGCCAGAAGCAGGCGCAGATCCTGGCCGCCGAAGGCCGACGTGAAGCCGCTTATCGCGATGCCGAGGCGCGGGAGCGCGAGGCGGAAGCGGAGGCCAAGGCGACGACCATGGTCTCCGAGGCGATCGCGGCCGGCAATGTGCAGGCCATCAACTACTTCGTTGCCAATAAATATGTCGAAGCGCTGCAGGCGCTGGCCACGGCGAAGAACCAGAAGGTTCTGATGCTGCCGGTGGAGGCGGCGTCTGTCATCGGCTCGATCGCCGGCGTGACCGAGATCGCCCGCGAGGCCTTCGGCCAGCAGCGCGATAACGCCAATCCGCCGGAGGGCGGGGGCGGCGTGCCCCAGAGCGGGCCGCGCAAGAGCTAAGGCCCGGCAGACGCCACGGGCCAGGGAAGGGAGGCGCTCATGGAGAACGAGTTCCTATTCGGTCCTTGGGGCTGGATGATCTTGGCGGCGGTGCTCTTCGTGCTGGAGATAACGGCGCCCGGCATTTTCCTCATGTGGTTCGGCGTGGCTGCGGCGGTCACCGGCCTCATCGTCTTCCGATACGAGCTCTCCTGGCAGTGGCAGCTGATCTCCTTCGGCGTTCTATCCCTGGTCACCGTCGGCCTCGCTGCGCGCTACCTGCGGGAGCACCCGCTCATGAGCGACCGGCCGCTCCTGAATCTGCGGGCGACCCGCCATGTGGGGAAGACCTACATCCTCGTCGACCCCATCGAGGACGGGCGCGGCAGCGTGCGGATCGGCGACAGCGTCTGGCGCGTCTCGGGGCCAGAGCTTCCCGCCGGCGAGAAGGTGACCGTCACCGGGGCGGACGGAACGCTTCTTTACGTTACCAAAGCCGGGGAGAGCGAAGCAGCCTAAGAACTGTTACGCTGGTGCCGTAATTTCGCCTCTTGCAACCTGAGGATAGGTTTCAGGATTATAGAAAGCGTGAGGTAGCGACCGAACGCCTCGCATTTGGGAGGACGAATGGCCGACATCGTAATTATCAATCCACGCTTCGACGTCTCCTTCTGGGGGATGGAACACTGCATGGGGCTCTTGGGCAAGAAGGCCAATCTGCCCGTTGCCTGCCTCGGCCTGCTGGCGGCCCTCGTTCCCGATCATCACGATGTCGAGGTCATCGACGAGAACGTCGAGGACATCGATTTCGACCGGCTCGGCCGGGCGGATCTCGTGTGCCTCACGGGCATGAGCATCCAGGGGCGCCGCATCGGCGAGATCCTGGAGGAAGTGCGCAAGCGTGGTGTGATGACCGTCGTCGGCGGACCCATGGCGACGGTGGAGCCCGAGCAGCTGGATGGGCTGTGCGATGTGATCTTCGTCGGCGAGGCGGATACAACCTGGCCCGAGTTCCTCAAGGATTGGGAGAACGGCACCTACAAGACCCGCTACGAGCAGACCGAGAAAACCGACATCGCGACCCTGCCGCTGCCGCGGGTCGAGCTTCTCAAGGCCGAGCGCTACATGTTCGGCAGCATGCAGATTTCGCGCGGCTGTCCGTTCACCTGCGAGTTCTGCGACATCATCGTGACCTTCGGGCGGAAGCCACGGCTGAAGACGTCAGACCAGGTGATCGCGGAGCTGGAGTCGTTTGAGAAGGCCGGGCTGAAGATCGTCTTCATCGTCGACGACAACCTCATCGGCAACAAGAAGGCCATCAAGCCGATCCTGCGCGACATCATCGAATGGCAGCAGGCGCGGGCCTATCCGCTGACACTGTTCACCGAAGCCTCCCTCGATCTCGCCGAGGACGAGGAGCTCATGGAGCTCATGGGGCTTGCGAATTTCCAGAGCGTCTTCATCGGCATCGAGACGCCGAACGAGGAATCCCTCAAGGAGACGAAGAAGCTGCAGAACGTGCGGCCCAACGCCGGCTCGCTGCTGGACCGGGTGCACCGCATCCAGGACCACGGGCTCGACGTCTGGTGCGGCATGATCGTGGGCTTCGACCACGACAAGCAGGACATCTTCCAGATCATGCCGAAGTTCCTGTCGGATGCGCGCATTTCGGCGGCGCTGATCGGCATGCTGCACGCGATCCCCACCACGCCGCTCTATAAGCGGCTGAAGGAGGCGGGCCGCCTCAGCGACGACGAGGGCTCGGAGCGCTACGGTACCAACGTGATCCCGCTCGGCATGTCACGGGAAGAGCTGCGCGACGGCTTCGTCGAGGTGATGGGCAAGTCCTATGGCGAGGAAGCCTATTTCGAGCGGCTGGATTCGCTGTTCGTGGACGACCGCTTCCGTTTCGTGATCCACAATCTGCCCTATTGGTGGAAGCACCCCTTCGCCTTCGCCAAGCGCGCGACGCTGAACTATATCCGTTTCGCAGTGGTCGCCTCGCGGCTGCTCCGCATGGTGGAGGACGATGAGATGCGCGCCCGCTACCGCAAACAGCTGCTGCGGATCATGAAGTCCCGCAGCCTGGAGCCGCATATCCTGTTCGTCTACGTGATCAAGATGGCGCAGCACTACCACTTCAAGGCGCTGTCGAACGAGCTGGCCCAGGCCTATGGCGGCAAGGACATCATGCCGAATGCCGGCCGGTCCTTCAGCCGGGCGCGTCCCGCCCCGCCGATCGCGGCGATGGCGTCTTAGGGTCAGGGTGTATCGTCCTCGTGGTGAGGGCGCTCGCTTGGCGAGCGCGTCTCGAACCACGAGGCCACCGTTGTCCCGGGGCCAGGGCCTGCACCCTTCGAGACGCGGGCTACGCCCGCCCTCAGGGTGAGGCGAAACTCCGTTCGGAAAGCTGACCGCTAAACCACGCCGGCGCGGAGCAGGTCGTGGATGTGGATGATGCCCACCGGCTTACCGCTCTCCACCACGAACAGCGCGGTGAAGGGGCGCTCGCTCATATTCATGATGGCGAGGGCCTCGGAGCTCATTGTGTCGGGCGCGACCGTCTTCGGGTCCGGCGTCATGATATCGCCGGCGCGGGACTCCAGGAGCCCGTCGCCCATATGCCGGCGGAGGTCGCCGTCGGTGATGATGCCGATGAGCCGGTTCCCCTGATCCACCACGCCGAGGCAGCCGAAGGCCTTCTCGGTCATGATGACGAGCGCCTCGGCCATGGGGGTCTCGGCGCCGGTGATGGGCAGGCGGTCTTCCTTGTGCATCAGGTCGGCGACGAATTTCAGCTTCGCGCCGAGCTTGCCGCCGGGGTGGAAGATCTTGAAGTCGCCGGCGGTGAAACCCTTGCTCTCCAGGAGCGCGATGGCGAGGCTGTCGCCCAGCGCCAGCTGCATGGTGGTCGAGGTGGTGGGTGCCAGGCCCAGCGGGCAGGCTTCCTTGGCCTGGGGCAGGGCGAGGACGATCTCCGCCGCCTCGGCCAGGGTGCTGTCCGCGTTCGACGTCACGGCGATCAGCGGCACGGCGAAGCGGGTGGAATAGGAAACGATGTTGCCGAGCTCGATGGTCTCGCCGGACCAGGAGAAGGCGAGGATCATGTCCTGGCCGGTGATCATGCCCATGTCGCCGTGGCTCGCCTCCGTCGGGTGGACGAAATAGGCGGGCGTGCCGGTGGAGGACAGGGTGGCGGCGACCTTCAGGCCGATATGGCCGCTCTTGCCGATGCCGGTGACGATGACGCGGCCCTGGCAGGCGCGGATGGTGGAGACGGCCTTGGCGAAGCTTTCGGCGAGGTCGGTGCGGAGTGCCGCCTCCAGGGCGCGCAGGCCCTGCACCTCGAGTTCAAGGGTGCGGGCGGCAGCGCCGATGGCGTCGCTCTGGATGTCCTGATTGCGAAAATCGCGGACCTGCTCCCCGTCGCCTTGATCGATCAGACTTTCGGGCATGCCCTTCTGGCCGAGGCTCGCCGACATATGGCTCTCTCCTGCTGCTTCCCGATTGGTCTAGCACGATTTTGGCGGGGTTAAGGCTTAGGCGCGCGCTTCATTTCGAAACACGCCTAAACGCCTCGTTAACTCTATGGCCGCTAGGGTCCAAGGACAACGTCCGGAGATGCGGGTTTCAACCGTTTTCCGGTAGCAATTCCCGAGGGTTTGTCCTTGCCGCGTCCTCATTTCAAAAGCGCAGCGGGCGCTCTCGCGACCGCATTGCTCCTCTCCGCGAGCTTCGCTGCGCCGTGCCTTGCTCAGGTCGATGACGAGCCCACGCTGCGCGGGCCGATCACGCCCGAGACGCAGGAGGAAGAGGTGTCGGAGGCGGAGGAGGAGTTCGGTGGGCGGGCGAGCGTCTCCGACCCGTATTCCCAAGAAACCCGGCAAAACGACTACGACAGCGATACGACCGACGACCTTTCCGGCGATATGGGCCTGGTTGGACCCGGCGAAGAGGGGCAGACCCTCGATTCCGGGCTCGGCGATGTGGGCTACACCGAAGACGTGCCGGCGCTCGGCGGGATCGGCGACGAGCCGGACGAGGACCGGCTTGCCGAACGCCCCACGGTTTCCGAGGCGGACCGGCTGGTGCAGGAGGCAGCGCAAGCTGCCACCAACCGTTTCGGCGGGGCCCCGTTGCCGCCGGGCGTTCCTGTCGCCGGGGCAGGGCCGATCGATCCGGGGGAGGACCCCTACGCACCGCTCGGCACGCGGATCGGCAGCTTCATCCTCTATTCGGAGCTGGTCGCCGACATCACCGCGACCGACAACGTGCTGGCCACGCCGACCGATCCCCAATCGGATTGGGCGCCGGAGCTGCAGGCGGATTTCCGGCTCGATTCGAATTGGAGCCGCCATGCCCTGTCGGCCAATCTCAATGGCGATTGGAGCTGGTACCGGGAGTATGAGAGCCAGAACACGCGCAACTACCAGGCGCTGATCGACGGCCGCCTCGATGTGACCTCGAAGACCAATCTCACCCTGGAGCTGGAGAAGAGCCAGGTCGCCGAGGGGCGCGGGCAGGAGACGCTGCCGGATGCCGGCGTGTTCAGTTCGGACCTGGACGAGAAGCACATCACGGCGGGCGCCAATCACCGGTTCAACCGGGTGGGCGTTGCCGTGGAGGGGACGGTCACCGATTACGACTATTCGAACATCATCCTGATCGGCGAGAACCCGGAAGATCCGACGAACACGCTGGACCGGGATTACGTCGAAAAGGATCTCGGCCTGCGCGGCTCCTACGAATTCAACCCGGATATGACGGCCTTCGTCGATGCGGAGCTGGTGAAGCGGGATTACAAGGCGCAATTCTCAGCCGGCGGCAACGAGCTCGGCTCGGAAGGCTATCGGGTGCAGGCCGGCCTCGCCTTCGGCCTGTTCGGAAACATCACCGGCGAGGTGGCCATGGGCTACGGCGCGCAGGATCCGATCGACGAGGACTTCACCTTGGTGGATGGGTTCCTGCTGAACGCCGACGTGCTGTGGCAGGTCACGCCGCTGACCGCGCTGAGCCTGCAGGCGCGCACCACGCTGGACGAGACCACCGCGATTGACGCAGCCGGCGCCTTCGGCCGGTTCTATGGCGCGACGCTAAGCCATGAGCTGCGGGAGAACATCATCCTCGGCGGCTTCATCACCTACAACACGGCGGACTATATCGGCACCAACCTGACCGACGAGTCCTGGCAGGAAGGGGTGACGGCAGAGTACATCTTCAACCGAAACATGGCGCTGATCGCGACCTATGCGCATACGGATTACACCAGCTCCGACGCGCTAGGGGACTACCGGTCCAACGAGGTGACGGTGGGGATGCGCCTGCGGAAGTAGCTCGGTCCGGGCGATCAGCACACGCCGCTTCGGCGGCGCACCAAAGATTCCTCGGGCGCCCATCTTGTAGGGCCTCTACCGACACACCATTCATCTGCGGCTACAGCCTCAGAAGGAGTGGGCGATGACAAGCGAACCGGGAGAAGGCGGCCGCATGCGATATGTCTGGCCGTGGTTGATTATGGCAGCAGCCTTCGGTGCAACGTGGGTTGCGGTTGAAACGCTGATGTAGCGTTCCGAGCTTCCGTCTGTGCGGTGTTCGAGCAGTTCGATGTCTGACGGCTGCTGCGCCTAAGGCAGCAGCCGGCGGATCTCCGCCTCGAACGACTCCGCCAAATCCTCGCGATCGAGGCCGTAGGCGACGTTGGCCGCAAGGAAGCCGATCTTCGAGCCGCAATCGTAGGCCGTGCCCTCGCATTTGATGGCGTGGAAGGGCTGGGTCTGGAGCAGCTTCAGCATGGCATCGGTGATCTGGATCTCGCCGCCTGCGCCGGTCTCCTGGTTGGACAGGATGTCGAAGATCTCCGGCTGCAGGATATACCGGCCGAGAATGCTCAAGTTTGAGGGCGCGTCCTCCTGCTTCGGCTTCTCCACCATGCCGTCGACAGGGAAGATGGTGCCGTCGCCTTCGCCCACGCTCAGGATGCCGTAGCTGGAGACCGCCTCCATGGGCACTTCCTCGACAGCGAGGACGTTGCCGCCATGCTGGTCATAGACGTCCATCATCTGGGCCAGACAGCCCTTGCCTTCGGACTTCACCAGCACGTCGGGCAGTATGAGAGCGAAGGGTTCGTTGCCGACGATCTCGCGGGCGCACCACACAGCGTGGCCGAGGCCGAGCGGGTCCTGCTGGCGGGTGAAGCTGGTCTGGCCGGCAAGGGGAAGCTCGTCGTTGAGCTGGGCGAGGGCTTCGTTCTTGCCGCGCTCCGCGAGGGTCCGGTCGAGCTCGAAATTCCGGTCGAAATGGTCCTCGATGACGCTCTTGCCGCGGCCGGTGACGAAGACCAGGTGCTCGATCCCCGCAGCGATCGCCTCGTCCACCACATGCTGGATCAGGGGCCGGTCGACGACCGTCAGCATCTCCTTGGGCATGGCTTTCGTGGCGGGCAGGAAACGGGTGCCGAGACCGGCAACAGGGAACACAGCCTTGCGGACAGGAGCGCTCATTCAATCCTCGTTCATGTTAAGGAGGGAAAGCAGGGGTGAGAGATCGCGCGCGGCTACCGTCCTTCAACACCTTTCGGATATCAAGAGGCGAATTTTTCTAGCGGAGCTTTTCCTATGAGCGTCCTGGTGACAGGCGGCGCCGGCTATATCGGCAGCCATATGGTGCTGGCCCTGAACGATGCCGGCGAGGATGTCGTGGTGCTCGACAACCTCTCCACGGGCTTCGCCTGGGCGGTGGCCGAGCCGGCCAAGCTCGTGGTCGGCGATATCGGCGACCAGGCCCTGGTGCGCGACCTCATCGAGCAGGAGAAGGTCGAGGCGATCATCCATTTCGCCGGCTCCATCGTGGTGCCGGATTCGGTGGCCGATCCGCTGGGCTACTATCTCAACAACACCTGCAAGTCCCGGGCGCTAATCGAATGCGCGGTCGAGACGGGGGTGAAGCATTTCATCTTCTCCTCCACCGCCGCTGTTTACGGGATGCCGGAGGAGAATCCGGTCTCCGAAGAGGCGGCGCTCAACCCCATCTCTCCCTACGGCAGCTCCAAGCTGATGACGGAGATGATGCTACGGGATACGGCGCTCGCGTTTCCGCTGAACTATGTGGCGCTGCGCTATTTTAATGTGGCGGGCGCCGATCCGGAGGGGCGGAGCGGCCAATCCACGCCGCGGGCCACCCATCTGATCAAGGTGGCGGTGCAGACGGCGCTCGGGGAGCGGCCGAAGCTCGACCTCTTCGGCACGGACTATCCGACGCCGGACGGCACCTGCATCCGCGACTATATCCACGTCTCCGACCTGGTGGCGGCGCATCTGGCAGCCTTGCGCTATCTGCGGGAAGGCGGCCGATCGGAGGTCATCAATTGCGGCTACGGCAACGGCTATTCGGTGTTCCAGGTCATCGAGGCGGTGAAGCGCGTCTCGGGTGTCGATTTTCCGGTTGAGACGGTGCCGCGGCGCCCGGGCGACCCGGCCGCGCTCGTGGCGGGCGTTGAGCGGATCGGCAAAGTGCTGGGCTGGGTACCGCAGCGAGACGATCTCGACCAGATCGTGGCCGATGCGCTCCGCTGGGAAACCCATTTGCGGGACCGCGGCTCCGACGCCTGATCGCGGGGGTTAGCGGCCGGTTTTCTGCCTTCCCAAGGACGGGGCAGGGCGGCACACTGGCGGCCATGGGTGTCCCGATCCGAATCGCTCTTATTGCTTTTGCCGCGGCGCTGCTGCTCCCCTTGCTGGCGCAGCCCGGCGCCGCCGACGAGGCGAGCGACTATAAGCGCGCCGTGGAGCAGCAGTTCCAGGCCTGGCTCCAGGCCCGCTGGCCGGAGGCGGAAGCCGAAGGCATCAGCCGGGAGACCTTCGAACGGGAAGTTAAGGGGCTGACCCTCGACTGGTCGCTGCCCCATCTGGTGCTGCCTGACCCGGCCTATCTCGGCGGGCCGCGGCTGCCGGCGAGCATGAAGCCGAAGGCTCCTGAGCGGCAGCCGGAATTCGACTCGCCGTCGCGCTATTTCAAGACAAGCAGCCTGAATGCGCTCGCGGCGCAAGGGAAGACCCAGTACCACCAGTACAAGACGGTGCTCTCGGAGATCGAGAAGCGCTACCAGGTCTCGGGCGCGATCATCGTGGCGATCTGGGGCCGGGAGACCAATTTTGGCACGGTCAGCATTCCGAATGATGCGCTGCGGTCGATCGCGACCCAGGCCTTCCTCGGCCGTCGGCCGGAGGTCTTCCGGAAGGAGTTCGTCAGCGCCCTCAAAGTGCTGCAGGACGGGCACATCGCGCGGGATCAGATGCGTTCCTCCTGGGCCGGCGCCATGGGGCACCCGCAGTTCCTGCCCAGCGACTTCCTGGAATACGCGGTCGACATGGACCAGGACGGCAAGCGGGACATCTGGGATTCGGTGCCCGATGCGCTCGCCTCCGCCGGGAACTCGCTGCATAGCCAGGGCTGGATCGCCGATCAGGAGTGGGGCTACGAGATCGAGCTTCCGGCGAATTTCGACTGCACCTTGCAGGGGCCGGATAAGGCGCGCTCCTTCGGGGACTGGACCGATCTCGGCATCACGCGGGTGAAGGGGCGGAGTCTTCCGGAGGAGAAGCTGGACAATCAGGGATTCCTGGTGCTGCCCGCCGGGATGAAAGGGCCGGCCTTCCTCGTCACGGAGAACTTCTCGGTCCTGAAGAAATACAACAATTCCGATGTCTACGCGCTCTTCGTGGGCAAGGTCGCCGACATGATCGAGTACGGCGCGCCTGCGGATTTCGTCGGCGCCTGGCAGCCGGTGGACCGATTCACCCGCGATCGCATGCTCGAGTTCCAGAAAGTGCTGGTGAACCGGCACGGTTACGACGTGGGCAATGTCGACGGGCTGGTGGGCTTCAAGACGCGCCAGGCCATAGGCCTCTACGAGAAGAAGGTAGGGGCGCCGCTCACCTGCTATCCGAGCCAGAAAATCGTCAACGAAGCGCTCGCGCAGCAGTGATCTTTCGGGCCTCGCTTGCCTAGGTTTTGCCGAGGACGCTTGGTACAATCCGGGTCATGCGAATCACTCCTCGTGCGACGGCTACCGCGCTGGACTCTAGCGCTTTCTCACAACGCTTCTTCCGCGGTGCGGTGCTCGCGGGGATGCTCCTCTCCATGTTCTGCATCAGCCTGCTGGCCACCACGGCTCCGGCACCGGCCCAGAGCTTCCAGGCCTGGGTGGAAGGCTTCTGGCCGACCGCGCGGGCGGCGGGCATCCGGCGGGACGTCTATGTGCGCGCCTTCCAGGGTGTCTCTCCGGACGAGGAGGTCATCGAATCCGCCACCTACCAGCCGGAATACAAGCGGCCGGTCGGCGAATATGTGGACCGGCTGGTCTCTGACAAGCGGCTCCAGACGGGCCGTGAGATGCTGGTCCAGTACAAGCCGCTGCTCGATGCGATCGAGAACAAGTACGGCGTGGACCGGCATATCGTGGTGGCGATTTGGGGCGTGGAATCGAGCTACGGCGACAATCTCGGCGAACATTACGTCATCGAGGCGCTGGCGACCCTTGCCTATCGCGGGGTGAAGGCGAAGTTCGCCCGGCAGCAGCTCATCGAGGCGCTCAAGGTCCTGCAGCGCGGCGATGTCAGCCGCGAATACATGGCGGGCTCCTGGGCCGGCGCCATGGGCCATACCCAGTTCATCCCGACGACCTATCAGGCTTATGCGGTGGATTTCGACGGGGACGGGCGCCGTAATATCTGGCAGAGCCTGCCCGACGCGCTGGGCTCCACCGCGGCCTATCTGAAGGTCTCCGGCTGGCAGCCCGGCCACACCTGGGGCTACGAGGTTACCGTTCCCAGCAACATGAACCCGAGCAACTACAGCGCCAAGAACCTGAAATCGGTCGGGACCTGGGAGCAGATGGGCGTGCGCCGGGTCAGCGGCGCGCCGTTCCCGCGGCCGGGCGACAAGGCCGCCCTGTTCGCGCCGGAAGGCCGGAACGGGCCGATCTTCCTGACCCTGAACAATTTCCGGACCATCCTCCGCTACAACAATGCGCCGTCCTACGCGCTGGCGGTGGGCCATCTGGCGGACCGGCTGATGGGCTACGGCACTTTCGCCAAGGGCTGGCCTACGGACGAGAACCATCTCTCCCTGGAGCAGCGGAAGGAGCTGCAGACGCGGCTCCTTCATGTGGGGCTGCTGGACGGTGAGGTGGACGGGGTGATCGGACCGGCGACGCTTTCGGCCGTGAAGGCCTATCAGCGCCAGAAAGGGCTGAATGTGGACGGCTTTCCGACCCTGACTATCCTGAACATGCTGCGCGCCGATACCTGAGGCTCGGGCAGGCGCGAGACCCTCTTGCATACCGGGCCCGATCTGCTCCAAAACTCATCTCGCGGGGTACGGCATGCAATGTGAATTGTAGCTTGGCGATGTGCTGTTACACGGCTAGCCATGTTCCAATTCGGAACGATTAGGGGGGCCCAAACGGGGGTCCGATCGACCATGTTTCGTATCGCGTCTTATTTCTGCACGGTCTTCATCTCGCGCACGGGCCTCGGCCTGGCGCTGTTCAGCGCTCTCGTCCTCACGGTCGGGATTTTCGCGCCCACCATGGCGGATGCCCAGAGCGCGGGCTTTCAGCGCAGCTATGTCGACCCGTTCCCGACGGGCGACCGCTACCGGGTCCTGGTGGTGGGGGATTCCCTCGCCGACGGACTGTGGTCCGGCCTCTATCGCAGCTTCCAGGACGACAAGAACCTGGAGGTCATCCGCAAGTCGAAGGTCTCCACGGGGCTCGTCCGGGAAGACCGGTACAACTGGAACGAGGCGCTGCCGGAGCTCCTGGAAGGCGATCGGAAATACCAGATCGCCGTCGTCATGTTCGGCGCCAACGACGCTCAGAACATCCGCAAGGACGGGGAGTGGTACCAGCCCGGCTCGGAAGGCTGGCGGAAGGTCTATTCGGAGCGGGTGGAGCAGTTCCTGCGCACCTTGCGGGAGAAGAACATTGCCACCTATTGGGTCGGCCTGCCGGTGATGCGCACCGCGGCAATGAACAAGGATGCGGAGGTGATGAACGACATCTTCCGGGAGAAGGCGTTCATCTATGGCACGAAGTTCATCGAGACCTGGGCCGGCTTCACCGACGAATCCGGCCGCTATAGCGCTTACGGCCCGGACATGAGCGGACAGCAGCGGCGCCTGCGGGCCAATGACGGCATCCACTTCACCATGCGCGGCTATCTCAAGCTCGCCCATTTCGTGGAGAAGGAGATCCGGCGCGACCTGAAGCTCGCCAAGGCGGAGCGGAATATTCCGCTGGCGGGCAGCGAGCAGGAGCAGGCGCGGGTCATGGGCCGCAAGATCTCCAAGGGCGCGGAATCGGACGAGAATTATGGCGGGCACGCCATTTCCGGGGCGGCGATACGGCCCGACGGTCAGGAGGATGGCGCGAATGCCGGTCTCGGTGGCGAACAGGCGGTCGACGATCCGGAAGGGCCACAGCTCGAGCAGAGCGTCGTCGGCGGCGTGGAGCTGCTGCGTCCCGCCATTTCCGAGACGCTGATGGAGTCCCAGGCGCTCTCGCCGCAAGGCGGGGGCGGACCGGCCGGCGAGACCGTGGCCGGCGATCTCGGGAACGGGTTGACGGCGTTGAGCTCCATCTCGGCGGTGAGCGACCTCTCGGTTGTTTCCTCCAAGCCGCGCCTGCCGCTCGCCGAGCGTCCCTATTATCGGGTGCTGGTGAAGGGCGAGCAGCTGAAGCCGAAGGAGGGCCGGGCCGACGATTTCCGCTGGCCCATGCAGTAGCGACCGCCACGCGCCGCCGCCTCGGGAGGGCAACGCTTCATGGCCGGCCAGACCCAGCATGAGACCGCCGGCCCCAAAGGTGGCCGCGTCCGCCGCACCGTTGCGATGGTGCTGGGATTCCTGCTGCTGACCGCCGTCGCCTTCCTCGCGGTGCAGCAGATCTTCGCGCCTAGGCCGGAGATGGCTACCACGGAGCAGGGCTTCTTCAAGGCGCCGGACGGCAGCGAGCGGGTGGATGTCAGCGGGCTTCAGGTGGCGCGCCACGGCAAGGAGCACCGGCTGCTGCCGCCGATCACCGGCGACGGGTCGTTCTACGACGCTCTCCTCGCGCTTGAATCCGGCAAGACCCAAGAGCCGGTCACCATCCTCCATCTGGGCGACAGCCACATCGCGGCGGACCGGATCACCAAGGATATTCGTCGCCAGCTGCAGGAACGCTTCGGCGATGCCGGGCGGGGCCTGATGATGCCGGGCTTTCCCTTCGAATATTACCGGGCGGAGGGCGTGAGCTTCGAGAAGACCGGCGACTGGCAGGTTTCCAACTCGCTGAACCAGGACGGCGTCTACGGGATCACGGGGGTGAGTATGACGGCGTCTTCGCCGGATGCGCGGCTGAGCGTGAACGCGGAGGAGCCTTTCGACAGGGCGGTGGTGAGCTTCCTGGCCGGACCGGGACAGGGGCAGGCCGTGGTCGCTCAAGGCGAGCAGCGCCAGACCGTGGACACCAATGCCGCCGAGCGCTCGGTGCTTCGGGTGCCGGTGGGCGCCGCCGGTCAAAGCCTCTCCATCTCGCCGGTGGGTGGAGGCAACGTCACCGTTCTGGGGATCGGTCTGGAGCAGGACGAGGCGGGCATCCGCTACATCAATCTCGGCATCCCCGGCGCGTCCGTGTTGACCACGCGGCGCTGGGACGATCGGCTGGTGGCTCAGGATCTTGCGGCGCTGTCGCCGCAATTGGTCGTGCTGGGCTACGGCACCAATGAAGGGTTTCAGGACGAGCTCGATATCGACGCCTATCGCGCGGCCTATGAGGGGCTCGTGGCCAAGATCAAACAGGCGGTGCCGAACGCGACCGTGCTGATCCTGGGCCCGGCGGATGGGGCGCGGCTGCCGGCTTATGCAAGGTTCGACGACGCAATCTCCCTACGCTGCGCGCCGCTGACCCCGGGAGAGATCACCCGCTACGACGACTATCTGGAAGGCAAGTCCGACGCGCTGGCGCGCTGGTATCCGCCGCCGAAGCTCGCAAAGGTGCGCCAGGTTCTGAAGGAGACGGCGGAGAAGCAGGACGCGCTCTACCTGAATCTTGAGGAGGTCATGGGCGGGCCGTGCAGCATCCATCACTGGGCGAAGGCCGAGCCGGCCCTGGCGCTGCTTGATCACGTTCACCTCTCCGACCTTGGCTCCGAACGGATCGCGCAGGCCGTCGTCGACAAGCTGATGGACGGCTACCAGATCTATCGCAACACGCCCCCGCCGCAGACCGGCAGCGTGGAGTCGGACGGCGCGGCGGCGCCCGCAGAGACGAGGCCGTAGTCGCGCCGCCATGCTGTTCCCCACATTAGAGTTCGGCATCTTCTTCCTGGTGGTGTTCGCGATCGCCTGGGAGCTGAAGGACAGCCCCGAAGGCCGAAAGACCTTCCTGGTGGCGGCCAGCTACGTCTTCTACGGCTATTGGGATTGGCGCTTCGCCGGGCTGCTGGCGGCGAGCTCGCTGATCAACTACGCCGCCGGGCGGCTGGTCACGATTGCCTCAAGCGACCGGGACAAGCGGATGCTTGTCGCCCTGGCGGTGGCGATCAATCTGAGCATTCTCGCCTTCTTCAAATATTACGGCTTCTTCCTGGAGCAGCTGGCCGAGCTTCTGGCGCAGGGCGGCATGGTGCGGGATCTGCCGTTCCTGGAAGTCATCCTGCCTATCGGCATTTCCTTCTTCACCTTCCAGGGCATCTCCTATGTGGTCGACGTCTACCGTGAGGAGATCCCGGCGGAGCGGAACCCGCTCAACGTCTTCCTCTACATCTCCTTCTTCCCGCAGCTGGTCGCTGGACCCATCGTGCGGGCGGCCGACTTCCTGCCCCAGCTGAAGGCGGAGCCGCGGCTCGACCGGCAGATGGTCGCCATGGGCATCGCCCTGATCCTGCTCGGCCTGTTCAAGAAGATGGTCATCGCCAACTATCTGGCGACGCTGCTGGTGGACGACGTGTTCTTCTCCCCCGATGCCTATAGCGGGCCGGATTTGCTGCTGGCCGTCTATGGCTACGCGATCCAGATCTATTGCGACTTCTCCGGCTACAGCGACATCGCCATCGGGGTGGCGGCGCTGCTCGGCTATCACTTCAAGGCGAATTTCCTGCAGCCTTACCGCTCGGCGTCGCTGCGGGAGTTCTGGCGGCGCTGGCACATCTCGCTTTCCACCTGGCTGCGGGACTATCTCTACAAGCCGCTCGGCGGCAGCCGGCACGGCACGGCGACGACCTATCGCAACATCATGATCACCATGCTGCTCGGCGGGCTCTGGCATGGGGCGAACTGGACCTTCCTGATCTGGGGCGCCATCCACGGCGTTGCGCTGGTGGTGGAGCGCATGGTTCTCGCGGTGGTGCCCGCATCGGGGTCCGGGGTCGTGGCGGGGGATAGCTTCGGCGGGGCGGTGAAGGCCGGCTGGGGAGGCGGGGCCGGACGGGACGCGTTCGCGCGATCGCTTGGGGTGCTGATCACGTTCAACGTGGTGTGCCTCGCCTGGATTTTCTTCCGCTCGGAATCCCTGGACTACGCGCTGCTCTATCTGGAAGGCCTCACAAACTGGTCCGGCCCGGTGGAGATGGCGACGCCGTTCCTGGTGGCGCTGGTGGCGGTTTCTCTGGCGTCCCACTTCCTGCCCGAGGACCTGCTGCCGAACGCCGTCCGATGGCTGGAGAACCGGAGCGCGCTGACGCTGGGTGCTGTGCTCGGTTTCGGGATCTTGCTGATTTGGGCGATTGCGCCGGAAGGCGTCGCGCCGTTTATCTATTTCCAGTTCTGACGGGGTTTGTTCTGTGTCCTCATTCGCGCATGCATTCAGACGAAAATTCTTCCACGAGCGGGTGGTCCCCGAAGCGGCCGCTTCCGCTCGGAGCAAGTCCGCGCCGCCACGGCCGATCCCGCCGGTGGGTCACAGGATCGGCGAGGCGGAGGACCGAAGCCCGGCGCGTCGGATCGCGCTGGTGGCGCTGCTCATCGCAGCTGGTGTGCTGGCGGTATTCAATTCCGAAGGGATGGTCTCGACCGCGCGCGACCTGGCGGAGAGCCGCGTGGGGCGGTCCATGCTGCCCGTCGCCGAGCGCTGGGACGGCGCCATGGAGCAGATCGGCGCGAAGCGGCTGGTGGCCTCCGTGCGCGGGCTGATGCTGGATATGCAGTACGCGCGCTGGGCCGATGTGGCGGCGCTATTCGGCGCCGGCAACGATCCGATGGCGGCGGAGCGTCCGGAGGGCGAGGCGCTCTACTCGCGGGCTTTGCCGGAGGAGGAGCGGTAGGCGCCATTGCTTGGGTTGTCATCGCCGGGCTAGACCCGGTGATCCAGTACCCCCCCTGGTGCCTCAGCCGAGTGGCGACTGTTACTGGACCCCTGCGTTCGCTGGGTGACAGCAGAGTGTGAAGTGATGTCTACCGCGGCAGGTCCGTGTGGCCCATGAGGAACTTATCCACGGCATGGGCGGCCTGGCGGCCTTCGCGGATCGCCCAGACGACGAGGGACTGGCCGCGGCGCATATCGCCGGCGGCGAAGATCTTGTCCATGGAGGTCTGGTAGTCGTTGGTGTCGGCCTTGACGTTGCCGCGGCCGTCGAGCTCCAGCCCCAGAGCCTCCAGCATGCCCTTCTTCACGGGATGCACGAAGCCCATGGCGAGGAGCACGAGGTCGGCCTTCAGCTCGAACTCGCTGCCCTCGATGGGCTTCATCTCCTCGTCGAGGCGCTGGCATTCCAGCGTGGTCACCTTGCCGTCCTCGCCGATGAAGCGCTTGGTGGAGACGCTGAAATCGCGCTCCGCGCCTTCCGCCTGGCTGGAGGAGGTGCGGAACTTGAGCGGCCAGTGCGGCCAGGTCAGCATCTTGTTTTCCTGCTTTGGCGGCATGGGCATGATCTCCAGCTGGGTCACGGAGACCGCGCCCTGCCGGAAGGAGGTGCCGATGCAGTCGGAGCCGGTGTCGCCGCCGCCGATCACGACGACATGCTTGCCGTCGGCCAGGATCGGCTCGACATCGCCCAAATCCTCGCCGGAGACGCGGCGGTTCTGCTGGGTCAGGAAGTCCATGGCGAAATGCACGCCGTCGAGCTCGCGGCCCTCGATGGGAAGGTCGCGGGGCGCTTCCGAGCCGCCCGCCAGGACGATCGCATCGTAGTCGCGGAGCAGCTGCTTCGCCTCAACGTCCTTGCCGATATGGGTGTTGAGGTGAAACACCACGCCTTCCGCCTCCATCTGCTCGTGGCGGCGGGCGATGATGTGCTTCTCCATCTTGAAGTCCGGGATGCCGTAACGCAGGAGCCCGCCCGGCTGGGCGTTCTTCTCGTAGACATGCACCTCGTGGCCGGCGCGCGCGAGCTGCTGGGCGCAAGCCATGCCCGACGGGCCCGAGCCGACCACCGCGACGGTCTTGCCGGTCTTGTGGTCCGGCGGCTGGGGCGTCACCCAGCCTTCCTCGAACGACTTGTCGGCGATGGCGCATTCGATGGATTTGATGGCCACCGGATCGTCGTGGATGTTGAGGGTGCAGGCGGCCTCGCACGGCGCGGGGCAGACGCGGCCGGTCACTTCCGGGAAGTTGTTGGTGGAGTGCAGGTTGCGGGACGCCTCCTGCCAGTCGGTGTGGTAGACGAGGTCGTTCCAGTCCGGGATCTGGTTATTCACCGGGCAGCCCTGATGGCAGTAGGGGATGCCGCAGTCCATGCAGCGCGCGGCTTGGCTCTTCACCTCGCCGTCCGGCATGGGCTTCACGAACTCGTTGTAATGGCGCACGCGATCGGCGGCCGGCTCGTAGCTTCGGTCTTCACGCTCGATCTCGAGGAAGCCTGTGACTTTTCCCATCGTATTCCCAACCGTTGCGGCAGCTGAACGGGCCGCCGTTCTCAAACCTATTCCATCGTCGCGCGTGGGTCGCGGCGCCGCTTCCGGCTGAAGCCGGTCTGCGGAGCGGCGGCCTCCGGTGTCGCGCTATTTGGCGTCGGGCATCCCGACTTCGAGCTCCGCCAAGCCAGTCTCTTCGGCGAGCTGAGCCTTGGCCATCTCTTCCAGGGCGCGGCGGTACTCGACCGGCATCACCTTCACGAATTTCGGCAGATACTCGCCCCAGTTCTCCAGGATGGTGCGGGCGCGCTTGGAGCCCGTGTAGTGGAGATGATTCTGGATGAGCTGGCGCAGACGCTTCTCGTCGTCGCTCGTCATGTCCGTGAGGTCGACCAGGCCGTGGCTCTCCATGTCGTTGATCTGGTGCTGATCCTCGGCGTTGTACTCTTCCTCCGCCGGGATCGGCTCGAGATCGACCATGGCCATGTTGCAGCGCTGCTCGAAATCGCCCGCCTCGTCCAGCACGTAGGCGATGCCGCCGGACATGCCGGCCGCGAAGTTGCGGCCCGTGCCGCCAAGCACGACGACAACGCCGCCAGTCATGTATTCGCAGCCATGATCGCCGGTGCCTTCGACGACGGCCAAAGCGCCGGAGTTGCGGACGCCGAAGCGTTCGCCGGCCACGCCGTGGAAGTAGCACTCGCCGCTGATGGCGCCGTACATCACCGTGTTGCCGACGATGATCGACTCTTCCGGCACGATCTTCGCCTCTTCCGGCGGACGGATGATGATGCGACCGCCCGACAGACCTTTGCCGACATAGTCGTTGCCCTCGCCGATCAGGTCGAGGGTGATGCCGTGGGCAAGCCAGGCACCGAAGCTCTGGCCGGCCGAGCCGCGCAAGGTGATCCAGATGGTGTCCTCGGGCAGGCCCTGGTGACCGTAGCGGGTCGCGACCTCGCCGGAGAGCATCGCGCCGGCGGTGCGGTCGATGTTCTTGATGGGCAAGTCGAGCTTGACCGGCTTGCGGTTCTCAAGGGCGTCCTTAGAGAGGGCGATGAACTTGCGGTCCAGCACCTCTTCCAGCTCGTGGTCCTGGCGCTCGGTGTTGGAGATCGGAATCTCCGGGCCGACGTCGGGCTTGTGGAAGATGCGGCTGAAGTCGAGGCCGCGGGCCTTCCAATGGTCGATCGCCTCGCTCTTGTCGAGGATCTCGGAGCGGCCGATCAGGTCCTGCAGCTTCGTGAAGCCCAGGGCCGCAAGGTACTCGCGAACCTCTTCGGCGATGAAGAAGAAGTAGTTGATGACGTGCTCGGGCGCGCCGGAGAACAGCTTGCGCAGGACCGGGTCTTGGGTCGCGATGCCGACCGGGCAGGTGTTCAGGTGGCACTTGCGCATCATGATGCAGCCGACGGCGATCAGGGGCGCAGTGGCGAAGCCGAACTCGTCGGCGCCGAGGAGGGCGCCGACCAGCACGTCACGGCCGGTCCGCAGGCCACCGTCGACCTGGACGGCGATGCGGCCACGCAGATGGTTCAGCACGAGCGTCTGCTGGGTTTCGGCAAGGCCGATCTCCCAGGGGCTGCCCGCATGCTTGATCGAGGTCAGCGGCGATGCACCCGTGCCGCCTTCGAAACCGGCGATGGTGACGTGGTCGGCCTTGGCCTTGGCCACACCGGCCGCGACCGTGCCGACGCCGATCTCGGACACGAGCTTCACCGAGATGTCGGCTTTCGGGTTCGTGTTCTTCAGATCGTAGATCAGCTGCTTCAGATCCTCGATCGAATAGATGTCGTGGTGCGGAGGCGGCGAGATCAGGCCGACGCCCGGGGTGGAGTGGCGCACCTTGGCGATGACGGCATCCACCTTATGGCCGGGCAGCTGGCCGCCCTCGCCGGGCTTCGCGCCCTGCGCCACCTTGATCTGGATCATGTCGGAGTTGACGAGATACTCCGTCGTCACGCCGAACCGGCCCGAGGCCACCTGCTTGATGGCTGAGCGCATGGAATCGCCGTTCGGCATGGGCGTGAAGCGATCGGTCTCCTCGCCGCCCTCGCCCGTGTTGGACTTGCCGCCGATGCGGTTCATGGCGATGGCAAGCGTGGTGTGGGCCTCGCGGCTGATGGAGCCGTAGGACATGGCGCCGGTGGCGAAGCGCTTGACGATCTCCTCCGCCGGCTCGACGTCTTCCAGCGGCACCGGCTTGCGGCCCAGCTCTTCGGCCGAGCGGATGCGGAACAGGCCGCGCAGGGTGAGCAGGTGCTCGTTCTGCTTGTTCACCTGTTCGGCGAAGCTGCGATATTTCTCCGGCAGGTTGCCGCGCACAGCATGCTGCAGGTCGGCCACGACCTCGGGCCGCCACATATGCTGCTCGCCGCGGATGCGGAAGGCGTATTCGCCGCCGACATCCAGCGCGTTCTTCAGGACCGGCGCATCGGAGAAGGCCAGGCGGTGACGCTCCACGGTCTCGCGGGCGATCTCCTTCAGGCCGACGCCTTCGACCTGGGTGTGGGTGCCGGTGAAGTACTTCTTGATGAAGTCGGTCCGCAGGCCCACCGCGTCGAAGATCTGCGCGCCGCAATAGGACTGATAGGTCGAGATGCCCATCTTGGACATGACCTTCAGGATGCCTTTGTCGATGCCCTTCACGTAGCGCTTGATGGCCTCTTCCGCCGTCAGCTCCTCCTCAAGATCGTCGAGCATGTCGATGATCGTGTCGAAGGCGAGATACGGGTTGATGGCCTCCGCGCCGTAGCCGGCGAGGGTGCAGAACTGGTTCACCTCATAAGCTTCGCCGGTCTCCACGACGAGGCCCACGGAGGTCCGCAAGCCGTTGCGGATCAGGTGATGATGCACTGCGCTCGTGGCGAGGAGCGACGGGATCGGGATCCGGCTCGCGCTGACTGCGCGGTCGGAGAGAATGATGATGTTCTCGCCCGCCTTCACAGCCTTCTCGGCCTTGGCGCAAAGCTCATCGATCGCATCTTCCATACCCTCGGCGCCCTTGTCGGCAGGGTAGGTGATGTCGAGGGTCGCGGTGTGGAACTGGTTGTCCGCGACCTCGCCGATGGAGCGGATGCGCTCCAGGTTGTCGTTGGTCAGGATCGGCTGGCCGACCTCGAGGCGCTTCTGCTTGGACGTGCCTTCCAGGTCGAGCAGGTTCGGCCGGGGCCCGATGAAGCTCACCAGGGACATGACGAGCTCCTCGCGGATCGGGTCGATCGGCGGGTTCGTCACCTGGGCGAAGTTCTGCTTGAAATAGGTGTGCAGCAGCTTGGGCCGGTCCGACAGGGCCGAGAGCGGCGTGTCGGTGCCCATGGAGCCGATGGCCTCTTGGCCGCCCTGGATCATCGGGGCCATGAGGAACTTGATAGCTTCCTGGGTGAAGCCGAAGGCCTGCTGTCGATCGAGCAGGCTGACATTGGTCTTCGGGTGATGGGGCTCGCCATCGGGACCCGGAAGGTCGCCAACCTGAATCTGCGTGCGATCGAGCCACTCCTGATAGGGGTGGCTGCTCGTCATCTCTTCCTTGATCTCCTTGTCGGAGATGATGCGGCCCTTCTCCAGATCGATGAGCAGCATCTTGCCCGGCTGGAGGCGCCACTTCTGGACGATCTTCTCTTCGGGCACGGGCAGCACACCGGTCTCCGACGCCATGACCACCAGCCCGTCGTCGGTGACGAGGTAGCGGGCGGGGCGCAGGCCGTTCCGGTCGAGGGTGGCGCCGATCTGTCGGCCGTCGGTGAACGCAACCGCAGCGGGGCCGTCCCACGGCTCCATCATGCAGGCATGGTATTCGTAGAAGGCGCGCGTCTTCTGATCCATCAGCGGGTTGCCGGCCCAAGCTTCGGGGATCAGCATCATCGCCGCATGGGTGAGGCTGTAGCCGCCCTGGACCAGGAACTCCAACGCGTTGTCGAAGCAGGCCGTGTCGGACTGGCCGTCATAGGAGATGGGCCAGAGCTTCTGGATATCCTCGCCGAACAGGGGCGAGGAGACAGACGCCTGGCGGGCCGCCATCCAGTTCACGTTGCCGCGGAGCGTGTTGATCTCGCCGTTGTGGGCGACCATCCGATAGGGATGGGACAGCTTCCAGGATGGGAAGGTGTTCGTGGAGAAGCGCTGATGCACCAGCGCCAGCGCCGACGCCATCTTCGGATGGTGCAGATCGGCGTAATAGGCGCCGAGCTGGTAAGCCAGGAACATGCCCTTATAGACGACGGTCCGGGAGGACATGGAGACGGTGTAGAAGCCGATATCGTGGCCGCCGGTCTCGCCGTTGATGGTGTTGGCGATGACCTTGCGCACGAGATAGATCTTGCGCTCGAACTCGTCGTCGCCGAGGGGCTCGTCGCCCTTGCCGATGAAGACCTGACGGTGGAACGGCTCCGTCTCGATCACGATGGGCGGCAGGCACTCGTTATCGGTCGGCACGTCGCGCCAGCCGAGCAGGGTCAGCCCTTCGGACTGCACCGCACGCTCCACGACGGACTCGCAGTAGATTCGCTGCGCCCGGTTCGCGGGCATGAAGAGCTGGCCGACGGCGTATTCGCCCTTCGCCGGCAGCTCGAAGTCGCAGACTTCGACGAAGAACTCGTGCGGGATCTGAAGAAGCATGCCGGCGCCGTCGCCGAAGCGCGAGTCGGCACCCGCCGCGCCGCGATGGGTGAGGTTGACCAGCAGCTCAAGCCCGGATTCGATCGTCTTATGGGTCGGCTTGCCGTTCAGGTCGGCGATGAAGCCGACGCCGCAGCCGTCATGCTCCAGGGTAGGGTCGTAGAGACCTTGCGCCCGGGGCATGCCCAAGGGTGCGCCGACGGATGCCAGCGCGGTTCCGGAATGAAGCGCGGTCACTGGTTTGGCCGCGCCGATCGAACGCATACGCGAATTCTCGAATTTCATAGCCACATCGAAGTTCGGCCCGCGCCTTCAGCTCCGCATCGACCTGCGGGTCTTTATATGCCGGCGGGGCATTTAAAAGGTTACGTGTGTCGCTCAGCCAACAAGTCAACGCCGAGGCCGCGCGTCGTGCAACAGTCTCGGCCCTTCCCTCAGGCGATCCCTTTGTCGATCCGGCCTCCTTACGGAAGCACGCTGAAAGATGTTCAGTCTGCGATCGCGGCTGCCGGACCGCCCGTTTGAGATCGTCCGGCGGGGCTCCACAAAGGTCAGCAAGCCTGTCCTATTCCGCCTCAAAATGACAGAAATCCCCTCGGCAGACAAGACGATTTAGAATTGGGCGGTTCAGAAGGAGAATCCGGCCGCACCGGCTACCCTGCAAAGTTGCAGGCGAATGTTCGAAAACGCACAAAAACGTTGGTCCGGCGGGAAGTAACAATTCTAATCAAATTGATAACGTTCCAAATTCTTCTATTTGAAACAATATCTTGCGGGGTTCTGCTTGACGAAAATCTCGGCGAGAAAAATCGTCAGCATTAACTCCCGCGTAAATTGTCCCCTCTACAGTCGTTCTCGCTGCTGAGGATAAAAGTCCAGCGTGTCTTTCGGCGGTACCTAGAGCAGGTTTTCTCCCATAGCACCTGCAGTAAGAAAGGGCGTCCCCAGAACGGGGGCGCCCTTTTGCTTTTCGGCGACCTTGGAAAGCCGCGGTGTCGAGGCTACGCCGCCTGGCTATCGATCACTTTGGGGCTCTCGCCCTTGGTGGTGATCTCGATGGTGCGGGGCTTCATGGCCTCGGGGATCTCGCGCTTCAGATCGATATGAAGCAGGCCGTTCTCGAGCTTGGCGCCGGTCACCTCGACATGGTCGGCAAGCTGGAAGCGGCGCTCGAAGCTGCGGGCCGCGATGCCGCGATGGAGGAAGGTCGTATCGTCGGTCTCTTCCTGCTTCTCGCCGCGCACGCTGAGCGCATGCTCCTTCACCTCGATATTGAGATCGCGTTCGCTGAAGCCGGCGACCGCCATGGAAATGCGGTACTGGTTCTCGGCGACGCGCTCAATATTGTAGGGCGGGTAGCTCGGGGCATCGTTCTCGAACGAGCCGAGGTGGTCGAGCAGGGAGCCGAGCCTGTCGAAGCCGATGGTCGAGCGATAGAGGGGGGTCAAATCGAACTGTCTCATGTCACATCCTCCTTAAGAAGCGATATGCTGAAGTCCGCTCGATCAGGCGAATCTCTAGGGACCGCTCTGATGGCTGAGCCGGACCGATGGATGCGCAATCCTTGGAGGCATTGCGCGCCCAAGATATGGGAAGGCGGATTGGGCCGGTCAAGATTTCCAGGCTGCTGATATCGCTGGTGAATTGCAAAAAGTTCGGCTGATTTTGCAGCCGCTGCGCTGATCAATTTCGGAAGGCAAAATGGAGCTTATTTCCACCCCTCAGAACCCCGCGCCGCTCGGCGGCACGGTGGGCGCGCTGGAGATTCCGCGCCGCTTCCGGAAGCCGGTGCAGGTCCGCTACGCCCATTGGCCTTCCGGCCTGAAGGAGCGGCACGGGACGGTCTGCATCTTTCCGGGCCGCACGGAATTCATCGAGAAGTATTTCGAGGTGGTGGGGGAGCTCCGGCGGCGCGGCTTCTATGTCGTGGTGATCGACTGGCGCGGGCAGGGCGGCTCGACCCGCCTCACGCGCAGTCCCCTCAATGGTCACGTGCGCAGCTTCGACGATTATCAGACGGATCTCTCCCGGCTGATGAACGACGTCGTGCTGCCCGATTGCCCGCCGCCCTATTACGCGCTGGCTCATTCCATGGGCGGCACGATCGCCCTGAAGGCGGCGACCATGCGCGGCAGCTGGTTCGAGCGGATGGTGCTGTCGGCGCCGATGATCCGCATCAAGGGGCTACCGCTGTCCGAGGGGCTGACGGCCAAGGCGACCGGGCTGGTCTCGGCAGTCGGTCTCGGCGGCGTGGCCGTGCCGGGCGGGATGAAGGCCTATCTTCAGTCGCAGATCTTCGAAGACAATATCCTGACGTCGGATGCGGAGCGCTTCGCGCGGAATCTCTCGGTGCTCCGGGCCGCACCGCAGCTTGCCGTGGGTGCGCCAACCTTCGGCTGGGTGCGGGCGGCGCTCGTGGCGCTGCGCGAGATCAACGATCAGGAATTTCCGCGGCGGCTCAGGGTACCCATCGTCATGCTCGCGGCGGGCAACGACCGGATCGTCTCCAACACTGCGATCGAGAGCTTCGCCGATCGCTTCCGGCTCGGCTCGCAGATCGTGCTGCGCGGCGCGGAGCATGAGATCCTGCAGGAACGGGATCCGATCCGGGAGGAGTTCTGGGCCGCCTTCGACGCCTTCGTGCCCGGCGCCAAGCTGAAGCGGAGCGCCTGACGCCGTTCTACCTTACGGGTTGAGGTGCTTCAGGGCCTGAGCGTGGAGGGCCGGATCGCCGGCGGCGACGACGCGCCCGCCATTGGTCGGATCTCCGCCCTCCCACGTCGTGACCACGCCGCCGGCGGCCTCGACGATCGGGATCAGCGGCAGGATGTCGTAGATGTTGAGGCTGGCTTCGACCACGAGGTCGATCTGGCCCATGGCGAGCAGGCAGTAATTGTAGCAATCGCCGCCATAGCGTTTCAGGCGGACGGCGCGGCCGAGATCGTCGAAGCGCTCCAGCTCCCAGTCATCGAACATGTAAGGCCCTGTCGCCGCCAGCAGCGCATCCTCGATCTTCGGGCAGGGCCGCGTCCGCATGGTGCGTTCCTGCTCGCCGCGGCGATAGAAGGCCTCGCCGGCGGAAGCCCAGAAGCGCTCGCCGAGGAAGGGCTGATCCATCATGCCGAGATAGGGAGCGCCGTCTTTCGACAGGCCGATTAGCACGCCCCAGAGCGGCTGCCCCATGATGAAGGCGCGGGTCCCGTCGATAGGGTCGAGGACCCAGCAATAGGTGCCGTCCTCGTTCTCGCTGCCGAATTCCTCGCCGATGATCCCGTGTTCGGGGAAGTGCTCTTTGATGAGCGCACGCATGACCCGTTCGGCTTCCTTGTCCGCCTCTGTGACGGGATCGAAGTCGCTGCCGCCTTTGTGGGCAACGGAAACGCCTGAGCGGAAACGCGGCAATATGACCGAACTTGCCTGGTTCGCAAGCGTGTGGGCGTGGGTTAAAAGGGCGGCGAAATCGGGATCGGAAGAGGCGATGATGACGTCTCCTTGGTGAGGTTTTCCCCAGGAAATCAAAAGGTTTTCTGGAATGCGGGCCGGCTGGCCACGGTGAAACCCTTAGAATCCGGTGCCGGCTATGGCTAATTTGCATCACTGTTTTGCAAAAGCCACCTGCGACGTCTACTACCTTGCACTTTGTGCGTCGCAATGACATATTGTTGCAACGCGGCATAACGCTTGTTGTGTCGCTGCCCTCCTTGGGCGTTTCCTCCCTAGACTTGGGCCGTTCGAAATTTCGAACGGCCCTTTTTTCTGTCCGCGTTCCAGATCGGCGTTTTTCTCTCGGTAGATAGGCGCGGCGCGCGTCTTATTCGGCGGCCTCTTTGGGGACCTCTCGCGGCGTCTCGCGGTCGAGCGAGAAGCCCATCAAGGTCTCGACGACCTGGCGAAGGTCGGCGCGCAGGCGCTCGAAGCTCGGGCGCTTCCGGAAACTGAGCTCATCCATATAGAGAGCGCGGTTGATCTCCACCTGGAGCACGTGGCGGCCTTCATGAGGCTGGCCGTAATGCTCGGTGATGTAGCCGCCGGCATAGGGCTTGTTGAGGCTCACCACATATCCCAATCCGCGCAGCTGGTGCGCCGCACGCTGGATCAGCTCCGGATGGCAGGATGTGCCGTAGCGGTCGCCGAGCACGAAGTCGGGCCGCATGCCGTTGCTGTCCGCCATGGGCGTGGACGGCATGGAGTGGCAATCGATGAGCACCGCGTAGCCGAAGCGCGTTTTGGCCTCCAGCAACAGCCCGTTCAGGGTCGCGTGGTAGGGGGTGTAGATGCGGTTGATGCGTTCCAGGGCGGCGGCGATGGAAAGCGGCTCGCGATAGATCTCCTCCGATTCCGAAACGATGCGCGCGATGGTGCCGAGTCCGCCGACCACGCGTACCGATTGGGTGTTGGCATAGTGGGGCAGGCGGTCGCCGAACAGGACGGGATCGAGCTCGTAGGGCTCCCGGTTCACGTCGAGATAGGCGCGCGGGAAATGGGCGAGCAGCATGGGCGCGCCGAGCTCATCGACGAAATCGAACAGCTCGTCGACATAGCAGTCTTCCGAGCGGCGCAAGGTGAGCGGATCCAGCTTCGACGCGGCGAGGAAGCTCTTCGGGTAGCGGCGTCCGCTGTGGGGGGAGTTGAAGATGAAGGGGAGGTCGATCTTGGCTGGCCGCTTCACCTCGTAAGCAGGCGACAACTCCGACCGGATCGTCTCAGCCTCTTCGGGGCACATACGAATTCCTCAACTGTCTTCCATCCGCGCCGTCTCGACGAGAGCGCGAACGGCAAGATTGGGAAAACTCTGCCAACCGGGACAAGTTCTGTCTAGGCGTCTTATGGCTTGTGCGCCACGGAAATTGGGGCAATGATTTGGGCTTGCCGGGGCGGCTTTGGACTTTACGGCCCGGTTGCCGATCCGCTTTAGGGCTATCGATTGGGGCGCGAGCGCCCAATCCCGCCCGGCTGCGCTGCGGGTCGCCATCGGCATGTGTAGACAGGGTTTCGCTGCTTTGCGGATTCCGCCGGCGCCTCTCGCGTTGGCAAGGGCTCCTTTACCGGTTTCCTGTAGAGCCTAGAACTCTGCGGCCGGGACGGTGATTCTGCGAAGCTGAGCAGTCGTGTCTTTGCGTTAGCCGTGTTGTGCTTCGGCGAAGTGTTAGGGGGAAGTCGATGGTAGCGAACGATCCGAGGGCGCGCAGTCTTCAGCGCATTCTTCTGGCAGAAGATGACGAGGATATGCGGCGCTTTCTGGTGAATGCGCTGAACAAGGCCGGGTTCGACGTTGTCGCATTCGGCAACGGGCTGGAAGCCTACGAGCGTATGAAGGAGGAGCCCTTCACGCTTCTTCTGACCGACATTGTGATGCCCGAGATGGACGGCATCGAGCTGGCCCGCCGGGCCAACGAGCTCGATCCCGACATCAAGATCATGTTCATCACGGGGTTTGCAGCGGTTGCGCTGAACCCGGACAATCAGGCGCCGAAAGACGCCAAGATCCTTTCCAAGCCTTTCCATCTGCGCGATCTGGTGGACGAGGTGGAGCGGATTTTAGAGACGGTCTAGAGGCGCGGCGAAAAGAGCCGGTTGCCTTTAGCACCCTTCACCCGATATAGAAGCCGTCCCGAGCTTCATCGGACGGGCGCGTAGCTCAGCGGGAGAGCACTACGTTGACATCGTAGGGGTCACTGGTTCGATCCCAGTCGCGCCCACCATTCCCTACCTCTTCAGATATTTGGGCCGTCCGGCGACAATAGCCGCCGGCTCCAACCGCCGGCCTCCGGTCAGCCTGCCCTGAGATGGGGCCGGTCGGTCATGGGCGCTTAGCGCGTCACCCGCATGCGCGTCTTCTCTTCGACCTTGCGTTTCTTGGCTCGTCGGGAGAGCAGGTTCAGGGCTTCGATGAAGCCTGAGAAGAGCATCGCGGCGTAGACGTAGCCTTTGGGCACCTTCGCGCCGAAGCCTTCGGCGATCAGCGTCATACCGATCATCAGCAGGAAGCCGAGCGCCAGCATGACGACGCTGGGGTTGTTGTTGATGAAATTCGCCAGCGGGGTCGCCGCGGCGAACATCACCGCGACGGTCACCAGGATGGCGATCACCATGATGGCGATGTGGTCCGTCATGCCGACTGCGGTGATGATGCTGTCGATCGAGAAGACCATGTCGAGCAGTAGGATCTGTCCGACCGCCGCTGCGAAGCTCATGCTGACCTGGCCGGAGAACATGTCGGGGCCGGGGTCCGGGTCCACGTTGTGATGGATCTCCTTCGTCGCCTTCCAGACCAGGAAGAGGCCGCCGGCGATCAGGATCATGTCGCGCCAGGAGAGGTCCGCCTCAAGGATGGGAATGGTCACGACGGGTGCAGTGAGCTGCACGATCACGAAGACCAGGCTCAGGAAGGCCAGGCGCAGCACCAGCGCGGCGCCGATGCCGACGGTGCGGGCCTTGGCGCGCTGGGCCTCGGGCAGCTTGTTGGTGAGGATGGAGATGAAGATGAGATTGTCGATGCCGAGGACGATCTCCATGGCGATCAGGGTC
>Ga0310345_10000870_pt1 | contig 37696 bp, 36 predicted proteins | sample HC15DNA20500_MG_FD_204667 | JGI IMG/M metagenome (GOLD analysis project Ga0310345, IMG submission 204667) | Marine microbial communities from station ALOHA, North Pacific Subtropical Gyre - HC15-DNA-20-500_MG | ecosystem: Environmental > Aquatic > Marine > Oceanic | place: Pacific Ocean: North... | reverse complement strand
GGCAGCGCGCTGCGGCGACCACTTACGACCCCACCCCCAAACGCATTGCCGAACCCAGCCGCTCTGCGGCCAGCTTCGCCGCGAAACCCCGCACCGACATTTCCGTGGGCACCCGCGTGTTCCACGACAAGTTCGGCTACGGCACGGTCGCCGCGCAGGAAGGCAACAAGCTGGAGATCGATTTCGAGACCGGCGATCGGAAGCGGGTGATCGATAGCTTTGTGAAGGCGGCTTGAGGGATTTTGCGAGCTGACTGTTAGGGACCAACGCAGTGCGGTGTTACAACGTCCTTGTCCACGCGACGCTCGATTGGTGCGCTCCGGCGTCGACTCCTGACGAGGCACAACCGCGTGGTCTTTACACCACACGCCATGTTCTCGCCCACAGCGAGCAAGAAGCCAGACAGAAAGCATGCACCACTGTTGCGCAGATGCTTGACCGCGAATTCGGCGGCAATGCGCGAGTGGCATGCGCAGCGGATGAAGTCACTAGCGCGCCCCTTTGGCGATTGCTTGCGCCGAGGCCCGGCCTGGTGTTTTATGGCAAGGACTGAGAGAAATCCTGCTTTCGTCCCAGAGCCTTTCATTGTTCGTACCGTCATCCTGAACTTGTTTCAGGATCCATCTTTCGGCTGGCACTGTCGCTTGAAACGAGAGGATTTTGCCTCGCGGTTCGCCTTCAAGCCGAACTCACCGCGCTGGCGGCACGATGGACCCTGAAACAAGTTCAGGGTGACGAGGCTTTAGGGTCGACCGTAGTTCTTTGCTCTCTCCCCTTCAGGGGAGAGATACGCAGGTTTGGCGCGGAGCGCCTAGCCGAAGTTGAGAGGGGCTTCGGTGAGCGCAGCCTAGCGCAAGGCCCCCTCTCCCAACCCTCTCCCCTGAAGGAGAGAGGGCTAGAAAGGAGACCCCAATGCCCCTCTACCTCACCGAAGACCAGACCATGCTCCGCGACACGGCGCGCGAGTTCGTCCGCGAGCAGGCGCCGGTGCGCCATATGCGCGAGCTGCGCGACAGCGCCAATCCGGACGGCTTCAGCCGCGATCTGTGGAAGCAATTCGCCGAAATGGGCTTCACCGGCATCCTGATCGGTGAGGAGCAGGGCGGCCTCGGGCTCGGCCATGTCGAGGCGGGCGTGGTGCTGGAGGAGATCGGGCGCAACCTGTCGCCCTCGCCGTTCCTGACCACCGCCGTGGCGGCGGTCGAGGCGCTGAAGGGCACGCCGCACGCCGCGCGCTGGTTCCCCGGCATCCTGGCGGGCGAAGCGGTCGCCGCGCTCGCGATCGACGAGCGCGCCAAGCATGGGGCGAACATCACGCTCAAGGCCGAGCGCGCGGGCAATGGCTTCCGCCTGACCGGCAGCAAGCAGTTCGTGACCCACGGCCATGTCGCCGACGTGATCCTGGTCGCCGCGCGCACCGCCGGCGCCGAGGATGAGCCCGAGGGGATCACGCTGTTCGCGGTCGAGCGCGGCGCGGCGGGCTTGGACGCTTCGCCCGAGCGGCTGACCGATGCGAGCATCGCCGCGCGGCTAACCTTCGACGGCGTCGAGGTCGATGCCGACGCGGTGGTCGGCGAGGTCGATCACGGCGCCGACCCCCTCGCCCGGCTGCTGCGCGCGGGGCGTACCGGCGCGGCGGCCGAACTGCTCGGCGTCGGCGGCGGCGCGATGGACATGACGGTCGATTATCTGAAGGAACGCAAGCAGTTCGGCGTCCGGATCGGCAGTTTCCAGGCGCTGCAGCACCGCGCGGCGCATCTCTATAGCGAGATGGAAGTGGCGCGGGCGGCGGTGCTGAAGGCGCAGCAGCTGCTCGACGCGGGCGACACGCGCGCCGAGCAAGCGGTGCATGTGGCGAAAGCGATGACCGGCCTGGCGACAACGCTCAGCGTGCAGGAGGGCATCCAGATGCATGGCGGCATCGGCATGACCGACGCCTATGACATCGGCTTCTACATGAAGCGCGCGCGTGTGCTGGCGGAGATGTTCGGCGACAGCAATTATCATGCGGACCAGCTGGCGCGGGCGGCGGGCTACTAAATCCTCCCCGTTTACGGGGAGGTGGCGCGCCGCAGGCGCGACGGAGGGGGGGGAGCGCTCTTGCTCGCCGCCCCCTCCACCATCGCTACGCGATGGTCCCCCTCCCCATGAATGGGGAGGATTTTGAAGAGGGGGACAAGTTGACCGACACGACGCCCGAACAACTCGCCGCCGAACTCGCCGCGCTGCTGACGATCGAGGAGATCGACACCGATCTCTATCGCGGTGCCAGCCGGCGCGAGGGCTTTGGCCGCGTGTTCGGCGGGCAGGTGATCGCGCAGGGGCTGCAGGCGGCGCAGGCTTCGACCGAGGCGCCCAAGATCGCCCATTCGCTCCACGCCTATTTCATGCGTCCGGGCGCGGAGGATCACCCGATCGTCTACCGCGTGGTCCGCGATTTCGACGGTGGCAGCTTCGCCACCCGCCGCGTGATCGCGATGCAGAAGGGCGTCCCGATCCTGAGCATGACGGTGTCGCTCCAGCGGCCCGAGGAAGGCCTGGCGCATCAGGAGCCCATCCCCGATGTTCCCGCGCCCGAGACGCTGGCGAGCGATCTCGACCTGCGCCGGGCGATGGCGGATCAGGTGCCCGAGAAATTCCGCCGGGGCTTCCTGCGCGATCGCCCGATCGAGCTGCGCCCGGTCAAGGCGCGCAACCCGTTCAAGCCCGAGCCGAGCGAGCCGCACAGCGCCACCTGGTTCCGCGCCGCCGCGCCGATCGGCGACGATCCCGCGCTCCACCGCGCGGTGCTGGCTTATGCGTCGGACATGACGCTGCTCGGCACCGCGCTGCTGCCGCATGGGGTGAATTGGATGACGCACCCCTTACAGACGGCGAGCCTCGATCACGCCGTCTGGCTGCACGAGCCGTTCCGCGCGGACGATTGGCTGCTCTATGTTTGCGACAGCCCCTGGAGCGGGCACGGCCGCGGCTTCAATCGTGGGCGGGTCTATGCCCGCGACGGCCGGCTGGTCGCGAGCACGACGCAGGAAGGGCTCATCCGGCTGCGGCGGTCCTAGAGTGCGGTGCGGCAAAGCCGGCCGCCATCAATATTCTCCGCAGGTCGCCGGATCGCGCCGGCAGCGCCGCGCCGCCTCGCGCCGTTCCCGGCCCTCGCGCGCTTCCTGCTTGCGCATCTTGCGGCCGTAATTGCGATCGGCCTCGTCCTGGCTGGTCGTCGTCCAATCGGCGACTTTACCCGCGACTTTCACCGGCGCGGTCGCAACCCCGATCGCCGTCTTGGCGAGGCAGCCGCCGAGCAGCGGCAGCGTCGCGATGATCAGGATACGCATCGATTCCCCCCTGTTCCGCCAGCAGCTTAGCGCGCCGCCCCTCGCGCCCGCACCCCTTCTGCGGGAAAATCGGTGAAGAAACCGTCGATCCCGGCCTGCAGGTAAAAGCCGATCTCGGCGCCCACATCGCCGTGCCCTTCGGGCGCTCGGCCGCGCTGCCACAGCGGCGGCAGGAAGGCGTTCTCGGCGCGGAAGGTCCAGGGGTGGACGCGCAGGCCCGCCGCGTGCGCTTGCTCCACCAGCGGCGTCACATCGCCCTTGCCTGGCCAGATCATCGCCTTGTTCGGCCCGATCCCATAGGCATAGGCCGCGATCGCCCGCAGCCCGGCGGGGGTCGTCATCGCCGCATAGCTCGCCACCGCGCCATCGGCGGGGCGGCCACTCGCGTCCATCAGCTGGATCAGCCGAATTTTGGTGAGCTGGTGCAGCCGCTTCAGATTGTTCACCTCGAACGACTGGATGAACACCGGCGCCGCAGGCGAATCCCACCCCGCCGCGCGCAGTTCGGCCGCGAGCTTTTCCTCCATCGGCAGGCCAAGCGCGGCGAAATAGCTGGGATGCTTGGTCTCGGGATAAATACCGATCACCCGCCCCGTCTCCGCCGTCCGCTTCTTGGCAAGCGCGATGATCTCGGCGAGCGTCGGCACCTCGAACCGGCCGTCATAGCGGGTGTTGCCGGGGCGCAGCTGGGGCAGCCGCTCCTTGGCACGCAGCGTCTTCAGCTCGGCGAGGGTGAAATCCTCGGTGAACCAGCCGGTGTGGTTCTCGCCGTCGATGATCTTGGTCGCGCGGCGCGCGGCGAACTCGGGATGTTCGGCGACATCGGTCGTGCCGGTGATGTCATTCTCGTGCCGGGCAACGAACACGCCGTCCTTGGTGAGTACCAGGTCAGGCTCGATGAAGTCGGCGCCCTGCGCGATCGCCAGATCATAAGCGGCGAGGGTATGTTCCGGCCTGAGGCCGCTCGCGCCGCGATGGGCGATGACGATCACGTCGCGCATTTCCCCCTCCTCCGCCGGTGCGGCGCCGACCAAGGCGAGCGCCGCGATCAGGAAAAATGCGCGCATGGCTTGTGCTCCAGGCTTGTGCGCGCCACTTGTAGGGCCTCACCTGTGCCGTGTCTTCATTCCTGAAGGGGGCAACATGCACTTCACCATCAATGGCGAGGCCCGAGAGGCCGAAGCCGATATCCGCGCCTCGCTGCTCGACATGCTGCGCGAGCAATTGGCGCTCACCGGCACCAAGAAGGGCTGCGATCACGGCCAATGCGGCGCCTGCACCGTGCTGGTGAACGGCCGGCGGATCAACGCCTGCCTGACGCTGGCGGTGATGCACGAGGGCGACGAGATCGTGACGATCGAGGGCCTGGCCGAGGGCGATACGCTCCACCCCTTGCAAGCCGCGTTCATCAAGCATGACGCCTTCCAGTGCGGCTATTGCACGCCAGGGCAGATCATGTCCGCGGTCGGGATGCTGAGCGAGGTCCAGGCGGGCGTGCCGAGCCATGTCAGCGCCTCGCTGGAGACGGTGGCGCTCGACGAGGCCGAGATTTCGGAGCGGATGAGCGGGAATTTGTGCCGCTGTTCGGCCTATCCGAATATCGTCGATGCGATTGCTGAGGTGGCGGGGGCTCGGGCTTCTTAGCCCACCCTCACCCAACCCTCTCCCGCCAGCGGGACAGGGCTTATCGGTAGCGCATCCTAAAAGCCCTCTCCCGTTTACGGGAGAGGGTTGGGTGAGGGCCTTCAGAAGCCCGAACCCAAAGAGTAGAGGCGAACGATGAAAAGCTTCACCTACACCCGCGCCGAAACCCCCGAAGCCGCGGTCGCGGAAGCCGCCGCGGGGGCGCGCTTCATTGCCGGGGGCACCAATCTGCTCGATTTGATGAAGCTCCAGATCGAAACGCCCGAAGCGCTGATCGACATTAGCCGCCTGCCTCTTGCCGAGGTAGAGGCGCATGAAGGCGGCTTGCGGATCGGCGCGCTGGCGATCAATTCGGACGTGGCGGCGCATCCGCAGGTGCGCGCGCGCTACCCGATGCTCGCCCGCGCGCTGCTGTCGGGCGCGTCGGCGCAGCTGCGTAACAAGGCGAGCGTCGGCGGCAATCTGCTCCAGCGCACCCGCTGCTATTTCTTCTACGATCCCGCCGCCCCCTGCAACAAGCGGCAGCCCGGCATCGGCTGCGCGGCGCAGGGCGGGTTCAACCGGATCCACGCGATCCTGGGCGCGAGCGAGGCGTGCATCGCGACCCACCCCAGCGACATGGCGGTCGCTTTGCGCGCGCTCGACGCGGTGGTGCTGACCTTGACGCCCGATGGCGACCGGCGGCGCATCCCGCTCGCCGGGCTCTATCGGCTGCCGGGCGACACGCCGCAACTGGAACATGTGCTAGAACCCGGCGAGCTGATCACGCATGTCGAGCTGCCCCCGCCCCCGCCCGGGCGCCAGCTCTACCGCAAGGTGCGCGACCGAGCGTCCTACGCCTTCGCGCTCGTGTCGGTCGCGGCGGCGGTCGCGATCGAGGATGGCACCGTCACCGCCGCTCAACTGGCGTTCGGCGGGCTCGCGCCGCTGCCCTGGCGCAGCGCCGAGGTGGAGGCGGCGCTGATCGGCCAGCCAGCCACGCGCGACACCTTCGCCGCCGCCGCCGACGCGCTCCTCGCCGAGGCCAAGGGGCAAGGGCATAACGACTTCAAGATCCCGCTCGTCCGCCGCACGCTGATCGCGGCGCTCGCCGAACTGACGGAGGCGTAAATGGCCGAATTTCGCATGGATGCCGATTATGGCGCCTCCGCGCTCGATCGCGGGGTGCAGGGGCTGATCGGCGCACCCGTGGACCGGATCGATGGCGTCGCCAAGGTCACCGGCGCCGCCGCCTACGCCGCGGAGCACAAGCCACGCGGCAAGCTCGCTTACGGCTTTCCGATCACCGCGAGCGTCGCGACCGGGGCGGTCAAATCGCTCGACAAGAAAGCCGCCGAGGCGATGCCCGGCGTGATCGCGATCATCACCGAAGACCCGCGCCTGCCGCGCGAATCGCATATCATCCGCGCCGAGCGGATGCCGGTGAATGACGGCACGCTGGAAAGCTATGGCCAGATATTGGGCCTTGCCGTCGCCGAAAGCTTCGAAGCGGCGCGCGCGGCGGCCTATGCGGTGAGGGTCGACTATGTCGCGGTGAAGGGCGAATATGACACCCGCGCCGCCGAGGCCAAGGCGCAAGACCCTCACCAGGGCGCGATGCTGCCCAATGTGATCAAGGGCGATGTCGATGCGGCGATCGCCGAGGCGCCGGTGACGCTCGATGTCACCTACACCACGCCCTATCAGGTCCACGCCGCGATGGAGCCGCACGCCGCGATCGCCGAATGGCAGGGCGACGAGCTGACCCTGTTCGGCGCGATCCAGATCATGCGTGGCTTCACCCCCGTGCTCGCCAATTCGCTTGGCGTGCCGATCGAGAAGATCCGCGTGCTCTCGCCCTATATCGGCGGCGGGTTCGGCGGGAAGATTGGCGGGCCGGAGACATTGCTCGCCGCGATCGCCGCGCAGCAGACCGGGCGGCCGGTGAAAGTGCAGCTGACGCGCCAGCAGCTGTTCCATTCGATCTATGGCCGATCGGACACCCACCAGCGTGTCCGGCTCGCGGCGACGCCCGAGGGCAAGCTGACGGCGATCGCGCAGGACAGCCTGGTGAGCCAGAAAACGGGCTTGAGCTTCTTCGAGCCCGTCGCGCTCGGCGCGCTGTCGCTTTACGCGGCCGAGAACCGGCGCTTCACCACGCGGATCGCCAAGATCAACGTGACGCCGGCGGGCGCCGTCCGCGCGCCGGGGGAGGCGGTGGGGATGATGGCGCTCGAAACCGCGATGGACGAGATGGCGGAAAAGCTCGGCATGGACCCGATCGCTTTCCGCAAGGCCAATGAGCCGGAACGCGATCCCACCAGCGGCGCGCCCTTCTCCACCCGCCGGCTGATCGATTGCTATGACGAGGGCGCGCGGCGCTTCGGCTGGGACCAGCGCGTTCCGACGCCGGGCGCGCGGCGCGAGGGCGATTGGCTGATCGGGCTCGGCATGGCGACCGCCGCGCGAGTGAATTTCCTCGCCGACAGCCAGGCGCGGGTGCGGCTGACGCCCGAGGGCCAGGCCGAGGTGGAAACCGATATGACCGATATCGGCACCGGCACTTATACCATCCTGGCGCAAGTGGCGGGCGAGGCGCTCGGCCTGCCGATCGATGCGGTGCGGGTGCGGTTGGGGGATTCGCGCGATCCTTCGGGCGCGGGCTCGGGCGGCTCGTTCGGCGCGGCTTCGAGCACCTCCTCGGTATTGATCGCCTGTGACGCGATCGTCGCCGAACTCGCCCGCCGCATGGGCGCGCCGCCGGAGGAAATGACGCTGAAGGACGGCCACGCCATCGCCGGCAACCGCCGCGTGCCGCTCGCGGAACTGGTCGGCGGCGAAGCGATCGAGGAAATCGGCGTGCTCGTCCCCGGGCGCAATTCGCGCGCCTGGAGCCAGGGCACGTACGGCGCGCAATTCGCCGAGGTGGGCGTTCATGCCGTCACCGGCGAGGTGCGCGTCCGCCGCCTGCTCGGCGTGTTCGATTGCGGCCGCATCCTCAACGCCAAGACCGCGCGCAGCCAGGCGATCGGCGGGATGATCTGGGGGCTGGGCTATGCGCTGCACGAAGCCGCCGTGCTCGATCCGCGCACCGGCGCTTATGTGAACCGCGATCTGGCTGAATATCACATCCCGGTGAACGCCGATGTGCCGCAGATCGAGGCCTATTTCATCGAGGAGATCGACAGCCACGCGAGCCCCGTCGGCGCCAAGGGGCTGGGCGAGCTCGGCATTTCGGGCGTGGGCGCGGCGGTGACCAACGCGGTGTACAACGCTTGTGGGGTGCGGGCGCGCGATTGGCCGATGACGCTTGATCAGATTCTGCCGGGGTTGCCGGGGGTTTGAGAGGGAAGAAGAGCCCTCACCCAACCCTCTCCCGCATGCGGGAGAGGGCTTTAGGGAGCGCTACAAAATAGCCCTCTCCCGTTTACGGGAGAGGGCTTCAGGGAGCGCTACAAAATAGCCCTCTCCCGCTTGCGGGAGAGGGTTGGGTGAGGGCCTTCCTTCCTCCGGCCCACCCGATCAACCACAGGACCAAAACCATGGCCGATAACGACTCAGTCCTCGCCGCCGCCGCGCAATGGTCCGGCGCGCGCCTCGCGCTCGCGACCGTCGTCTCCACCTGGGGCTCCGCCCCGCGCCCGCGCGGCAGCCATATGCTGGTGCATGAGGATGGCCGCTTCGAGGGCTCGGTCTCGGGCGGCTGTGTGGAAAGCGACATCCTCGCGACCGCCGCGCAAGTGATCGCCGGCGCGCCGGCCGCGCTCAAACATTATGGCGTGGCGGACGCGGCCGCCTGGGAAGTCGGCCTGCCCTGCGGCGGCGAGATCGAAGTGCTCGTGCAGCCGGTGAGCGACGCCGGCTTCCCGGCCGCTTTGCTCGCCGCGATCGCCGAGGCGCGCGCGCGCGGCGCGGCGTTCAGCGTCGCCACCGATCTGGCGAGCGGCCAATCGCGCGAGGGAGCCGAGGGCGACTTCGTCAACCGCTACGATCCGCCGCGCCGGCTGTTGATCGTCGGCGCGGTGCAGATCGCGCAAGCGCTTGCCGGCCTCGCGCGCGAGCTCGGCATCGCCGTCACCGTGATCGATCCGCGCGCGCGCTTCCTGACCGAGGAGCGCTTCCCCGGCGTGACGCTCGACGATCGCTGGCCGGACGAAGCGATCGCGGCGCTGAAGCCCAATCCCGCCACCGCGATCGTCACCTTGAGCCATGACATCAAGATCGATGACCCCGCGCTGATCGCCGGCCTCGCCTCGCCCGCCGCTTATATCGGGTCGCTCGGCTCGCGGCGGAGCCATGCCGCGCGGATCGAGCGGTTGAAGGCGGCGGGTGTCGCCGATGACGCCATCGCCCGGATCGACGCCCCCGTGGGCCTCGACATCGGCGCGGTCGGCCCGGCGGAGATCGCGCTGTCGATCGCCGCCGCCATGGTCGGGGCGTTCAATGGTCGACGCTAGCCGCACCCTGCTCGCACTGCTCGCGGCGGGGCGCTCCGAGCGGTTCGGCGCGGCGGACAAGCTCGCCGCCGATTTCCTCGGCCGCCCGCTCGCGACGCATGTCACGACCGCGCTGGAGGCGGTGCCGTTCCTGGCGCGCGTGGCGATCGTCTCCGGCACCGATGTGCCCTTTCCCGGCTATCGCCGGATCGACAATCCCGCGCCCGATACGGGCCTCTCCGGCTCGGTGCGGCTCGCGGCGCGCGCGGCCCAGGAGATGGGCGCGGCGGCGCTGCTGATCGCGCTCGCCGACATGCCGCGCGTGACGGCGGCGCAGATCTACCGGCTGCTCGACGCCGCGACCGGCGCCGATGCGGTGATCGCCTCGAGCGACGGCCACCGTCCCTTGCCCCCCGCCTTGTTCGCCGCCGGCCGCTTCGCCGCGCTGCTGACGCTGGAGGGCGATCACGGCGCGCGCGATCTGATCCGGGCCGGGACGCACATCGTCACCAGCCCGGCGGAGCTGATCGACATCGACACGCAAGAGGATCTGGAGCGGCTGCGGGCGTTGGTCTGAGCGAACAATCACGCGTCGCCCCAGCGGAAGCTGGGGCCTCGTGCCAACGAAGCGCGCCATCTGCTCAAGGCCCCAGCCTTCGCTGGGGCGACGCTGATTGCCAAATCGGCCTATCCGTCGTCAGGCCCCAAGGAACGTCCGCCCCTCACTCATGCCGCAGCGCGTCGATCGGGTTCAGGCTCGCCGCCCGGCGCGCGGGGAAATAGCCGAACACCACGCCGATCACCGCCGAGATCACGAAAGCGACGATGTTGATCTGCGGATCGAACAAATAGCTGACCTTGAGCAGCGGCGTCAGCCCCAGGATCACCAGCTGCGCGAGCAGCAGCCCGACGATGCCACCCAGGCACGAGAGCGCGATCGCTTCCACCAGGAATTGCATCAGCACCTCGCGCGCCACCGCGCCGATCGCGAGGCGGATGCCGATCTCGCGCGTCCGCTCGGTCACCGAGACGAGCATGATGTTCATGATACCGATCCCACCGACGACCAGGCTGATCGCCGCCACCGCCGAGACGATGCCGGTGAGCAAGGTGGTCGATTGCGTCAGCGTCTGCTGGATCTGCGTCGTGTCGAAGATGAAGAAATCATCGTCCTTGCCCGGCGTGATGTTGCGCCGCTCGCGCAGTAGCGCGGTGATCGAGGCCTGCACCTGCGCGGTCGAATAATCGTCGTCGACGCCGACCAGCATCACCCGGATGTCGCGATTGCCCGTCATCCGGCGCTGCACCGCCTTGATCGGCATCACCACCAGATCGTCCTGATCGGCGCCGAAGCCGCCCTGCCCCTTGCCGACCAGCACCCCGATCACATCGCAGCTGAGCCCGGCGATGCGCATCCGCGTGCCAACCGGGTCCTTGTCGCGATAGAGGTTCTTCTTGACCGTGTTGCCCAGGATGCAGACGGTTTTCCCGGCCTTCACCTCGACATCGCTGAACTCGCGGCCCATCGCGAGCGGCCAGGGGTTCACGCGGAAGAAGTCGTTGGTCGTGCCGTTCACCGTGGTCGACCAATTGGCGCCTTCATAGATCGCGGTGCCGGTGGTCTGCGCCTCTTCGGCCACCACGCGCACACCCGCGATCTGCTTGCGGATCGCCTCCACATCCTCGATCTTGAAATCGGCCGGGCGCGGGCCGCCGCCGCCGCGGCCGAAGCCCTGGCCGGGCCGCACTTGCAGGATGTTGTTGCCCAGCGACGAGATCGAGGCCTGCACCGCCTTGGTCGTCGCCTGGCCCAAGGTCACCATCGTCACCACCGCTGCCACGCCGATGATGATGCCGAGCGTCGTCAGGAACGAGCGCAGCTTGTGCCGCGCGATCGAGCGCAGCGCGAGGGTGAGCGTGGTCCAGAACATCAGTGCCTCCGCTCGATCCGCTCGACCAGCCCGTCCTTGAAATGGACGATGGTGTTGGCGAAGGCGGCCATGTCGGGCTCGTGCGTCACCATCAGCACGGTGATCCCGCTGGTCTGGTTGAGCTCGGTCAGGAGCTGCATGATCTCGACCGAGCGTTCGGAATCGAGATTGCCGGTGGGCTCGTCGGCGAGCAGCACATCGGGGTTGGTGACGATCGCCCGCGCGATCGCGACGCGCTGCTGCTGGCCGCCGGAAAGCTCGGCCGGGGTGTGATCCCACCAGGGCTTCAGCCCCACCTTGTCGAGCGCGGCGAGCGCGGTCGCGCGGCGTTCGCGCGCGGGATCGCCGCGATAGAGCAAGGGCAGCTCGACATTTTCGAGCGCGGTGGTGCGCGCGAGCAGGTTGAAGCCCTGGAACACGAAGCCGAGATATTTGCGCCGCAGCAGCGCGCGCTCGTCGCGGTCGAGATGCTCGACATGGACGCCGCGGAACAGGAACTCGCCGCTGCTCGGCACGTCGAGACAGCCGAGGATGTTCATCGTGGTCGACTTGCCCGAGCCCGACGGGCCCATCACCGCGACGAAATCCCCCTTGGCGATCTCCAGATCGACGCCCTTCAGCGCCTGGAACGCGGTCGCGCCCTGGCCATAGGTCTTGGCGACCCCGCGCAGCCGGATCAGCGGCTCAGCGGCCACCGCCCGCTCCGCCGCCGGCCGCCGCGCCGCCACGCTTGCCCGCGCCCGCGACGAGTTGCGCCGTCACCACTTTCATCCCCGGCTTCAGCGCGCCGCCCAACACCTCGGTCATCGTGCCGTTGCTGTTGCCAGTGATCACCTCCACTTCCTTCAGGCTGCCATCGGCCTGCTGGACATAGACGCTCTGCGTCGCCCCCCGGGTGAGCGTCGCGCCGCGCGGCTGATCGCCCCGGCGGAGTCGCGGCGGGCCGAGCGCCCCGGCGATGCCACCGCCGCTCGCCGCCGCACCATTGCCCTCGCTCGGGCGGAAACGCAGCGCTGCGTTTGGCACCAGCAGCACATCGTTCTTCTGCGTGGTGGTGATGTCGGCGGTCGCGGTCATGCCCGGCCGCAGCCGCAGGTTCGGGTTATCCACCGCGAGCACGGCGTTGTAGCTCACCACCTGGTTGCTGGTGCTGGTCGTGCTGCTGGTGGTGCTGGTGCTCGATTGTGCCGACAGGTTCGAGCCGAGATCGACCCGGGTTATCGACGCCGGGAAGGTTTCGCCGGGGAAGGCATCGACGGTGAAGCGTGCCTTCTGCCCGGTCGCGACTTCGCCGACATCGGCCTCGTCGATCGCGACCTCCAGCTTCATCCGCGTCAGATCCTCGGCGATCACGAACAAGGTCGGCGTGTTGAACGAGGCGGCGACGGTCTGCCCCGGCTCCACCTGGCGCGCGAGCACGACGCCGTTCACCGGCGAGCGGATCACCGCGCGGACGAGATTATATTGGTTGGAGGAAAGCCCCGCGCGCGCCTGGCCGACATTGGCTTCGGCGGCGCGCAGATTGGCGATCGCGCGGTCGCGATCGGCGATCGCCTGGTCCATCTCGGTCTTGGAAGGAACGCGGCCGCCCGAGGCCTTGCTCACTTCCTCCAGCCGCTGCAGCTGCGCGCTCGACTGGGCGAGGGTCGCCCGCGCCTGGGCGACCGCGGCGATATTGGCCGAGAGCTGCGCCTGGGTCTGGTTCACGGCATCGCGAAAGCGCGAGGGATCGATCAGCGCGATCGGCTGGCCCTGCACCACTCGGTCATTCACATCGACCAGCACCTTGGAAACGAGGCCCGAGACTTCGGAGCCGACATCCACCTGGTTGGTCGGCGCGAGCTTGCCGGTGGCCGAGACCGAGACGGTAAGCTCGCCGCGCCCGATCGTCTCGGTCTGATATTGCGTCTTCTCGGCGGGCCGGAGCAACCGGAGACCGAGCAGTACCAGCAGCACCACGCCAAGCGCGATCAGCCCCCATTTCAGGAAGCGCCGCCAGGCGGGCACCGGCTTCACCCCAAGAAAAGCATCAAGATCAGCGCTTTGATCGGCCATCATCGTCTCACTGGCTGGCGTGCGGCGGTTGGCCGTCGCCGGTTTTCAGGGGTTGCGCGGTTGGCGGCGGCGCATTGGGGTCCCAGCCGCCGCCGAGCGCGAGATAGAGCTGGCGCAGCGCCTGCGCTTCATCCGCCTTGGCCTGCGCCAGGCCCGATTGCGCCGAGAGCAAGCTCGCCTCGGCATTGTTGAGCGTGGTGATGTCGCTCAACCCCGCGCGATACTGGCTGCGGGCGAGGAGCGCGGCATTGTTCGACGCATCCACCGCGACGGTGAACTCGGCCCGCCGCGCCTGCGCCGTGCGCAACGCGGTGAGCGCGTTCTCCACATCCTCGAGCGCCGTGAGCACCGCCGCCTTATAGGCGCCGAACGCCTGCTCGGCGGCCGCGCGGTTCGAGCGGAGGACGGCGCGGTTGCGCCCCGCGTCGAAGATCGTCTGGGCAAGCTGGGCGAAGATACGGCCGGTGATGATGTCGGTCAGCCGCTCGACACTCGCCGCGTTGGTGTTGATGCCGGTGTTGAGCGTCAGCTGCGGCAGCAGCGCGGCCTTGGCGACGCCGATCCGCGCGGTGGCGGCGGCGAGGCTGCGCTCGGCCGCCTGCACATCGGGGCGCATCCGCAGCAGGTCCGCCGGCAGCCCGACCGGCACCGCCGTCGGCCCTTGCGGGATCGGCTTGCTCGCGATCAGCGCCTCGCGCAGCGATCCCGGCGCCTGGCCGGTAAGCACGCCCAAACGGTTCGCCGCCTGAACGAAGCTCTGATCGAAGGTCGGCACCTGGGTCGCGGTCTGCGCGCGCTGCGCCCGCACTTGCTCGGCATCGAGCGAGGAGACGAGCCCGGCCTGCACGCGGAAGCCGGCGATCTCCAGATTCTCGTCCTGCACGCGCAGCGATCCGCGCGCGATCTCTGCCCCCGCTTGCGCCGCGCGGGCGAGGATATAGTTGCGCACCACTTCGCTCGCGACCGTTGCCTGCACCTGGGCCAGGCTATAGCCGCTCGATTGATAGCTGCCCCGCGCCGCCTCGATCCCGCGCCGCACGCCGCCGAACACGTCGAGCGTGTAGGAGGCGTCGCCCGACAGCGCGTAATTCTCGTTGGTGATGCCGGCATTGGTGATCTGGCCGAAGGTGCGGCCGCGGATGTTGATCTGCCGCGAATAGCTGCTCGTCGCGCTGATCGTGGGGAACAGCCCCGCCTGTTGCTGCACCAGCGCCTCGCGCGCCTGGCGCAGGCGCGAGACCGCCTGAGCGATATCGAGATTGTTCTTCAGCGCGGTCTCGACGATCGCGTCGAGTTGGGGATCGCCGAAGCTGGTCCACCAGCGGGTCAGGTCGGGCCGGGCCCCTTCCGGCGCGGGGCTGGTGTAGGCGGCCGGCACGCCGAGCGTCGCGGGGGCGGGTTTGCGGTAATTGGGCCCCACCGCGCACGCGGCAAGCGGCAGTAGGGCAGCACAGGCCATCCAGTTTCGGACCATGCCGACTGTGTGACCCATGCAAAACGCCCCTTGCAACCCTGTCCTTGTCGCGATTTGTCGCGACCGCTTTGTTCCGGCGTATAAACGGTTAGCTTTTGGAGGAAAGACGCAATCTTTGTTATTTCCGCCCCTTATCCACAGAAATCATCGTAAAGCGCGCGCTAGCTTATTCGATTTCCAGAATAATCGCGTCCACCGCGAGACTGTCTCCAGGTTTTGCTTGCAGCGCCTTGACCTGGCCCGCTTTTTCGGCGCGCAGGATATTCTCCATCTTCATCGCTTCGACCACCGCGAGCGGCTGACCGATCTCGACCCGATCACCAGGCGAAACGTGCAATTGGGTGAGCAGCCCGGGCATCGGGCACAGCAGGAAGCGCGAGAGATCGGGCGGCACTTTTTCGATCAGGTGCCGGGCATAGGGCGCGACATGCGCCGGCAGCACGCGCGCGACGTGGCAGGCGCCGCGCGTGGTAAGCTTATAGCCGGCCCGCGTGCGCGACAGCTTCACCACCAGCCGCTCGGCCGGCGTCTCGCCATCCTCGGCATAGAGTGTCGCCTCAATCACCCGGTCGCCCGGGGTGTAGGCCACGTCCATGTCGAGCAGCGCGCCATCGACCGCGATCTCGTCCTCCGCCAGCTCGACTTCGTGATCGGCGCCGCCGATGCGCACCACCCAATCGGCGGGCGGCAACAGGCGGCGCCCGAGCTGCCCGTCGATCCGCCGCGCGCGATCAGCCTCCGCGGTCGCGACGAAGGCGGCGATCGCGGCGAGCGCGCGGGTGAGTTCGGGGCTCGCCGGCGCGCCGTGAAAGCCTTGCGGATATTCCTCGGCGATGAAGCCCGTGGTCAGCCGCCCCTCGCGGAAGCGCGGATGCTGCATCAGCGCGGACAGGAAATCGAGGTTATGCCCCGGCCCCTCGATCTCGAATTCGTCGATCGCGGCGATCTGCGCGTCGATCGCTTGCGCGCGCGTGGGCGCCCAGGTGACGAGCTTGGCGATCATCGGATCGTAAAAGCGGCTGACCTCGCCGCCTTCGGCCACGCCATCATCGACGCGGACATAGGCCGCCGCCGCTTCATCGCCCACGAACGGCCGCTCGGGATAATCCGGCACCGTCTCCTCGGGCGCCTGATAGCGCACCAGCCGGCCGATGCTCGGCAGGAAGCCGCGATAAGGGTCTTCGGCGTACACCCGGTTCTCGATCGCCCAGCCGTTCAGCTTCACGTCGTCCTGGGTGAAGCCGAGCTTCTCGCCCGCCGCCACGCGGATCATCTGCTCGACCAGATCGAGGCCCGTGACGGCTTCCGTCACCGGATGCTCCACCTGGAGCCGGGTGTTCATCTCCAGGAAGTAGAAGCCCTGGCCCGTCGTGTCGGCGCCCGAGACAATCAGCTCGACCGTCCCCGCGCTGTAATAGCCGACCGCCCGCGCCAGCGCGACCGCCTGCTCGCCCATCGCGCGGCGCATCTCGGGCGTCACGAAGGGCGACGGCGCCTCCTCGACCACCTTCTGGTGGCGCCGCTGCACCGAACATTCGCGCTCGCCGAGATAGACGATATTGCCGTGCTGATCGCCGAGCACCTGGATCTCGATGTGGCGCGGCTGTTCGATGAATTTTTCGATGAACACGCGGTCGTCGCCGAAGCTGGCGAGCCCCTCGCGCTTGGTCGCCTCGAAGCCTTCGCGCACATCCTTCTCGCCATAGGCCAGCCGCATCCCCTTGCCGCCGCCACCCGCGCTCGCTTTCATCATCACCGGGAAGCCGATCTCCGCGGCGATGCGCACCGCTTCCTCGGTATCGGCGATCTCGCCCAGATAGCCTGGGACGACATTGACCCCCGCCGCCTTGGCGAGCTTCTTGGACTCGATCTTGTCCCCCATCGCCGCGATCGCGTTCGGCGGGGGGCCGACAAAGGCAATGCCCGCCTCGGCGCACGCCCTGGCGAAGCTCTCGCGCTCGGAGAGGAAGCCATAGCCGGGGTGGATGGAGTCCGCGCCCGTCTCCTTGGCGGCGAGCAGGATCAGATCGGCCTTGAGATAGCTCTCGCTCGCCGGCGCCGGCCCAAGCCGGACGCTTTCATCGGCCATCAGCACATGGGGGGATCGGGCATCGGCGTCCGAATAGACCGCGACCGTCTTGATGCCCATCCGCCGCGCGGTGCGGATCACCCGACAAGCGATTTCGCCGCGATTGGCGATGAGGATTTTGGTGAACACTTAGCGGCGCCCCATCATGTTGAGTTCTTCGATGCGTTTGACGGTCAAAGCGGTCTTGCAACCAGCTCGTACCGAACCCTCGGCGGAAGTTTGCTCCACTCCAAAAGCCACGACATTGCAATGGGCGTCGCGCCAGCCTTGCCAAGTGCGCTGTTCCGTAACAACGAGGCGTACCGCCCGGAATTTGTCGTAGCACGCCGTCGCCTTGGCGGGCTTGCACGCCCTGATGCGGGCGATAGCAGCGGCACAGGCGCGGCGCAGCCGCGCCTGTGCCGTCTTCAGGTCGCGTTGCGCACATTGCCGCACGTCACCGCCATGGCAAGGCGGGGGCGACCAACTTGCGGTTGCGATCGCGGCGATAATGCCGATCACTGCGCGCGCTGTACGCCGGTCTGGGCGAAGTCGTTACCCTTGAACAGCAGTGGCTCCCCCCGCTCGATGGCGAGCGCATAAGCGAAGCAATCGCCATAATCGAGCTGCGCCGGATGACCGCTCCCCTTGCCGAAGTCGCGGTACGCTTGACGCGCGATGCGGGCTTGCGCTGGCGTCACAGGTGCTATTTCAACGCCTAGCTGCTGGAGCAATCGGTCGAGATTGGCGCTGGCGATCGGATCGCCAAGCCCATCGATAACGATCCCGGCTTCAAGGTAATTGCCGGCGGACATGGTCGGATGATCAGCTTTAGCTATCGCCAGCGCGAAACCTTCTCCCTCCGGCTCTAGCTTGAGCATCGCGACCACCACCGAGCTGTCGACAATCATTTGGGCAGGCCGCGCTCGTCGTAAAGCAGTTCGTCGAAATCGATCGCGAGATATTCAGGCGTCATTCGCGCGCGCGCCTCCCGGCAGATCGCCATCGCTTGCTCGAACCTATCTTCGGCACCAAGTTGGCGTTGGCGCGCCCGCAAGGCTTCAAGCACGACTTGCGTCAGGCTCTCGCCCGTCACCCCGGCGATCTCGGTCGCCAGCTGATACGCTTCCTCGCTCTTTATGTTCAGCTGCGCGCCCATATTTTCTACCTTTCCCCAAGGCGTTGGTAGAATAGGCTAAGCGTTCCTCACCCGCAAGCCACCCGCATCGGCTCCTCGGCCACCATCGGCACCAGCCCTAGCTTGGCGAACAGCGCGGCGTCGGCGCTGTCGCCGCGGTTGCCGGTGGTCAGCAGCTTGTCGCCGGTGAAGATCGAATTGGCGCCCGCCAGGAAGCACAGCGCCTGCGTCTCTTCCGACATGCTCTCGCGCCCCGCGCTCAGCCGAACCATGCTGCGCGGCATGCTGATCCGCGCGACCGCGACCGTGCGGACGAACTCGATGGCGTCGATCTTCGCGAGCGGCGTGCCGGCGAGCATATCCCCCAGCGGCGTCCCCGCCACCGGCACCAGCGCGTTCACCGGCACGCTCTCGGGATGACGCGGCTGCGTCGCGAGCGCATGGATGAAACCCACCCGATCGGCGCGGGTCTCGCCCAGGCCGACGATCCCGCCGCAGCAAACATTGATCCCCGCCGCGCGGACGTGGCCGAGCGTCTCGAGCCGATCGGCGAAGGTGCGGGTAGTGCTCACCTCGGCATAATGTTCGGGCGAGGTGTCGATATTGTGGTTGTAATAATCGAGCCCCGCCGCCTTAAGCCGCGTGGCCTGCCCCGCCTCCAGCATCCCGAGCGTCATGCACGTCTCGAGCCCCAGCGCCTTGACGCCCTCGACCATGGCGCACACCGCGTCCATGTCGCGTTCCTTGGGGTTGCGCCAGGCCGCCCCCATGCAGAAACGCTGCGAGCCCGCCGCCTTGGCCTCGCGCGCGGCGGCGAGCACGGCGTCCACGTCCATCAGCTTTTCAGCCTTCAGGCCGGTGTCGTGGTGCGCGCTCTGCGAACAATAGCCACAATCCTCGGGACAGCCGCCGGTCTTGATGCTGAGCAAGGTGCACAGCTGCACCTCGCCCACCGTATGATGCGCGCGGTGAACTTCGGCGGCGCGGAAGACGAGTTCGGTGAAGGGCAGCTCGAACAGGGCCGAGATTTCGGCGCGGGTCCAATCGGTACGTATCGTCATCCCGTTCCTTGCGTCCATAGCGAGAGGAAAAAGCCGGTGCCCGCGCCGAGCAACCCCATCGAAATACCCCGCGCGCGGCGTCCGAACCAACCCAGCGGCCGGCCCGCTAAGCGCGCCGCGACCACCGCTTCGGCACCCGTCGCGGCGGCGGCGCCCGCCATCGACACCAGGATGATCACCACGACGAGCGAACCCCGGGGCAGATGCACCTTGGTCGACGCGAGCGACAAGGCGCCGCCGAGAACGAGGATCGCCAGCGTCGTCAAGAACTTCAGGAAATCATATTGAAGCACATCGGCTTCGCGGCTGTCGGGCGCGGCGCCCGGCGTTTCCTCGTCGCTCATGCCGCCGCCTCGGCTTCGATCGGCGGCATGTTATGGCCCAGCAAACGCAGCACCTCGCCCGCCGCGTGGATCAGATTGGTGCCGGGGCCGAAGATCGCCTGCACCCCCGCCTCGCGCAGGAAATCATAGTCCTGCGGCGGGATGACACCGCCGGCCACCACCTTGATATCGGCGCGACCCGCGGCGGCGAGTTCAGCGATCAGTTCGGGGATCAGCGTCTTGTGCCCCGCCGCGAGCGACGAGGCGCCGACGACATCGACGTCTTTGGCGATCGCCAGCGCGGCGGCTTCCTGCGGCGTCTGGAACAGCGGGCCGGCGACCACCTCGAACCCCAGATCGCCGAACATGCTGCTCACCAGATTGGCGCCGCGATCATGCCCATCCTGCCCCATCTTGGCGACGAACAGGCGCGGTTTGCGCCCCAGCCGGCGCTCGGTCGCCTCGACGCCATCGACCAGCGCCTCCCAGCGCGCGTCGTCGCCATAGGCGCCGCCATAGATGCCTGAGACGGGCGTCGGGCGGGTCGCGTGGCGGCCGAACACATCCTCCAGCGCGGCGCTGATCTCGCCGAGCGTCGCGCGCGCGCGGGCGGCGTCGATGGCGAGGGCGAGGAGGTTAGATCCTCCCCGAGCTTGCTCGGGGAGGGGGACCGTCGGCGAAGCCGATGGTGGAGGGGCGGCGGTCGGCAGACCGCCGGCTGCGCCGTCGGCCCCTCCACCAGCCCTTGGCTGGTCCCCCTCCCCAAGCAAAGCTTGGGGAGGAGCTTGGCGCGCCCCCGCCCGCAGCGCTTCCAGCGCCGCCTGGCACTTCGCCTCATCGCGCGCCGCCTTCACCGCCTTGATCCGCGCGATCTGCGCCTCGCGCACCGCGTGGTTGTCGACGTCTAGAATGTCGATCGGCGCGCCCTCGGGCGGGCGATATTTGTTCACCCCCACGATCACTTCCTCGCCGCGATCGATCCGCGCGGCACGGGCAGCGGCGGCTTCCTCGATCATTGCCTTGGGCCAGCCCGCGCCCACCGCCCGCGCCATCCCGCCCTCGGCCGCGATCCGCTCGATCAGCGCCCAGGCGCGCGTCACCAACTCGTCGGTCAACGCCTCGACATAATAGCTGCCGCCCAGCGGATCGACGACCTTGGTGATCCCGGTCTCCTCGGCGAGCACGATCTGGGTGTTGCGCGCGATCCGCGCCGAAAAGTCGGTCGGCAGCGCGATCGCCTCGTCGAGTGCGTTGGTGTGGAGCGATTGCGTGCCGCCGAGCACCGCCGCCAGCGCTTCCAGCGTCGTGCGGATCACGTTGTTATACGGGTCCGCCTCCTGCAAGCTCACGCCGCTCGTCTGGCAATGCGTGCGCAGCATCTTGGAGCGATCGTCCTTCGCGCCGAGCCCGTCCATCACCCGCCACCACAGCGTGCGCGCCGCGCGCAGCTTCGCGACTTCCATGAAGAAATTCATGCCGATGCCGAAGAAGAACGACAGGCGCCCGGCGAATTTATCGATATCGAGCCCGCGCGTCATCGCGTGCTTCACATATTCGGCGCCGTCGGCGATGGTGAAGGCGAGTTCCTGTACCGCCGTCGCGCCGGCCTCGTGCATGTGATAGCCCGAGATCGAGATCGAATTGAACTTGGGCATGTGGGTGGAGGTGTATTCGATAATGTCCGCGACGATCCGCATCGAAGGCTCGGGCGGATAGATGTACGTGTTGCGGACCATGAACTCCTTGAGGATGTCGTTCTGGATCGTGCCGTCGAGCTTGGCCTGCGGCACGCCCTGTTCTTCGGCGGCGACGATGAAGAAGGCGAGCACCGGGATCACCGCGCCGTTCATCGTCATCGAGACTGACATCTGATCGAGCGGGATGCCGTCGAACAGGATCTTCATGTCCTCGACGGTGTCGATCGCGACCCCCGCCTTGCCGACATCGCCGACGACGCGGGGGTGATCGCTGTCATAGCCCCGATGCGTCGCCAGATCGAAGGCGACGCTCAGCCCCTTCTGCCCGGCGGCGAGATTGCGGCGGTAAAAGGCGTTCGATTCCTCGGCGGTGGAGAAACCGGCATATTGGCGGATCGTCCAGGGGCGCCCGGCGTACATCGAGGCCCGCACACCGCGGGTGAAGGGGGCGAAGCCGGGAAGGCCGGCGTCGCGGGCGTCCTCATCGGTGTAGAGTGGCTTGATCGCGATGCCTTCGGGCGTGTGCCAGGTGAGATCGGCACCCTTCACTTCGCGGGCGGCGAGCGCCTCCCAATCGGCGCGCGTGGGTGTGGGGCTGCTCATGGCTGTTCCCTAGCGGCTTTGGCGGCAAAGGGAAGCGGGTTGGGGGCGGCTCAAGCCCCCTTGAACGCCGGCTTGCGCTTCTGAAGGAACGCCACCGCCCCCTCCACCGCGTCGGCGGTCGCGCCCGCCAGCATCTGCCGCTCCGCCTCGCCGTCAAGCGCGCTGGCGTAATCGCTCTCCAAGGCGGCCGCCAAACCCTGGCGCATCAGCCCCAGCGCGACCGTCGGCCCCGCCGCCAGCCGCTCGGCGAGCGCGAGCGCGGTCGGCATCAGCTCGGCATCGGGCACGCATTTGTGGATCAGGCCCCATTCGGCCGCCTTGGGGCCGTAAATCCGCTCGCCGAGCAGCATCATCTCGGTCGCGCGAGCACGCCCGACCAGCCGCGCCAGCATCCACGAGGCGCCACCATCGGGCACCAGCCCGATATTGACGAACGCCTGGAGGAAATAGCCGCTTTCGCCGCTGACGCAGAAATCGGCGGCGAGCGCCAGGCTGCAGCCGATCCCCGCCGCCGCGCCGTTCACCGCCGAGACCACCGGCACCGGTAGCCGCGCGAGCTTCAGCATCAGCGGGTTGTAGCTCCCCCGCAGCGCGTCGCCCGCGCGCCTGGCGGGGCTGTGTCCGCTCGCTTGATCGCGCCCCGCGAGATCGGCGCCCGAACAGAAGGCGCGCCCCTCGCCGGTGATCAGCACCGCCCGCGCGCCCTCGCGCGCGTCGAGCGCGGCGCCGATCTCCGCGAACATCGCCGGCGGCGCGGCGTTCAGGCGCTCGGGTCGGTTGAGCGTGATCACCAGCACATCACCCTGGCGCTCGGCCCGGATCGTCTCGAACGTCATCCACCCGCTCCTATCGTTACGGCCAAGAGTATGCCCTCACATCGGCCTTCTCGCAAGAATGATGGCGCAGTTTAGAATATCCGGTATGGTCCGCGGGGACGCTACGGAAATTAATGCCCGGCCTTGGGGGTTTCCATGATCTCGGTGAGAACGCCGCCCATGTCGCGCGGGTGGACGAAGAAGATCGGCGTTCCATGCGCCCCGAGTCGGGGCTCGCCGAGCACGCGCTTGCCTTGGCTTTCGAACCACGCCTTGGCCGCGTGGATATCGGGCACTTCGTAGCAGAGATGATGTTGCCCGCCCTGCGGGTTCTTCTCGAGAAAGCCCGCGATCGAGGTGTTGCCCGGGAGCGGCTCGATCAGCTCGATCTGCGTGCCGTTCGCCGCGCCATCGGTGGCGGGGGTGTCGATGAAACACACTTTCACGCCTTGTTCGGGCAGATCGAAGGGCGCGTGGATGTGGGTCGCGCCCATCACATCGCGGTAGAAGGCGATGCTATCGGCGATCGAGGGCGTCGCGACGCCGATATGGTTGAGGCGGCCGAGTTTCATCCTTCGATCCTCGGCGATTGGGCGCGCGCGGCGGCGGCGGCGCCTTCGAGAAAACCTTCGAGGCGCGAGACGCGGTCGCGCAGCGCGGCATGCGCCTCGGCGAGTTGCGTCAAGCGTACGCTTTGCGTCTGCGACGCTTCCTTAAGCAAGCGCACCTCCTCCCGGAGCAGCAGCACGGTTTGCAACGCCTTCAGCGCGTCGCCAAGGCCGCTCATGAGGCCGGCTTATCCGCGCCGAGAATGGCGTCCACCCGAGCGTTCGCCGCCTCGATCGCCGCTACTGCCGCGCGGATGTCTGCGCGCATTTGCGGGACCGCCTCGTTAAGTTCGGCGATCAGGGCCGCGGCCGTATCATCGTCCCCCAAAGGCGCCTCTGCCATATATTGGCTCGATGCTTCGCGTAGCATATGGCCGACCGACATCCCGCTAGCCCGCGCGAACGCATCGAGCGCCGCCTTGTGATCGGGGCTGGTAAGAAAAGTCACCCGCTCGGTCTGCATCGGCTACTCCTTATAAGCACATGATAAGCTCAAGCCCATGCCGCGGCAAGCCTTGCTCACAGCGGAATATTATCATGCTTTTTCCACGGGTTCTCCAGCGCCTTCCCGCGTAGCTTGCGAAGCCCGAGCGCGATCCGCCGCCGCGTCGAGTGCGGCATGATCACCTCGTCGATGAACCCTTTCGAGGCCGCCACGAACGGGTTGGCGAAGCGCGCTTCATATTCGGCCGTGCGCTGGGCGATTTCCTCGGGCGTCTTGCCCCGGAAGATGATCTCCACCGCGCCCTTAGCGCCCATCACCGCGATCTCCGCCGTCGGCCAGGCATAGTTCAAGTCGCCGCGCAGATGCTTCGATGCCATCACGTCATAGGCCCCGCCATAGGCCTTGCGCGTGATTACGGTGATCTTGGGCACCGTCGCCTCGGCATAAGCGAAGAGTAGCTTGGCGCCGTGCTTGATGATCCCCGAATGCTCCTGCGCGGTCCCCGGCAGGAAGCCCGGCACGTCGACGAACGTCACGATCGGAATGTCGAACGCGTCGCAAAAACGCACGAAGCGCCCCGCCTTTTTGGACGCATTGATGTCGAGGCACCCCGCCAGCACCATCGGCTGGTTGGCGACCACGCCCACGGTGCGCCCCTCGATCCGGCCGAAGCCGATGAGGATGTTGCCCGCGTGCGCCGGCTGCAGCTCGAAGAAATCGCCCTCGTCGAGCACTTTGCGGATCAGCTCGTGCATGTCGTAGGGCTGGTTGGCGTTCGCCGGCACCAGCGTGTCGAGGCTGTCCTCGATCCGGTCCCACGCATCGGCGGTGGGGCGCTCGGGCGCGTTCTCGCGGTTCGAGAGCGGCAGGAAATCGAAGAAATCGCGCGCGGCGAGCAAAGCCTCGATGTCATTCTCGAACGCCACGTCCGCCACGCCGGACTTGGTGGTATGCGTCACCGCGCCACCCAGTTCCTCTTGCGTGACGACCTCGTTGGTCACCGTCTTCACCACATCGGGGCCGGTGACGAACATATAGCTTGAGTCCTTCACCATGAAGATGAAGTCGGTCATCGCCGGCGAATAGACCGCGCCGCCCGCGCACGGCCCCAGGATCAGCGACAGCTGCGGCACGACGCCCGAGGCGAGCACGTTGCGCTGGAACACCTCGGCATAGCCTCCGAGCGAGGCGACCCCCTCCTGAATCCGCGCGCCGCCCGAATCGTTCAGCCCGATCACCGGGGCGCCGACTTTCATCGCCATGTCCATGATCTTGCAGATTTTCTGCGCGTGCCGTTCGGAGAGCGAGCCGCCGAACACGGTGAAATCCTGGCTGAACACGAACACCAGCCGCCCGTTGATCGTGCCTGATCCGGTGACGACACCGTCGCCCGGGATCACCTGCTCGGCCATGCCGAAATCGGTGCAATTATGCTCGACATACATATCGAGCTCCTCGAACGAGCCGGCATCGAGCAGCACGTCGAGCCGCTCGCGCGCGGTGAGCTTGCCCTTGGCGTGCTGCGCGTCGATCCGCTTCTGCCCGCCGCCGAGCCGCGCGGCGGCGCGTTTGGCTTCCAGCTGTTCGATGGTCGAGGACATGGCGGCTCCTTCGCTGACAAGAGCGCCTCCTTTCGCCAAATCGCGCCCGCGCGCAAGCGGCGCCCCTCTCGCCAAAGCGCGGCCGCGCGCCTACATCGCGCGCCATGTACGCCTTCGAGATCGACACCGCCGACAAACCCGCGCTCTACCGCGACCTGCTGGGCGCGATCGATGCGATCACCGCCGACGAGCGCGACGCGGTCGCCAATATGGCGAATGTCGCGGCGCTCTTGTGGCAATATCTTCCCGAGCTGAACTGGGCGGGCTTCTACCGGCTGGTCGAGGGCGAGCTGGTGCTCGGGCCGTTCCAGGGCAAGGCGGCGTGCATCCGGATCGCGCTGGGGCAAGGCGTGTGCGGCACCGCGGCGGCGACGCGCGCGACGCAGATCGTCGCCGACGTCCATGCCTTTCCCGGGCATATCGCCTGCGATGCGGACAGCGCGTCTGAGCTAGTGGTGCCGATCGTGCGCGAAGGCGCGGTGATCGGCGTGATCGATCTCGACTCCCCCCGCGCGGGCCGCTTCGACGCCGGGGACGCGGCGGGCGTCGAAGCGATCGCGGCGCTGCTGGCGGGGCGGGTGTAAACTTCCCTAGACTCCTCCCCTGCCCCAATTCGGCACAAAGCGTGCCGACGCTCGGCAACTGGCGGAAAATCCGGGAAATTGGTAACGCTCGATCAACCATTTGCCGGGTCGCTCGTTCATGCGGGCGGCCAACAGGGAGGCGTTAACGATGCAAGCCCGCAAGATTGCGACGATCCTGGCCACTTTCGCCCTGATCGCCGGCCCCGCCGAGGCGCAGCGAATCGGCGCTCCCTATCCGGTGCCGCCGGTGAACGGGCCGCTGCCCCAGGCCCAGGCACTGCCACGAGCACTGCCGCCCCAGGCTTTGCCGCCTCAGACTTTGGCGCAAGGTCCGGCGCCGCAACTTCGCACGCTGCCGCCCGCGCCGCAGGGCCAGGTTCAGGGCTGGCAGAGCGCGCGCGGCGGCTGGCAGCAGCAGCGCTGGGAAGCGGGCCGGTGGGATGCCGGCGCCCGTGCCCCCGGCGGCTGGCGCGGCTATCGCCGGCTCGAACGCGGCGCGCGCCTGCCGGGCTATTGGACCGCGCCCGATTTCGTGATCGTCAACTGGCAGGGCTATGGCCTGCCGGTGCCGCCCCAGGGCTATAGCTGGTCGCGCTATTATGACGACGCCGTGCTGATCGACACGCGCGGCCAGGTGTATGACAGCGTCAGCGGCCTCGATTGGAACAGCTATTCGGGCGAATATTCGGGCAGCTACGCCAATGGCGCGCGCTGGCAGGGCACTTATCAGGGGCAATATATCGCGCCGCCCGCGGTGAGCTATCAAACCCCGCCGCCGGTGATCCAGCAGCTGCCGCCGCAGGGCTATGTGCAGAGCTACGGCGCGGGCGCCTATGCTAGCGGCGTGACGGTGAACGGCCAATTCTACCCCACCGCCCCCGGCGCGCTGACGACGATCACGGTGACCCAGGCCGCTCCCATCGTCGAGACGCGCACGGTGACCGAATATGTCACCGAATATCGCCACGTCCGGGCGAAACGCGTGGTGCGGCGGCCGGTGCGGCATTGGAAGCCGCGCGCGTGCGGCTGCGGCTGCTGCCGATAAGGAGTTTCGTCCGTCGCCTGGCGGTGGCATCACGGGCGGATGGAGATCAACGCCGATTTCAACGTGCGCGCGGCCGTCCACGCGGCCGACATCGCCTGGACGCCCTCGCCCACCGCCGGCGTCGAGCGACGGATGCTCGATCGGATCGGGGATGAAGTCGCCCGCGCCACCTCGATCGTGCGCTATGCGGCCGGCAGCGCCTTTCCCCGCCATGTCCATGGCGGCGGCGAGGAGTTCCTGGTGCTCGACGGGGTGTTTTCGGATGAAAGCGGCGACATGCCGGCGGGCACTTATGTGCGCAACCCGCCCGGCACCGCGCATGCGCCTTATTCTACCCAGGGCTGCGTGATCTTCGTCAAGCTCCGCCAGTTCGATCCCTCGGACGATCGCCCGGTCCGCCTGCTCGCGCCGGGGCTGGCGCTCGAGCCGAGCGACGATTGCCCCGGCACCGCGACGGCGCTGTTGCATCAAGACGCGCGCGAGACGGTACGGCTCGAAGCCTGGGCGCCAGGTGCGGCCATCGCGCGCGACCTGCCCGGCGGCGGCGAGTTCCTGGCCTTGGCGGGAAGCTTCGCCGAGGGCGGCGCGGTGTTCGAGCCGCAGGATTGGTTGAGGCTGCCCCCGGGCGCCCGGCTGATCGCGCAAGCGGGGCCCGACGGTTGTCGATTGTGGAGCAAGACCGGGCATCTCGCCGACCTGCCGGGTTGAGGGGTTGTTCGAAAAGGCGCTTGCCGCTTGAGCGGCGGGCCGATTTCGCGCAACGCCTGAGCGCTCAATTTCGCGGACCCGCCATGCGCCTGCTGCTCGCCCTGATCCTGCTCCTCGGCTTCGTCGCGCCGGCGCGCGCGGACGATATCTCGACCGCCGGCCGGGGCGTGGTGCGCGTCGTCACCATCGCCTCCACCGATGGCGAGATCGTCGGCTTCGGCCATGGCAGCGGCTTCGCGATCGCGCCCAACCGCGTCGTCACCAACGCGCATGTCGTCGAGCTCGCGGCGCGCTATCCCGACAATGTCGTGATCGGCGTGGTGCCGAGCGAGGGCGACAAGAGCTTTCGCGGCCGGCTGATCGCTTATGATCCCAAGCGCGATCTGGCGCTGATCGAGTTCAGCGGCGTCAGCCTGCCGCCGCTGACACTCTATCCCGGGCCGGTGACCGATGGCGAGCCGGTGGTCGCGCTGGGCTATCCTGGCAATGTCGATCTCGCGACCGCGCAGAGCGCCGCCGATTTCATCCGTCCGCTCTCCCCCGTGCGCAGCCAAGGCGGCTATGCCGGACGGCGGCGGTTGAGCGGGGTGGAGGTGCTGCTTCACACCGCCGGCATCGCGCGGGGCAATTCGGGCGGGCCGCTGCTCGATCGCTGCGGGCGGGTGATCGGGGTGAACTCGGCGATCACTCGCGCCGAAGATGGCGATTCGACCTTCGGCTTCGCCATCGCCGACACCGAATTCGCGAGCTTCCTACGCGAGGCCGGGCAAAGCTATGCGAGCACCGGCGCCGACTGCGTGAGTGTCGAGGATCGACTGAAGCAGGACGAAGCGGCGGCGAGCGCGCGCGCCGAGCAGCTCGCCCAAGCCGACGCCAAGGCGGCGAGCGCGGCGGCGGCCAAGCGCGACGCCGCGATCGAGGCGCTGCGCGAGCGGCAGTTATGGCTGCGCGAGAATTTCATCGGCGCGGCCACGCTGCTGCTCGTGCTGGGTGCCTGCGTCGCCGGCTGGGGGGCGCTGCGCCGATCGCAGGGCGGGCGCGGACGCGGCTGGTTCGTCGCCGGCGCGGCGCTCTCGCTCGCCGCGCTGCTCGCCTTCTTCCTGCGCCCGACCGGCACCGTCTCGCTGCCCGCGGCCTCGGCCGAAGCGCCCGCCAGCGCGCGCGCGATGATCGGGAAGCTCCTCTGCCGTCCGGTCCCCGCGCGCAGCCGGATCAATCTCAGTCAGCCGGCGGAGGTGAAGCTCGATTGGCGTGACGATGGCTGCGTCAACGGGCGCACCCAATATGTCGAGAACGGCGCGAAATGGGAGCGGCTGCTGGTGCCGCAGGGCGAACAGACCGTTTCGCTGATCGAATACCGCCCCAATGTCGGCATCTACACGGAGAACCGCTATTATCTCGGCGCGAACGAGATGGCGCGCGCACGCAAGCTGCGTGAGGGGACCAAGCTGAAAGCCTGCACCCGCGATCCCAAGCAGCTGACCGAGTTCGCCCAGGCGCAGGACGCGATCCGCGCGCTGCTGCCGGCGCGGCCGGACGAGTGGGTGAGCTATGATTGCGCGGTGGCGGGGTGAGGGCGCGCGATCCTTGCGACTGGTGCGCTGGGCCATACCCACCCCAACCCCTCCCTAAGAGGGAGGGGCTTTACCGTGCCTAACCTGTGGGCGCCCCTCCCTGGAAGGGAGGGGTTGGGGTGGGTGGCTCAACGCGCGCCGGTCCGCGATTACGCCGACCCGTCCCGCATGCCACAGCGCCCCACCATGAAAGTCGTTCCCAATATCGAACCGCAGGGGCTCTCCGCGCGGCCGGACGAATGGGTGAGCGACGATCGCGCGGGACTGGCGTGAGCGCGCGCGATCCTTGCGATGGGCGCTCTGGGCCCTACCCACCCCAACCCCTCCCTAAGAGGGAGGGGCTTTACGCCCTCCAAGTCCCCTCTCCCCTCCCTGGAAGGGAGGGGCCGGGGGTGGGTGGTTCGCCGCGCGCCGCTCGCCAATTGCCCCCACCCGCCCGCCATGCCACAGGCACCGCCATGGAAGCCGTTCCGGACATCGAACTGCAGGGCCTGTGGCGGCATCTGCCCGCCCGCGCGCGGCCGTTCGCGGCGCTTGCCCGGCTCGATCGGCCGATCGGCTGGTGGCTGCTCTTCTGGCCCGGCGCGTGGAGCGTCGCGCTCGCCGGGGAGGCGGTCGCGCGTTGGGACCTGATCCTGTGGCTGCTGCTCGGCGCGATCGCGATGCGCGGGGCGGGCTGCGTCTATAACGACATCATCGATCGCGATCTCGACGCGCAGGTGGCGCGCACCGCCAAACGGCCGCTCGCTTCGGGGGCGGTATCGCTCAAGGCAGCGTGGCTGTGGCTGGTGCTGCTCTGCCTGATCGGGCTGATGGTGCTGCTTCAGCTTCACCCGCCCGCGCAACTCGTCTCGCTCGCGAGCCTCGCGCTGGTCGCGGCCTATCCCTTCATGAAGCGCATCACCTGGTGGCCCCAGGCGTGGCTGGGTCTGGTCTTCTCCTGGGCAGCGCTGGTGGGCTGGGTGGAGTGCACCAATGGGCTCGCCTGGCCGGGGCTCGCGCTCTATGCTGGCTCGGTCGCCTGGGTGGTGGGCTATGACACGATCTACGCGCTGCAGGACCGCGATGATGACGCGCTGATCGGCGTGCGTTCCTCGGCGCGGGCGCTCGGCGCGCGCGTGCGGCCGGGGGTCGCGGGCTTTTATCTGCTCGCGCTCGCCGGCTGGGGCGCGGCGATCTGGGGCGCCCGGCCCGATCCGCTCGCGCTGCTGGCGCTGCTGCCGGTGGCGCTGCATCTCGGCTGGCAGGTGCTGACGCTGCGGCCTGAGGACGGGTTCGGCGCGCTCGCCCGCTTCCGCGCGAACCGTGGCGCGGGGGCGCTGATGTTCCTCGCCTGTCTGGTGGTAGGGGCGGCTTGAGGGTTCACAAGACCGCGCTCCCTGCCTAAGTCCTTCGCGATGCTTACTGTCGATCAGGCCCGCGATCAGGCCGCCGCTATCGTCGCCGCCGCGCGCGCCGCCGGGGCCGATGCCGCCGATGCGCTGGTCGCCGCCGATCGTTCGCTCGACGTGTCGGTGCGGCTCGGCGCGCTGGAGGATGTGGGGCGAAGCGAAAGCGCCGAACTCTCGCTGCGCGTGTTCTGCGGCAAGCGGAGCGCGAGCGTCTCCTCCGCGGATTTCGCGCCCGGCGCGCTCCAGGCGCTGGTCGAGCGCGCGGTCGCGATGGCGCGCGCGGCGCCCGAGGATGAATGGGCCGGCCTCGCGCCCGTGGAACGGCTGCTCAACGGCGCGCCGCCCCAGCTCGATCTCGACGATGCCGCCGAGCCCGAGCCCGCCAGCTTGAAGGCACGCGCGCTCGCCGCCGAGGAAGCCGCGCGCGCGGTCCCCGGCGTCACCAACAGCGAGGGCGCGAGCGCGAGCGCGCATCGCGGCATCGTCGCGCTCGCCACCAGCCATGGCTTCGCCGGCGGCTATGCGAGCACGACGCACGGCCTCTCCGCCTCGGTGCTCGCGGGCGAGACGGGGGCGATGGAGCGCGACTATGCCTACGCCACCGCGCGTCACCTGAAGCATCTCGAAGCGCCCGAGGCGATCGGCGCCCGCGCGGGCGAACGCGCCGCCGCCCGCGCCAATCCCGGCCGGCTGGAAAGCGGCGCACTGCCGGTGGTGTTCGATCCGCGCATCGGCGGCTCGCTGCTCGGCCATCTGCTCGGCGCGATCTCGGGCCAGGCGATCGCGCGCAAGACGAGCTTTCTGCAGGACGCGCTTGGCACCGCGATCTTCGCGCCCAGCGTGACGATCCATGACGATCCGCACCGCCCGCACGGCCTGCGCTCGCGCCCGTTCGATGGCGAGGGGCTGGCGGTCTCGCCGGTCGAGATCGTCCGCGCGGGCGTGCTGGAGACCTGGCTGCTCGACAGTGCCTCGGCGCGGCAGCTGGGCCTCGCCCCCACCGGCCATGCCGCGCGCGGTGGCGCGGGCGTCGGGGTCGCGCCGAGCAACCTCTATATGGCCGCCGGCAATGTGCCGCCCGAAACGCTGATCGGCGAGATCGCGCGCGGCGTTTATGTCACCGAACTGATCGGCATGGGGGTCAACGGGGTGACCGGCGATTATTCGCGCGGCGCGGCGGGCTTCCTGATCGAGGACGGGCAGATCACCCGCCCGGTGAGCGAGTTCACCATCGCCGGCAATCTGCGCGATATGTTCCTGGCGCTGACCCCGGCAAGCGACCTGGAATTCCGCTACGGCATCAACGTGCCGACGCTCCGGATCGACGGGTTGACGGTGGCGAGTGGCTGAGCTGGCACGGGCGGTGCGCGCGATTGCCGCCGAGGCGGGCGCGCTGGCGCTCAGGCGCTCGCACGAGGCGTTCAAGCGCTGGGACAAGAGCCCGGGCAATCCGGTGAGCGAGGTCGATCTGGAGCTCGACGCGCTGCTCCGCGCGCGCCTCTCGGCGCTGTTGCCCGATGCCGGCTGGCTCTCCGAGGAGACCGCCGACAATGAAGACCGGCTGGCGTGCGAGCGCGTCTGGGTGGTCGATCCGATCGATGGCACCCGCGATTTCGTGCGCGGGCGCAGCGGCTGGGCGGTCTCGGTCGCGTTGGTCGAGCGCGGGCGCGTGGTGCTGGGCGTGCTCGACGCGCCGGCGCTGGGCGCGTCCTGCTGGGCGGCGCTGGGCGCGGGCGCGTGGCGCGGCGCGACACGGCTCCACTGCGCCGAGCGCCAGGATTTTAAAGGCGCGCGCGTGCCGACCGACAGCCTGCCGCGGGAGGACCGCGATCTGGTCGCGGTGGCCAAGCCCAATTCGATCGCGCTGCGCATCGCGATGGTCGCGGGCGGCGAGGCCGATCTCGTCGCCACTTTGCGGTGGGGCTATGAGTGGGACGTCGCCGCCGCCGCGCTGATCGCGACCGAGGCGGGGGCGACGGTGAGCGACGCATTCGGCGCGCCGCTGGCCTTCAACACCGCGCGCGCCCAGGCGTTCGGTGTGCTCGCGAGCGCGCCGGGCATCCACGCCGCCGCGGTCGAACGGCTCGCCGAACGCGCCCGGCTGCTGGGAGTAACGCCTTGACGCGCGGGGTCGATCGGCGCGACGGTGGCGCCATGGCGCTCGAACTCACTTGGGAAGACGTGCTCGAAGTCGGCCAGGGCGGGCCGGGCTGCGGCTTGCTGCACATCAACGGCCGCCAGCCCAAGGGCGCCTTCCGCTATCTGCCGCCGGCGATCGAGCATGAGGGGCTGGTCTATGCCGCCACGTTCGTGCCCGGCGGGTTCGAGCTGTGCGTGATCGACCCCGAAAGCCTGGTCCGCCGGCCTTTGTCGCACCGGCTGGACTATGCCCGGCTGGTGCGGGTGGAGCCGGAGGCGCTGGTCTATGTCGATGCTTATGCCGATGGCGAGGAATGCCGCTGGCCGCTCGCGCCGGCGGCGCCCGGGGGGCTGCTGGGACGGTTGGCGGCGCGGTTGCGGGGGCGGTAGGGGGTTGGCTTCGCGACGACGCTGTACGCCCGGTGCGGTATTGGAAGTCGCCGTTTGCGGGTGCGGGAGCTTCCGGTAGCGATAGAGTATCTGACAGAGTTATATTAGCGCACCTGCGAAAATCTGTAGAAAAGACGGCCTCGTTGACTCTCTATCTATGAGACTGAAGAAGTGGTTTGAGCGGACTCCCAACCGCGTTCTTTTGCTAGGCAAATTATTCTTGCACTGCCGCCCGCCCATCCCGGACCAATGAAAATCTTCTTAGTCCGATTGGAATTCTCTTCGCGAATTTCAAACATGACGCCGTTCCTGACATCGTTTACACTTTGCAATTGCGTCCAAAGCCACCCCTTTTTCCAAAAATTGCCTTCATATGTGAATCCCAAATTCCCAAAAATAAGACGTGGTGGACGGAATGCCGATAGGGTCAAGCTCAACCACCATGAACCAAAGGCAGCTGAACAGACCAGGGATGTTGCCAGGCTGGCCAAAGGTGCAGGACCAATGAGTGAGGCTGCAGTAAGTAAAAAGAAAGGGATCACGAAGGGCAGCAGAAACAGTGACGGCAGCACGATAGGCCATCGCCGTGCTCTAATCTCATAGATGCTCATGGAACAAAATCAGCAACGCCAATGACTGAGATCGAGCTAATGGAATTAAAAAATTTCGGATAGTCGCACTGCGATTGCGACAAGAGAGTGGCGTCAGCCTCCCCTCTCCCAAACCATCACCCCCCCAACCCAAGTCTGCGCCACCTTCACCGCCCGCAGCTCGCTCGGCGAGAGCAGCAGCGGATCACCCCCGCTCACCACGATGAAATCCGCCCACATCCCCGGCGCCAGTCGGCCGAACTCCTTCTCGGCGAAGCCCGCATAGGCGCCGCCCGAGGTATAGGCCCCCCAGGCCGCCTCGCGTGTCAGCTTCTCTTGCGGTTGCCAGCCGCCATAGGGTTCGCCCGCCGCGTCGGTGCGGGTGAAGGCGGCAGCCCAGCCGGCGAAAGGATCGGGGCGCTCGACCGGGTAATCGGTGCCGAACGCCAGTCGCCCACCGACCTTCAGCATCGTCGCCCAGGCATAGGCGCCCGCCAGCCGGTCCGGCCCCAGCCGCGCCTCGGCCATCGTCCGGTCGCTCGGCTGGTGGATCGGCTGCATCGAGGCGATCACCCCGTTCCTGCCGAAGCGCGGCAGGTCCGCCGGATCGACGATCTGCGCATGTTCGATCCGCCAGCGGCGATCGCCGGTATAGGTTTGCGCCAAATCCTCGACCGCGCTCAGCACCTGCGCGTTGGCGGCGTCGCCGATCGCGTGGACCGCGACCTGATAGCCGTCCATCGCCGCGCGGCTCATCAGATTCTTGAGCTGCGCATCGGTATAGAAGCCCGCGCCGCGCTGGCCGGTGGCATCGGCATAGGGCGCCTTCAGCCACGCCCCGCGCGAGCCGAGCGCGCCATCGGCGTAGAGCTTCACGCCCACCAGCCGCAGCTTGCCGCCGTACAGCCAAGGCGTCGGCCCGGTGACGCCGATGCGAAGCGTGTCCTCCAGCCCCGCGCCATAGCTCATCACCCGCACCCGCAGCGCGCCGAGATCGCCCGCGCGGCGCAGCGTCTGCCAATCGTCGAGCGTCGTGCCCATGTCGGCGGTGGCGGTGACGCCCGCCGAGAGCAACGCCACTTGCGCCTTCTCCAGCGCCAGCGCGCGTTCCTTGGGCAGCGGCTTGGGGATCGCGCGCTCGACCAGCGCTTTGGCGGCATCGACGAACACGCCCGAAGGCGCACCGTTCGCCTTCTCGATCCGGCCGCCGGGGGGCGTCGCGGTCTTGGCTGTCACTTCGGCCGCCGCCATCGCCGCGCTGTTCGCCCAGGCGGCGTGGCCATCGGCGCGCTCCAGCCATACCGGGCGGTCGCGCACCGCCTTGTCGAGATCCGCGTTGGTCGGAAAGCGGCCTAGTCCCCATAGCTCCTGGTTCCAGCCGCGCCCCAATATCCATTTCCGCTCGGGATTGGCGGCGGCATAAGCGGCGATCTTCGCCAGCGCCTCGTCGAGCGACTTGGTGTCGGCCAGATCGAGCGTCAGCGCGCCGAAGCCGAGTTCCATCAGGTGGCCATGCGCGTCGACGAAACCGGGGAGCACCGTCTTGCCCTTCAGGTCGGCGCGCCAATCGGGGCGCTCGGGGCGCTTTTCGCCCTGCTGGAGCAGCTTCACGACGCGTCCTTCGCGGGTGATGACGATGCCGGTGAAGCGCAAGGGCGCGCCCTGATCGTCGAGCGTCACCCCGTTCACATTGTCGATCAGCGCGTCGGCATAAGCGGGGCCGGCCATCGACAACGCGGCGGCGGCGACGAGGAGGCGCTTCATTTCAGCCGCCGGATCAACGCGCTGGTATCGTTCCTGCCCCCACCCATCGCCTGCACCTCCGCATAGAATTGATCGACCAATGCCGCCACCGGCAGCGCCGTGCCGTTCGCCCGCGCCTCATCGAGCGCCAGGCCCAGGTCCTTGCGCATCCAATCGATCGCGAAGCCGAAGTCGAACTCGCGGCTGGCCATGGTCGGCCAGCGATTGACCATCTGCCAGCTCTGCGCCGCGCCGCCCGAAACCGCTTCGAACACCTTGTCCAGATCGAGCCCCGCGCGCTCGGCGAAGCGCAGCGCTTCGGAAAGGCTGCCCAGGATGCCGGCGATCGCGATCTGGTTGACCATTTTCGTCTGCTGCCCCGCCCCCGCCGGGCCGACATGCACCGCGCGCGCGGCATAAGCCCGCATCAGCGGTTCGGCCGCCGCGAACGCCGCCGGTGTGCCGCCGCACATGATCGCGAGCTTGCCCGCCTCGGCCCCCGCCTGCCCGCCCGAGACCGGCGCGTCGAGCACATGCAGCCCCTTGGTCGCGCCCTGTTCCGCCAACCGCCGGGCGATCGCGGCGGAGACGGTAGTGTGATCGACGAACAGTGCGCCTTCGCCCAGCGTCTGGAACACGCCGTCCGCGCCCAAGGTCACCTCTTCGAGATCGGCATCGCGGCCGACACAGGCGAACACCGCGTCCGCGCCCCGCGCGGCTTCGGCCGGGGTCGGCGCCCAGCGGCCGCCCTGCGCCGCGACCCAGGCCTCGGCCTTGGGCGTGGTGCGGTTGTAAACGGTGACGTCATGCCCGGCGGCGGCGAGATGGCGGGCCATGGGGGCGCCCATCACCCCCAGCCCGATAAAGGATAAACGTGCCATGGCGGCGGCATAACCCCCGTTCCCCCGCCGCGCCAGATGGTCTAGGCGAGCGGCCCATGAGCAACAGCCCCGTGACGATCGACGATATTCGCGCCGCCCATGCCCGCATCAATGGCGCGGTGGTCCGCACGCCCACGCTCTACAGCCGGACGCTGTCGGACGTGACGGGCGCGCAGGTGTGGCTGAAGTTCGAAAACCACCAGTTCACCGCCGCCTATAAGGAGCGCGGCGCGCTCAACACGCTGCTGCAGCTGCCGGCGGGCACCAAGGGGGTGATCGCCGCCTCGGCGGGCAACCACGCGCAGGGCCTCGCCTATCACGCGCACCGGCTCGGCATCCCGGCGACGATCGTGATGCCGCGCAACACGCCGATCGTGAAGGTGACCCAGACCGAGGGGCATGGCGCCACGGTCGTCCTCCATGGCGAGACTTTCGACGATGCGCACGCGCGCGCCAAGCAGCTCGAGGCCGAACAGGGGCTGACCTTCGTCCACCCGTTCGACGATCCGCGGATCATCGCGGGGCAGGGCACCGCCGCGCTCGAAATGCTGGAGGACGCGCCGGACATCGACATGTTCGTGACGCCCATCGGCGGCGGCGGGCTGATCAGCGGCATGGCGACGGTCGCCCGCGCGTGGAGCCATCCGATCGGCGTGGTCGGAGTGGAGGCGGAACTCTATCCCTCGATGTACAACCGGGTGAAGCACACCCAATATCCTTGCGCCGGCGAGACGCTGGCGGAAGGCATCGCGGTGAAGGAGCCGGGCGCGATCACCTCGGCGATGGTGCGCGAGCTGGTCGACGAGATCGTCCTCGTCTCCGAACGCAGCCTCGAGAAGGCGGTGTCGCTGCTGGTGCAGATCGAGAAGACGGTGGTCGAAGGCGCGGGCGCGGCGGGGCTCGCGGCGCTGCTCCAGCATCCCGAGCGTTTCGCCGGGCGCACCGTGGGCCTGGTGCTCTGCGGCGGCAATATCGACACGCGGCTGCTGGCGAACGTGCTGCTGCGCGATCTCGCGCGCTCGGGGCGGCTCGCGCGGCTGAAGATCCGGCTGCAGGATCAGCCGGGCGCCCTGTTCAAGCTGGCGGGCGTGTTCGATGCCGAGCGGGTGAACATCATGGAGGTGTATCACCAGCGCATCTTCACTTCGCTCCCCGCCAAGGGGCTGATCACCGAGATCGAGTGCGAAACGCGCGACCGGGCGCATCTCGATCGGCTGATCGCCGCGATCGGCGCGGCGGGTTATGAAGTGCAGCTGATGGAGCTGGGCTGAGAGGGGCAGAGAAGCACCCCTGGGGGTATTCTCGATTTACAAGAAGTTGGCAGCGCAAGCGCTGACGGAACGGACTGTCTTTTCGGTTGGCAGGGCTGAGACGCCGCCGCCAGGCGACCCGAGACAAATTCCGTGCGCCGGCAAATCGGCAATGATTTAGGGTAAAGGGC